>ERZ857982.215-NODE-215-length-97902-cov-9.275215_pt1 | contig 97902 bp, 89 predicted proteins | sample MGYA00519955_ERZ857982 | MGnify/ENA primary metagenome ERZ857982 (study PRJEB31778, sample SAMEA3449416) | human gut metagenome | biome: human gut; feature: human-associated habitat; material: faeces | place: United Kingdom | collected 2010/2012 ... | reverse complement strand
CCTAAACCTCCCATGACGTTTAAGTCAATATAGAACTATGTCACGGGAGTTCAGGTAGTAACGAAAAAACCCTGTTCATTTCTGAACAGGGTTTTCATTGAATTCTCAGGGGACGAACCTTGGTTTCGTCCGCCCCCAGTGGATTCCTCACCTAGGGAGGAATCAGTTGCTTAGAGAGAACCAGTCCCGTAAGCGAGGTCAATGCTGCGGATCGATTCGCGCCAGGCGAGATCCTCAGCGGTCTTCATCTTGATCCCGCTCTCAGACCGGCCGTTCAGGCCCATCCGGCGGGAAAGAGTTCCGACTACCTGCTTCACGAGGTTGTTCGTCTTCTTGTCTTCATACTGATAGTTAGTCATTTTTTCACTTCCTTATATTTATTTTTGTACGCCTGCTTTTCTGGCGTGGTTTGCGGTTTCATCCGACGAATCTATTTATAGCCCTCTTTTATGAAGATCCTGAGGCATTTTGATGACTGCATCGTGACAGCCGTTACAGGATCTTTCCGCCGGCAAAGGCGGGCGGAAAAAGCAAATACAACAGTGAGGGTTTTACAGGAGCAGCCCGCCTGTCTCAGGAGGCGTTCTGCCGTATTTTTCTCTTGAGTGAATGCACAGATTTTCGACCGGATCCGGTCTGCACTTTATTCAGCAGATGTCTGCTGCTCGATGGGCTGACGGTTTCAGAGAGCCCTTTTTCAGGGTTACCGCCTAAGATGATCTACTCGTCCCTGAGAGAAAAAAGAAATATTGGGACAACTCCTATTATACCAATAAATCTTTAAAAAACATATTTTTAATAAATTTTTTCAATTTTAAAGTTTGGTATTGGTATCGAAACGATGTTCACATTCATTTTCAAGCTAAGTAGAATCGCAGTTAACATCGCCGGATTGCACCCCCCGTCCAGACTCTAGCCGCACGGGGACTTCCGGCCAGACTGCCTCTAATAGGATAAATAAATGGAGATCGCCCCTTACGCCGCCGGGTGGCTGTCGATTCTGCCTCCCATCATCGCAATCGGACTCGCTCTTGTAACCAAAGAAGTGCTGTCCTCGCTGCTGCTCGGTGTTCTGTCCGGATCGCTTATCTGGGCCATCGGAACCGGCGCGAACCCTGTCATGGGAACCGTGTCCGCCACCTTCGGAATCATGGTGAATAAGCTTGACTTCACCATCATCCTCTTTACGTCAATGCTTGGCGCCCTGGTGTACTGCATCTCGCTCTCAGGAGCCACCAAGGCCTACGGGAACTGGGCTCTCAGCAAAATCAAATCCCGCCGCGGCGCTCTGATGTCGACGACCGGTCTTGGTATCTGCATCTTCATTGACGACTACTTCTCCTGCCTCACGACCGGTACGGTGATGCGACCTGTGACGGACGCCCACCGCATCTCCCGCGCAAAGCTCGCCTATCTCGTCGACACGACCGCTGCGCCTGTCTGCATCATCGCCCCGATTTCCTCATGGGCAGCCGCTGTCGGCTCCTCTCTGAAGACCACGGGCGCTTTTGAGAACGATCTCGCCGCTTTTGTTGCTGCCATTCCGTGGAATTTTTACGCGCTGCTCGCGATCGGTCTTGCCCTCTTCATCAGCTGGACAAGCTACGATATCGGTCCGATGAAGGCGTTTGAAAAGCGTGCCCGTGAAGGGATCGATAACGGCGCCGGCACCGGTGTTGTGAAGTCTGACGCTCTGGACCGGGCCGGAGAAAAGGGTACGGTTGCCGACATGCTGGTGCCGATCATCGCTCTCATCTGCTTCGCGGTCTTCTGTCTGCTTTACTCGGGCGGTTACTGGGGCAAGGATCCCAAGTTCCACACGGTGTTCGCCGCGCTCGGCAATACCTCCGCTTCCACCGCTCTTGTCTGGGCCTGCTTCGGCGCTCACATCGTGACGCTCATCATGTTCCTCAGCCGCAAGGTGATGTCCTTCAAGACCTATATGGATGGGTTCGTTGAAGGTGTGAAGGTGATGCTTCCCGCGAACATGATTCTTGTGCTCGCCTGGGCTCTGTCCGGTGTCTGCCGCGATATGCTTCAGACCCCGCAGTTCATCCAGGGGCTGGTGCAGTCGGGTTCCGCCACTGCGCTCTTCCTTCCGGCCGCCATCTTTGTGATTGCCGCGTTCCTCTCCTTCTCGACCGGCACGGCCTGGGGCACGTTCGGCATTCTGATCCCGATCATGGTTCCGATCACCCACTCTGTCATGCCGGACATGATGATCGTGGCGCTCTCCGCTACGCTCGCGGGCTCCGTCTTCGGAGACCACTGCTCGCCGATTTCAGACACCACGATTCTTTCCTCAGCGGGTTCCGGGTGTAACCACATAGACCACGTATCCACACAGCTTCCATATTCACTCACGGTGGCTACCTGCGCGATGGCCGGGTATCTGGTTGCCGGTTTCACTCACGGCTCCTGGATCGCCTCCTTCGGCACAGCTGTGGTTCTCATGCTGGTTGCTGTGACGATGCTTCATCTGCGTCACTCCAAAGCTGTGAAAGCTCAGGCGTAAAAATCCGCTTCGGCTGAAACACTGAATAAAAGGGGCCGGATTCCTGATTGGAATCCGGCCCCTTTTTCTCTCCTCAGAAAATTTCTAGCGTCTTACGGCAAACTGCGGAAAAAGCGATCTCAGTTTTGCCTGAAGATCCGGACTTGGATAATCCGGTGGGCAGTTAGAGTACAGTGATTCGGACTCAAATCCCGGCGGCACACGGAAGGGCTGCAGCGCATAGGACTTCACGCCCTTAGCCGCCAGTGACGTACCGATCTCGAGCAGCTGATCCTCAGAAAGAAAATCCGGGTGACAGGTGGTGCGGCATTCAAAGGCAACACCTGAAGCCTTCAGAATATCCAGACTGTCGAGCGTTTTCTCTTCCCCTGCGCCAACCCGGATAATGTTCCTGAAAGTCTCCGGATCGGTGAGCAGTGCCTTGATATCAAGCCCAACCCAGTCGATATCGGGAAGGATTTCCTTCAGAACTGCAGGGTAAGCACCCGACGTGTGCACCGCCACCAGAAATCCCTGTGACTTCACTGCCTTTACTGCCGCCGGCAGTGCGGGATCCGAGAGCGGTTCACCGCCGGAAAAAACAACACCATCCAGAAGCCCCTTTCTGCGTCTGAGAAGCTCGGCAAGCGACTCCCAGCTCTCATGCTCATACTGCGGGTCAAATTTAAAGGGGCGCAGCCAGGGATTCTGGCAATACGTGCAGTCCCAGGGGCAGCCCTGAATAAAAGCGACTGCCGCCAGTTTCCCCGGGAAGTCGATCGTCGTAAATGACGTGATCGCTCCGACCCGTAGTCCCTCAGGACCTCTTTCAGGCGTCATGCCTCCATCCCTCAGGCATGCGCCTTTTCAGCCGGACGGGCAAGACCGCAGCGCTCTTCCGTGAAGAACTTCCGCTCGAGAAATTCGCCGACCTTGCCTTTATTGAAGGACTGCACCGGACGGTGATATCCCATCACGCGGGTCCACACTTCGCACTTCTGACGCTCGGAATCTTTCAGAACCACTTCAGAGGATTTTTCTTCCATCATTCGTCTCCTGTTTCACTATTCAAAGTCTAGTCAGCCTACGCAGTCTTGGCAGCCTGCGAGGCATTTGCCACGGCCGCTTCCGCTTTCTTCTTCGCGAGAAGCTCAGCGTCGCAGTACGGGCAGAAATCATGACGCCCTGAGATATACCCATGCTTCGGGCAGATTGAGAAGGTCGGGGTCACCGTAATGTACGGCAGGCGGAATGTCGTCAGAACACGCCGCACGAGCTCTCTGCAGGCTTCAGCGGACGACACCGCCTCATTCATATAAAGATGCAGAACCGTGCCGCCGGTGTATTTCTTCTGCAGGTCATCCTGCATTTCAAGAGCGAGGAACGGATCATCCGTATATCCGACCGGAAGCTGGGAGCTGTTCGTGTAGTACGGATGCTCCGGAGTGCCCGCCTGAAGAATATCGGGGAAGCGTTTCTTATCTTCCTTCGCGAACCGGTAAGTCGTCCCCTCAGCAGGCGTCGCTTCGAGGTTATACATGTGCCCGGTTTCGGTTTGGAACTCGACCATGCGGCTCCGGACGTGATCCAGAATCTTCAGCGCGAAAGCGTGCCCCCAGTCATCCGTGATGTCATGTTCATCGTTAGTGAAATTCCGGATCATTTCATTCATGCCGTTCACGCCGATCGTGGAGAAATGATTGCGGAGCGTGCCGAGGTAACGCTTGGTGTACGGAAAGAGCCCCTGATCCATGTAGCGCTGGATCACCTTTCTCTTCACTTCAAGCGAATCACGGGCCATTTCCAGCAGGTGATCAAGGCGCTTATAGAGGCCTTCCCCATCGGACTTGAAGAGATAGCCAAGCCGCGCGCAGTTGATCGTGACCACACCGATGGATCCCGTCTGCTCCGCGGAACCGAAGAGACCGTTGCCGCGCTTCAGAAGCTCCCGCAGATCAAGCTGCAGACGGCAGCACATCGAGCGGATCATGTTCGGTTTCAGATCCGAATTGATGAAGTTCTGGAAATACGGAAGACCATACTTCGCCGTCATCCGGAAGAGGAGCAGGGTATTTGGGCTGTCCCAGTCGAAATCCTTGGTGATGTTGTAGGTCGGGATCGGGAACGTGAAGACACGGCCCTTCGAGTCCCCCTTCATCATGACCTCAATATAGGCCCGGTTGATCATGTCCATTTCGGGCTTCAGTTCGCCATAGGTGAAGGGCTGCTCCTCGCCCGCGATCACCGGATGCTGATTTCTCAGATCCTCCGGACACACCCAGTCAAACGTGAGATTCGTAAACGGCGTCTGCGTGCCCCAGCGGGAGGGCACATTCAGGTTGTAAATCAGTTCCTGAATGCTCTGAAGAACCTCCTCGTACGGCAGATTGTCCTTACGGATGTAAGGGGCCATATAGGTGTCAAACGAAGAAAATGCCTGCGCACCCGCCCACTCGTTCTGCATCGTGCCAAGGAAATTCACGATCTGACCGGCGGCGGAAGAAAAATGCTTCGGCGCACCGGCTTCCACCTTCCCGGGAACGCCATTCAGGCCTTCCTGCAGAAGCGTACGGAGCGACCAGCCGGCGCAGTAGCCGGACAGCATATCGAGATCGTGGATATGAAGATCGCCGTTCCGGTGGGCGAGCCCAATCTCCGGAGCGTAGATCGAATTCAGCCAGTAGTTCGCGACGACCTTACCTGACACATTCAGAATCAGGCCACCAAGCGAGTAGCCCTGATTCGCGTTGGCGTTCACGCGCCAGTCAAGCTGATTCAGATACTCATTGATCGAGGACTCAACATCAATCCAGCTGTGCTTCGCATCGCGCTGTTTCGCATGCTGCTCGCGATAAACGATGTAGGCGCGGAGCGTCTTGAAAAAGCCGCCCGCGAAGATCGACTGTTCGACAGCGTCCTGAACTTTCTCAATATCCGGCGTTTCGGTTTTCAGAGCCCGGATCCGGGGCATCACCTCGGTTTCCGTCAGGCGTTTCGCGCCTTCAGCCGTGATTTCTCCGGTTGCCTTGCCCGCCTTCGCGATCGCGATCACGATCTTGTCCGCGTCAAAATCACGGATGCTGCCGTCGCGCTTGATAATATGGCGCGGCTCAAGTTCCACTGTCATGCTGAGTCCCCTGAGATCATTGTGTTTTAAACAGAAGTGAAATCCGCATAAACACCATTGATAGCGAATGGAAACGCGAAAAACACCATTTATTGTGCTTTTTTCTGTTTACTATATCATCATAGCTTTGATGCGTTATCTGGCCTTAGGTTGTAGTCAAAAGGGGGAGTACCGCTACACATTGATTCTACTGCTTAAATCCCGAATCCTCTCTTTTATAGGGTTTTCACTTATTATATTTTACCTATCGATACGTACAATTCCTTACGTCAGAACCGTGATGGGTTATTGCGGACAATCTGATGTTTCTCCCTGCGTGGTTCCTTTCGAGGGGCTGGCGGCGGCAGCGCTACTGCTTCCGCTATGTATAAAGTGAACCATGCTTTTCTTGGTGTCCGGGCTTACCTGCAAGCCCGGTTTTTTTTGCCTTTTCCCTTCCAATCCCCCTTCTCTTTCACCCGATAGCATCGCTTTTCTGACAACCAGGCCAGATACCCCCTCTGAGTAACTCTTCAGCACAGATTGCCTGTTTGTCGCCATCTGTGCTAAAAAATGGGGCAGTTACCAGAAATATTTTTCTTCGGTAGAATGTAGCGAATAAAAACGCTTCTCACAATCATCTCCTTTCAAGGGAGACGAAGAGGCGCCTCAGCACAAAATCTATCTACTCTATAAAGGCCAGAACAAAATGAACCGTGAAGTCGTGAAGTGCGGACTCTTCCTCCTTGGCGGCATCGCTATCGGTGCTATCGGTGCTACCGTGGTTTCCCGCGGCAAGCTGAAGGGCATCAAGCCTATCGCCTCTGATCTCCTTTCCCGCGGCTATGACGTCCGCGAGAAGGTTCTCGAGAAGGTTGACGCTGCCCGTGAGGATATTTCTGACGTGCTCGCCGAAGCCCAGGCGAAGTCTGAAGAACGCCGTTCCGATAAGGAACCGGTGCTTCAGGAAGCCGCTCCCGCGCAGCCCGCTGCTGAAAAGCCCGCTGCTGCCTGATACCGGGTCCGTAAGCAATACCGACCGGCTTTCCCCTGAAAGCTGCAATCAGAAGGTGTGATGGAGCCAGGCGAAAGCCCGGCTCCGTTTTATTTTGTGCAGGCCGAAACACACAGAAGGACCTTTTCCGCATGAATCTCACCGTTGTCCATCACATCCCGGGACGCATCCGCTGGAGGTCAGCGAACTGCTTCACCCGAAGTCTCGCTGAAACGATCGCCGAAAAACTCGACGCGATCGCCGGCGTCGAAGGTGTCCGGGTGAGCCCGCGCTGCGGCTCCATTCTTATCACCTATTCCACGGAGCAGGGGCTGCTCACCGCGGTTGACGCGCTCGCTGGCATCCGCACCGAAGCCGCGCCGCCCCGCCCCGCCTCAGCCCAGCGAGGGCTTGCGCCTAAGGATCCCGACTACAACTGGTGGCCGCTTGAACGCTATGTTTTCGTGCGTCCTCTGCTTCCTACACTCTGGAACACGATTCATACCGCCATCGGATCCATTCCGTTCATCGGCCGGGGAATCAGCGAACTCCTGAAAGGAAAACTGAATGTTGAGGTACTGGACGCCTCAGCGGTCGGTATTTCGCTTCTGATGCGGGACTTTGGGACCGCCGGTCTCGTGATCCTCCTCCTCGGTCTCGGCGACATGCTCGAAAAGGCGACGAAGAAAAAGTCTCTGGATTCGCTTGCCGAGCAGCTCACGGTCCGAGTGAACACGGTCTGGGTGCGCGAACCCGATGGCAGTGTGCGTCAGAAGAGCATTCAGCTTCTGAATGACGACGAATTCATCGTGGCGCGCTCAGGCGCCGCCATTCCGGTTGACGGCACCGTGGTTTCGGGTGAAGCCTTCGTCAACCAGTCAACGATGACGGGAGAACCTCTGCCGGTCCGCAAAGCGAAGGGTATGCCCGTGTTCGCGGGTACCGTGGTTGAAGAGGGTGAAGTCGATATCCGTCCGACCGGATCTGTCGAGAATTCCCGCCTGAATCAGATTGCCCGCTTTATTGATGAAAGTGAGCGTCAGAAGTCAGGGATCGAAAGCCGGATGGATCATCTGGCGGACGCGATTGTGCCGTTCAACTTCCTTCTTGCTGGTCTCGTGTTCCTCTTTACGCGGAATCTCACCCGCACCGCATCCGTGCTCCTCGTTGACTACAGCTGCGCGCTCAGACTCTCCACGCCGCTCTGTGTTCTCTCCGCCATGAAGGAAGGAACCCGGGAAAACATTCTCGTGAAGGGCGGGCGTCATCTCGAGTCACTCGCTGAGGCTGACGTTGTGGTGTTCGATAAGACCGGAACGCTTACTCAGGCTACCCCGCGCCTCACGGACGTGGTGTCGGCCGGTGAATGGAGTGAGGATGAGCTCCTCAAAGTCGCGGCCTGCCTTGAAGAGCATTTCCCGCACCCCGTCTCTCACAGCATTGTGAAGGCGGCGCGCGAAGCCGGTCTCGATCATCTGATCGAAGCACATGACTCTGAGGTGAAGTATGTCGTTGCTCACGGCATCCGCTCCCGGGTTGAAGGGCGTGACATTATTCTTGGCTCCCGCCACTTTGTGGAGGAGGATGAGAATGTCGATGTCAGCGTGATGAATAACGATATCATCCGGCTTTCAGACCAGGGCAAGAGCATCCTCTACATGGCTCATGCCGGGAAACTGATCGGTGTCTTCGGGGTCGAGGATCCGCCGAAAGAAAACGCGGTGGAAGTAATCCGGGAACTGAAGGGCCTGGGGATCAAGAAAGTTGTGATGCTGACTGGCGACGACCCGAGAACCGCGGCGAATATCGCGGCCCGACTAGGAATTGATGAGTTCCGCGCGCAGATGCTCCCGGAAAGCAAGGCTGACGCCGTGAAGGCGCTCCGCGCCGCCGGCTACAAGGTGATCATGGTGGGCGACGGCATCAACGACACTCCGGCCCTCACGAGCTCTGATGTCGGCGTTTCGCTCCGCGACGGAACGGATATCGCTCAGGAAGTCGCGGACGTCGTGCTTACGGCAAATAACCTCGCCGATCTTCCGAAGGCCATCCGTCTCGCACGCAGCGCCATGACCCGCGTGCAGACGAACTTCAAGGCGAGCGTCGGTCTTAACACGCTCTTCCTTGCCGGCGGTCTCACCAATGTTCTCACGCCGGCTGCCGGTGCCCTGCTCCATAACGGCACCACGATCGGCGTCTGCGTGAATTCAATGCGCGGCAATTATCTGACAGGAAATGCATCATGACGGACTCTTTTGAAAACTGCATCCGAAGCTACTTCCCGGGGCGTCTCCGGGCTCGGCACGCCGCGCTGAAAAACGCGGAAACCGTGAAGCAGGTGAAAACTTTCCTCGCGGGGCTTGAAGGCGTCCGTTCCGTGGAAATCAATCCCCGCGTTGGGAGCCTCCTCCTGCTCTGGGATCCGGCAAAGCTCGATATCGAGCAGCTGAAGGCCCTCGCCTCTGCCGCTCTTCCTGAGGAGAAACCGGCCGCGGCGAAGTCGGCATCTTCCCGACAGAGAGCTCCTGCGAAGGGTTTCCAGATCGGTGACCTCAATCCCTTCCACGGCTCCAAGCTCGTGAACCAGAACGTGAACCGCGCCATGACCGCTACCTACGCGCTCACGCTGCTCGGTCTCGTTCCCGGAATCGGTCCCGGCGGCAAGATGGCGCTTCATGTCGCGTCCGGTGTTGCTTTCACCGCCTTCCTTGCCTGGCATCTGATACGCTACAGAAGTACGGTTATCTGATAGGAATGGGGCTCTGGCGGGCCCCGGAAGGCTTTAGGCATGGAAAAACTGACGAAGGGAATTCTCACCGCCATTGCGGCGATTCTTGGCGGCGCCCTTCTGCTATGGGCGGCGGCTGCGGTGCTGATAGCGCTTGTGGCCGCCACTGTCTGTCTGCTCCTGATTTATCTCCTGATGCCGAAAGAGTGCCGCGCCTTTCTCATCCTGCTGCGCGAGACCATCAATGGCTGGATCAGCCGGTGCGAGGCCATGACTGAAAGCCTGACCGGCGCGATGTCAGACTTTGGACAGATGGCTGAGGGGCTTGCCGGCAGACATCGTCAGGATCCGGAGGAAGAAGTTACGGAACCGGCAGAACCCCCCTCCGAAACCCCGGATTCCGGTTCGAAATCCGCGGATTACCCAAAAAGAGATAAGACCTAAGCTTTTATCCCTATCTTTTCTTTAATCCCCCCAAAACACGCCTGATCAGTTCCGAACATCACGGAAAGTGCCCGGCTTTACCCGCCTCTCGGATAAGCCTGGGGCTAAAAAAACCGGCATAAAACGCCCTGTTGCGTTATCGTTATCCCTCGAACAGCCGTCCACGCAATGAATGCGCCGGGGCCGAGGACGCTCCCTGGACAGCTGGAAAGTCTGCAGCGGCGCGCCCCCGATCCGCGGCTGCCAAACTCCGGAAAGATCAGAAGGAATACAAATTGGCTCAGCAAACTGATACTTCAGCAGCCCGGGCGAAGAGCCTGGATCTACTGCAGACGCTCCCCGAGCTGCTTACGCATAACCTTCCGGACCGGGGCGATGACGAAGCCTTCCGCGAATACAGTGCCCGAGAGAAGCGCTGGATCAGCCTGACATTCAGGGAAATGGATGCCCGGGTTCAGCGCTGGCGCGAGGCCTTCGCAGCACTGAACCTCACCCGCGGCGACCGATGCGCCATGCTGATGCCGAATTCGATTGACGCGATCTGCTTCGATCAGGGTGTCCTCTCTGACGCCCTGACCCCGGTGCCGCTCCATTCGATCGACACCCCAGGGTCCTCGGCTTATATCCTCTCAGACTCTGGCGCCAAGGTGCTCGTGACAAACAAGTACCTCAAGTGGAAGGGGATCCGCACCTCCGGCGTCGACCTTCCCGACCTGCAGCTCGTTGTGATCACGGATGATGAGGTTCCGGCCGAAGATTCCGACGCTCACCCCAGAGTGATTCCCCTCGAAACCTTCTTAAAAGAAGGCGCCGGAACACCGCTTCCTCCGCCTCCGAAGGGAGGGGATCTCGCAGCCCTCGTCTATACCTCCGGCACCACCGGCCGCCCGAAGGGCGTCATGCTTACGCACCTCAACGTGCTCTGCAATGTGCGCGCTGTGCTGAAGCACCTATGCCCCCGGCCTCATGACCGCTGGTTCTCCTTCCTGCCGCTCTCGCATACCTTTGAGCGGACGACGACCTACTACGTCGGCATGGGCATGGGAAACGCAATTATTTTCTGCCGCTCGATCGCGACGCTCGCCCAGGATATGCAGCTTGCGTCCCCAAACGTGATGATGGGGGTCCCCCGGATCTATGAGCAGATCTGCGCGAAGATTCTCCAGACCGTGAAGAAGCAGCCGCCTTTTGCCCAGAAGATCTTCCACTGGGCGGTTGATGTCGGCTATCGGAATTTCTGCCGCGAGAATCATCTCCCGGTTGAAGGCGGCGCGCTCTCACTCCTGGATCCGCTTGTGTCAGGATTCCTCGACCGCAAAGTTGGCTCTGTGGTCCGCCGCGCGTTCGGCGAGCACCCCGACGTGTACTGCTTTGTATCGGGCGGCGCCGCGCTGAATCCAGCGGTATCCCGGATTCTTCTCGGTCTCGGCATCCGGATCGTCCAGGGGTATGGCATGACTGAACATTCGCCGATCATAGCCGTGAATAAAATGGGGGCCATCAATCCGAACACCGTCGGACCGGCTCTGCCGAATGTTCAGGCAAAACTCGGGGATGGTGACGAACTGCTGGTACGAGGCCCGTCTGTAATGAAGGGCTACTGGAAGCTTCCCGAGGCAACCGCGAAGGCGATCGATCCTGATGGCTGGCTTCACACCGGAGACGTTGCTGAGATTTATTCAGACGGCCAGATCAGGATCAAAGGCCGGATCAAGGAAATCATCGTGACTTCGAGCGGTGAAAAGATCCCGCCGGACGACCTTGAACAGGCAATCGGGATGGATCCGCTCGTGAATCAGGTGATGGTGGTCGGAGAAAACCGCCCGTTCATCACGGCGCTTGTCGTCGTGAATCCGCTTGAATGGGAAAAGCTCTGCGAAAGCCTGTCACTGGATCCGACTGATTCGGAAAGCTTCAGAAGCCGCACCGCGCGCGTTGCTGTGACGAAGCGGATCCGGGCGGCAACCCGCAGCTTCCCCAATTACGGAGTGCCGCGTGATGTTTACCTCACGCGCTCTCCCTGGACCATTGAAAATGGAACAATGACCCCGACGCTTAAGCTGAAGCGGCGGATAATCCTCGCGAACCTTGAGAAGGAAATCGACGAACTCTACGCGAAACGAGGTGAGTGATACAGAATGACTGAAATGAATACCTATCCGGAATTTCCGAAGGGCTGCAGAACGCTCCCTGAGATGCTTGAGCATACGGCTGCCACGTGGCCTGACCGTATCGCCTATCAGTGGTTTGACCGGGCGACTGAGGCCTGGGCCTCCATCACGTGGAAGGAATTCCTGTCCGCAGTCCGCCGCTGGCAGAAGGCCCTCAAGGCATCCGGCCTGAAAAAAGGTGACCGCGTCGCGGTGCTTCTCACGAACAGCATCGAATCCCTTCTGATTGACCAGTCTGTGCTCGCCTGCGGCATGACCCCTGTGCCGATGCATGCAATCGATACGCCTTCCGCCTGCGCCTTTGTCCTCTCGGACAGCGGCGCAAGGGCACTGGTCACAGCGTCCGAAGCCCGCTGGCACTCGATCCGGGATGCCGATCCGACGCTTGATCTCTCGGCCCTCGGCACCGTGGTGCTTTGCTCTGACACCCCGACTGAAAAAGAGTTTCATGGCACACCGCGCGTCGAAGCGGTGACAGACTGGCTCGCCGCCGGCGAATACGCCGAAATCGATCCCGCGGACCGTCCTGCTCCGGAAGATCTCGCGGCTCTCGTCTACACGTCCGGCACCACCGGCCGCCCGAAGGGCGTCATGCTGACTCACAGCTCGCTTGTTGCGAACTGCAGCCAGACCTGGCAGTGTCTCCCGCTCACCGAGCAGGATGTGTCCCTCAGCTACCTGCCGCTCTCCCACGCTTTTGAGCGTACGGTCGCTTACTATCTCGCCGTCGCAGTTGGCTCTCAGCTTGTGATTTCGCGCGGTATTCAGTCACTCACGGAAGACATGCAGCACGCGCAGCCCACCACGATGAACACCGTGCCGCGCGTTCTGGAAAAGATTCATACGAACTTCGTGAATCAGATCGCTTCCGAAGGTGAAGCCGCCGTTCAGACCCTTGCCTGGGCGCAGGAAGTGGGCTGGCGCCGGTTCTGCCGCAAGAACAGCCTTCCTGTGGAGCACAGCCCGCGCGAGGAACTGGATGACGCCGCGTGGCCTGATCTCGACGCGAAAATAGGCACCCGAGTCCGGGCCCTTTTCGGCGGCCGTATCCGTGATCTGATCTCAGGCGGCGCCGCCCTGAATTACTCCATCGCGAAATTCTTCTGCGCCATGGGTATCAATCTCCGCCAGGGCTATGGCCTCACGGAATCGGCCCCGGTGATTTCAATGTCGGAAACGGTCGGCAATCACCCGACCACAGTCGGCAAGCCTCTCCCCGGCATTGAGGTGAAGCTCGGCGCGAATGATGAGCTCCTCGTGCGCGGACCTCAGGTGATGAAGGGCTACTGGCACCGTCCGGACGCCACGAAGGAAACCTTCACGGAGGATGGTTTCCTGAAGACCGGTGACCAGGCGGATCTCTCTGACGGCGGCCGTATCCGCATCAAGGGCCGCATCAAGGAAATCATCGTGACTTCCACCGGTGAAAAGATTCCGCCCGTGGATCTCGAGTTCGCCATTCAGTCGGATCCGCTTTTTGAGCAGGTGATGATCATCGGTGAAGACCGGCCGTTTGTCGCAGTGCTCGTTGTCGTTAACCCGACGCGCTGGGAGAATTTCTGTGCCGAACTTTCGCTCGACCCGAAAGATCCCGCCTCCTACGAAAGCCGTCAGGCTCAGCGTGCTGTGCTGCAGCGGATCCGGAAGCTTACGCGTCAGTTCCCACAGTACGGTGTGCCGCGCGCTGTCCGTATTCTGAGCGAACACTGGACGCCTGAAAACGGCATGACGACCAGCACGATGAAACTGCGCCGCCGCGTGATCACGAAGCACTATCTCGCGCTGATCGAAGAGCTCTACGCGAACAACAAGGCCTGACCGGCATGACCGAGATGAGGCTTTTCGACTCCCACTGCCACATCAATTCAAAAGAGTTTGATGAGGACCGGGAGGAAGTGATTGCCCGCATGAAAGAGTCCGGGCTGACAGGAGCTGTCGTCATCGGCTGCGAGGACCCGGAGCTCAAACCGCTCCGGGCGCTCCTCAGTCAGCACCCGGGCTATCTCTGGGGCGCCTGGGCGCTGCATCCGGAGTATCAGGATGTGGGTCACGAACCGACTGTTGAGGAGATCTGCAGCGCGAACTCAGATCCGAACTTCGTTGCGGTCGGGGAAACCGGGCTTGATTACTACTGGCATAAGCCCCCCTGCCCGTGGCAGGTCGAGCGGTTTCTCCGCCATATTGAGGCCGCGAAGCGCCTCGGGAAGCCTCTCATCATCCATGCACGGGACGCGGAGTCTGAAGCGGTCGATATCCTGAAATCCGAAAATGCCGGGGAAACGGGATTTGTTCTTCACTGCTTCTCCTCTACTACTGAGGTGGCCAAAAAAGCGCTTGATGCCGGCGGAATGATCGGCATTAACGGAAATATGACATTTAAACGTTCTGTTGCAATTCAGGACGCCTGCGCCGCGATCCCCATGGATAGGATTCTTGCAGAGACTGACTGCCCCTATCTGGCGCCTGTACCGAAGCGCGGACGCAGGAATGAACCTTCCTTTGTCGCGTATACCGTCGCTAAAATAGCCGCATTGCATCAGATCGCTGCTGAAGAGGCAGCCCGCATGACCGAGGCCAACGCCCGCCGGTTCTTCCGCCTCCCGCCGCCGGTCTCCGGAGAATGAGCCATCCCGGCTCTTTCCCATGCGGAAGCGCTTTTGGAATACACAGGATTGAAAGCATGAAACAGACTTCTCTGAAGATTACGCTCGCATCGGCTTTTGCCGCCGCCATGATGACGCTCGCGCCGGCCGCGGTGCTCAGCTTCCCGGCAGCCGCCTCCGCGGCTCAGATGGGCCCTGAAGAGCTCTATGCCAACTTCACCGGCGCCGTAAAGAATAACCGCGGCGACGTAGTGAAGAAGATGCTCGCCCAGGGCTACAGCCCGAACGTGAAGATGCCGAACGGCGACCCCGCTCTCGTCTATGCTATCCGCGCGGATAACACTGACGTGATCGACCTGCTGCTGAACGCGAAGGGGCTTGATGTGGATAAGGCAAATCCGTCGGGCGAATCCGCTCTGATGGTCGCGGCCTATAAGAAGAATGTGCCGCTCGTGAAGGCGCTCCTCGCTAAGGGTGCCATCGTTGACCGTACCTCCGGCTGGTCTCCCCTCCACTACGCTGCGGCTGCAGGCTCTGCTGAACTCGTTGATCTCTTCATCAAGAAAGGCGCGAATGTGAATGTCCGTACGAAGTCCGGCGTCACGCCGCTCTTCATGGCGGCCCGCATCGCGAACCGCCCCTGTATCGAGCGCCTCCTGAAGGCCGGTGCCCGCAAGGACCTCTGCAACGATCACGGTCAGAGCCCGGCCGATATGGTCCGCGCGAATAAGACCACGACGGACACGAAGCTTGCTGATCTCCTTGCCACCAATAAGTGCGCGAAGTAATCAGGGAAACGAAGTTCTGAATCTCCTCTTCCCATGAAAAAAGCTGCAGCTCTGAATAGAGACTGCAGCTTTTTTGTCGTTCACCGATTTCTGTCAGACGGAGAAAAGCCCGAGTGACCGTTTTACATCCTCCACCGCCATCTGCCCTGGGGCCGATGCCGTGCCGGACATCGCAAAGGTGAGCGCCGAGCCGAAGATACCGCCTGAGACTCTGGAGATGGAACCGAGCGGCCCCATTGCCATCGTGACAAGCGGACCAAGCCCCGCTTCACGGGCCTCCGCTGTCACAAGCAGGAGTCTTGCCACATCAGACGCCTTCCGGGGCATCACCGCAAGCTTCAGAATGTCCCCCCCGAGCTTCCGCTCGAGTTCCAGAGTCTCACGGAGTACGGCGGAATCCGGCGTTTCGGAGAAATTATGGCTGCTCATGATCACGCCGATACCGGCCGTGTGCGCAGCTTCAACGAGCGGCGCGAGAATCGCTTCACCGCGCGACACCTCAAGATCTATCAGATCCATCCGGGAGTACCGGATGAGACTCCCGAGAAGACGCAGGTACTCAGCCGCTGTGTAGCTTGCCTCTCCTCCTTCCTTCCCGGTCCTCACTGTGGCAATGAGGATTTTGTCGGAAGCGGCTGCATAAGCCTGATTCACGAGCCCTGTGATTTCAAGAATCTGATCACTGTTCCGGCCAGAATCGAGGTGATCCAGCCTCAGCTCAATTCCGTCAATTGCCGGATCAGCGGCAAGCCGCTTCACGGCTTCAAGGATCGCCTCAGGCGTGCGTCCTGTCGCCGAAACGAGAATGCCGGGCGCGCCCTCCCCGATCCTCTTTCCCTTGCCGGGGATGACATGGGTCCGGGAAATCTTCTTTTCAGTGTCTGCTGCTGACATGACTGCGCCGCCTTTTTTCAAAAACTGTCGGAAAGCCGAATGAGTAAAGTTTAGCGGAACGGCAGAGAAAGACAGCCTGAAACCGGTCTTCTCGCCTAAAAAAACTTCCCGGCACATCACTGCGCCGGGAAGCGGTATAGAGAATCAGAAGAAACTTCTGAAGTTACTGAGCGAGTTTCTTCGTGATCTTCACGACAAGGTTGGAGCTGCCGACCGCGACCGCGGGTGTATCGCCCTCCAGGTCCCCTGGCTGCGGCATCAGGTTACCGGTTTTCGACACGCGGGCACCGACAACCACCTGCTTCAGGGATTCCATTTCCCCCATGCCGCCCGGAAGCCGCATGTTGGAGTCCAGCGTGAACTTTGCGGGAAGATCCGACACCTTCACCTGGGTCACAGCAACCGGCATGCGGCTGCCTTCGACGGGGCGCGCGAAGATGAATACAGTTTCGTTCCCTGAGAGACCGGCCTTCAGGTCAGCCGCAAGGCTCACGGTCCCGGAGACCGACACCACACGCTGGCTTCCGGCCGCTTCTGACACCGGACTCGGTTCCACACGGGTAACGGAACTCGGCCCCGTGAGAGGCTTCATGCCGGCCTTCGTACGGGCGTCATTCACCATGTTGAGAACGCTCTGATAGTCCTCAGACCCCGGCTTCTGATCCGCCAAGACCTTTTCCCAGGTGGCCGCGGCCTCCTTGAACTGGTTTCGGTTGTAGTAGGCGGTGCCCTTCAGCGCGAGCGCCTTCCAGAGTTTCGGGGAAATCTTCAGAGCCTGGTCAACCAGCTCCTCAGGTTTTCCGTCAAGCGAGCCATTCTTTGCCGCGAGGCAGTCAGCCCAATCGGCAAGAACCTCAGCCTTCGTTTCGCCGTCAACCAGCGCGGAAAGCTTCTCATAAGCGGCAGCCGCTTTATCAAAGCGCTTCAGGGCGTCGTTTGTACGGGCGAGAAGCATCCAGCCGTTCACGTTCTTCGGATTTTCCTGCAGGCTCTTCTCAAGCTTCGCGAGCTGTTCATCCAGCTGAGCCATCGAGTGACCGCCCGACTCATTCTGGGCCTGCATGCCGGCGATCGCCGGATTCATGGCGTCCCAGGTACCGAAGCGCCAGTAGATCATCGCAGCTGCGATCGGAATGAAGACCGCGATAAAGGCGAGTGTCGTCAGACGCTCACGCTTATCGGATTTATCGAGCGACTCCGTGGCGCGGCTTTCGTCCAGCACCCGGCGCTCAAGCTCTGCGCGGGTTTCCTCGAACTCATCGTCCGAAATCTTTCCCGCGTCATGCCCGGCCTTCAGATCCGCGTAGCTCGCCTTCAGGGCTTCGACGTTTGTCTGCACGAGTTCGCTTTCAGCCCGGCCCGACACCCGCTTGGAACGCAGGCCGAACCCGAGGATCGCCACAGCGACCGCGCAGAAAATCACGGCGATCAGAACAAAAAATGCCATCATCATTTGCGGCTCTCCTTCGGGGAATCTTCATCATCCGGACGGATACCGAGCAGACGCTCCGCCTCCTCGCGCTCTGCCTGCGTGAGCGGTCTTCCCTCGCCTTCAGGCTGCTTTCTGCGGCGACGCACAGTCACGAAATACCAGGCAAGCACAATCACGAGAAGCGCGATCGGGCCAACCCAGAGAATGACTGTCGATGCCTTGAAAGGCGGCTTATAAAGAACGAAGTCACCATAACGGTCCGTCATGTAGCTGATGATTTCGTCATCAGTCCGGCCTTCGGCAATCTGCTCCCGCACCTGACGGCGCAGATCGATCGCGAGATCCGCGTTCGATTCCGCAATGGTCTGGTTCTGGCAGACGAGGCAGCGGAGCTTTTCGGCAATGGCGAGAAGACGCTTGTTCTTTACCGGATCGAATTCGTCAGAAGCCGCCTCATGGGCTTCCATACGGGGAGCATCTGCCGAAGCAGCCGGCGCCGAGGCAGGAGCAGAAGCCACAGCAGCAGCGGCCGCGGAAGGCTGAACCGCCTCTGCAGACGCCTCGGGCGCTGCCAAGGCTGACGCTGAGATCACGGCCGTCCCAAAAGCAAACAGTACGGTCAAAAATCGATTCATTACTCAGCCTCCAGTTTCGCAAGGAGCGGCTTCACGTCGTTCGCCCATTCCTTCTGCATCATCGGCCCGATCACCTTGTGACGGATGATGCCCTTCTTATCAATGATGAAGGTCTCCGGAACACCATAGACACCGAAATTGATGCCGGTCTGACCTTCTGGATCCCGAAGCACCAGGGTGTAAGGATTGCCGTACTGCGTAAGGAACGCGAGCCCGGGAGCCACCTTATCCTTGTACTGGAGTCCCACGACCGTATTCTTCAGTTCGCCGCTGCGGACAAGCTGCATGATGTACGGATGCTCTTCCCGGCAGCTTTCGCACCAGGATGCCCAGACATTCAGAAGCCAGACCTTCCCTTTAAGCTCATCACTCGACACCGTGCGGTCAAGATGATTCAGATCCTGCAGCTGGAACGCCGGAGCAGGTTTCCCGATGAGGGGCGAAGGCACCTCATGCGGATCCAGATAAAGTCCCTTCACGAGGAACCCCGCCAGCACGATAAAGAGCGCAAGCGGCAGAAGATACTTCAGCTTTTTCATAATCAGTTAGCTCCCGCAGCACCGACCACAGGCTTCGCGGCCTTCTTCCAGTAGCGGCGGTCCGTAATCGCGAGCAGACCGCCGACCGCCATGAGCAGCGTGCCGCCCCAGATAAAGAGCACAAAGGGCTTCGAGTACGCGCGCACAACCCAGCCGCCGTCAGCTGTCGGATTGCCGAGAGAGACGTACACATCGCCCGTCACGCGGTGCAGGATGGAGGCTTCCGTCATCGGCATGCCGCGGCTTGAGAAGTAGTCTCGCTTCTCAGGATAGAGATGACCGATTTCGTGTCCGCCTTCGATCAGCGTGATGTCTCCCTTCTTCGAAAGATAGTTCGGGCCGCGTGCTTCAGTGACGCCATTGAACTTGAAGGTGGTAGAACGGACCGTAACCACGTCACCCGGCACCATACGGACATCGCGCTCAGCTTCGTACCCCATTACCATCGCGATACCAAACACCGTGACACCGATACCGAGGTGGGCGAGCTGCATACCCCACCAGCTGCGGCCATGACGGAGGAAACCGGAAGAAACCGTCTTCGCGTTGCGGGATCCCACGCGGATCTCGTGAATGATCGAGCAGAGCACCCAGAAAGCAAGGAAGAAACCGACGGCCGGCCAGACCTTGAATTCCCCCATCGCGAAGGGAATCGCGACAGCTGCGATGAGAGACACAATGAAGGACGGGGCCATCTGGCTCACGAGACTCCCAAGCTCAGCTTCCTTCCAGCGCACGAGCGGTCCGATCGCCATGAGGAAAATCACAGGGAGCATGAGAGGCGCGAAAACCGCGTCGAAATACGGGGCTCCGACCGAGATCTTGCCGAGACCAAGCGCGTCGAGGATCAGCGGGTAAAGGGTGCCGAGCAGCACCGCGCTCATTGCCACCACGAGGAAAATGTTGTTCACAAGGAGCATCGATTCGCGGGACACGATCGCAAAGCTTCCGCCGGAAGCCACTTCAGGCGCCTTCCAGGCGAAGAGCGCGAACGAAAGTCCGATCACGATGCAGAGGAAAATCAGGATGAAGAGACCGCGGGACGGATCAGCCGCGAAAGCGTGCACCGACGTGAGAACGCCCGAGCGGACGAGGAACGTTCCGAGCAGCGAAAGCGAGAAGGTGAGAATCGCGAGGAACACGGTCCAGATCTTGAAGCAGCCGCGCTTCTCGGTCACCGCGAGCGAGTGGAAGAGCGCCGTACCGGTCAGCCACGGAAGGAACGAGGAATTTTCCACGGGGTCCCAGGCCCACCAGCCGCCCCAGCCGAGTTCGTAGTACGACCAGAAGGAGCCAAGCGCGATGCCGAGCGTGAGAAGAACCCAGGCCGCCGTAGTCCACGGACGCATCCAGCGGGACCATGCGATATCGAGACGGCCGCCGAGGAGCGCCGCGATCGCGAAAGCGAACGGCACCGAGAAGCCCACATAACCGAGATAGAGAAGCGGCGGATGGAACACCATGCCCGGATCCTGCAGAAGCGGATTCAGGTCGGCGCCTTCCGGTGCCGGCGGGAAGAGGCGGGCAAACGGATCCGACGTCATCAGGATGAAGAGAAGGAAGCCGACTGAGACGAGACCGAGAACCGAAATCACACGGGCCTGGGTAATCTCAGGAATCGAGCGGGCCGAGAAGGCAACCGCACAGGTCCACCAGCTGAGGCACACCACCCAGAAGAGGATGGAGCCTTCATGCGATCCCCACGTCGCGGCGAGCTTGTAGTACCACGGGAGCAGCGAATTGGAGTTATTCGCCACGTTCAGCACCGTAAAGTCACTCGTGAGGAAGCACCACGCGAGGATTCCGAACGCGATTGTGAGGAAGAGCGCATTGGCTACGGCCGCTGGACGCGCAAGATCGACCCAGCTCCTGATTTTCAAAAATGAGCCCGCAAGCGGCAGCACGCCCTGCACGAGGCAGATGACGAGCGACAGCATGAGAGCGAAGTGTCCGAGTTCTGGTATCACGAGACTTTCTCCGTTTCCTTATTGCCTGTGTTGCTTAATTGAATCTTTGCCGGTCCCGCGCCGTCAGATCGACGCACCCTGCTTGGCGGCTTTCGCCTTCTTTGCGTCTTCCATTGCCTTGGCGGCTTCCGGCGGCATGTACTTTTCGTCATGCTTCGCGAGCACTTCAGTGGCAACAAACGTGCCTGAAGCGTTCAGCTTGCCCTGAGCCACAACACCGGTGTTCTCGGCGAACAGGTCAGGAAGCGCGCCATTGTAAATGCACGGCACGTCCTTGTTGTCATCTGTCACCGTGAAACTCGTTGTGACACCGTCACCTGACGTGGCCACGGTGCCCTTCTTCACCATGCCGCCCACACGGAACGTGTGGTCATGCGGCGCTTCGCCGGCGGCTACCTGAGTCGGTGAATAGAAGAACACCACGTTCTCGGACATAGCCGAGTAGATGAGCGCGCCCGCGCCCACAATGACCGCAAAAGCGATACCTCCAAGAATCAGAACCTTTTTTCTGGATACGTTTCTGGCCATGTTTCTACTCCTCGTCCGATACCTGCTCGGATTGCTTTTCAGCGCGTTCAATGCGCCGGATGGCGTCAAGTGCCGCCTTGCGGCGGACTGACTGGAAAATGTTTTCAAAAATCACAGCGGCGAGCGCCATACCCCAGGCCATCCAGACCCAGAAGCCGTGCCCGCCCATGGCGAAGAATGCCGATGCGCTTTCCCAATGCATAATCAAGCCTCCTTGGCAGCAGCTGCGCGAGCCCAGGGTTCGCGGCGATAGCGTTCAAGGACCACTGTCCTAGCGCGCCGCACGATCGCCCCCGTGCAGTAGATCCACATCGCGGCCACCATGGTGAGCACGGTGTAGAACATCGTGGTTTCCATCGAGGTGCCGTGCGTCGTAATGGACGCGCCCTGATGCAGGGTGTTCCACCAGCGGACGGAAAAATAAATAATCGGAACGTTGAGCGCGCCGACAATCGCAATCACCGCGGCGGCCCGGTCTGCCTTTCTCCAGTCGTCAAACGCTGTATGAAGGGCGATGTAACCGAGATAAAGGAAGAAAAGAATCAGCATGCTGGTGAGGCGTGCGTCCCACACCCAATACGTGCCCCAGGTGGGACGGCCCCACATGGATCCCGTGAAGAGTGCAATAAAGCCCATGATCGCGCCGGTAGGCGCCATCGCGACCGCAAATACCGGGGCCATCTTCGACTTCGTGACCAGCGCCCAGATCGTATAGAAGGCCATCATGAGGTACGTGAAGAGGCTCATCCAGGCGCACGGAATGTGAATGAAGATGATGCGGTAGGAATTGCACTGGCGGTAATCGATCGGAGTGACAAAGAAGCCCATGTAGATGCCTATCACGGCAAGGACAAAGGCCACGATGTAGCAGCCGATCACGATCGGCCGCGAGGTTTCATAAAACCACTGTGGATCCGAAAAATTTGGAAAACTCATAGCTGCTGTTCCAGACTGAAGTCTCTATATATAGACAGATGCTTTTTTATTTTTCCGGGATAAAAGGGCGGAGAACCGCCGCATCATCCCGAGCTGTTATTCGAGCGCGATTCTCAAAGCCGCCGCGCTGCCCCATGGGGCAATCGCGAGAGCAAAAAGCGAAAGCGCCCCGGTAATCAGCAGATAGGCCGCGGGGGAAACCGCAACCGCCACCGCTCCCGCCGCACCGGCACCGAAAATAAGCACCGGGATATAAAGCGGCAGAACAAGAAGTGATGTGAGCACACCGCCCGACCGGAGCCCAAGCGTGAGCGCCGCGCCGACGCTTCCAAGAAGCGAAAGCACCGGAGTGCCGATGAGAAGCGAGAAAACAAGGACGGCGGCCACTTCCGCCTTCAGATCAAACATCACGGCGGCAAGCGACGCGAAAACGGTGATCGGCACGCCGGTCGTAAGCCAGTGCGCGAATGCCTTCGCGAGAACAATCACGGGGAGCGGGTCAGGAGAGAGAACCATCTGCTCAAGCGTGCCGTCAGCAAAGTCATGCGCGAAGAGCCGCGGCAGCGAGAGGAGTGCCGCGAGAAGCGCGGCCACCCAGACAATGCCCGGAGCCATGCTGCGAAGGAGTTCCGTCTCTGCTCCGACACCAAGCGGCACAAGCGTAATTACCACCAGGAAGAAAAACACTGTCTGCAGGACGTCAGATTTCTGCCGATAAGCAAGAAGCAGATCCCGGCGGACCATCACGCGGAAAAGCTTAAGCATGGGTCACCTCCGGATTCCTGCGGGCCCGGCGGCGGGCCGGAGAAAAGTCAGAGACATCAAGCTCGCGGTATCCCGGCGTGCTGAGCCCCGATTCCTGATGCGTTGTCATCAGGGTGATACCGCCTGAAGCCGCATGCCGCTCAATCAGGCGGCAGAGTGAGGCAACGCCCTTCACATCGAGAGCCGTGAACGGTTCATCGAGGATCCAGAGCGGAATGTCTTCCGAAAGATAAAGCCGTGAGAGTGACGCGCGCCGATGCTGCCCCTGGGAAAGGAACCGAACGGGTTCTTCCTCAAATCCCCGGAGACCAACCTGTTTCAGCGCATCGAGGCACGCCTCGCGGGATGCCTCGCGGCCGAAAAGCGTCGCGTTGGTGCGGAGATTCTCGAGACACGTGAGCTCTTCCTTCACTCCGTTCAGGTGTCCTATATAGAGGAGATCCGCCCGGAAGTCTCCTCCTAACTCTTTGGTATCCCGTCCGCCCCAGAAAATCTTGCCCTCGGTCGGCGTAAGAAGCCCGGCCACAATCCGCATCAGTGTGGTTTTTCCCGCTCCGTTAGGACCGGCAAGGCGCAGCACGGCACCGGGCTCTGCCTCAAAGCAGAGTCCTTCATAGAGGCACCGTTCGCCTCTCACGCAGGTGATTCCCTCAGCCCTCAGCGAAGCTGCCGGGGCCTTCTGATGGTCAGAATCCTGATTCATGGCTGGAAGGCAGAAATGATTAAGTCAGTAAATAAATAGAACCTGGCGTCAGCCGGCGGAACCGGCTATAAGAGAGGGGGCTTTTTTCGGGCGCAATTCTCCCCTCCTCAAAAAACGCTATCGGGAGTCTAGGAATCTGCGCTTAAGCCTTGCTTAAGGATTCTTTCCTTCCCCCTTCCTTCGCATTGGGTCTTTAGGTCTGCTCTTTTTCTGGTAGGTACATACCCTTAATACCGACTAATCCCTTATTTTTCGCCATCCGCAAAATAATTCGACTTATAACCGAATATAGCTGATACAGATCAAATTATTACCCATATATGGATATATTTTCATAAACTACAAGATACTGTAAATATTTACACAAGGGTTTAGCCTTAAACCTAATGCGTTTTTAAAAAAGTATTCCCAATTCGGCCCGCACTTCTTAAATTTACGGTGAAGCAAAAAACTGAGGCAGGATTTTTTCCGTTAGTCACAGTTTTACCAATAACAAACGTCAAATAAAGTGGCTAAACGGCTTCCTCTGCTTCATCTGGAAACCGCAAAGCTTCTATAGGAGATAGCTATGGCTGAAACACAATACGAGGCCCTTCGCCGTCAGGGTGTAAGCCGCAGGAGCTTCCTGCAGTTCTGCTCCCTCACCGCTGCCAGCCTCGGCCTCGGCAGCGCCGGCGCCAAGGATATCGCTACCGCGATGCAGACCAAACCCCGCGTTCCGGTGGTCTGGCTTCACGGTCTTGAGTGCACCTGCTGCACCGAATCCTTCATCCGTTCTTATCACCCGATCGCCAAGGACATCGTCCTCTCCATGGTTTCGCTCGACTACGACGACACCATCATGGCAGCTGCCGGTGAACAGGCTGAAGCGGCTCTCGAAGACACCATTACGAAGTACAAGGGTCAGTACATCCTCGCGGTCGAAGGCAATGTGCCTCTCGCCGGCGACGGCACGTTCTGCATCCCTGGCGGTGAAATCTTCAAGAACAAGATCCAGCACGTTGCTGCTGGCGCCAAGGCTGTGATCAGCTGGGGCTCCTGCGCCTCCTGGGGCTGCGTCCAGGCTGCCAAGCCGAACCCGACCCACGCTGTGCCGATCAACGAAGTGATCAAGGACAAGCCGATCGTTATGGTCCCGGGCTGCCCCCCGATCGCCGAAGTGATGACTGGCGTTCTCACCTACATCCTCACCTATGACCGTCTGCCCCCGCTCGACCGTCAGGGCCGTCCGAAGATGTTCTATGGCCAGCGTATTCACGACAAGTGCTATCGCCGCGGTCACTTCGATGCCGGTCAGTTCGTCGAACATTTCGATGACGAAGGCGCGAAGCTCGGCTACTGCCTGTACAAGGTTGGCTGCAAGGGCCCGGTCACGTACTCCCCCTGCTCCACCATCCGCTGGAACGAAGGCCTGTCCTGGCCGGTTCAGTCTGGTCACGGCTGCATTGGCTGCGCCGAAGCCGACTTCTTCGACAAGGGCTCCTTCTATGATCACGAAACCACTGTTCTGCCTCCGGGCTGGGGTGGTGTTGAAGCGACCGTTGACAAGGTCGGCCTTGGTGTGATGGCCGTTGTCGGCGTCGCCGCTGCCGCCCATATCGCGGCCAGCGCTGTTGTCCAGGCACGCTCGAAGACCAATAACAAGCATATCGGAGAGGATCGTCATGAGTGAAACCCGTATCGTCGTTGACCCGCTGACCAGAATTGAGGGTCATATGCGCATGCAGGCCGTTCTGGGCGCTGACGGCAAGATTGCCGACGCCTGGTCCACCGGCACGATGTGGCGCGGCATTGAAGTGATTCTGAAGGGCCGCGATCCCCGCGACGCCTGGGCCTTCACGGAACGTATCTGCGGCGTCTGCACCGGCATTCACGCTCTGGCTGCTGTCCGCGCTGTGGAAGGTGCTATCGGCATCAAGATCCCGGCCAACGCCAACATCATCCGTAACCTGATGAACGCTGTGCTGTTCGTTCAGGACCACGTGACCCACTTCTATCAGCTCCACGCTCTGGACTGGGTTGACGTTATCAGCGCTCTGAATGCGGATCCGCGCGAAGCCGCTGCTATCGAAGCGAAGATCTCCCCGACGCATGAACTGAACGGCGCCGGCTACTTCGCCGATATTCAGCGCCAGCTGAAGGCCTCCGTTGCCGGCGGCCAGCTGTCCATCTTCAAGAACGGCTACTGGGGTCACCCCGCCATGAAGCTGCCGCCCGCGGTTAACCTGCTCGCGACGGCTCACTACCTGGAAGCTCTCGACTTCCAGCGCGAAATCGTTAAGATCCACACGATTCTCGGCGGCAAGAACCCGCACCCGAACTACCTGGTCGGCGGCGTTCCCTGCCCGATCAACATGAATGGCACCGGCGCAGCCGGCGACATGATCAATGAAGTGACGATGAACTACATGCGCGATATCGCCAAGTACACCGTCGACTTCGTGAAGAATGTCTACGTGCCGGACGTCAAGGCCATCGCTTCCTTCTACCCCGAGTGGTTCAAGTATGGCGGCGGCATCAGCTCCAAGAACCTGCTCTCCTTCGGCGAATTCCCTGTCCGTCCGAACGACTGGAGCAATGACAACCTCGTGATGCCGGGCGGCGCTATCGTTGACGGCAACCTGAAGGAAGTTCATCCGGTCAACCCGAACGATCCGAAGGAAATTCAGGAATTCGTTGATCACTCCTGGTTCACCTATGACAAGGGCGATCAGAAGGACGTCGGCCTCTATCCGTTTGACGGTGAGACCGTTCCGCACTTCGAGCTCCCGAAGGGCTCTGTCGGCACGAAGACCAAGTTCAGCTGGCTCGGCGGTGACGGCAAGTACTCCTGGATCAAGACCCCGAAGTGGAAGGGTCACACGATGGAAGTCGGCCCGCTCGCCCGTGTCGTGATCGGCTACGCTCTCGGCAAGGAAGTCTACAAGGAGCCGGTTGACGCTCTGCTGAAGGAAATGAACCTTCCGCTCGAAGCCGTGTTCTCCACCCTCGGCCGTACGGCTGCCCGCGCTATCGACGCGGTCGTGGCTGCTGACCTGATGGTGAAGTACGTTGACGACCTCACCGCCAACATCAAGGGCGGCGATGAAGTGGCTGCCAACATGGAGAAGTGGGATCCGTCGACCTGGCCGAAGGAATGCAAGGGCGTCGGCCTCTGCGAAGCTCCTCGTGGCGCTCTGAGCCACTGGTGCGTCATTAAGGACGGCAAGATCGCCAACTGGCAGGCTGTGGTTCCGACCACCTGGAACGCCTGCCCGCGTGACGCCAATGGTCAGCACGGCGCGTTCGAAGCCTCTCTGCTCGGCACTCCGATCATCGATCCGAAGAAGCCGCTCGAGATCCTTCGTACGATCCACTCCTTCGACCCGTGCCTCGCCTGCGCTTCTCATCTTTTCGACCCTGAGGGCAAAGAAATTACGAAGGTCGAATCCGAGTAAGGAGGAACCTCATGAAAATTGATAAGGTTACTTACGAAGTAGACTTGAGTGATGGCGATAAGCGCCCGATTTACGTCTGGGAAGCTCCGGTACGTGTCTGGCACTGGCTCATGGTCGTCACGATGTTTACGATGATCGTCACCGGTTACCTGATCGGGCGTCCTCTGGATGCCAATCTGGGAAATACCTGGGCGACGTTCCAGTTCGCTGATATCCGTATGATTCACTTCATCGCGGGCATCTGCTTCACTGGTCTGTTTGTCTACCGTATTTTCTGGGCGTTCATGGGCAACCGTTACGCACATCAGATCTTCCTGCCGCCTTTCTGGTCCTTTAAGTTCCTGAAAGGCATCTGGGATCAGGCTCTGTATTATCTGTTCATCAAGAAGACGTCTCCGGAGTACGCGGCGCATAACCCGCTCGCTGCTACCGCCATGTTCGGCTTCTTCGTGCTCGGTTCCTTCTGCATCATCATCACGGGCCTTGCACTTTATGGACAGCCTTACGGCGCCGGCTCTGGCTGGGATATCATGACCGGCTGGGTGTTCGCTCTCTTCGGCGATAACGCTCAGGCAGTCCGCACGTTCCATCACGCTCTGATGTATGTCTTCACGCTCTTCATGGTGGCCCATTTCTACATGGCTGCCCGCGAGGACATCATGGGCGGCGCAACGGAAATGTCCGCCATCACGAATGGACTCCGCATGTTCAAGCACGCGAAGTAATCCTCACATCCTTTCGTACTATCCCTTTGGATAGGGGTAGTACGTAGGAATAGGGATATAGACCGGAACTTCCCCCCCCCTTGGTGGTGGTTCCGGTCTTTTTTTTTTGCTAACCTCACTCCCGCACATTTGTGATGGCTAATATTCGTGTTCCATCAGGGAGTGGTTAGACACATGTCAGACAGTAATAAAAAATACCCCGTGGTTGTTCTGGGCATCGGCAATATCCTGTGGGCAGATGAGGGATTCGGCGTCCGGGCGGTAGAAGCATTCAACGAAGCCTGGAAGTGTCCTGAAGATGTTCTGGTGCTGGACGGCGGTACGCTTGGTTTTTATCTCTCCGAGTACATTGAGAACTGCTCGAAGATCATTATTTTCGATGCCTGCGAATTCAACGATCTCCCCGGCACCTGCAAGGTTCTGAAAAAAGAGGATATCAACCCGTGGCTGAACACCAAGATGAGCGCGCACCAGGAGGGTCTGAATGACCTCTTCGCAGTCGCGAAGCTCCTCGGCCGTTACCCAGATGAAATTGTTGTGCTTGGCTGCCAGCCGGGCGATCTCGAGGATTACGGTGGTTCCCTTACTCCCGCAGTAAGCGCTGCCGTCCCCGGCATGGTGAAAGAGGCTGCGAAGCAGCTGAAGGAATGGGGATTCAAGATCGAGCCCCGTACTCCAGGAGAAAAAGCCGAGGCGCTTGCCGAGACCTGTCTTGAGCGTAAGCCTTATGAAGAAGGACGTCCGTCGGAAGAAGAAGCCTGCCGTTATGCAGACCTCCGGTACTTCGTGAAAAGAGATCAGAATGGAAACCCGATCTCTGAAAAGGAGTGAAAACCATGTGCATTGCGATTCCGATGAAGGTCGTTTCAGTTTCCGATAATTTCTCCGCGGTCTGTGATTCCGGTGAAAAGACCGAGACCGTCAACACGGAACTTACGGGACTTGCTACCCCTGGCGAGTGGCTTCTGGTATTCCAGGGTGCCTCCCAGCGCCGCATGACAGAGGATGAGGCGATCAAAATGCGCACTGCCCTCATTGCGCTGTCTGACGTGATGAGTGGTACCGCCACGCAGAGCCAGCTTGATGACGCCTTTGCCGATATCACGGCACACACGGGCGAACTTCCCGACTTCCTGAAAGCTCAGGTTAAGGTTAACAAGCAGTAATTCAGAAAAACAAAGGATAAGAGACCATGCCGTCAAAACTGAATGACCCGACCCGCGAGATGACTATCGTCAACGTTGACGATCATCCGATCTTCAACCGGCTTTGGGGGAAAGAAGGCTTCGTCCGAGTGAACGAGGAAAACCTGGAAGAGTTCAAGTCCGCCAAGGGACTCGTTCTCATTTTCTTCGCGGATAACCCGACCACTTTCAAGGAAACGATTGACATGGCAGTGATCGCTCCTGAAGTCGCGAAAGTGTTCCAGGATCACATTGCCGCAAAGGGCTTCACTGACCCTGCCGTGGGCCGCGCCATCGCGAGCCGTCTCGGCCTGACGCGTCTCCCTGCTGTCGGTTTCTACCGCGACGGTGAGTGGCTCGGCGGCCTCCAGGGCCTTAAGAACTGGAATGAATACATCAGCGGTCTCGCTGAAATCGGCGGCCGTACGGCTCCTGCCCGCCGCACGATCTCGATCCAGGCCAACTGACGAACCCCTTTCATTAATCTACTGACAGACACACACTATGACAGCTCCTATTTCTGCTGATAGCATCCTCGCCGCTGCCCGCGAGGCCAAGAAGGACTCCACCTCTGAGGAAAGGCTCGCTGCTGCCCGCGAGACCCTGAACTGGCTCCGCGAAACCCGCGACCTGCTGGTGAAGACCCAGAAAGAAGGCGGCCGCCTTCACTCAGTAACGGATCTGGGTCAGAAGGACGATCCCTTCAAGAAGTTCCTCTTTGACACACTTTCCAAGGGGGAAATCCGCATCACGATGGGCGGAGGCCAGATCCGTATGGAAGAGACAAATGTCCCGACCATCTGGCGCATGCTGATCGGCCAGCAGGATCTGCTCGTTGTCGCCTACATTCCCGACGTCGTTCTTACCTACGCTGCCCGTGACATGAAGGATCAGATTGAAGAGCCGGCTGAGAAGCCGGAGGGACTTTTCGCTGCACCTGCGATCATTTCCGAGCTGAATGCCGCCGCGAAGGACGTTGACTTCGATCATTTTGATCCGACGATGGTCCCGGTGGCTGTTGAACTGACCCGCCAGCCTCTTTCCCCCAATGACAAGGACTATATCAATAAGGTTCTGGGCGAAGGCACGATCGAAGTTCAGATGCAGGGCTTCGCGAAGAGCACAATCCGTCAGACTTCAGTCCGCGGTCTGTGGCGCAGCCGCATTCTGAACAAGGCCGGAAAGGAACTGCTCGATCAGGTTGAAGCAACGCCGCTTCCTCCTGAAATTCCGAGCACCGCGGAAGACCTCCCGGGCGCCATCAAGAAGATGGACGATCTCATCGAGTGGGTTGAACTCGATCTGTCCCGCGGCGCGCTGTAATTCCATCCGTTTGAATTGAGGAGAGAATCATGTCCGGAATGTTGACGAATGACCCGCTGAGCGTTCTTAAGACGCTTGAGGCGAGCCGTATCAAGCCTGAGACCCGCATGCAGTGCAAGGTGTGCGGTTTCGTATACGATCCTGCGGAGGGATGCGCGGAGTGGCAGGTGCCTCCCGGAACTCCTTTTGCTGAGATCCCGGACAATTACGACTGCCCCGCCTGCGGCTGTCCTCACCATTCGTTCATCGTTCTTGACAATGATGAGGAGGTCTAGGATGACGAGTGAATCGCCTCAGAAGAGGTCTCTGCCGAAAATCAAAACCCGTGTTTTCCGTGACAGTCCGGAGGCTTTCTTCCGGGCTGGATTCGAGCGTATCGCGAACACCCGCATGAAAGGGGTTCCGATTCTCAATCCGAAGCTGCACGTCTCTTCTGTCCCATTCCGTAAGGTCGATGGGCAGTGGGTAGGCGGCATTGTCACGCCGTGGTCGATTCTCGTGATCCGCGCGTGCGGAGACCCCGCTACCTGGAAAGCCATTCCGGAAACGAAGATCGGCAGTGTTGAACTCCCGGGCGGTGACTTCAGCTTCATGGGCGTTCTCGACCCTGACCTGGGCGGCTATCAGAGCTGCTCGCTCCTCTCCCCGACATGGGAGATCGGTGATCAGGCGACAGGTGAGGCTGTCGCCCGGATTTCGCTCGACACGATGCTGAATCCGCCGAAAGAGGGCTACAAAGAGCCGGACCCGGATGAGGGAGCAATTCCTCTCACGCCGGCGAAGGCTCCGGATCCTGAACCTCAGGCCCCTCTGATCGACACGAAGACCCCGATGTCCCGCCGTGAGATCTTCACGAAGACAGTTGATGCAGCCAAGGATCGTGCCGAGGCCGCTTCCGGCAAGGAGAAACTATGAAGGGTGCGCTGCCTGATTTCGGAGCCATCATCGTAACAGTCGACACCAAGGACGGCGTTCCTGTCAGCGCGAGAACCCGGAGCACCCGCGGCCCGATGGTGTCGAAGCTGCTTGAAGGCCGTCAGGCTGACGAGTCGATCCCGAGCCTCATCTCCATGCTTTACACCCTCTGCCCGGTTGCTCAGTCGACCGCGTGGAGAGCTGCCCGGGCCTATGCTGAGGGGGCTCCTTCGGCTGAGGAGCTTGAAAACTGGGCCGCCGGCGTTCAGCTGGAAGCCATGATTGAGCACCTGCGCTGCCTCGCGTTTGAGCTGCCCCGCTCTCTCGATATCGAGTCCCGGAGCGACGCGAAACTGATCGGCCGTCTCCGCACCCGCGTAACCGGTGTTTCCCGGCTTTCCAAGAAAGAACTGGAGGCTCTGCGGAAGGATGTCGCTGACTGCGCGGACGAACTGCTCTATCAGACAGAAGATGTTCCGACACTCGGCAGCTGGCGTCCGACGGATCAGATGGAAGCCTGGATCGACTCAAGGAGTACCGTTCTCCGTCCGGTCTTCTCCTATCTGCTCAGTCTTCCCCGCGAGCTCGGCCGAAGCAGCGTTCCGGCGCTCAGCACCGCAAGCGCTGCTGTGAGGAAGGATCTCGCGGCTCATCTGACGCAGGAAGGTTTCTGCACGGCACCGTCCCTCACGCTTGGATCCGCGCAGACTTCGGCTCTTGGCCGCCGCTATGAGTCTCCGGCGCTGATGCCCGAGTATCTTGCGAACGGAGCGGGCACATTCCTCTACTTCTACGCGAGGCTTCTCGAGCTTGGCTCCTGGATGCAGTCATTTGAAGAACCGGAGAAGCTTGTTTCCGGATTCAGCCCTGAACCGGGAGTCGGGATCGGCTTCGTTGAGACCGCCCGGGGTACCCTGATTCATCGACTGAGAATTGAAAACGGAAAGATGATCGAATCAACGATCGTCGCTCCGACCGAATGGAATTTCGCTCCTGGCGGAGCCGCTGAACAGGCGCTGTCCCGTCTTGGGGTTACCAACTGGGATTCATGGCGCACCCGCGCGGAACTGGTTGTCCGGCAGTTCGACGCCTGCGTCCCCTTCAGAATTGAAACGGAGTCTGCCAATGCATGAAGTCTCACTCGCTGAGGGCGTGATTGACGTTGTCGAACGCGCCGCGGAAGGTGCCCACGCCACCGCGGTCTCTGAAGTCCGCGTTGCGGTCGGTGAACTTTCCAATGTTGAAATTGAGGCCCTTGCCTTTGCCTTTGAATCAGTGAAAAAAGGCACGGTCGCGAATAACGCGAAGCTCGTGATTGACCGGCCGGAGGGACGCGCCTGGTGCATGACCTGCCAGAAAGATGTCCCGTATCACCGGTTCGGTGACGCCTGCCCAATCTGCGGCGGTTATCAGGTGGTTGTTTCCGGGGGCCGCGACATGCGGGTCGTTGATATCAAGGCGTCAACCCCTGAGGATTCGGATACGTCCGCTTCCTGATAGCCTCACTTCCATTTACAAATAGAAATAAACTGATTTTCTAAACTTAAAGGAGTCAAACGCTATGTGTGCAACCTGCGGCTGCGGTGGTGATCATTCCCATATGCATTCCCATACGGATGGAAACGGCAACGTGACGATTCACGCCGGAGAACACGAGCACGAGCATGATCATCATCACGATCATGACCATGATCATGCCCACACGCACGATCATGAACATGCCCATACCCATGAGCACGACCACTCTCACGAGTCCACGATCTCCGTCGAAGAAGACATCCTTTCCCGCAACAACGCTGTTGCCGCCGGAAACCGCGCCTTCTTTGCTGAGCATCACATCCTCGCTCTGAACTTCGTTTCGAGCCCCGGATCCGGAAAGACTGAGCTGCTCTCCGAAACGATCCGCCGCGCTGACCCCGAAAAACTGCCGATTTCTGTGATCGAGGGCGATCAGGAAACGGCGAACGACGCTGACCGTATCCGCTCCGCCGGCGCGAAGTCCATTCAGATCAACACGGGCAAGGGCTGCCACCTCGACGCCGCCATGGTGCACGAGGCGCTTCATCACCTTGAACCGAAGGACGGCAGCGCTGTTCTGATTGAAAACGTTGGCAACCTCGTCTGCCCGGCTGAATTCGATCTCGGCGAAGCCCACAAGGTGGTCGTGATTTCGGTAACTGAAGGTGCTGACAAGCCTCTCAAGTACCCGGATATGTTCCAGGCGGCTGACCTGATGCTGATCAATAAGATCGATCTGCTGCCCTACGTGAACTTCGATATCGATAAGTGCGAAGAATACGCCCGCCGCGTGAACCCGAAGATCCGCTGTCTCCGTGTTTCCGCCACGAAGGGTGACGGCATGGATAAGTGGATGAAGTGGCTCGAAACCGAGCTCACCCTCGCCACTCTCTGATTGTCGACATAAGCTTTTCTCTCCACTATCAGGTCGATTTCTCATGCCAGAAACACCGCAGATGATCCGACAGCTTGTCCGCGTAACCGGTCTTGTACAGGGAGTCGGTTTCCGGCCCACCGTTTACCGGGTCGCGCTTGAACGCCATCTGACCGGTTTCGTCTTCAATGACGCAGCCGGCGTCGGTATAGAAATCGAGGGGGAGAGAGAAGCCGTTCTGGGGTTTGAAGCGGTACTCCGTGCTGCCAAACCCCCGCTCGCCAGAATCGATACGGTTCTGAGCCGCGAAATTCCCCTGAAGGGCGATCCGTCCTTCACCATTCATGAGAGCGAGGCGGGGCACGTCACCACCGCGATCACGCCTGACGCGGCGACCTGCCGCGAATGCGAGCGCGATATGTTCACGCCCGGCAACCGCCGCTACCGCTACGCGTTCACCAACTGCACGCACTGCGGCCCCCGCTTCACCATCACCCGGCATCTGCCTTACGACCGCCCGCAGACCTCGATGGCACCCTTCAAGATGTGCCCCGAGTGCCTGAAGGAGTACCGCGATCCGCTCGACCGGCGTTTCCACGCTCAGCCGAACGCCTGCCCTGTCTGCGGTCCGAAGCTCATGCTCTGGAAAAATACAGGCGAAACCGTCGAAACGGATGATCCCATCCGCGACGCAGTGAAACTCCTGAAGGAAGGCCGCATCCTCGCGGTGAAGGGGCTCGGCGGCTTCCACCTTGTCTGCGACGCGGCAAACGCTGAAGCGGTTCATCTGCTCCGCGCCCGGAAGCGCCGCGACGAAAAACCGCTTGCCGTGATGTGCGCCAATACGGTGTCCGCTTCCCGGCTTGTCACGCTTTCAGACCTTGAGCGCAAAACCCTTGAATCCATCGCGCGCCCGATTGTTCTCGCCAAAAAGACACCGCTCTGCGACGCTGAACTCGAGGGCGTTGCCCCAGGGCTCACTGAACTCGGCGTGATGCTCCCCTATACGCCCGTGCATCTGCTCCTCTTCCATGAGGCTGCCGGACGTCCGGATGGCGTTGAATGGCTTGACAGCCGCGTGCTCCCCTGGACACTCGTGATGACGAGCGCGAATCCGGGCGGAGAACCGCTTGTGATCGGAAACGATGAAGCGCTGCAGCGTCTCGGCGGCATTGCCGACTTCATTCTCGCGAATAACCGCGAGATTCTGGTCCGCTGCGATGACTCGGTTGTCCGGGTCGTGGCGGATAAGCCCCGCATGGTGCGCCGCGCCCGCGGCTATACACCGGAAGCGGTGCCGCTTGCCTTTGACTCTCCTTCGGTTCTCGCTACCGGACCGGGACTTAAAGTCACAGCCTGTCTGACCCGCGGCGGCGAAGCCTTCCTCTCGCAGCATATCGGCGACCTCGGGAACGCCAGTTCCTGTGAGGCGCTCGAACTTGCAGTGAAGCATCTCGAAGCGGTGCTTGAAATCACGCCCGAACTGGTGGCGCATGACCTGCATCCGGACTTCTTCTCCACGCGTCTCGCTCACCGGATTGAGCTTGATCGCGGGATCCCTGCCTATGCCGTGCAGCATCACCGGGCCCATATCGGCGCCGTGATGGCGGAATACGGCATCACGGGATCCGCCCGCGGCATCGCGCTTGACGGCGTGGGTCTCGGCACCGACGGCAAAGCCTGGGGCGGCGAAATGCTCCATCTCACGCCCGCAGGCTTCACACGCGAAGCGCATCTTCTCGCGATCCCGCTTCCCGGCGGCGACCGCGCGGCGCGTGAACCCTGGCGCATGGCTTCCTCTGTTCTCGAAGCTCTGGGACGGGGAGACGAAATCGCGGAGCGGTTCCGCGAAAAACCGAACTCAGGCATGATCCGGAAGGTCATTGCCAACCCCAGGCTCTCCGGTGTCACCACCGCCATGGGGCGGTGGTTTGACGCAGCGTCCGCGCTTCTCGGACTCTGCCTCACGCAGCATGATGAAGCGACAGCCGCCATGCGGCTCGAATCCGCGGCCGAAGGGAAGACACCGCGCGAATTCGGAAAACTCTGGGAAATCCTGCCCGACGGCTCGCTTTCCCTTCTTCCCCTGATGGCGATGCTCGCTGACACCCCGCATGAACCGGATGCTGTTTCACAGGCGTCCGCGGATTTCCATGAGGGCGTCGCCCGCGCGCTTTCTGACTGGATTCTGCAGCTCACCGGACCGGATGAAGCGGATCTGCCGCTCTGTCTTGCCGGCGGCTGCTTCTTGAACCGCCGGATGACCGTCCGGCTTATCAGCCTCCTCGGCCGCGCTGGGATCCATCCGCTCCTCTCATCGGCTGTGCCTCCTGGCGATGGAGGCGTCGCTCTCGGTCAGGCGTGGCTCGCCGCTCTCGCGCGCCGTGAAGGCGCTCTGGACGGCGGAGACCGTGTCTCTCCGTAAACGATTTTTTAACTTAAGGACCAATGATATGTGCTTGGCAGTTCCTGGAAAACTCGAAAAGATTCTGAGCGCCGATGAGTCCATCGCTGACCTCGGCGGCATTCAGAAGAACATCAACATCAGTCTCATCGAGGATCCTCAGCCTGGCGACTGGGTCGTGATCCACGTGGGTTTCGCGCTTCAGAAGATCGATGAAGCGCAGGCCGAGGCCACGCTCAAGGTTCTTGCTGAAGTTGCCCAGTCCGGCGCCCGTTCGGCTGCCGCTGCAGGAGCCGCAGCATGAAGTTCGTCACTGAATACCGCGATTCCGAACAGGCCAAGGGTATTGCGGCGGAGCTCGCCGCCACGGTGGATCCTAACCGTGAGTACCGTTTCATGGAGTTCTGCGGCGGTCACACGCATGTGCTCGCCCGCTGGGGTCTCACGGATATCCTGCCGAAGAACGTCCATATGATTCACGGACCGGGATGCCCGGTCTGCGTGCTTCCGATCGGCCGTATCGATATGGCGATGGAATGCGCGCTGAAGCATAACGCCATCCTCTGCACGTACGCGGATACTCTCCGCGTTCCGGCCTCCGGCGGCAAGTCGCTCTTCAAGGCGAAGGCTGAAGGCGCGGACGTCCGCATGGTCTATTCGCCGATGGACGCGCTGCAGATCGCGCGCGACAATCCGGACCGCCAGGTGGTGTTCTTCGCGATCGGCTTTGAAACAACAACGCCTCCGACGGCGCTCTGCCTGCTGGAAGCGAAGAAGGAGCAGATCAAGAATTTCTCCGTGATCTGCTGCCACGTGCTCACGCCTTCCGCGATGGAACACATTCTTCTCACCGCTCCGAAGCGCGCTGACGCCCCGGTGCTCGACGGTCTTGTCGGCCCGGCTCACGTTTCTGTCGTGATTGGCTCCGAGCCCTACGCGCAGTTCGCCGAGAAGTGGAAAATGCCTGTCGTGATCTGCGGCTTTGAGCCGCTCGACATGCTGATGACGATTCTGATGCTGGTGAAGCAGGTGAACGAAGGCCGCCATGAGGTGGAGAATGAATTCACCCGAGCCGTGGTACCGGAAGGCAACCGCCGCGCAATCGATCTGATGGCCCGCGTCTTCTCGCTCCGCGACTCCTTTGAGTGGCGCGGTCTCGGCCCGGTTCCGAAGTCCGCTCTGAAGCTCTCGCCTGAGTTCGCTGAATTCGATGCCGAAACCCGCTTTGGCCTCGTAGAGCACCATGTGCCCGACAATAAGGCCTGCCAGTGCGGCGCTATTCTCCGAGGCGAGAAGGAACCGTTTGAATGCAAGGCGTTCGGCAAGGCCTGCACGCCGGCTCATCCGCTCGGCTCCTGCATGGTTTCGAGCGAAGGTGCCTGCGCGGCTTATTACAGCTACGGCCGGCTTCGCAAGTAAGAGCCTTCCGGTATTCGAAGATTAAAAATAAAAAGGACAGCTATGGCGGAAGAAAAAAGACGTTATTTCTCAACTCCGATCGACGTGAAGCACGGGATCATTGATCTCACGCACGGCGCCGGCGGCCGGGCAACGGCTCAGCTGATCACTCAGGTGTTCGGCAAGTACTTCTCGAACCCGATTCTCGATGAGGGACACGATGGCGCGTTCCTCCCGGAAATCAAGGGAACCCCGGTCGTTTCCTGTGACGCTCACGTGATCCGTCCGCTCTTCTTCCCGGGCGGCGATATCGGATCCCTCGCTATTGCCGGTACGGTGAATGACGTCGCCATGTGCGGCGCGAAACCTCTCTACATCGCGGCCTGCTTCGTGCTCGAAGAAGGTTTCGAAATCGCGAAGCTTGAAAAGATCATCGAATCGATGGCCCGTACCGCTCATGAGGCGGGCGTGCAGATCGTGACCGGTGACACGAAGGTGGTTGAAAAGGGACACGGCGACGGTCTCTACATCACGACCACCGGTTTCGGTGAAGTGATTCCGGGGATTCACGTTTCCGGACGTCTCGCGAAACCGGGCGACAAGGTGCTGATCTCGGGCTCGATGGGTGACCACGGCATGGCGATCATGTCGGAGCGCGAAGGACTCTCCTTTGGCTCCAAGATCCTCAGCGACTCGGCGCCTCTCAACGCCATGGTGGATGCCATTGCCGCCGCCGCTCCCCACGTCCATGTGCTCCGTGACCCGACGCGCGGCGGTCTCGCCACCACGCTGAACGAAATCGCGGCCCAGAGTGACGTCGGCATCATGCTGAACGAAGCCTCGATTCCGGTTCACTCAGACGTTGCACAGGCCTGCGAATTCCTGGGCCTTGACCCGCTCTACGTCGCGAACGAAGGCAAACTGATCGCGATCGTCCCGGAGGACGAGGCCGAAGCCTGCCTCGCCGCCATGAAGTCCGCACCTCACGGTGAAGAATCCGCAATCGTCGGCACGGTGACGGATGAAGCCCGCGGCTACGTGCAGATGACGACCCTCATGGGCGGCGTCCGCATGGTCGACTGGCTGAACGCGGATCAGCTCCCGCGCATCTGCTAAACTCCCGGGGCTATGGATAAAAAACCCCGTGATCCTCTCCTCAGGCGGCGCACCGCCGCCCGGGGAATTGATTCCCTCATCTGCTTCATCATCGGATTCCCGTGCGGCCTGATGCTGTACAGCGCGGTCTACGAGTATCTGAACGCAGCCGGCCATATCGGTTCTGACCAGACGGCCGGCATTCTCTTTATTGTCTGCGCAGTGGCGACTCTCGGCGTCTGCCACATGTCGTACGAATCCGTATTCCTTTTCCTCTTCGGCGCCACGCCGGGAAAGATGCTGATGAAGCTGAGAGTCGTGGATCAGGAAACGCTTGGACGGATCAATTACCTTCAGGCCTACCAGAGAGCCCGCGGCATTCTGAATTTCGGACTTTTCTGGTACTTCCTCTACCCCTTCCTGCTTCCCTTTTCCTATCTCTGGGCCTCGAGGCGCGAAGCCCAGCCGTGGGATACCATGGCAAAAACCCGTGTAATTCTAAAAAACGGGCAGGACAACAAAACCAAATAAAGTGAAGGACGCTTCATGACAGAAGAAAAAATGGATGCGACAACCGAGAAGCTCAAGGCACTCCTGGATGCCGGCAATATTGATCTGAAGAATCCGGAAACCGTCAAGGCTTTCCTGCGGATTCCCGCCACGGTTGCCCGAGAAAGCTGCCGCCGGATCGGCGATCTGTATCAGGATGCCGCGAAGCGCGGTGTTGACGCGCCTGACGCTCCTGATGAAGAGACGCTGGGGCTGATCGATCAGGAACACCGCGCGCTTTTCTTCCTTTCAGCGCTCTTCCTCGGCCAGTTCCCCGGCAAGACCCTTCCCGGATGGGCCGGAGTTCCGCTCGTGAAGTGGCTCGCGGACTCTATCCCTGGCAACCTCTTCGAGAAGAGCCCGGATTTCGCCGCCGGCACGGAAGAGGCCGCCATGCAGAACTTCATCCTCATTTTCTCGAACGTCTACAGCAAGTTTGCGACGTTTGAGCAGCTGATGAAGCGCTTCAATCAGCCGGTGAATGAATCGGATTTTGAGGGAATGCTTGACGTGTTCGCAAAGCTCGTCTCCGGCACGTCCAAGTCTGTGGAGCTTCCCGAAGCGTTCCAGCACATGGATTTCAGCGGCGAACCTGAAAAGGAAGCCTGATCCGGACAGAAACCCCGGATCCAGTGAAAAAGGGCGGTTGATTCAACCGCCCTTTTGCTTTACTCCTTGTCGTTACGGTCCTGCCAGGCCCTGGCAAGACTTCGGATCCTGCCGAAGGCGAACCCGAAGTTATACATCACATTTTTGGTTGTCGAGAGCGCGGCCGACACGTCAACCTGAGGCACCCGGCCGGCGATGTATTCGCGCAGGCACTCTTCAAACACATCCTGGGGTGTTTTACCCTTGGTTTTCGCGAGGAACTCGAGCGCCTGCTGGCTCGCGGCGGGGAGCCTCGCCATAAGAAGCGCGATTTGAGCGGGATTCAGCGGCACAGCCAGTACTCCGAAAGAATGAATACAGTAAATTTTAAGTCCATTTAAGTTTCAGGTGAGAGCGAACCCCGGGTTATCCGGCTAGAATTCACTCCCGTATTTGATGTCTAAAGGAGATTTTCCGTGTCCGATGCTTCCGATAAGCTCTGCTTCCTCGTGGTCGATGACCAGCCGCTCATTACCGGAGCGCTATCCATGCTTCTCACGAGTGAAAATCCCGACTCGGAAGTGTTCACGGCGAATTCCGTGGATGAAGCGCGGAAACTCGTTCACAGCCATGCCCCGGAGGCTGATCTCCTGATTCTCGACCTCTCGATGCCTGGGGTTGTCGGCACCAGTCTTCTGGAAGAGTTCGTGCGCGAGGAGCCCTCGCTTAAGATCCTCGTGCTCTCAGGTGTTACAGACCGTGAAAGCGTAATGAACACGCTGTCGCTGGGTGCCGCCGGGTTCGTCCCGAAAACGCTCGACACGGATCTCCTCCTCACCGCGATTCATTTTGTGCTGAAGGGAGGCGTCTATCTCCCTTCAAAGATCATCGAGGAAAGCCAGCGCCGCGGATTCTTCGCTGAGGCCGGGGAAGGCATCGCGGGCCGTATGGCATCCGCTCCGACGCTGACCCCGCGGCAAATGGATGTGCTCCGGGAGCTCGCGAAGGGCAACCCCATCAAGCGTATCTGCACGAATCTCAATCTCTCTGAAGGCACCGTGAAGACTCACGTCTCCGCGATCTACCGGGCGTTCGGCGCGCGGAACCGCACCGAAGCCCTCATTGCCGCGCACCGCGCGGGTTACAAGATCAACCTTTAAGCGCCGGTTCCGCCGCCTGGGAAGTGCCCGACGGGGCCGCAAAATCCGGTCCCTTCGTCTCAAACATCCGCCAGAGCGCGCCGTTCAGCTTTTCCTCATCCGCGGGCTTCCGCAGGATTTCAGGCATCTCAGCGAGCGCCCGATGAGGAAGCTGCTTCTGCCACTCGCGCTCGATCATGTCCTCAGGCACCGCTGTGAGAATCACGGTCGGGACAGATGTTTTCAGGGCGTGCGAGAGCTTCAGGCAGGACTCAATGCCGTTCGGCGCCCCTTCCCCGAAATCAAAGTCAGTGAGCAGGATCTGAGGCCTGAAGGCCTTCATCTCCTCCAGCAGCCCGTCATCAAGGAACGGCGACACCCGAACCGTCGCGCCCCAGGATTCGAGCAGGGCCTTCACGGAGTCAGACACCGTACGGTTATCCTCGAGATAGAGAATCCGGGCCAGAATATCGCGGAATTCAATCGTCTTCTTTGCCTGGCCGCGGGGCGAAAGGGCAAGCGGCTCTGTAATCGTTGAGGCCCCGAGCTGCAGTCTGAAAACCGATCCCTTCCCGGGAAGCGACCCCATCGAGAGACCGATTCCGAGCCGGCTGCAGATCCCCTTCACAATGGCGAGCCCCAGACCAAAGCCTTCCGCCTTTCTGCCGGCTTCCCCACGATAGAACGAGTGGAAAATCTTTTCCCGGTCTTCCCGGCTGATACCGGGACCGTTATCGTAGACACAGATCTGAATCAGCCCCTTCGCCCGGCGCCGTGCGGCGAGAATCACAATGGGATGCTCTTTATCCGAATACTTGAAAGCGTTATTCACGAGATTCCGGATCACACGTGAGAGAAGCGCAGGATCCGTGTCAATCTTGTAGTCGAGCGGCCGAATCACAAATGTGCCGCCGCGCGCTCTGGCGATCGGCGCGCACTCCTGGCGTAGCTTCTCGAAATACTCCGGAATCGGCACGAGTTCCCGCTGAATCGCGAGCGTGTCTGCCGTGATTCGGCTCACTTCCAGAATCTGCTCCACGAGGTTGGAAATCGATCCCGCGCAGAGCGAGAGCTGCTGCACAACCGGGGCAATATCGGCCGGGGCCTTCTTCTTCAGAATCTGCAGGTAAATCGCCATCGCCTGAAGCGGCTGTCGGAGATCGTGATTCGCTGCCCGGAAGAATTCCTGCCGCTTCTGCCCCTCACGCACCGCTGTGCGGCGGGCCGCTTCCGCGGCATTCCTCTCACGGGCCAGCTTCTGCAGCAGCTTCCGGTTCTCGGTTTCCGTGAGAATGGAGGAGAGAATCAGGTCGTGAAGACGCCGGCCCGAATAAAGAATCACGCCGATCACGATAAAGAAGAAGATGGCTACAAAACCCTGCGATGTATGAAAGTAATTGAGCAGAATGGAGAGACCAGTCGGGAAGAGCGCGAGGAAAGTGAAAATCGCGAGTCCCGGGAGCCACATCGCGTAGAAAGGCCAGCTGCCAAGCGCTACGCCGATCACGGCGGAAACCGAGGCCGCAAGCGTGTATTCGCTTCCGAGTGACGGGAACACCGCCCCCGCGAAACCCCAGGTGATTCCGGTAACGAAGCTATGCGCGATTCCAACCCGGATCCAGCCGCGGATCCTCGCCACGCGGTTCTTATCCGCAAAGAAAAGGTGGTTATATTCGATCGAAAAAATGATCGTAAGGATCACCACAATGCCCCAGGAGATGAGGAGCGCATGCGATCCGGCACTCCAGAGCGACGCGATGAGAAGCGCGGCGCCCGCCCCTTGGGCAATCAGCGCCACAGACATCACCCGCATTGCCTGATCGAGCTGCTGGCTGATCACGCGGGACGTGCGCTTTCCGAGCACCGCACCGGGAAGTGATTCGGAAAAAATCCTTCGCACCGCAAGGCGGAAGGCACTGAAACGGGCACCCATCAGTCAGTATCCTTTTCCGTTCAGAGCGGGGCAGAAGCCTCGGAAGCCGTATTTCTGACCGTGTCGAGAGACGCCTGCAGAAGGTCACGGCCGCGGCTGATGACAGGCACCGAATCCGCTGACAGCTCAGCCCGTCCCGCTTTCACCCGCAGGGTTCCCTTCACCCCAATCGGCACCGCGGAGAGCTTCCTGATGTGACCGAACGGGAGCCCCGTCACCATGGTGACGCCAGAGCGCGCGAGCCGGTCTCTGAAGTCTGAAAGCACGTCCTCCAGTCTCAGGTCGAGATCTCCTGTGACATGGCGGTCCGCATCCGTGAAGCATCCAAGCACCACCGCGGACTGGCTTCCGAGAACGCCTGCTTCCCAAAGCTGCAGCAGCATCCGGTCGATCCGGTACGGGGGCTCACCGACATCCTCGAGGAACAGAATTCCGCCTTTCACCTGTTCAGGAGTCGGGAACCACGGGGTGCCTATGAGAGAGGCTGCCATCGCGAGGTTCCCGCCCCAGATCACGCCCTCACGCTCCGTGTCCGGGTCAGCCGCGCCGGCATTCCATTCCTGACGCCAGAATCCCGCGGTCAGCGCCTCCAGAAACGCGATCTGGGATTCGCGCGTCCGGTAGCCGGGGGCGAGGCCTCCCGCCATCGGTCCCTGCCAGGATGCGAGTCCGGCTTTTGAGAAAAGCGCGAGGTTCAGCGCCGTAAAGTCAGAAAACCCCATCGCGAAGGGCTTTCGTGCGCCAATCTTCCGGAAGTCAAGCGTCGGAAGGAGTCTCGTCATTCCGTAACCGCCTCTTACCGGCAGCACGAGATCCAGATCCGGGTCGAGAAGCGCCTGCTTCAGTTCGGCCGCGCGTTCCGAGTCTGTGCCGCCGTAGCGGCGCCAGTTTCTGAATCCCGCGGCATCCCGCACCACGGTGAATCCCAGATCCTCAAGCCCGGTGATACAGCCGGTGAGACGCTCTGTATTAAGCGCCGCAGCGTCATCCTCCATCACATAGGTTCTGCTCGGCGTGATGAGACCGACTTTCGGCCTGAGAGACTGCATGACTAGATTTCCCCTTCGCGGGCTGTCCGCCGCGAATCAAAAAAATTCCGCAGAAGCGCCGCGGCTTCATCCGCGCAGACCCCCTGCGTCGCGCGGATCCGACGCTGAAGCGCAGGATCCGTTGAGAGTGACGTGGCTGAACCAAAGGCGCCGGCTTTTGCATCCGACGCTCCGAAAACCACCCGGGCGATGCGGGCATGCGCGATGGCTCCCGTACACATCGGGCAGGGTTCAAGCGTCACGTAGAGTGTTGCCCGGTCAAGACGGTAATTCCGCAGGCGTGACGCGGCATCGCGAATCGCCATGATTTCAGCGTGCGCTGTCGGATCACAGCCGTGAACCGAAGCGTTCCGGCCCCGCCCGATGATTTCACCATCCAGCACAACTACGGCGCCGACCGGCACTTCGTCTTCGGCTCCGGCCTTACGGGCTTCAGTGAGCGCCTCGTCCATAAAGCGGACGTCTTCTTCGAGCGCCGGCTCAAACCCGGCGGCCGGTCCGTTCACTTCGCGGTTCTTCGCCTGAAGCTGCCCCCGGATCTTTTCCCGGCGCTCCGCACGCAGCGTCTCCGCAAATTCAATTTCGGCCTCGAGCCCCCGCTTCGTCGCGCCGGGCCCCACCGTGAAGTTCGCGGCCCCGTCCGGCGCGAGCCAGCCGTACTCCACGGCGAGCCCCACCAGTCCTTCAGGCGTTCCGGAGAGGAAACTCCCGGCTCCGGCAAGGAACTTCTTCGCGGCGTCCGCCGCATTCCCCTTCCCCGCATCCGCGTAGAGCGCAAATCCAGCGAGCACCGCATGGCGGTCTTCAAACGGCGCTTTCCTGAGCGACGCGAGAGGCCAGCCGCGTCTCACGGAGAGTTCAACCAGGCGGGACGCATCCGCGGCATCAGCCCGCTCAGGCATTGGAAGCGGAGCCATCAGATCTTTCCTGCCGGAACGCGGTACACCGCGCGGGAACGTTTGGAGAAGAGCAGATAAGCCGTGCCGATCACCGCAACCCCGGATGGGATCGCGAAGTCAGCCGGCCCCGGCTGCATGCCAAAAAGCGCGTAGGCCGGGATCGACACAACCGGGCCTGCGAGCCACAGCAGCGCAGAGGCCATTTTAGGAACCCAGGGCTTCCTCACCCAGACAATAAAGTAGATCGAAAGCGCGTAGAAAAGGAACGAGAGGAAGGCGGGAAGGATATAGCGCACTGCCAGCATTCCGCTCGTGCTGTCCATCGCGAGGCGGTGTCCCAGAGAGGAAATCAGGACAATAAGAAGCACGAGGTTCTGAAACGCCATAAAGACGATCAGGGCCACCGGCGCGAGGAACCACCCCGTTACGCTGCCGTGCCAGCGTTCAAGATCCGTGCGTCCGGCATCTACCTTCGCCGCGCTGTTCTTCAGACTCACTACGAGAATGAAGAGCAGCCCGATCAGAATCGCAACGCCAAGCCACATCTGAAATGAACCGGCATAACTCATGCTTCTTTCCTCCTTTTCTTTTATTCAGCGGAAACCTTGAGCGGCCTGAGCGAGCGGCCGCGCCGGGTTCCGTAGGTCAGAGCCACGCGGTCAGAGAACACCAGATAAACCGTCGCGGCGAGCGCGTAGAAGAATGAGGCGAAGAGCCCCGTCACATTGAGGTCCGGGGTCTGGTAGAAGAAGAACGACCCAAGTGTCCCGATCGGACCAAGCACCCAGATAACGGCCCCTGCTTCGGCGACCGCGCGGGAGGAGCGCTTCATCGTAAGGCGCACGATCACCCAGCCGAAAATGAGGACGAAAAGCACATCCGGGATCATCGGCATCAGAATCTGCAGCGGCGTGTAGTCCACCGACATCAGAATAAACCGATAGGCCTGAGCGGCATCAACTGCCGTCATGATGACCCAGTAGAGGAAGAAGAAAACGAGCGTCGCCGTAAAGAACGGAAGGGAGCCGGCAAATCCGCTCTTCCTTCCCTCACAGGTAAGCACCGGCGGGATCTTGCTTCCCACAATCCAAAGAACCCAGGTAGGCAGGGCAACCGCGAGAAGCGCGATCACAATGTTCAGGATGACCTGAAGCGGCGTGAAATGAACCATCTTTTGACTCAGTGTCCAATAAGTAAATTAGCCGTGTGCGAGTTTAATGGATCCCGCGTCCGGTTTCCTCCCCGCCTCGGGGGCAGAAAGCTCCTGAATGATGCCGCACTGATGACCCTGCGTATGACCGTGGCAGCTGTGCTCAAGCTCGTAGAGCTTTGTCTGAAGTTCTGTCAGCGCCCGGATTCTGGCATCCACCGCCTCAATCTGACGATGCAGGAGCTCGTGAATATGCCCGGCCTCTTCCGGCTTACTGCTGTCGTAATTCAGAATCTCGCGGATTTCCTCAAGACCCATATCTAGTTTCCGGCAGTGAGCAATAAAGCGAAGCCTCGCAAGATGCCGGTCACCGTAGGAGCGGTAGTTATTCTGCAGGCGCATCGGGGGCTCAAGAAGCCCCTCTTTCTCGTAATAGCGGATCGTTTCAACCGGAACACCGGTCTCACGCGACAGTTCTCCGATTCTCATAGGGTTAATCCTTAAATCTGTTCGGTCAATAACTCTTGACCCTGTAGCAACTACAGGCTTTTTAATTTATCATAACAAACATGAAACCATTCAAAGAGGAGGCCTGTCATGGCTTATTCAGGAACAGAAGAGAAGACCGGAGAGAACCTGATCCGGCTTTCCGTTCCGGATATGGATTGCCCGGTGGAGGAGGGTGAAATCCGGGCAGAACTTGAAAAAATCAGCGGCATCAGCTCTATTGCCGCGGATACGGCCCGTCGGACTCTGGAAGTCAAAACTGACTCAGTGCCTGACGAGGACATTCTTGCCGCCCTCGAACGGGCTGGACATCCCGGGAAAATCCTTCCGGGCTCTCCAGAAAACGGTTCAGAACAGATCGTCATTCTCGTGCCTGAGATGGACTGCGCGGTGGAAGCCGGAGAAATTGAGGAAGCCCTCTCCTCTCACCCTGAGATTCCGGACGGAGTCTTTGATACCCGGCGCCGGACGATCACGTTCCCGGTGGCGCGCGACCGCGCGCCTGAGATTCTCGATGTCATCCGCGGCACCGGATACTCAGCGCAGCTCGCTCTCCGGAAGTCGTCTGACCCGGTCAAGACCTCAATTCCATGGAAGAAACTCGGCACTGCGCTGGTGCTTGCCTTCGCGGCTGAGCTGATTCCGGATTTTGCTCCGGCTGGCGGCTCGGTTCTCACACTCTTCGGCCATAGTTTCAGCACGCCGGACCTGATCGGGCTGTGTCTCGCGGTTATTTCCGTCGCGCTCTCCGGCGTCTCAACTTTCCGGCGCGGCCTCATTTCATTCCTCCACTTCAAATTCAATATGAGCGCCCTCATGGCGCTTGCGGTGATCGGCGCGATTCTGACCGGCAACTGGGCGGAAGGCGCTATGGTCATGGCGCTTTTCGAGATTTCGGAAGGAATCGAGCAGCTTTGCCTTGAGAAGAGCCGCAGCGTTGTGAAGTCGCTCCTTTCGATCGTCCCGAAGACCGCTGAAGTAAAACGCGGCGCGGGATGGGAAACGGTTCCGGTCGAATCCGTCGCGATCGGCGATCAGATCCGAGTCAAGGCCGGCGAGCGGATCAGTCTCGATGGACGGGTCGTCAAGGGGGACTCATCCGCGGATGAGTCGATGATCACGGGCGAACCCGTTCCTGCCTCCAAGCACCCGGGAAGCGATGTCTATGCCGGTACTGTAAACACCACCGGAATGCTGGAAATCCGGGTAACGGCTCCTTCTTCTGACACGCTCGCCGCACGGATCATCGCCTCAGTCGAGGATGCTGAGCAGAAGAAGGCCCCGACACAGCGTTTTGTCGACCGCTTCGCGCTTTACTACACGCCGATTGTCTTCGCGGCCGCCATTCTGACCGCGACGCTCCCCCCGCTCTTCGCGGGCGCTCCCTGGATGGACTGGATCTACAAGGGACTCGTGCTCCTCGTGATCGGCTGCCCCTGCGCGCTTGTGATTTCGACCCCGGTCACAATCATTTCAGCGCTTGCCTGCGCGGCACGTGAAGGCATCGTGATTAAGGGCGGAAAGTATCTCGAAGAAGGAAGGCTTCTGAAAAACGTAGCGCTGGATAAAACCGGCACCATTACAACAGGACGCCCGGTCTGCACGGATGTGATTCCAGTGTCTCCGAAACTCACCGAAGCTGCGGCTCTGGAAAATGCCTCTGCCCTCTCACAGCTTTCTGACCACCCGGTTTCCACAGCCATTACGCATGCCGCAAGAAAAGCAACGGCGCTCGGCGGCCCAGCGGAAGACCTGAAGGCGATTCCTGGCGCCGGCGTTGAAGCGAAAGTCGGCCGCGCAATGCTGAAACTGGTGTCCCCGGCCGCTATCAAAGGCGGAAACCCTGCCTACCAGGCAGCCGTCCGGAAGCTTGAGTCTGAAGGCAAGACCGTCTCGGTACTCGCTGATCTCTTCGGGCCGGTCGCTGTATTCGGAGTCGCTGACACCGTGAAACCCGGTATCCGTGAATCCATTGCTGACCTTAAGGCAGCCGGGATGACTCCCTGGATGCTGACAGGAGACAACGAGCGGGCCGCAAGTGCGATTGCGGCCTCTGTCGGAATCGATCACGCTGAAGCCCGGCTCCTTCCGCAGCAGAAGCTCGAGAAAATCGGCAGCCTTCAGAAAGACGGCCTTACCGCTATGGTGGGTGATGGCATCAACGACGCTCCGGCTCTCGCGCAGTCTGATATCGGTTTCGCGATGGGAGTCAAAGGGACGGATACGGCAATTGAGGCCGCGAGCGTCATGCTGATGGATGACAACATCGGGAAGATCGCTTTCTTTAAGCGGCTGGCAGCGAAGACCTACCGATTCCTCGTCGCGAATATCGCTTTTGCGATCGCCGTGAAGATCATCTTCGCCATACTTGACTTCGCGGGGCTTGCCACCATGTGGATGGCGGTGTTCGCAGATACCGGCGTCACCCTGATTGTGGTGGCAAACGGCATGCGGCTTCTCCGCGCAGCGCCGGGAATCCACAGCGATATGGAATCTGAACGCGGGGAGACACGTACGGGAAAAATGGCTGAGGATTCTCCTCTCAGCGCCGCAGCCTGATCTCCTTCAGGGCATCACCTGGTCAGCCGGAGCGCCTCCTAAAAGACGCTCCGGTTTTCTTTTTCTTTCCGGCTTCGTCACCCCGAAAAAAACGAGATGATCTACCCCTTTTTTTCTACCTCCCAAGGGCTTTGATTCCTCGGCGTTTTTTCAGGAACAGAAGAAACAGGGGATATGAATTCATTACTTCAATATTACTTATATTGCTACTCAAGTTTAAAAAATTTCGCTTTTTTCAAACACCTGAATTATTTACTTCAGAAATAATTTTTGTATCCAAAGAATCATTTTTGCTAGAATTCAAGACTTCTTTTTTCGGGAAAACCCTTTGCCGGCACAGACCCGAGCGACGTGACCGGCGGATTACTCAACAAAAATAGGAGCTCTCGATATGTCCGATGAACTGACCCAGCCTGAGAAGAAGGTTGGGATCGGCGCCTACATCTCGCTGATTTTTGCCTGCGTGTTTTTCTCCGGCGCATTCGCCTCAAATCACTGGTGGGGCATTTTTGACTTCATCACCCTGAACGGCACGTGGGGCAAGGTAGTACAGACGGCGGTCATGAATGATGCCGGCACGCTGCAGACCGTCCTCGGAAACTTCCGCGGTAAGGGAGGATCCGGAGCGATTGATGGATTCTGCTTTGCCCTCACCCTGATTCCAACCATCATGTTCTCGATCGGCATGGTGACGGTGTGTGAGCACTATGGCGCGCTGGATGCCGCCCGAAAGCTCCTCACCCCGATTCTCCGCGGTCTTCTCGGTATTCCGGGCAGCGCCTGTCTCGCCCTGATCGCCTCACTCCAGTCTTCTGACGGCGGTGCTGCCATGACCCGTCAGCTGAAGGACGAAGGAAAACTGACTGAAAAAGAAGTCACCATCTTCGCCACGTTCCAGCAGACAGCGGGTGCCGGTATCGGAAGTTTCCTCGCCTCAGGCGCGGTCCTCTTCACGCTGATGGGACCAGACGGGAAACCTCTCCTCCCGATTGCGCTCGGCGTCGGGCTCGGGATCGAGCTGCTTGGAAAAGTGGTTGCCGCCTGGATTATGAGGCTCTTCCTCTCCGGCAAAAAGTCCGCCTCTTGATAGACAGGAAAAGAAAAATGGCAGAAGAAAAAATGGCGGCCGCGGTGCAGCCTGAAAGAAAGGAAATTGTGACGGACGTGTTTGTCCGCGGAGCAAAGAAAGGCTGGGGTATCGCAATCGGCTCAATGCTTCCGAATGTTGTGATGGCGTTTGTCATCATCAAGGCACTCGATATTACCGGGATACTCACGCTCGTCGGAAATACCTGCGGCCCCGTGATGGAGATTTTCGGACTTCCCGGAAAAGCTATCGTGGTGCTTCTCGGCGCCTGGCTTTCCGCGGGCGGCGGTGTCGGTACGGCGATTGCGCTGCACTCATCCGGAGCGCTGAATGGCACAGATCTCGCGATCCTGACTCCCGCGATCTTCCTGATGGGATCTCAGGTCCAATACCTAGGACGCGTCCTCGGCGTGATCGGTGTTTCCGGCAAAATGGTCCCGATCATCATGACGGTACCTGTCATCGTCGCGATTCTTTCGCTCTGGGTCATGCGGCTCATCGTGCTCGCATCCTGAGGTTCAGGTATCTCTACAATAAGCCGAACGGCGGAGCTCTCTCCCCGTTCGGTTTTTTCTTTTTGACAGCATGAAGGCATAGCTGAAGGAGCAGAAATGACAATCCTGCAGGATTTCCTGAAAGACCTCGCTGAACTCGTCAACATCGACGCGGGAACGAGAAACGCGGCTGGCGTTACAAAAGCCGCTGAAATCATGAAACGGCACTATGAATCAATCGGATTCCATGCGGAGCTTGTTGATCTGTCGCCGGACTGCGGAAAGGCTCTCCTCGCGACCAACCGCCCGGGAGCCGATCACTATGACATCATGCTGAACGCTCATCTCGACACGGTCTTCCCGGACGGAACGGCTGCCGCGAGACCTTTCCGGTTTGATGATGTCAAGGCCTACGGTCCAGGATGTCTCGACTGCAAGGCTGGGGTTCTCTCTATCTTCTACGGCATCAAAACCGCCCGTAAGGAAGATATTGACCGACTTTCGATCCTCGTCTGCTGCAACCCGGATGAGGAGCTGATTTCACCCTGGTCTTCTGAATGGCTTCTCGCTCAGGGCAAAAAAGCGGATCGCGTTCTGATCTGTGAACCGGCCCGCGCAAACGGCGCCCTGGTCCGTTCCAGAAAAGGCTCTGCCCTCTACACCGTCACTTTCCACGGGCTTTCAGCTCACGCAGGCAACAATCCTCAGGAAGGCCATAACGCCAACATCGCTCTGGTGAGATTTATCAGTGAGATCTATCAGTACAACGATTTCGAGCGCGGGACGACCGTGAACCCTGGCATCATCGAAGGCGGAAAAATCGTGAACGCGATCCCAGATCTCGCCCGCGTTGAAATTGATACCCGATTCTGGAAGGACGAAGACGGCAGGTGGCTCGATCAGAAGATTCAGGAAGCCGCGAAGAAGGTTTGGGTTGAAGGCGTGACCTGCGAGCTGAAGCGCAACTCATTCCTTCCCGCCATGCCGCTCTCCGAAGCTACAAAGGGACTTGTCGGCATTGTGAATCAGGCGGCCGAAAAGGCCGGCTTCACTGCTGAGTGGGTGGATGCGGGCGGCGGCTCGGATGGTAACCACATCGCGGAAAGCGGGGTTCCCGTTGTGGATGGCTGCGGTCCTGCCGGATCGGGACTACACACCGAGCGCGAATATCTGCAGCTTGATACGGTCGAAGAGCGCATCCGCATGCAGGCGAATGTTTACTCGCAGATCTGACAGAAATAACTTCTGCATCACAGGATTTAATTTTTTATTTGAAATAATGCGCAACTTCTTGTAGAATGCATACTCTCTAGCGACGATTAATTTCCTCGCTATCGGAGAAGTGGCCGAGTGGCTGAAGGCACACCCCTGCTAAGGGTGCAGATCAAATATAACTGGTCTCGAGGGTTCGAATCCCTCCTTCTCCGCCAGGAATTGCAAATCCCGAAGGTAAATCCTTCGGGGTTTTTCTTTGCCTGAATATCTGATTTTAACGCGATTTCTATCTATTCCGCCTCGAATGGATGGGAACTCATTACTCTCCCGCTGAGAAAAACAGGCAAAATATTGCCCCCGTTCCCTGGAAAGGAATACGGGGGCTTCGGAACTCTCAGCCAGTAAAAATTGTTCAGCTCTTATCCGTTCTGAATATCGTGCCGTCCGGTCTGACTCCTTCAACCTGCATCAGCTTGAAGAGACGCGTTTCGACACGGATCAGGCGGCTGATGATGTACTCCTGGTTCTTCAGTATCCGCTCCAGCATGGCGCGGGTTTCCTGGTCTCCATAGCTGCCGTCCCGGGACAGATAGCCGCCGAAATTGGAAAGCGTCTCTCGGTAGGAAGCACCGTCTTCCGGTTCGGCGTCAACAATCTTGCTGTTTTCCATATTCCATCCTTTCTGACTCGGTCTCAGGGCAGGCGCTGCAAACGCACTCAAAGTTGTCAAAATTGATTATATCATCCGCACATGGAACGACATCAGTTCTGATTCTATATTTAATTACTGAAAATATCGACCAGAATCTGACAAGACCCCGAAGTTATCGAGAAAAGGATGAATTTATCGGAAACTTATTTTTTAATATTTGACTGAGTGAGGAAGCTGTAATCTGCATTCTAAGTTTCTGGTGAAGAGAAGAGCGATGCACCTCCACGGTCCGCTCACTGATAACAAGACGCTCCGCGATCTGCCGGCTCGTCAGCCTTGCCGCCACCAGTTCCGCGATTTCGAGCTCCCGCCTTGTGAGAAGAGAGAGCCTCTGACGGAGCACCGCGGGGGACGAAGTCCCTTCCCTTCCGCATTCTTCAATGACTGCAGGACGCAGGTCTCAATTGCCGCAAGGAGTTTTCCGCTTTCCGGAGGCTTCTGAATGAAATTCGCGGCACCATCAATCATGGCGGTGACCGCCATATCGATGTCTCCGTGACCGGTCAGGAAAATGATGGGGAGGGTGTTTCCGCGGCGGTTCATTTCATGCTGAAGCTCGATTCCTGTCATCCCGGCCATCTGAACATCCAGAATCAGGCAGCCCGGGATGGAAGGGGAATCCTGGGTCAGAAAATCACGGGCGGAGGGATAGGCGGCGCTCCTCCATCCCGCGCATTCCAGCATAAAGGAAAGCCCCTTCCGAAGATCCAAGTCATCATCCACGATGCGGATGAGAGTCTCATCCTGCATTTCTTCAAGATTCTTCATTCCTTTTCTCCTTCACCTGGATTTTCCTTCACGCACTCCAGCTCAAATGATGCCCGGAGGCCACCCTGCGGGATTCTTTCATAGAGAAGATGGCTGCCGTATGAACTGAGAAGCTCCCGGACAATTGAAATGCCAAGTCCGAGACCGCCTTCCTTCGTGCTGTTAAGCGGAGAAGAGAGCCTCGCAAAAGCCTCATCGTCAAGGGCGGGACCGTTATCCAGCACTTCAACACGGATTTTGCCGTTTCCCGGAACAGCGTCAAGCGTTACAGAGGGAGAGTCCGACCCTTCCGCTGCTTCCCCGGCGTTTTTGAGGAGATTGAATACCACACACTCCAGTTCCAGTGGATCCATCCTCACCCAGACATCCACGTCGGCGTGTGATGCGTCGAGCCGAAGAGGTTTCTTTCTCGATACCCGGTAATTTTCCGCCGCCTCTTTCAGTGCGTCACCAAGACGGATCCAGACTCGGCGCCCCTCAAGCCTCGAGGAACGGGCATAGGAGCGCGCATGATCGACGATATCTGAAGCCTTTTTTGCCTGGCGCTCGATCTGAGAAAGAGGTTCCGAGAGTTTCTCCGCAGGACCGATCACCCCCCGCTTCAGCAGCATCCGAAGTCCATCCAGATAAAAACTCATTGTGGAAAGCGGCTGACGCATCTCGTGCGCCAGCATTCCGGACACCTGTCCGAGGGCTCCCATTTTCTGCAGCGCGTCCAGATGCTTTGTGGCGTCAAGCGCCTTTTTCTGCAGCTTCTGCTGCTCATCCATCAGGGCCTTCAGCTGCTCTGTACGACGGCGCACAAGCACGTCAGAGCGCCATGCGTGAAGAATCAGACCGATCGCGGCAAACACCGCGATGATAAAAAGCGGCCAGTACTCGCGAAGCAGCATTTGCACCGTGGTTTCGCGGAGGTAACGGTATTTACCGATCCGAAGCGTCCGATAGAGATGATCGACCGGGAGAAAATCCGTCGCGATTCCCCAGTAGTTACCGTGTGAATCCGGCGGCATATTGAGGATCGCGAGTTCCGCCGACCGGGCTTCTCCCGGCGTCAGACGGTTAGTCCCCGTAATGAACCAGCTGGGGTACAGAGGCGTGCTCCGCCGGCAGGGTTCTCCAGGCTCGGTTTTCTCTCCCACTACAGCGAGCTTTGAGGCAAGATCCGGATGATCCTTAGCCCAGGACTCAAAGAAACAGAGTCTGGCAAACGCGACCCCGGCCTTCCCTTTCGCAACATCCGTAAGCGCTTCAGCGAGATGACTTCCTCCCCCGACAAACTTCACAGAAGAAAAGAAAGTCTCCCAGTTAGGATCAACCTTAGCCACTTCTCCCATCGGAACATAAAACCCGGTGAAAGCGATTGAGGTATTGGCGAGCAGCGTTCTGCCGCGCAGTTCGCTGATATCCGTGATTCCGTCAGATTTCCTCACCAGAATGGCAGCCCCGTCCCCATGATTGGGATCCGGGTAACCGGGCTGCACCAGAGTTCCGAACACACGGACACCGTGGTTCTGCTGCAGCCGATAGGACTGACCAGCGCTGGTGATAAAAAAATCGAGCTTTCCCGCTGTCAGTTCGTTGCCAAATTCCGAGGCAGGAACAAGGGCCACCTCCACGGATCGCCCTGGAAAATGCTTCCGAAGACTTTCCGCCGTCTTCTCAATCACGGCTCCCTTATCGCTTGGCTTCACATAGTCCATTGAAGCAATAACAAGCGGCCGGGCTGATTCGTCAGACGCCTTCCCGCTTCCGGACGCAGGAAGAGCGGCAAGAACACAAAACATCAGAGCAGCAATTTGAGACGGGATCAGTTTCAGCATCATCTGAATCGTAGGAATGAGATCAGGCCGGGGCGATCTCTGGATCTGCCATTATCCCCTAAACACTTCAGCAGTCACAAGGATTCTCCGATAAATCAAGCGCTTTTGCCCTTCATAACCTTACCAGGAGTACTATAGGTCTAAGTGCAAACCATTAAACCGTTAGTAGAACTGATGGATTTAAGGAATAATTAAGAAAACACCTAAAAAAAACGGAGACTCAGCACCATGAAACTACTCAAGTTATGCGCTCTGGGACTGATGCTTGGCGCGTTCTCGCTTTCGAGCGCCTACGCCGCCGACTTCACCGCTGACAAGCATATTGCTGCCGGCATGAAGTGCGAATCCTGCCACGGCCCCGATAAGAAGATCGAGACCCCTGACATGAATCAGTGCGTCAAGTGCCACGATCCGAAGAAGCTCGCCGAGAAGACGAAGGACGTCAAGCCGACGAATCCGCACGACTCCCCGCACTATCATCAGAACCTGGAATGCACGCTTTGCCACGTGGGTCACGAGAAGTCTGAGATCTACTGCAACCAGTGCCACAAGTTCAACTTCAAGATGCCCTGATAGCAGAATGGTGCAGAAAAAACGGTTCCTTCGGGAACCGTTTTTTTATGTCTGAATACTCTCAAGTCGGAGTGACTGAACAACTGGCCCGCCTTCTCCCATAAAAAAGAGATCCGGTGATGGGGAATCACCGGATCTCTCGCGCCTCTCTCCAGGAGAGTAGGGATAGAGGCGCGTGTACTACGGGAGAAAGTTACATCGGCTGCTTATAGGCCTTGGCAGAACGGGCTGCCGTACGGCCGAAGATCATGCAGTCAGCAACAGCGACCGTGCCGAGGCGGACCATGCCGTGGACACCGCCCGTCACTTCGCCAGCGGCGAAGAGACCCGGGATCACGTTGTGGCGGGCATCCAGCACCTGAGCCTTGTTGTTAATCTCGAGACCGCCCATGCAGTGATGGACACGCGGCCAGAGTCTCCAGGCATAGAACGGACCGTTCGCTTCCGTGTTCGGCACGCCGTCCTTGAAGAACTTGGTGTGGAACTGCGGGTCATTCATGGCCTTCATGTAGCCGTTGAACTTATCGTTCTCAGCAACCAGAGCGTCATACGGGATCTTGTAGAAAGCCGCGAGATCCTTCAGCGTCTTGAACTCATGGACAACGCCAGACTTCAGGAGGGAGTCGAACATTTCCTTGGACATGTTCTTGCCCACAGCCTGACCGAAAACGTTCTTCGCGCAGGCATACATCACGACCGGGTGACCGATAGCGACGATAGCGTCGGCACGAACCTTGCGGTTGCCGGTTTCCTGGACGAAGCGCTTCGCATTCGCCGGGTCCACCATCGGGCCGTAGCCAACGAGCGGCTCAGTCAGAAGCGGAGTCTTGCCGAAGCCCTGTTCATCCGGGCTGGTCCACGGTCCGAGCTGAATCCAGTCCATATGCACCGTGTTAGCGCCAAGGAACTGAGCGTCCTGGAGCGCTTCACCGGTCGCGCCCGGCTGGTTCGTTGAACCGAAGGCCGCGGTCAGACGCGGGTCATGGCTCATACGCATCGTGACGTTCTGAGCAAAACCGCCGGCAGCGAGCAGCACGCCGTTGCGGGCGCGGATGTACTTCACCTTGCCGGAATTGGTGCGCGGGAAGCGGTATCCGGTACGGACCTTGGCACCCAGCACCACGCCCTTATCGTCCTCGATGATGTCTTCGAGGTAGGTGCGGAGCTGAATCGGGATGTTGTATTCCTTGCACTTCGCAAGCATCGGGTTGATGAAGCCGGAACCCATGTGAGCAGTAACGGAGTGGCTGCGCTTCACGGAGTGACCGCCGTGATACGTCACAGCTTCGAACTGAACACCGATCTTGTCACGGAGCCAGTAGAAGTTTTCAACGGATTCGTCAGCAATGTGACGGGCGAGTTCCGGATGGGCGAGACCGCCGCCAGCGCGCAGAATGTCGCTGTAGAGCAGATCAGGATTATCGGAAATGCCGGCCTTCTTCTGCATATCCGTGCCGGCAGCGGCCACAGCGCCGCCGTTGATGATGGAGTTGCCGCCCGGGGTCGGCATCTTGTCGATCACGAGTACGTTCTTGATGCCGATCTGATGCGCTTCAAGAGCGGCTGCAAGACCAGCAAAACCGGTGCCGACGATCAGGAAATCGACGGTTTCATCCCACTTAGCGGGGACCTTCGCGGTCTGGGCAGAAGCCTGACCGGCGGCGGACATAAGACCAGCTGCGGCAATAGCGCTTCCGGCACCAAGGAAATGACGACGCGAAAATTCCATATTTTTCTCCTCTCTCTTTGAATGGCTCTGTGCAGACCGTTTTCACTCACGGTCTTAAGCCAACAATTTAGTTGTACTACTTTCGACTGATCTATAAGCCCTAACAACATAGGCTATCAACATAAGGGTTGATACTCATATAACAGCAACTGTTATAGGGGTTAGCACTGAATATTGGGTGCGGTAGGTAGGTCTTTTGCTCTGCAGACAAAGGAAAAAAGCTACTATTAGCTGAAAAAAAGAACACAGAAAAACAGAGAAAGCGGCGGACAAACTGTTTTATGGAGAGAGAAAATGGCACGTCGTCCCTTCGCCTGGTACGCTGCGGTTGAACTGCCGCGGCCGACAGCATGGTTTGAATCCGGGATTCCCAGAACACCTGTCATACCTTTTATTACTCACGCATTGCATCCCTCGCTTCTGCGGCTGATTGAAAGAGTCGGCACATTGCGGAAACTGAACGCCGGTGAGGAAATCTTCAGGCCCTGTGACCCGGTGGATCAGGTCACGGTTGTCAGGAAGGGCATCACGGGCCGCGCGCTGGGACATGACGGAAACGCGATCGGACTCGCGATCCCTGGACGGTTCGCGAGCGGCAATCTGAATTTTTTCACCGGTTTTCCGTGTTTCGGGCGGTATTTCGCGCTGATCCCGAGCGAAATCATCACGGCTCCCAAGGATCTCCTCAGCCCGGTGCTTCGGGGGAGCCCCGAGGCCGCGCTTCTTTTCGCACGGCAGTTCGAAATGGCAAAGCTTTCTGACCGTCTCGGTTTCGCGATTCTTTCCAGCTGCAGCGTGGAGCTGAGGCTCGCGGCTTTCTACTATGCGTGGGCCGCAAGCTACGGTCATACCGTTCAGGATGAAGCGGGGAACACCTGGATCCGCATGCCACCCCCGATTCAGCGTCACTACATCGCGAACGTCGTGAACACATCGCGGCTTTCCATAGACCGTTTTCTGAAGCAGTGGAAGGATAAGAATCTCTCGAAAATGGTCGGTGAGGAGCTCTGGGTACAGCCGTCTCTCCTTGAACCGATTCACGCCTGGATCTGCGACAAAGAGGAGATTTCAACCCGGGTCCGCCCGGCATCCCTTCTCGACTCTCTCTGGGGGGACAAAATGCGGGACCCGGATTCGGAAACGCAGGCGGTTTCCTATTAACGAAATATCCAATTACGGTTTCGAAGGAAATTTTGCGGTTTGCTCACGCTTCTTCGACAGTGACCGCCGTATCCTTTAAATAACGAAACGTTCCCACAAGGAAAGGAGGAGCTCATGAAGCTTAAGAATGCCGCTGCTGCATTGGCAGCTGCCGCTCTCATGACTGCGACCGCAGCAAACGCCGCGACGAACATCAGTATTTCAATCGGCGACCCGGGATACTGGGGCGTGATTCCCGCCCTCGCCGGTCATGCGCCGAGAGTGTGGAACAGCGCACCTGTTGTTGCAATCGGCGCCGCCGCTGCTGGTGTTGCCGCGATCTACCTCAACGTGCCGGATCGCGAGCGTCTCGACTGGCCCCGCTACTGCGGCAAGTACAACGCCTGCCGCCGTCCGGTGCATTTTGTCCGCAACGACTGGTACCGCAACGACTATGCCCCGGCCTACCGCAAGGCTCATCCCCATGGAATGCCGCCGGGACAGGCTAAAAAAATGAATGGTCCCGGTCACCCCATGCCGCCCGGACAGGCTAAGAAGATGGGCGGCCCGGGCCCCGGTCCGCAGGGACATGGACCTCAGGGACCTGGACACGGTCCGCAGGAACAAGGCCCCCATGGCCCCGGTCCCCGCTGATCCGCGGTTCTGAGCAACTGAAAGAGGATGACGCTACTGCGTCATCCTCTTTTTCGTTCTTCAGAATAAAAAAAGCGGTTCCCGACACGTTGCCCCAGGGGAGAGAATCCCGGGGACGGAACGGAAACCGAAGCCTCAAGCAAAGTAAAAAGGAGAACCCGCACGGCCCTGGCCCGTGCGGGGGTACTGCGGAAATCAGGCCTTGGCGGGCTTGCAGACGTGGGAGCGTTCGTTATAGAAGCCTTCCACATAAACCGTGTGATCACGGCCGACGTGCACAATGCCGAAGACGTTACGCGGCAGAGCGCGTTCTACCAGCCCCTGATTCACAACATAGTGAATGCCGTTGCGGACCGAATACCAGCCGCGGTGATAGTGACCGGAAAGAGCGGCGAGCACCCTGCCGCTCTGCTCCATGGCGCTCACAACGTCAGCCGCGTTCTTGATGAACCAGTTGTTCATCGGTCCCTTGTCCCAGTAGTTGAGATTCTGGTGCGTGAAGACAATGATCGGTTCAGAGCCGGTCGCGAGTTCTTTCTTGAACCACGCAAGTTCCTCATCCGGCACATAGGTCTGAACCCAGTTGAAATTGCCTTCAGAGTAATGGCTGCCCTTCGTGTCCTTGTAGCAGGCGTCAAGCACGATGTACTTCACGCCGCCGCGCACGAAGCTGTAGTAGCTCTTGCCGTTCGCGTCACCCGGGTTCGTCACGTTCGTCACAAAGTCTTCGTAGGTGATCTTGTCAAAGTCATGATTGCCGGCCACATGGTAGCGGGGGCCGTTGTAGCGGCTGAACTCGCGCTCAACCGTACGCAGGAATTCGAGCGTCCCCTCACGGTCGCCGTCATCCTTGCAGTCCTTAAAGTCACCCAGCTCAATCACAAAGTCGAGCTTACGGGTGTTGAAGAGATCCGTTGCCTGACGGAGCTTCGCGAGGGAATGCGCGTAGACGCGGGTGGAATCCTCGTTATCGATGCGGCGGACAGGCTGCACGCTGTAGTGAACATCCGTCACCCAGCCGAAAGAGGAAATCAGATCCTTTTCGGGAGGAATCGTAATGTCGGTGGCGGGGCAGACCGAAACAGCCTTGGCGGCGCCGGCGGCAGGGAGAACAATGAGGGTTGCAGCAGTTTTAAGAAGCGTACGGCGATTGCAGTTCATTTGGTATCTCTATCCTTAAATAAGTTATGGTGTCCGCGGGAGATGCTGACTGATCTCCCCTGAACGCTATGCAGAATAGGGATACTTTTTGACGGCTCCGTTTCGTTTTAATGACATTCGCGTGACACCGACATAAAAAAAACGGGAACCTCTGGCCTTAAAACCGGGGTTCCCGTCATGATTTCAGTTATTCACGTAGATCATTAAAGCGCCGGAGGCACTCCTTCACGGATCAGCTCGGCACGGAATTCCGCGATATCGTGAGTATCTGCGGGAGTCGCGCGGCAGCAGCCGCCGATCACGCGGGCACCCGCCTCGTACCAGGTCCGCACATAGGCGCGGAACGGGAGCGGGGAACCAAACCAGGTCTTCGTTGCCGGGTTATAGGATTCACCGGTATTCGGGTAGCAGATAATCGGTTTCGATGTACCGCGGCGGACTTCCTGAATGAGGCTCGCCACATACTGGGGAGCGGTGCAGTTAATGCCGATCGCGGCGAGCTGCGGGTTCGAGTCGAGTGCCTTCGCGGCTTCATAGACACTGTCACCGCCGCAGGTTTCCTTTCCGTTTTTACAGGAGAAGGCCACCCAGGCGCTTGCTTCAGGCGTGTCTTTCAGCACATCGAGAACCGCCTGGGCTTCGCGAAGCAGCGGGATCGTTTCGATTGCCACAATCTCCGGCCGCTCCTCAAGGAGCAGCGCGAGGCGTTCCGCATGGAAGTCGGCCAGCTCCTTACGCGTAAGTGAATAGTCGCCCGTGTACTCACTGCCATTTGCCAGATAGGCGCCATAGGGGCCGACTGAGGCCGCTACGATCGGCTTCGGGCGGTTCTCTCCGGAGTGACGGCTCCATGATGCGTCGCGCGCTTCGCGGGCAATCACAACCGACTTCCGGATCAGGTCTGCCGATTCATCGTGCGAGAACCCCTTCGCCTCAAAACCAGGAATCGTCGCCTGATAGCTCGCCGTCGCGACAAGGTCGGCGCCCTGATCGTAATACTCTTCAAAAATTTCCCGGATCAGTTCCGGACGCTCATAAAGCGCCTTCGCGCTCCAAAGCGAATCGTTCGTGTCAAAACCACGCTTGGCGATTTCAGTGCCGAGCGCGCAGTCAAGAACCATCAGAGGATAGCGGCTGAGAATGGATTCAATCGGATTCATGGTGACCTGCTCTTGTTTTAATAAAAGCAGGGAAAGCGCCTTTATCCGCACTTTCCCGCTCAGGGGTTAGGGTACCGGGGGTGATCAGGCTCAGTCGTGAAGCAGAGCCTTCGGTGGCTGCTTGCCAAACCACTTGTGATAGATCTTGGCGAATTCGCCGTCCTTCTTGATCTTCGCAAGACCGTCATTGATCTGAGTGAGAAGCTTGGTGTTGCCCTTCTTCACGGCGATACCAAGGTCTTCCTGAGTCAGCGCGACAGGCAGAGCCTTCACAGCGCCGCGTCCTGCGGTAGCCACATAGTAGTCATTCGTCGGGATGTCATTCACTACGGCATCCACACCGCCATTCCGGAGCTCAAGATAGGCTTCATTCAGCTGGTTATAGACGTGAACGTCAGCGTTTTTGATCTTACGGGCAGCCTCTTCACCGGTTGAGCCGATTGAAACACCGAGACGCTTCCCTTCAAGATCCTTGGCCGTACGAATCGTGCGGTTATTTTTCTGAACCACAACACCGAGACCGGCAATGTAATAGCGGTGAGAGAAATCCACATTCTTCGCGCGGTCCGGAGTAATCGTGATGTCGTTGATCGCGATATCAATGTTACCGGTGCGGAGAGCCGGGATCAGACCGTCAAACTGCAGATTGCGGATCTTGACCGCGAAGCCTTCCTTGGCGGCAATCGCCTTGATGATGTCGACGTCGTAGCCGACATATTCCTTCGACTTCAGATCCTGAGATCCGAACGGAGGGTACGCCGCATCCATCGCTACGGTGTAAACAGGCTTGGCTTCAGCTTTAGTGCTGACGCCAAATCCGGAGACGACGGCAAGAGCGCAGGCGAATGAGGCCAGGAGAAATTGCTTCAGCATGTTTTCCTCTCTTTTGAATTCTTTCAACTGAAAAACGGGTGGTTAGCTGGTGAGATTCATTATCCGCCGGGAAACCCGAAAAAGCCGCATGCCCCGCAAGTAATACCGCAAGGATTCCGCGAATTTCGATCTCCGGAGCGGTCTGGCGGCAAGCTCCCTGTGGGGCAGCGTCACCTAAGTTACATCTAAAGAACTAATTCTTACGAATAATAAGAACAGGATCCCGGGCACTCGTCCCGGTGTGGTTCACAAAGGAGAGAAAGTTATGTTCACTATTTCACGCAGGAATCTGATCACGGCTGCTGTGCTGACGGCTGTCACAAGCCCCGCCTGGGCTAAAACCCAGACCATCAATACAGACATTGTGATTATCGGCGGCGGGCTGGGAGGTCTTTCCGCCGGGAGCACCGCCGTGAAGCATGGAGCCCGTGTTGTGGTGCTTGAAAAACTGGGGGTTCTCGGCGGCGCCGGCCACTTCCCTGAAGGTTCACTTGGTGTTCAGACCACCTGGCAGAAGGCCCACGGCATCAACACCACAGTGGATCAGGTGCTTGACGCATCGCTTGAATATCATCATTTCCGCGCCGATCCCGAAGTTCTCCGCGCACTGATCGCCGGATCGACAGACACCATCAACGAAATCCTGAACGAAGCTCATATCGGTATGCGCGGCATCCGCACGATGTACCCGAAAAATGAATCCCTGATGACCTGGCACCTATTCAAGGGTGGCTGCGAGGCGGTTCTCGACTACTACGAAAAGAACATCCGCGCGGCGGGTGACCGCGCACAGATTCTGACCTCTACCCCGGCGCAGAAGCTTCTCACGAATAACGGGCAGATTGTCGGCGTTGAGGCTAAGAGCGCCAAGGGCGATACCATCTTTGTCATGGCGAAGAAAGTCATCATCGCCACCGGCGGTTTCGCCGCGAATAAGGAGATGATCGCGAAGTATGTGGCTGACTCGTCGACCCCGGGCATGGTGGAACCGATCTGGCTCCGCGGCCCGGAAAAGGACGGCCGCACGGGCGACGGCATCAACATGGCGCAGCTGGTCGGCGCGGGTCTTGCCGGCATGCAGACTGTTGCCGGCAACGCTCCGTACCTCCCCGATAATCCCCCGATCCGTCAGTTCAGCGGTCCGGATTATCTGAAGCAGGGACGCTGCGCGCTCGCGCAGCCCTGGCTCTGGGTGAACCACGAAGGCAAACGTTTCTTCAATGAGTCCCGCGGCTCCGTGTTTGTTGATGTCTACAACGCCATGACCACCGCGGGCGGCGTGATGTACACGATCTTCGATCAGAAGAAGATGGACACCATGGTGAACAAAGGTGCCCTCCTTCCGTTTAACGCGATCGTTCTCGCCGGCGTTCCTCTGAAGGAACTCCCGAAGACCTGGGAAGAAGGCATGAAGCGCGGCTGGGCATTCAAGGCCGACACGATTGAGGATCTGGCAAACCAGATCGGCGTTCCCCCGAAGAATCTTCGCGCGACGATGGAACGCGTCAATAAATTTGCCGCCGAAAAGAGGGATCCGGACTTTGGCAGAAAGCCTGAGCACCTGGAGGCTTTCGATATGAATCACGGTCCGTATTACGCTCTGAAAGGTATCCGCGCGCACTTCCTCACGCTGGGCGGCGTAACAGTCACGCCACGCTTCGAGGCGAAGAACCTGCAGGGCGATGTCATTCCTAACCTCTATGTCATTGGCCAGGATATCGGCGGTCTCTATGACTCAACGTACGACCTTCGCTGCGAAGGCTCGGCTTCGAGTTTCGCAATGACCTCCGGCCGTCTCGCCGCGATCCATGCGATAGACGCGATCAAGGGGAAAACCTCTTCGATGTAGTCCTGAACATGTGACGTCAGCGATCTGAAAACGCCCGATCCGGGGATTCCGGACCGGGCGTTTGCCTGTCAACTCAGCGCGCCGCGCTCAACCCGATCCGCAAAGGCTCGGATGTAAGCCGCGATTTCGCTGCAGCGCGATTCCAGAGCGAAGTGACCGCTGTCCACAAGATGAATTTCGGCATCCGGAAGGTCTCGTCTGAAGGCTTCAGCCCCGGCAGGAATAAACGACGGATCGTTTTTCCCCCAGACCGCGAGAAGAGGCGGCTGATATTCACGCAGATACGCCTGAAATGCCGGATAAAGAGCGACATTCGTCTGATAGTCAAAGATCAGATCTGACTGAATTTCGCCATATTCCGGGCGTTCCGTGTAGTGGATATCCAGCGTATAGCCATCCGGTGAAACGCTTCCCGGTTCCGTGCCGAATGTGTACTGACCGATGATGGTCTGAGGCGCAAAGGCGCTTTTATATTGTTCGCGAAGTTCAGGAGTCGGATGGCGCCAGTACTCGGCTCTTGCCTCCCACTTTTTGCCAAGCCCTTCCTGATAGATATTTCCGTTCTGACTGATGATCCCGAGAATCCTGGCCGGTTCCGACTTTGCGAGCCGAAAGCCGATCGGGGCTCCATAGTCAAACACATAAAGAAAGAACTTCTCAAGCCCCATCTCATCGGCAAACTGCCGGACGATATCAGCGAGATGATCAAACGTATAAGCGAAAGAGGTTCTTGGAGGCATGTCAGACCGGCCAAACCCCGGATAGTCGGGAGCGATCAGATGAAACTGATCTTCAAGCGCCGGGATCAGATCGCGGAACATGTGACTGGAGGACGGGAAACCGTGAAGAAGGAGGAGAGTCGGTTTCTGGGGGCTCCCCGCTTCGCGATAAAAAATATCAAGCCCCTCAATCTTTATTGATCCGTACCTTGTCATAGGTTCTCCTCTGAGATCTTCTGCCGCGGCGGCACTTTCGGGCTGCGCAAATGAAAAATACGATTCCGGCCAGAAATATACCCCCAAAGCTGTGACATCGGCCCCCGCGCTGTGTTATAGATCGCTCAGAGGAGAGTCATTGCTATGGATTTCGTATATTCACAGAGCCCCTGGGTTCTGCCTAAGGATCCGGAGGGAACCGAAAAAATATTCACGGAACACGGCTGGAAGGTCACGTTTAATGATCACGAGGTGATTCCTTTCGGCCTCGAGAAACGGGTTTATTTCATCAGAAAGGGACTTTTCGCCACGCTGGCTGGCGGCGCCGGGGACTTCAGCCGCATGGTCGGGCTTTTTCCGGCCGGCACCACTCTGGGAGCCATCCGCGCTATCTCACAGCCAGGCAATGAGATGCCCCTGATGGCCAAAGCCCTGCTGCCTGTTGAGGCTCTGGCACTCGATATCCCGCTGTATCTCAGGGAACTCTCGCGCGATCCTGAATTTCTGTCTCTTACCAAAACCAATTTCATTCTGAAGGAAGAAGCTCAGGTGGAAGGACTGCTGATGAACGGTCTCCTCACCGTTCCGGAACGTCTCGCTCTGATGATTCTGTCTCTCTTCAAAGCGGGCAACCGCGTTCCTGACGATACTGGCGCACCGCTTCCCGGCTCCATTACTGTCACGGATCTGGCAGCTCTCATTCACAGCACCCGGGGAGTTGTCAGCCGGACACTTTCAGGGTGGGCCAGGGAAGGTCTGATTTCCGAGCAGAATGGCCGATATGCCTACGCCCGGCAGCAGCTTCTCTTTCTGGCGCAGAAAGATCACGTCTGACCGGAACACACACCGTCTTCAGATATCCAGTCGGGCAGGGCCTGAAATGATTTTTCGTGCCACTTTTTATAAAACAGAACTCATAAAAAAGATTTAGTTACATTTCCTCTACCAGTCTTACGTGATTTTGACGCTCTTTTGACAAAATCTCGCTTACTTTCCGTGACACAAAGTTATTACGCCAAGAGAAAACGCCTGATTTGTGATTGCATTAATAACAATCACCAGAGTTCACTTAAACATGACGTTAACCCGTAAGGGTTTATTTCTCCCACATTCATTATTTACAATTTCAAACGGCTGAAATTAAATGCTTCTTTTTAAATATCCGGCTAAAATATTGCCAATTAGCACAATTAATGTAACAATACATTCTAAATAAAAAAGCTAAGATATATAACTGCGGTACCAAGCATTAAATAAGTTTGGCTTTACACAGAGGAACACCTTTAAACTATGAAAATTATTACTGAAATTCGAAGGGAAAATCTTCTCCGGCTTGTCGATCAGTGCGGCAGCCTTGCCGCAATTTCCGAGGCTATTGGCAAAAAGCGTACCGATCCGACCCTCCGCCAGATCAAGATCCGCGCATGCTCCCCGAAGGGCACCGTCCGCAACATGGGACACTTCCTGGCCCGCCTGATTGAAGAGAAACTGAATCTCCCATCCGGCTGGATGGATCAGGACCATTCTCTCGACGATGCCTCACCCGAAGAACGTCTGGAGCTTCGTCAGCGCCGCACCAAGTCGCGTACGTTCTCCCGCGCTCCGACCTGCACGGTCTCCTTCACTGACGGGAAGCCTGATTTCCATCCCCTTGATGAAGTCCGTTATCCTTCCGTCGTTTACCCCCGTCTCTATCTCGCAGACCGCGGATTTGAGCCGAAGGATCTGAAGGGACTGATCGCGGGTGAAGACATTCCCGAGTACAGCATCTGCTCAGGCGACATCGTTGTCATCAATACCGCTGCCGGCGATCCGAGACGCGGCACCATCGGCATCTACGCGTTCCTGATGCCGGGCAAGGATGGCAAGGATGCTGTCATTTATGCAAAAGAAGACCGCGCGCCTACGGGCGGGGTACCGATCGGAAAGGTGATTTCCGTTTCCCGCTTCTTTTAAGAACAGTCAGAACTCTGACTGTCTTCTTTCAAAGCGGCGCTCCCGGTAAGGGACGCGCCGCTTTGAAATGTCTGAACTCCGTGACTCTTTCAGGCTTAACGGAGAAACCGCCAGCCACTCCACTGCCTCGCAGATTGAATCCCAAATGCCCTCACGTCCGGCCGCTGCTCCCGGCACGTTCCACCTCTCCTGAAACTGTCACAGCGTCTGCTATGGAGCAGTCTTAACTCCGCTCTTCCGTTATGTTCAGACCACATTCCGACCCGAAAACGATCGCTTCAAAGCGCAGAGTAGCAGACGTATACAAAATCCTCTTCTGTCAAGGGGTGGAAATTTTTCCACGGGCGTCTTAAGATTCGTATCTCACTCTTTAATTTTTGAATTTTCAGGAAGTTTAATAAATGGCTGCAGTGACTCGTTCTGAACTTATGCTTCTTCTCAGCGAACGGATTCCCGGCATTTCGGCGAAAACCGCGGACGAGGCTGTGCGGCTTATCCTCGAAGAAATGACGCGTGCGGTGTCGAGCGGCCGTCGGATTGAAATCCGTGGCTTCGGCTCCTTCGCGCTCAACTATCGCCCTGCCCGCAAGGGCCGCAATCCCCGCTCCGGTGAGAGCGTTGAAGTCCCGGCAAAGTATGCCGTGCACTTCAAGGCCGGCAAGGAAATGCGCGAAGTCGTCGACCGTCAGGCAAAGGCCGGCGTCCCGATCGGTTCCCCGGAAGGGACTGAAGCCGAGGATGAAGACTGATACCGCCTTCTGATGGCCGCAAGGCCATCAGCAAAACCGAGTGAGCCTCCAGGAACAGAGCTTTCCCGGAGGCTGTTTTTTTGGCAATTCCACATCAGGAAACCAATTTAAAACCTCATCCGAACGGCGTATATTGGATCAAACTGCCTGTCTTTTTTATGTGATCCCATGATTCTCCGCATCATTCTCTTTACCGTTGCGTTTCACATGACCTTTTCGGTTGTGCGCGTTACCGCGAGTCTTGACGCGCTTTCGCACGGATACGGTTCCTTTAAGGTTGGCCTGCTGATCAGCCTTCTCGCGCTTTTCCCAACCTTCCTCTCCATGCCATGGGGCCGTATCGTAGACCGGGTCGGCGCTCGTCTGCCCATCGCGGTCGGCGGGCTGATTCTGCTCGCCGGGGTCATGATTCCGGCAGTCTTCCCGACGTCGCACTTCGGTCTCACACCGCTCGCCTTCTCCTGCGCTCTTACCGGTATCGGCATGATGTCTACCTCCATGGTATCGCAGCAGCTGATGGGCTTCTACTCCAACTCCCACAACCGGACCGCTAACTTTGCCTGGCTCGCAACCGGACAGGCGGCCTCCGGTCTCGTCACGCCAATCCTTTCCGGCATGATCATTGACGCGTTCGGTCACCGGTACGCTTTCTTCTACGGCACAGCGGCGGCTCTGCTTGGGCTCGCAGCCTTTTACTGGAGCCGCAATAAACTCCCCGCTTCCTGGGAGCGGACACGGCTCCGCGACAAAAAGACGGGGGCCTTCGAGCTGCTCTCGCACCCAAGAGTCCGAAATGTGCTCTTCGTTTCCGCCCTTGTTTCCATGGCCTGGGATCTGGAAATTTTTATGTTCCCGGTTTACGGTCATGCGATCGGACTTTCCGCTACCGAGATTGGCTGGCTGATCGGTATGTTTTTCGCGGCGACGTTCGCAGTCCGATTTCTCATGCCGCTGCTCTCAAAACGCATCTCTGAGTGGCAGTTCCTTGTCGCCGTTCTTGCGATCGGCAGCTTTGCCTACATTCTTTTTCCGTTCTTTACAGAGCTTGGGCCGCTGCTCATCGTCGCGTTCATTCTCGGTCTGGGGCTCGGCGCGAGCCAGCCGAACGTCATGAGCCTCCTTCAGACCCAGAGTCCGAAGGGACGGGTCGGCGAAGCGCTCGGCATCCGCACGATGCTGACAAACCTTTGCCATACCGTGCTTCCGACCGGATTTGGCCTTCTCGCATCAGCTGTAGGCGTTTTCTGGATCTTCATCGCAATGGGGGTCATCATGGGCGGTTCCGCCGTGCTCGCGCAGTTCAGAGACCGGTCAGATGAGGTCACGGAAGAGGAAGCGTAATCAAAAACATCGTTTTATCGCATTTTCGCCTTGCTAAAAAATCCCTGAAGTCCTATGATTCGTAGCCCTTTTTTGATTTTTAATGCTTCTAGGATTTTGAAATGCCGTCCCCCATCACCCGCTCTGAACTGATTTCCATGCTGAATGAACGCCTCCCCGTACTGTCGAACAAGTCAGCTGACGAAGCAGTGCGCATCCTCTTTGAAGAAATGGGAAAGGCAATTACGAGCGGCCGCCGGATTGAAATCCGCGGCTTTGGCTCCTTCTCGCTGAACTACCGTCCTGCCCGTATCGGTCGCAATCCGCGTACCGGCGAGAGCGTTCCGGTTCCGCCGAAGTACTCCATTCACTTCAAGCCAGGTAAGGAAATGCGAGAAGTGGTGGATTCTCACTCTCGGAAGCCTCTCGCCGAATAATTCAGGCCTGTTGCTTTCATAAAAAAACCTGCCAGCGCTCATTCGCCGGCAGGTTTTTTTCACCCTGTTCCAGACCTGGATAAAAAGAGAGCCCGCTCAAATCCATTACGGATGGGCGGGCTTCATAAAAACATATATGAGGAGCGTCAGGCACAATTTGCGGCACCTAACGGAAGTAATTACAGCATTTTTTCTTTATAAACCGGACGGTATACCAGCTTGAATCCTGTGTTGTTTGATATCAGGAAAAGAAAACCAGAATCTTTACATTTCCCGGAATCTTCCAGAACTGCCGGTTTCAGCCGCTCCGGTGCGTAAGTTTCCAAGTTATCCACAGAAGAGTGGAAAAATCACTGGATAAGTTGCTTAACCTGAAAACAGAGCAAGATTAAAAAAGACTGCCTAAAAAATAATCAGGTCTCTGTGAGAGGCCTGATTCCCTGGAAAACCGCGTCAGAGAGCTGTCAGACGATTCCTGATACCCGATCAAAATACCCGGACAGTTTTTCCATTCCCCGCAGGCTGATGTTTGAAAAGAATTCCGGATCCGTCTTCACCACTGCCTCCCGGATCACTGACTTCTCCCGATCTGTGAGATGGGTCCAGGTGGCGAGGTCGAAATGAATCTCAGGATGCCCCTCAGAGACGATCCTGAGCCGATAGGTCATCGCTTCCATTCCTTCAGCCTCAAGCGTCTTACGTATGGCCTCCTCTGCCTTCTTAAGCCTCTGAAGCACAGGTTCAGTCGGTGTCATACCGTAAGGAAAACGCGTAAGGAGGCAGGGCTCAGGAAGCTGGTCCGGGCGTTCCATTCCGGTTTCAGCCGCAAGACGGTGAATTTCAGGCTTACCAAGTTCCGCTACCGCGAGGGGCGAATGAATACCGAGTTCCTTAAGCGCGATCATACCCGGGCGCCAGACACCCGCTTCTCCATCCGTATGGTTTGTGCCGTCACAGAGCGGAAGATCACCGGCTTCTTTAAGAAGTGCCGTGAAAACCGCCTTCTTGCAGCCGTAACAACGATACTTGGTGCCGTCATGCACTTCGGGTACGTTTAGAGGATCCAGCTCAAGAGTCCGGATTTCGAAGCCGTTCTCCCGCGCCCAGCGATACCCTTCCTCTTCATTTCCTCCAACATGGGAGCCGGTGACGTGAAGCAAGGTCGGCGTGAATCCAAGAAGTTTGGAGGCATGAGAAAGGAACCGGCTGTCGAGCCCGCCCGAATAAGCAATAGCAAAACGCCCCTGAGGCGCCACATCTTCCAGCGCTTTACGTAGCCGCTCCAGCAGCCCGTTCGCTTCGTTCGATAAACCTTCCATTACAAGGCTCTCCTTAAGCCGCAGAAATTGACAGAGGAAGCAATCGTTTCGGAGTCTTCCTTACTATCTATCCACACTGAGTATGAATGGTATAAGCATACCGATTCCGACTTACTCCGAGTGGATCTTTTCTCGCTATTTCTTGTCGGATTTTCTCGTATGAAGAAAAATTCCCTGAAAAAAGAGGAGAACATTGCTGTTCTCCTCTTTTTAAGGTTTCCCGGACTACTTTCAGAAAATACCGCCAGGGCTTTCTTCATACCCCATGAAGCCCGGAATGTCCTTAATGATGCCGTGGACATGCGTCAGCACTTCCTCGATGAACTGACTGATCAGAGGATCGCGCTCACGGGTCGGATTCACCTCCTGATAAATCGGAACGGCGGGGAGCTTCCAGTCGGTGAGAATAAGCTTCAGATCACCGGTCTTCAGGTAGTTATCAACCATCAGGCTGTTGATGTTCGCAAGAACCCCTTCGCCGCCAAGGGCTGAGGGGACGAGCGGCAGATACGCACTGGAACGCAGCGACGGATTAATACGGACTTCGCGCGTTTCGCCATTCTTTGTAAACGTCAGAGTCGTCCCTTCTCCGCCCGTAGGACGGTAGAAGAAGAAAACCGGCGTCTTCAGAATATCCTCTGGTTCTTTCGGTTCACCGTACTTCTCTATATAAGAGGGGGCTACTGCGAGCACGGGATGAAAGGAGCAGATCGGCTGCAGACGGTTCTTATCGCGTCCCGTCGGTGTCCCGAACCAGTAGCAGAGATCCGGTTCACCCTTGATTTCTTCCGGTGTGTCGTAGATCTCGAAATAAGTCTGCGGATAGCGCTTCTGAAAATCCGTGATAAGTCCAATCAGATCACAGTCCGCGAGAACTGACGGGCAGGTGATGGAAATCTTCTGAGGGGGCTCTTTCTGGCTGCGCTGGAATGAGGCAAGAAATGCGTCGTATTCCGCCAGAATATGGCTGATGTTTGCGAAAGCCACGCGTCCTTCGGGGGTGAGTTCAAGCCCTTGGTTGGAACGGAGAAGAAACTTCGTTCCCATGGTCGTTTCGAGCTTATCGATACGGCGCGTGACGGTTGACGGGGCAACGCCGAGGTTCTGTGCGGCAATCTTCATCGACCTGGCTTTCACCACGTCGATAAGCATTCGCCAGTCGTTCAGCTGATCCAGTTGAAACTGTTCGTTTGCTGGAGTCCTCATAATTTTTATTCTCCAGATATTGAAATTCGCCGAAAACCAAAATCTGGCCGTTCTCTCCGTTATCCGCTGTCGGTTTCCGCTTGCGGTATGTCGGAGCAGAAGCTCTGCCGGGAAAGCGTGAGACTGATCGCCCGAGCGCGTGCTGAAATGAACCAGATGATACGACCCCGGCTCTGTCCGGAGGTTTCCCGGACTCGCTGCCTGCCGAGGGTTACGGCGGCCAGACGGCTGGGTCCGCCCTGTGTGACGCGGCTCCAGACGCCGTACCTGGAAGCTCGCGTTTGGTGAATGCCCGACTGCTTATCTGGAATCCTGCCGAGAGGTTTCTCAGCTTCTTCCCGGGTCTTCTGCGGGGCGTAAGCCCTCTTGAATCAGACGCTCCCGACAGCCGTGGCCGCGGGGAAATGACCGACCTGCATCATTCTTCCGAAGTATCTGAGATCAAATCTTATCATATGGAATGCTGTCGATAACCTTTCAAAAATAGGGAATTGCGGGCGATTCCCAATCATGCGTTTCAAACTTCACCCAAAAGAACACCCCCGCAATGCCCGGCTTGGAGGAAGACCATGCCAGACACTGCGGGGGCTGCGACCTCAGGAGTTTTTCAGATTCAGAAGTTGGCGATCACGTTGCCCTTATAGGACTTATTGATGTACGCGCGGACTGACGGATCCTGATAGGACTTGACGAGAGTCTTCACCCAGGCAGCGTTCTTGTCCTTCTCGCGGACCACGATGTAGTTGATGTAGTTCGCCGTGGGCTTCTCGACAAGAATCCCCTTGCGGGTCTTTGAAAGACCGGAAATGTAGGCATAGTTGCCATTCACGGCAGCGGCATCGAGATCATCGATCGCGCGCGGCGTCTGTGCCGGGTCCAGTTCCACAATCTTCAGCTTCTTCGGATTCGAGACGATATCAAGCGGCGTTCCGGTACGGCCCGCGGAGGGTTTCAGCTTGATAATGCCCGCCTCCTGCAGCACGTAGAGCGCGCGGCCTTCTGTCGACGGATCGTTCGGAATCGCAATCCGGGCGCCGGTCGGGATCTCGCTGAAGCTCTTCCACTTCTTCGAGTAGAAGGTGAGCGGAGCCGTAATTGTCTTGCCGACGGCGGCGAGGCCATAGTTCCGCTGTTTATTCAGAAGCTCAAAGTAAGAAAGCGTCTGGAAGATATTGGCATCGAGATCGCCGTGGGAAAGCGCTTCGTTCGGAGACACATAGTCCTGGAACTCAATCACTTTGATATCGAGTCCGTTCTTCTTCGCAATCGGTAGGGCCTGGCGGAGGATTTCGGCGTGGAGACCAGCCGTCACGCCAACCTTCAGGGTTTTGGTCGCCGCATGGGCGGGCACCGCGAGAGCAAGGGTGGAAGCAAGAGCAGAGATGAGAAGAGTACGGCGAAGCATGGCAGTTTCCTTTTCTCTCCAGCCGCTTGAAGTGCCGGCTGAAAAAGCAATGATGTCTTTGAATGGTTTTCGAAGAGGGAGGGAGACTCGCTCCAGCCCGTCCTTGAGAATTAAATTACCGGAAGGCTTTGCTGAACTCAAAAAAGTAATACCTGAAACGCTTGACACGTCTCAGGTATTACCGCATCTGTCGGAAATAGATCTCTTACGAAGAACGCCCTCCGGCCTCCCCTGCCCGAGGGAAGTGCGGGCAGGGCTAAGCCAGAGGGCGTCAAAGGGATTCTGAAACCGGGCTTCTCTATCAGAAGTTCGCGATCACGCTGCCCTTATAAGACTTGTTCACGAAAGCGCGGACAGACGGATACTGATAGGACTTCACAAGGGTCTTCACCCAGGCGGCGTTCTTATCCTTCTCGCGAACCACGATGTAGTTCACGTATTCAGGACCGGGCTTCTCAACGAGAATGCCCTTGCGGGTCTTCGTGAGACCGGAGATATAGGCGTAGTTGCCATTAACTGCCGCCGCGTCCAGATCATCGAGGGAACGGGGAGTCTGGGCCGGATCGAGCTCCACGAACTTCAGCTTCTTCGGATTCGAGATCACGTCAAGCGGTGCCCCCTCACGGCCGACACCGGCCTTCAGTTTGATGAGCCCCGCCTGTTCAAGCACAAAAAGCGAGCGGCCTTCGGTGGACGAATCGTTCGGGATGCCGATCTTCGCGCCGGTCGGAAGCTGGGAGAGGCTCGTGTACTTCTTCGAGTAGAACGTAAGCGGCTCGGTGATCGACTTGCCAACCGGGGCAAGGCCATAGTTGTGCTGCTTGTTCATCAGCTTCAGGTAGGAGAGCGTCTGGAAAATGTTCGCGTCCAGATCACCGTGAGCCAGAGCTTCGTTCGGAGACACATAGTCCTGGAACTCGATCACTTTGATGTCAAGGCCGTTCTTCTTCGCGATCGGCAGAGCGGCGCGGAGAATTTCAGCGTGAGTGCCGGCCGTGACACCGATCTTCAGCGTCTTGACGGGGGCTGCCTGAGCGGGAATCGCGAAGGCCAGGGATGCAGCGAATGCAGAGATAAGAAGTGAGCGGCGAAGCATGATGTTTGTCCTTTTATAGCTTTTCAGCCGCCGTCACCTGAGAGAGTGAGTGCCGGCTGCCGGGAATTTTGTCTTTGCCGGGAATCCCCATCGGGCGGAGGAGAAGCGCATCAGGGGATCCCGTTGAGTCAAAAGTTACCTGAAGGGAGAGCTGTGTTCAAAAAAGTATTACCAGCGGCATTTGACGAAACTCAGGTATTACCGCTGAAGTTCCGCCCCTCAGGTTATGTCCGTCAGAAATTCGCAACGACACCGCCGCGGTAGGTTTTCCGGATGAAATCGCGGACAGAAGCGTCCTGGTAGGACTTCACGAGCGGCTTGACCCAGACGGCATTTCTGTCCTTCTCGCGTACAACGATGTGATTGATATAAAGCGACGCGGGCTTTTCATAAAGAATCGCCTTCCCGCTCCCCATGATCCCGGCGAGGAACGCGTAGTTGCCGTTCACCGCGGAAACATCCAGATCCGGAAGCGACCGGGCGGTTTGCGCGGGATCCAGTTCCACAAATTTCAGCTTCTTCGGGTTTGAGATGACATCAAGCGGGGAACCTTCGCGGCCAGCGGAAGGCCGCAGCTTAATGATTCCCGCATCCTGCAGCGCATAGAGCGCCCTGCCTTCTGAAGACGGATCATTCGGGATTCCGATCCGCGCACCCTGCGGCACCTGGCTGAAGCTCTTATAGCGGTTGGAGTAAAAGGCGAGCGGCAGCGTAATCGTCCGGCCGACCGGCACGAGCCCATAACGGCGCTGCTTATTCATGAGACCAAGGTAAGACTCAGTCTGAAAGATGTTGGCGTCCAGATCGCCGGCGGCTAGCGCTTCATTCGGCGACACATAGTCCTGAAACTCAACAATTTTTATGTCCAGCCCGTTTTTCTTCGCAACGGGAAGGGCCGCACGGAGAATATCCGCGTGAGGACCTGACGTCACCCCGATCCGGAGGCGTTTCACGGAGGCGAATGCCGGATTCGACGCAATCAGTGTCAACGGCAGAAGAAAGGATGTCTGGAGCAGTGCGCGGCGTTTCATATGGGTTTCCTTTGATTCAGTCCGGCTGTTCATTGCCAGCCGTAGGATTTTTCTGAGAAGAGGCTTTGGATCGGTATTGATCCGCGCTCCCTTTACCGAACAGTACCGATTGCCCGCTTATTACACCAAATAGGTATTACTTACTGAATTGACACCGCACAGGTATTACCGGAATGGCTTTTCTTCTGAGATCCGGGACTGGTAATCCGGTCATGATTTTTTTGTTTTTAAATCAGTTCTTACCCCAAAAGGAAATCCCTAGTGGCGAAAACACTAACTCTTGTGGATAAGCCCAAAAGGTTTATCTAGAATCGGAACTGTTCTCGGGAAACAGGAGATCGCAGACTTAAGTGCCTCTCTGCGTTCCAGGTCGGGAACAGAACTTTGTTTTGTTTTCTCCCTGCCTATAAGGCCGGGAAGTCACTTTTAAGGATGTTTTTCAACATGCATACTGCTCTGAAGATTGTTGCCGCCGCCTCTATCGCCATGATGGCTGTTGCTTGCTCCAAGCAGGCTTCCGCCCCGGCCTCCGCTCCGGCTTCTTCTGCTGCCGCTACGATGGAAGCTTCTTCGCCTGCCGCTTCCGCCGCTGCTTCTGCTCCGGCTGCTTCCGCTGCCGCCAGCTCCGCTGCTGCTTCTGCCGCTGCTTCCGCTCCGGCCAGCTCCGCTGCCGCGAAGTAATTCCATCAGACTTTTTGCCTGATGCAGTCCCCCCGGCTTTCTTACGAAAGCCGGGGATTTTTATTGCCGGGAGGGAGTTTTTTCACTCGCGAACCGGATAGCCTCCTGAAGCACCTGATCTCTCAGTGGATCAGACCTGAGGCGGCTGACAGCGGCCGACATACGGATGGAAGGGAGCGGTCCCTCGAAAGTCACCGCCCGGACCGCATCCGGAGTTGAGCTGAGATAAGACTCCGGGATCAGCGCGATCCCTTCCCGGCAGGCGACATAGGCGATCTGATGCTGGATCGTTTCCGGTCTGTGACGCACACGGGGCTCAAAGCCTTCCGTCCGGCAGGCTCTGACAAACGCTGCAGCGTACCCCGGATTCACACGGGGTAGCGTCATGATCCATTCCTCATCGCGGACGTCCTCCCACGTCACAATCTTTCTCCTGCTGAGAGGATGATCCCGCGGCACGATGAGAACCGATGGCTCCTCACTCAGCAGCTGAAGAGAAATCCCGCGGACAGAGAGTTCCGCGAATCGCCCGAAAGCGATTGAGATCTCACCCGCGAGCAGCGCTGCCACCAGGTCCGCGGTGTCGTAGAGCGTGACGCTGAGCCTGACACCGGGAAGCGTCTGATCAAGGTACCGCATGAAGTCCGGAAGGAATTGGAAAAGGCAGGCTTCCACTGCCCCGATCGGTATCTCCCGGATAGCTTCACGGCTCACTGTGACCGCATCCCGCTCAAACTCCGACGCCAGTCTGACGACAGAGCGGGCTTTGGGGAGCAGCGCCTCGCCTTCGGGAGTGAGCGACACACCCCGCGCGGTGCGCTGCAGAAGCCTGACTCCGAGATCGGATTCGAGACGCGTGATCATTGAGGCCACCGTCGGAGTTGAGCATCCAAGAATCCTCGCCGCCTTACTGAGACTCCGCTCATCAGAAGCCGCCGCAAAAGCTTCGAGCGCTTCAAAAAGTTTTCCATCCGGCCGCTTTCTCATGATGCCCTCATCTGTCTTATGCACAGCGATATCGGTATTAAAAAATTTTAACGCTGACTGTAAACCCGTTTTCCGTGGGTGCTTTCATAGAATGGATTTCAACGGAAATGTCTCCCGGTTTCTGATTCTGAAGAAAAATGACGTCGCAGCTGCCGCTCTACCTTCTGCTTTGCTTCACTACGATCGTGACCCCCGGAGCCGGTGTGCTCTACACGGTGACCGGATCACTGAAATACGGTGTCCGGTACGCCTGGCCCTGTGTGGCCGGAAACGCGGTCGGTGTTCTTATCGTGTCATTTCTGACAGCGGGAGGTCTGGGCGCTGTGCTGGCCGCGAGCCCTGTGCTTTTCACGACGCTCCAGGCGATCGACGGTCTCTATCTGATCTACCTCGGAATCCAGGGACTCCGGGCAAAACCCTTTGACCTGATGCGGCTCGCTTCCGCGAGTGACCGGGCGTCTGAATCCCAGTGGACGCTCTTCCGGAACGCGGTTCTGCTTCAGGGCACGAACCCGATGCTGTTTCTCTTCCTCTTCGCGCTCTTTCCTCAGTTTGTCATGAAGGAAAGCCCCTTCTGGCCCCAGGCAACTGTCCTGATCGCGCTTTTCAGCGTCCTTCTCATTCTGATTCACAGCGCATACGCCGTGATCGCGACAGCGGCGCGGGGTGCCCTTCACAGCACCCGCGCATCTCTCATCATTAACCGGACAAGCGGCATTCTCTTTATCGCGCTCGGTCTCATGGTGTTCGCAAAGATTCTGTCCGGTTTCTTCTGAACTGCCAGGTCAGTCCTCCCGGCGGAACACCTCAGCGCCGCGGAGGAAACCACGCCTCACCCGCATCTCATGGATCCGGTCTTCGGGCATCGTAAAAGGATCCGCTTCCAGAATACTGAAGTCCGCCTCGGCCCCAGGCGCGATGACACCGGCCGGTGACTCCTTCGCGAAGAGCTTCGCGGCCCGCCCCGTGTAGAGTGAAAGCGCGGTGCCAAGTGACACCCCTTCCTCACGGTTGATCGGATGGCCGTTATAAGCCACACGCCGCACCGCGGCTTCAAGCGACACCGCAGGATCGTCCGGATCCATCCAGGTGGTCGCCGGGCTGTCTGACGAAAGGGCCAGCGCCTCCACCGATTTCTCCAGTGTTTTTACCGGATACATGCGCTTAAAAGGCCCCGGGGAGAGTGACGCCTCATAGCTCTCAATTTCCGCGAAAGGAAAGATCACCTGGGTTGTCATACCGAATGTCAGACGGCTCTTCCGGATCCGCTCAAGCTGCTCAGGCGTAATCAGCGTCACATGCTCAAGCCGCACGCTCGGCACCCCCTGAAGCCAGTCGGTTTCGCCCTCGAGCACCTCGAGAATCTGATCAATCGCGTGATCTCCCATCACATGGATCGCAAGCTGCACGCCATTTCGTTTCGCGAAGGAAACGGCCGCCAGGATCGCAGCCGGAGTCAGCGTTGAGAGCCCGGTCGTCCCATCCTGATACGGTTCATTCACCCAGGCCGTGCGGCCGGAAACTGAGCCGTCCGCAAAGAGCTTGACTCCTGCGATGCGGATGCGGCCCGCTTTTTCTTCCTCCGTGATGTCTGCCATGCCCCGCTCATCCTCACCGCCTTCCCAGACGAGGTAAAGCGCGGCCTGCAGGTCAAACCCAAGCGGCTCCGCGGCCCGGAACGCTTCAAGCGTATTCAGAGGGGAACGGCGCGCCATCATTTCCGTGACAACCGAATACCCGCGTTCATGAAAGTGCCGGGCAGATCCCGCGATCACCTTCACGACACTCTCGAAATCCGGTTTCTCGGCGAGACTCCTCACCCTGGCGTTCGCCTCCAGCTCAAAGAGAATGCCGTTCGGCGTCCCGTCCGCCTCCCTGCCGAAAGCACCTACCGCAGGATCAGGCGTATCTCGGGTGACACCGGCAAGTTCCAGCGCCTTCGTGTTGCAGATGCCTGAGTGACAGTCAGACCGGATGATATAGATCGGCTGCGAGGTACTGACGAGATCCAGATCGTGACGGGTCGGGGTCCGATGCTCAGCGAGCTTCGTTTCGTCGTACCCCCAGCCCGTGATCCACCGATCCGGTCCTTTCCCATAGGAGGGATTCTTCCGGAGGGCTTCAATCATCGACGGGATATCGGTTACCGCAGGAATCGTGCACGCCGTGGAATTCGCGATGCCGGCAACAATCAGCGCGTGCTCATGGGCTTCAATAAGCCCCGGGATTACAGAAGCTCCCGAAAGATCCACCTCCGCGTCGGCTTTGTAGGGGGCATCGCCCTCCTCACCAACCCAGGAAAACACACCGTCTGTTACCTCAAACGCTGAGGCGAAGTGATCCGGGCCTGTCCCCGTAAAAACCTTTCCATTCCGGTAAAGCGTCGTCGTCATGCTGAAAATTCTCCAAGGCGGTCCCCGTGTCGGACTTCGGGACCGATGTGAGCTCATTTATACACGTATCAGCTGGACTTTTTCGGAATGCGGGACCGTATTCCCGGAGCCTGGCCGCTCCGATGCGGATCCAGGAAACAAAAACGCTTTGGCTTGTTCTCCAACATGCTACCTAAGTAGCCCCTTCCCCTAGAATCTTTTTCAACAGAAACAGAGAGTTCAGAGACTCACGCAGAACTCTGGTTTCTAACCGGTTACCTAAGCCGGGGAAAGGATTTAAGGGAGAAGGTGTCTCCCATCTCCTTTCCCCGCTTTTTTCTCAGAATCTCTCCTGCTCCCCGATTCCTTCCCCGCTATGATGGGTGAAGCTACCGGGGAGATCCTTCTGATGCGGCTTAGAGACAGACAATCAAGGTTTTGGCGCTGCGGGTTCTCAGGTCTTTCAGACCGCGTTTTGCTCACAGCCCTCATAACGCTTCTCGCCGCCGCGTTTTTCTGTCTGCCATTCCCAGCTGGAGCCGCCGCTCTTACGGAAGCCTCAGCTTCCGTATCCAGCCTTTCCGCAAAACCCTCCCCCGTCGCGGCTGACGGCCGGAGGATCGTCCGCATCGGTTACGTGGAACGAAGCTTCATGCCGGAAGAGCGCCCCGATATTCTTGCCACCTTTGCGTGGCTGAAGAAAAAACTCCCTCAGTATCAGATTGAGATCCGGAATTACACAATCCCGGGACTCGAATACGCGATCCGGCATGGGGAAGTCGATTTCTTTCTTGAGACCGCCGGCTTCTACCGGCGCGTGTATGTGCAGGGGCTGCGTGACATCGCGACGATGATCACCCGTGAGGCCCCGAACCCGAGTGAAGCCGTGGGGTCGCTCATTCTTGTGCCCTACGATTCCCCTTATAAGAGCATTGAAGACCTGAAGGGAAAACGGGCGGCCGTAAGCTGGATCGAGGCGTTTTCAGGTGTCTATATCCCGGAGGGCGAGCTCGCCGCCCGGGGACTCTCGCCCGATCACTACTTTCACTACGTTGAAGCAGGTTCCCCGATGACCAACCTGCTGGCCGCTGTGCAGAGAGGAGATGCCGACTTCGCGCTCGCCCGGGCCTGCACCTTTGAGCAGCTTGAGAAAACGACACCGGAATACGCGAAGCAGTTCCGGGCTGTCAGCCTGAAAAAGCCGGACGCCGTTTTCCACTGCCGCACATCAACGGATCTCTACCCGTACTGGACTTTTATTTCGACTCAGACCGCCACGGCGCCCGTGAGCCGCGCTGTCACAGTCGCGCTCCTCACGATGCCTGAGACAAGTCACGGCGTAGCCTGGGGCGTCGTATCAGACTTCGCCCGGGTGGACGGGCTTTTCAGGACACTCAAAGCCGGTCCTTACGCCTATCTTCGGGTCGAGTCGGTCGGCGACTTTGTCCGCAAATACCGCCCCCCAATTCTCTTCTGCGTTCTGCTCATTTTTCTCCTCATTTTCCACAGCTGGAGATCCGGAAAGCTCGTTGAGGAGCGGACCGCGGAACTCGAGAAATCGAGACTCGCCGAAGAAGCTGCCACCCGGCGGAAACTTGAGGCTGAAAAGAAACTGGAGACCTTTGAGCGCGTGAGCGTGATCGGCGCTATCTCAAGCCTCATTACGCATGAACTGAATGGGCCGCTATCCACAATTTCCAACTGCTGCGGCACCCTGGAGCGGCTTTTTGAGAGAACGCCGCCGGCCCCCGTTGTCACACGCATGGTGGCGCTGATTGAAAAACAGTGCTGGCGCTCTTCTGAAATCATTGAGCGCGTCAGGGGCTACGCGAAGAACCGGAATCGGGAACTGGTGCCGGTGAATTTTTCCGCGGCTCTGGAGCGTGTGGCCTCCATGCGGCGCCTCGCACACCCCGATATCAGTATCACGCTTTCACTTCCCGAAAAGCCGCTTTTTGCCGCGTGGGATGAACTGGAAATGGAGCTTGTCGCCAATAACCTCATCAAAAACGCGGCGGAAGCCTGCGCGTCCAACCCTGCTCCCCGAGTCGCTGTGACACTGGGGGAAAATGCCGGATTCGCCGTTCTTTCGGTTGAGGACAACGGGTCCGGTAACAAATCTGACGCTGATACCCCCCTCACCCCCACCCCGCTTCACTCCACCAAAGGAAACGGTCTTGGGCTCGGGCTTCTCATCGTAAAAACACTCGTGGAAAAGATATCCGGGCGTCTTGAGCTCTCACGCTCAGGCGGTATCACGCTGGCCCGCGTTACGATTCCCCTTGAAGAGGCAAAAGGGGCCTCTTCTGAGGCATGCGCAGCCACTGCTCCCCAATCGAAAGACAAGGCATCACCATCATGACGACTGAACACGAAACCCCACTGATCCGCGCGGTGGATGACGACGAGGACCAGCTGATTTCACTGGAAGCGCTGCTGAGCGGCGAAGGCTGGGATGTCGCGGCTTACACCACAGCCCGCGATTTTTTCGTGAATGACCGGCCATCGCGCCCTGGCTGCCTGATCCTGGATCTTCGGATGCCGGATGTTTCCGGACTTGAGGTACAGGCGGAAATGAAGAAACGGGGGATCACGCTTCCGATCATCTTTCTCACCGGGCACGGGGATATTGACACCGCGGTGTTTGCGATACGGGCAGGAGCTGAAGAATTCCTTCAGAAGCCCGTGCAGCCGGACAGGCTTCTCACAACGGTAGCCCGGTCGGTTCAGAAGGACTGTGACAGCCGCGAGCACCCGATTGATGAAGCTGAGTGGGAATCCCGGTTCGGGCGTCTGACGACACGCGAGCGGGAAATCATCCGTCTCGCCGCCAAGGGGCTTCTGAACCGTCAGATCGCGTCTAAGCTCGCTATCAGTGAACGCACGGTTCAGGTACATCGTCTCTCCGCATACCGGAAACTCGATGTTCACAATACCGCGGAACTCGCTCCGGTTACCGTGCTGCTTGAGCGGGGAAAACTTGGAGACGACGATGGATGGGAACCTCCCGCAGGCTGAGACCCCGCTTTTCTCCGAATAAAAAAACGTGAAGCGGATGCTTCACGGTCTTTCATTATCAGGACTCCGTTTTTTCTTCCGGCTCCGGAATATCCACCCACTGTACCGGGTGCCCGGTCGCCGGCATGAACCGGTTCACAAGGTCATCCGGCGTCATGGTGAGCGTCTCGTCATTCCGGCATGGATGGCAGTCGACCTTCGGGTGCTTCATGATCTCGCGGTCAAGGAGTACCTGCACAGCTCCCTCCCGGTCAAAGATGAGTCCCATCGGGCTTACCGCCCCGGGATACAGGTGAAGGAGCTGCCTCAGATCGTCTCCCCCGGCAAACGATAGCCTCGGACTCCCGATCTGATGCGCGAGCTCCTTACTGTCAAGCCGCTTCCAGTGCGGAATCATGAGAAGAAAGAAACCGCCCTTCCTGTTTTTGAGGAAGAGGTTCTTGCAGCAGAGCCCTCCCGTACGCGCGGCAATCTCAGCCCCTTCCGCTACCGTCATGATCGGGGGATGAATAAAACTCGTGAATGGAATCCCCTCACGCCAGGGACCGGGCCTGTTGTCGTTTTCCTCTCTTCTGCCTCAGTCATGCGGCGGCACCTCCCACGGGTTTCGCAGCCGGTTCCGAAGGCGTGCCGTCCCCCGTGCCGGATGCCGGCGGTTCAGTTCCTGCTTCCGGAATGGTGAACGGCTTCTCACTTTCGCACATATCGTTCAGGTGATTCTGCAGAATGACCACCATGTCATAGCGGTTCAGGAGGTCACGGGCGAACTGCAGGAAGATCATGTAAAGCTCGCAGCCGCGGAGCGAAAGATCGTAGTGATGAATATCAGAAAGCAGGAGCTCCTGATACTGGTCCATCAGATCCGACACTTTCTTAGAACGCTCACGGAGCTCTGTTGTATCGCCCCAGCCACCGCTGAAATCCCGGATATCCTGTTCAAACACCTCAAGCACCTGCACGAGCTGCTCAAGGCTTCCGGCAATCTCCCCCTTGAAAACACGGTGGCGGTTTGCCACATGCTCCTGCGCCTGAATCGCCGTGCGTTTCAGTGTGCGGCAGACTTCGCGCATATTGCTGTAGCTGCGGTAGTAGAAGAACTTCGCGTCGTTATCGCTGTGAGACCCCTGACGCTGCGCCATCTGGTAGTACCGGGCACGGCCTTCCGACACGTTATCGAAGAACTCACCGGCGCGGTTTGAAACCTCGCGAAGCCCTCGCTCGTTATCGTCGAGGAAGCAGCGGATCATGTCGCGGAAGATCGTCACGGACGTTTCAAAATTCTTCGCCACAGCCTTATTGAGAAGCTTGCGGACACCGAAGCGGTCGAGACTCTGAAGGGTCTCGGTCGCGGCCTGCTTCTCATCGCTGGCGAAGAAGTTTTCCTTCACGATCACGGCAACGGCAATCAGCATCAGGATGATGCAGGCGCCTTTCCCGCCCCAGAGGACGACGGTGGCTACAGCGCCCGCCGCGACGAACGCGGTGAGAGCCGTCAGGAACCAGCCGACAATCACAATCAGCACGCCGGACACACGGTAAACAGCCGTTTCACGGTCCCAGGCACGGTCAGCGAAAGACGATCCCATGCCAACCATAAAGGTCACGTAAGTCGTTGAGAGCGGCAGCTGAAGAGAGGTTGCGGACGAAATCAGAATAGCCGTGAGGATCAGGTTGATCGACGCGCGGACATAGTCAAACGGCAGAGGCTCGGTTCCGGTCCGAGGAATAATGGGCTCAAACCGGGTGTCAATCCACTTCTTAACCGGAGACGGCGTGAGCTTCGAAATGACGTTCCCCACCGACATTGCCGAACGCACGATGATACGGCCCGGCATCGAGGCACCGAACTGCTCTTTCTCACCCGTGGTGCTGGAGGACAGATTGACTGACGTTTCGATCACGCGCTGAGCGCTCTTCGAAAAACGGATCGTGAGCACCATGATGATGCCGGAGAGCACCAGAAGGAGTGTCGGAGCCGGAATCGGTTCAGCGAGAGCTCCCATCGCGAAGGTGTTCGGATCAGCACCCTGGGCAACAGAGAAGATGTGATAGCTGTCGAGAGCCGCAATCGGCACGCCGACGAAGTTCACAAGGTCGTTCCCCGCGAAGGCGAAGGCCAGGGCAAAAGTGCCCGCGAGAATGACGATCTTGAAAATATTGAGATTGAAAAGAATCAGCCCGAGCTGCATCAGCACTGTAGAGCCGATAAAGAGCACTCCGAGGATAGGCCAGGTATTCGTGTCGAGGAACTGCATCATTTCCGGCGTCATGAAGGAGGCGCCGCTCGCGCCCTTCATCACGAGGAAGTAGAAGATCATCGTGACCGCGAAACCGCCGTAAATACCGCCGATCCTTCTGTACATCTTCTCGTAGTGGAAGGAGAAGATCACGCGGAGAATGTACTGAACAATGGCGCCTGCGATAAAGGCTACGACAACCGAAACCAGAATCGCTGAAATCATTGTCAGCGCTTTCTCGTTATTGATGTAGGCACCGACTTCAACAAGCGACCCGCCCCGCTCCAGGATCCGGTTCACTTCCAAACCAACCGCGGCTCCGAGCAGCTCAAACACAATTGACACCGTGGTCGATGTCGGAAGCCCCATAGAGTTGAAGAAGTTGAGCAGAACGACGTCTGTCACCATGACGGAGAAGTAAATCGCCATCACGTCTGAGAACGAGAACATTCCCGGATTGAAGACGCCCTTCTTCGCGATCTCCATCATGCCACCGGAGAAGGTGGCACCCAGCAGAATGCCCAGACCGGCTACCGCGACAAGGACTTTATAGGGAGCAATCCGGCAACCGACTGCCGAATTGAGGAAGTTGCTGGCGTCGTTACTGACGCCGACAAAAAGGTCAATCGCCGCGAGGAGCGCGAGAAAGCCCAGAATAACGAGAAAGAATGTCTCCATTGCCCAATTGCGCGGAAGAATTCCCGTTTTTGACAGTGAAACACGGAAATTCCGTCAGCACGCACCTACCGCATTTTGATGTCTCTCATCATACCTGAGAGGAAGGCCATCCGGCGTATGTTTCGTCATACACCGGACACACCGGACGCGGCGGAGGGCGGGAAAGATCAGATTTTTTCAAGTTTTGCGATTTTCGCGAGGAGCTGCTTCACGCCGCCCCCGACGAAAGCCACCTGCAGTTTCGTCATATCTCCGCTGTCGATTACGGAAACAACTACCCCCTTCCCAAATTTAGGATGCTTTACGTGCTGACCCGCCTGCCAGCCGTCGGGACCCGCCTTCCGCTTTTTGAGGAGAGGCTCATCCTTCGAGCCGTTGTAGCTCGCGTCTTTCCCCTTCGGGCTCCACGTGTAAGCGTTGCCCATGAAGGTGCCGCGATCACCGGTTCCGCGGCTGTCGGAAGATCCGCGCCGCTCGCCCCAGTGACCGTAGCTCGCGCGGCCGCGGTGCGGTTCATCATCTCCGCGGCCCCAGGAGCCGCTGCTGGACGCCCAGCTTTCGCGGGACGCGGCCTGCGGATCCGCGAGCCACTCAAGGTGCTCCTGCGGGATCTCGTCAAGGAATGAGCTCGGCATCTCATCCTGACGCTGACCATTGATAAAGCGGACCGCGGCGTATGAGAGATAGAGACGGCGCTTCGCCCGGGTAATCGCGACGTACATCAGGCGGCGCTCCTCTTCGAGCCCGGAGTCACCGTTCTCACGCATCGCGCTCGCGTGCGGGAAAAGATTCTCCTCAAGTCCCGTAATAAAGACCACCGGGAACTCAAGACCCTTCGCGGCATGCACCGTCATCATCTGCACGGCATCGGCGCCGGCTTCCGACTGATTGTCGCCAGCCTCCAGTGTGGCAAGCGCGAGGAACGCGGCAAGCGGTGACAGCTCATCCTCAGACACCGGAAGAAGCGCCGGCGTCTTTTCGTCGATCTCGGCGTTCTTCAGGAAGGCGGCGGCCGCATTCGCGATTTCATCGAGGTCTTCGGCCTTCGCGGTGTGTTCCTTCTTATCGGCGGCTTCAACCGCCGCCCGGAGGGTTGAGCTCTCAATCACCACCTTCACCGCGTCGACAAGCGGGAGATCCGCGACTTTATCGCGGATACTGAGAATGAGGTCAGAGAACGCGGAGGCCTTGGTCGGGCTGTTTTTCGCCGCTGTCATCATCGAGACACCGGCCGTTTCCGCCGCGGCGGAAAGCCCTTCAAGCGTCTTCGCGCCGATACCCCGGGTCGGGGTATTCACGGCACGGAGAAAAGCCGTATTGTCATTCGGATTCTCAATGAGGCGCAGATAGGCAAGCGCGTCCTTCACGTGCGCCCGCTCAAAGAACCGATGACCACCATAGATCCGGTAAGGAATGCCGGCTGACATCAGAATGGATTCGAGCGCCCGGGACTGCGCGTTTGAGCGGTAGAGAATCGCGAAATCCTCGTACTTCCGGCCCCGAAGGTGTTCAGCCTCGATTTCGTTTGCCACAAACTGGGCCTCAGCCTCACCGCTTCCGGTCGGCATAACGCGAAGCTTTTCGCCCTTTCCGGAGTCCGTCCACAGATTCTTGCCGAGACGTCCCGTATTGTTTCCGATCAGCGCGTTCGCGGCATCCAGAATATGGCCGGTCGAGCGGTAGTTCTGTTCCAGCCTCACCACATGATCCACACCGAGTTCACGCGTGAAGTCAGTCAGATTTTTAACATTCGCGCCTCGGAACGCGTAAATCGACTGGTCATCATCACCCACGGCAAAGATTGAATTCGTGATGCCGGGTTCGCGCGCCATGCCGGGAATTCCGTACCCGGCAAGCGTCTTCAGCCAGCGGTACTGCAGCACGTTCGTGTCCTGGAACTCGTCAACGAGGATATGCGAGAACTTCCTCTCATAGTGGCGGCGGATCAGTTCGTTCCGCTGCAGAAGCTCGTAGGAACGCAGAAGAAGTTCAGCAAAGTCCACAACCCCCTCTGCCATGCAAAGCTTTTCGTACAGCCGGTAGAGTTCAAGCGACACAGCGCCGTTCGGCGTCCGGGCATCCAGCGACCGGATATCTGAGCTCCGTTCCCCGGCTTCCTTATGCTGATTGATGAAGTGCTGAACGATCTTCGGCTCAATCGTTTCCTTATCGATTCCGGCAGACTTCATCACGCGCTTCACGACTGAGAGCTGATCCGCCTGATCAATGATCTGAAAACCGGACGGCAGCCCGGCGTCCGCAGCATGCACCCGAAGCATCCGGTTGCAGAGACCGTGGAACGTGCCGACCCACATGCCGCGTGTATTCACCTGCAGCACAGACTCAATTCGCGACAGCATTTCGCGCGACGCCTTGTTCGTGAAGGTCACGGCGAGGATGCTGCCAGGCGTCGCCCGTCCTTCGCGGATAAGCCACCCGATACGGGACGTCAGTACCCGGGTCTTACCGGATCCTGCGCCGGCAAGCACGAGTGCGTTCTGATCAGGCAGCGTCACTGCTTCACGCTGTTCAGGGTTCAGGCCGTCGAGTAAAGGATCTGTCATAGGTCTTCTGTCCAAATTGAGTGAAAAGAGAGAGGCGAAGCGTCGCTCGGGTGTCCATCCTCTGACAGGACGAAGCCGGAGCCGCACAGGAACCGCTCGGTCGCGGATCCTTCGCTGAAAGGGGGTTGAAATTCTACCCGCATGGAAAGAGCGGGGAAAGGCGGAAATGAGACTCAGACCATCTGCCTGTCAGCCGTTCCGGGCGTGCTGACTGGCGTTACAGCCTGTTCCGCGGGATATACTAACTAATCTAACTCTTTATTTCCTTAAGACTGGGAATCCTCCAATGCGTGAGACCTACTCTCCGGAACTCGTCGAAGCGGAAGTTCAGGCCAAGTGGAAGGCACAGGATGTCTACCGCGCGGTCGAGCATGCGCTTGATGCCTCCGGCCATGAAAAACCGAAATTCTATGTTTGCTCGATGCTTCCCTACCCTTCCGGGAAGCTGCATATGGGCCACGTACGCAACTACACCCTGAATGACGTGCTGTACCGTTACCGCCGTATGTGCGGCGACAACGTCATGACTCCGATGGGATGGGATTCCTTCGGCCTGCCGGCTGAAAACGCCGCGCTTGCCAAGAAGGTGCCGCCCGCGCAGTGGACGTACGCGAACATCGCTGACATGAAGTCGCAGATGGCGCCGCTGGGGCTCGCCTTTGACTGGTCGCGCGAAGTAACGACCTGCAAGCCGGAGTACTACCGCTGGAATCAGTGGATCTTCCTGCAGATGCTGAAGCGCGGCATCGCCTACCGCAAGACCCAGGTAGTGAACTGGGACCCGGTGGACCAGACCGTGCTCGCCAACGAACAGGTGATTGACGGCCGCGGCTGGCGTTCCGGCGCTGTGGTTGAGCGTAAGGAGATCCCGGGCTACTACCTCGGCATCACGCAGTACGCCCAGGAACTGCTGGACGACATCGATAAGCTCGACGGCTGGCCGGATCAGGTCCGCGCGATGCAGCGCCATTGGATCGGCCGCAGCGAAGGTGTGGACTTTGCCTTCCCCTACACGCTTGAAGGCGAAGAGCATCAGCTCCGCGTTTACACGACGCGCGCTGACACGATCATGGGTGTGACGTTTGTCGCCGTGGCGGCTGAGCACCCGCTCGCGAAATATGCCGCGAAGAGCGATCCCGCGGTGGCCGCTTTCGTTGCTGAGTGCGCGAAGGGCAGCGTTTCCGAAGCCGATATGGCGACAAAGGAAAAGAAGGGCATCAAGACGAACCTCACGGTCCGTCACCCGATCACGGGCGCTGATGTTCCGGTCTGGGTCGGCAACTACGTGCTGATGACGTACGGCGAAGGCGCCGTCATGGGCGTCCCGGCGCACGATGAACGCGACTTCTCGTTCGCGAAGCGTTACGGGATCGAAATCCGCCAGGCGGTGAACCTTGACGGCGTTCCCGAATTCACGACGGATCACTGGCAGGAATGGTACGGCGACAAGACGCTGAACCCCTACTGCGTGAATTCCGGCAAGTATGACGGACTCCACTTCCATGAGGCGATTGTCGCTATTGCTGCTGACCTGAAGGCCAAGGGCCTGGGTGAAAAGCACGTGCAGTTCCGTCTCCGCGACTGGTCCATTTCCCGTCAGCGCTACTGGGGCACTCCGATCCCGATGATCAACTGCCCGAAGTGCGGTGCCGTTCCGGTTCCTGAAGAAGACCTGCCAGTCGTGCTTCCTGAGAACGAGATTCCGGACGGCTCCGGCAATCCGCTCGCCAAGGATCCGGCGTTCCTGAACGTGACCTGCCCGAAGTGCGGCGGCCCCGCTCAGCGTGAAACCGACACGATGGACACGTTCGTTGATTCGAGCTGGTACTTCATGCGCTACTGCTCGCCGGACTGTGACACCGCGATGGTGGACAGCCGGAACGATTACTGGAATCCGATGGATCAATACATCGGCGGTATTGAGCACGCCGTGCTCCACCTTCTCTACGCCCGTTTCTGGACGAAGGTGATGCGCGACCTCGGCCTCGTAAAATTCGATGAACCGTTCAAGCGCCTCTTCACGCAGGGTATGCTCTGCGCCGAAGCCTTCTACCGTGAGCTCCCGGATGGTCATGTCCGCTGGTACTACCCCGATGAAATCGAGGTGAAGACGGATGAAAAGGGCCGTCCGACCGGCGCAATCGCAAAGGAAGATGGCCAGCCCGTGAAGTCAGCCGGTATCCAGAAGATGTCGAAGTCGAAGTGCAACGTGGTTGAACCGCGCGACATCATAAAGAAGTATGGCGCCGATACCGCCCGTACGTTCGTAATGTTCGCGGGACCCCCGGATCAGTCGGCGGCCTGGAGCAACGCCGGCGCCGAGGGCACTTTCCGCTTCCTGCGCCGTCTCTGGAGCTGGACCTACGCGAAGCGCGATGAACTCGCCTCCGCCGGTGCCTTTGATCCGAAGACCGCCACCGCGGATCAGAAGAACCTTCGCCGTTCGCTCTATCAGAACGTCGCTCAGGCGACGGCTGACCTTGACCGCATGCAGTACAACACGGTTGTATCGGCTGCGATGAAGATGATGAACGAGATCGACAGCTTCAAGGACGATGGTTCCGCCGGCAGCGCCGCGCTGCTCCGCGAATCGCTCTCGCTCCTGCTGCGTGTGCTCTACCCGCTCGCTCCTCACATCACGACTTCCCTTTGGGATGAGCTCGGGTATGTGAAGGAACTCGGCGAAATCATCGACTCCCCGTGGCCGAAGGTGGACCCGGAAGCGCTTGCCGCTGACGAGATTCAGCTCGTGGTCCAGGTGAACGGCAAGCTCCGCGGCCGCATCATGGTCTCGCCGGACGCCAGCCGTGAGGAGATCGAAAAGACGGCCCTCGCCGATGCCGACGTGTCCCGCTTCCTCGGCGACACCCCGGTGAAAAAGGTGATCATCGTTCCGAAGCGTCTCGTGAATATCGTCGCTCCGGCTCCGAAGGCCTGATAAGCCCGTCGGTTGGAAGAAGAGCCTGCATGGGCTCTTCTTTCCGCTATAGCCCCAGCCGGGAATCCCCGACTGGGGCTTTTCTTTCGCATTTCACCCTCGCCCCCTCTCCGTATAATGTAGGGATGTTCTTACACCGCCGCGAAAAGAAGGAATTTCCGCTTATGCATACCACCGGTCTCAATCGCCGCGCGCTTCTTGCCGCGGCCGCCGCATCGCTCGCTCTTACCGGGTGCGGTTTCAGGCCCCGCGGCCGGTTCACTGTTCCGTTTGAGACCGTGTACCTGCAGATGAGCGATCAGTCGACGCTGAAGTGGGAGCTGCGCCGCCACATCAATGCGGAAACCAATGCCCGTGTCGTGGATCAGATGGCAGACGCTGACGCGATCCTTTCGATCGTGTCTCAGTCCCGGTTCCGCGTGGTGCAGACTTATAACGATATCGGCGATGCCCGCGAATACCGTCTCGGCTGGGATGTGACCTTCAAGCTTGCTGCGCCTGATGGCTACGAATATCTCCCGCCCACGACGCTTTCCGCCCGCCGCGACCTTCCGTACACGATCCGCAACTATCTCTCGCGTGAGACCGAGGAAGCAACGCTTTACCGTGATATCGAGCGGGATATCGTGGTGCAGCTGATGCGCCGCATCGAAGCCGCAAAGGCGAAGGCCCATGCAGCAGCTAAGTAGCGCGTCGCTCGGTCCGAGACTCACCTCAGACGCCAAGCGGGGCGGAATCGCTCCGCTCTGGGTGATCGCGGACGAGGAGCCACTGCTCGCTCTTGAATCCGCTGACGCGATCCGCTCTGCGGCCCGAGGTCTCGGCTACGAAGAGCGTGAGGTTCTCACTCTGTCCTCGAACAGTGACTGGAATCAGATCAGTGTCGCGGTTGCCGCGATCTCTCTCTTCGCGTCAAAAAAAATAGTGGAAATCCGTCTCGCGAGCCCCTCCCCGGGTATCCGCGGCAGCGCGGCGCTTTCGGCTCTTGGCTCCACTCCGATAGACCCGGGCGCGGTCATCGTGATTGTGACGGTTCCTGAAGCCGACTGGCGGGTACGGAAGAGCAAGTGGTTCAAGGAACTCACTTCAGGCGCGGTTCTCGTCAGCTGTGACCCCGTGCCGATCGCATCTTTCCCCTCCTGGCTCCGCGCCAGGCTGAAGAGCGAGGGCCTGTCGGCTGACGCTGACGCGATGCGGTTCCTTGCGGAACAGACTGAAGGCAACCTTCTCGCCGCGAGCCAGGAAGTCCGGAAACTCTCACTCCTTCATGAAGGAAAAGAGCCTCTCACGCTCGAAGAGGTTCAGAGCTCAGTGCTCGATAATTCGCGCTTCGATTTTGCTTCGGTCGGGATCGCCGCTATGAAGGGAGATGCCGCCCGCGCGTGCCGCGCGATTGAGGGCATCCGCGCCGAATTTGATCAGAGCGCAGCGCTGCCCCTTCTGATGTATCTTTTCTCTGAAAATATCCGCAAGATGATCGCGGTCCGGCACCATATGGATGCGTCAGGACTGACCGCTCAAAACGCTGCCCGGGAACTCCGGATCTGGCCCCGTGACATCGCAGACGCGGTCGCTTCAGGTGCCTCACGGCTCAGTTCGAGGAAACTCGAAAATGCGCTGACCGTCTGCGCGGATATCGACAGAATCTATAAGGGGATCCCCGTTCCTTCCCGGGACACGGATCCCTGGGTTGAACTGAAGTCCGTTGCGTCCTTTATCGCCCGGTAACCGGAGCCGCTCCTGCCCCGCGCATCCGGCCTGAGAGCCACGCCGCCGCCTGGGTATTCCTGGGCAAAAGTGAGGAAAAAATGTCTGAAGTGACAGAAAACGAATCGGGCCGCGCCGCGCTCGACTATATGCGGGACCTTGGGACCCGCGCCCGCGCCGCGTCGAAGCCGATGGCGGCTGCCCGCCGGGCGCCGAAAGATAAGGCGCTTGCCGCGCTTTCGCGCCTTCTCCTCGAGCGGTCTGAAGAAATCCAGGCCGTAAACCGGGAAGATCTGGAGGCCGCAAAGCTCAAGGGGTATCCGGACGCCTTCATTGACCGCCTTACGGTGACGGAAGACACGGTGAAGAAGATGGCGGAAGGCTGCGCTCAGGTCGCGAACCTTCCCGACCCCATCGGCGCTATCCAGTCGCTCGAACCGCAGCCCTCCGGCATTCTGGTTGGCCGCATGCGCGTGCCGCTTGGCGTGATCGCGATCATTTATGAAAGCCGCCCGAATGTCACGGTGGACGCAGCGGCGCTGACGCTGAAGAGCGGCAACGCGGCTATTCTACGAGGCGGCAGCGAAGCGATCCGTACGAACCGGATTCTCGCGAAAATTGTTTCCGAAGCGCTTGAAGAAGCCGGACTGCCGGCTGACGCCGTGCAGTTTGTGGCTACGCCCGACCGCGATATGGTGGATCAGCTGGTCACCCACCCTGAGTGGGTTGATATCGTGATTCCCCGCGGCGGCAAGGGGCTTGTCTCGCGTCTCATGGAGAAGTCCCGCATTCCGATGATCAAGCACCTCAACGGGATCTGCCACACGTATATCGACTCCTATGCCGATATCGACATGGCTGTTGAAGTTACGGATAACGCGAAGACGCAGCGCTTTTCACCCTGCAACACGACAGAGACGCTCCTCGTCCATGAGAGAGTCGCCGCGGACTTCCTCCCCCGCATCGCGCGGATCTTCCACGATAAGAAAGTTGAAATGCGGGCCGACGATCCGAGCCTTGATATTATTCAGAACTCAGGGTTTGCCGCGATCAGCGCATCCCTCGAAGACTGGGATACCGAATACAATGGGCCGGTCATTTCAATCAAGGTGATGGAGAGCCTCGATGAAGCGATCGACTTCATCAACGAACACGGCTCCCACCACACCGACGCCATCGTGACGGACAGCTATACGCGCGGCGAGCGCTTCCTGCGGGAAGTGGACTCCGCCTCCGTCCTGATCAACGCCTCCACCCGCTTTGCTGACGGGTTCGAATACGGGCTTGGCGCGGAAATCGGCATCTCCACCGATAAGCTGCATGCCCGGGGTCCGGTCGGACTTGAAGGGCTCACCAGCCAGAAATTCGTTGTCCTCGGACATGGCGAAGGCCGCCGCTAGAGCGGCCTCCGCCCGGACCCCCTTTTGTTAGGAAAAAAATGCAAGATAAGAAGAACCACCGCTTTTATGCCGCCTGTCCCTGGGGACTTGAGGCCGTGCTCGAGGAAGAGCTCGCGGCATGCGGCGCGAAGCGCTCCCGCAAGACGCCATCCGGCGTGATGTTTGAGGGCACGATCGAGACTGCCTACCTCGCGTGCCTCCGCTCCCGGATCGCGTCCCGCGTGATGATGGAGGTCTCCTTCCATGACTACTGGGACAGCCGCGACATCTATGAGCAGGCCCGCCGCACGCCCTGGGAGCTCTATTTCACGCCGGATCAGACGTTCCGCATTTCGATTTCCGCTCACCGCGCTCCGCTGAAGTCTCTTGAATTCACGACGCTACGCATCAAGGATGCTGTCTGCGACCGGTTCCGTGAGATCGCCGGCACCCGCCCGGACATCAGCCGCGAGTCGCCGGATGTTCAGATCGCGGCGTTCCTCGACGAAAAGTACTGCACGCTTTACATTGACCTCTCGGGAGAATCGCTCTTCAAGCGCGGCTGGCGTACTGATAAGGGTGAGGCCCCTCTGAAGGAAAACATGGCGGCCGGCCTCCTCAAACTTTCGGGGTGGACGCCTGATATGCCGCTTCTGGATCCCTTCTGCGGTTCCGGCACAATCGCTATTGAAGCGGCCTCCATCGCCTGCGGACTGGTTCCGGGTATCAGCCGGTCTTTCGGCTTCGAGAAGCTCCTTAACTTTGACCGTGAACTCTGGACAGAACTCCGCGAAGACGCGAAGAGTGAGGTTAACCTGCACCGAGAGGTCTCAATCACGGCAAGCGATATTTCTTCGATCGTTGTACGCAAGGCTGAGGCAAATGCGCTCCGCGCCGGCCTCGGCGGGCTGCTTGAATCCGGGAATCTGAAGTTCTCGGTATGCGACGCGCGAAATGTCCTCCCCCCGACAGAGAAGCCCGGCATTATTGTCGCTAACCCGCCATACGGCGAACAGTCGACTCCCCGAAGCGCGACGGTTGGTTCGATGATGCGTCACGTCGCTGACAACCTGAAGCATAACTTCGCCGGGTGGACCGCCTGGATGCTCACATCTGACCGTCACCTGCCGGGCGAAATGCATCTGAAGGAAGGCCGGAAGACGGTGCTCTTCAACGGACCCCTCGAATGCCGTTTCTTCAAATTCGATCTCGTTGCGGGGTCAAACCGCCGCGTGAAGAAGCAGGACAGCGCATCCATCGAAACCTCGTCTGACACCGAATCCTGATCGCCTCTGGGAATCTCCAGACATGAAAAAGCCAGCTTTTGAAAGCTGGCTTTTTTCTTTCTTCACTCTCAGACCGGAATGGATCCGGTCTGAATGATCGCGAAGCTTAGAAGAACTTCGTCACGAGGAAGCCCAGCGCGACGCTGAACACAATCGCGAGAACGCCTGGGAGGAAGAAGGCGTGGTTGAAGACCCACTTGCCGATACGGGTGGTGCCGGTGTCGTCCATCTGGACCGCGCCGAGGAGGGTCGGGTAGGTCGGGAGAACGAACAGAGCGCTCACAGCGGCGAAGCAGGCAACCAGCATATAGGAATCACCCGTGTTGGCAGCGGTGATGCCGAGAGCAGCCACGATAGCCGGAGTAATGGCCTTCGCGGTAGCAGCCTGCGAGTAGAGGAACATAGCAGCCACGAAGAACACGACTGCAAGCAGAGCCGGATACTGAGCAACCGTCGCGGCAGCGAAGGTCTTGATCTCAGCGCTGTGGCCGGACACGAAAGTGTCACCGAGCCAGGCAACACCCAGCACGCAGATGCAGGCCACCATGCCGCTCTTGAAAACGCTGGTGTCAGCGACTTTGCCGAGTTCAATCTTGCAGAGGACAGTGATGAGGCAGCCAACGAGGAGCATCAGGCTCATGATGGCAGCGTCACGGCCGACAACCACATGCTTGATGAGACCGACAGCCGGAGAAATAGCGGAAGCATAGAACACAACCGCGAGCACGCCGATCAGGAAGATCGCGACAGAGCGCTTGGCAAACGGCTTGAGGGGCTTGTTCATGCTGGAAGCATCCGGAGCCTTGACGAGGCCCTTGGCCAGACGTTCTTTGTAAACCGGATCAGAGTCGAGGTCCATATTCTGGATGTGGCTCATCACGAAGGAGGTGAGCATGCAGCCAACGAACGTCGTCAGAAGCCAAATGCAGAGCAGCGTGGGGTAGCTCCAGCCGAAGGGTTCAAGAACGCCGCTCATGTAAATCACGGCAGCAGACACCGGGGAAGCGGTAATAGCGATCTGGGAGGCAACCACAGCGATGGACAGCGGGCAGACCGGACGGATGTGCTGCTCCTTGGCGACTTCGACGATAACCGGGATCATGGAGAAAGCGGTGTGGCCGGTGCCAGCGAAGATCGTGAGAACATACGTCACGATAGGAGCGAGATAGTTAATGTGCTTAGGATTGTTTCTCAGAATCCTTTCAGCAATCTGAACGAGGTAATCAAGGCCCCCCGCGAGCTGCATTGCGGAAATAGCCGAGATCACGGACGCAATAATCAGAATCACGTCCCAGGGGATGTTGCCTGGCTTCATGCCGAGAAGCAGGCCGAGCACGAGAACGCCGGCGCCGCCAGCATAGCCGATACCAATACCGCCCAGACGGACGCCGATGAAAATTGCGCCGAGCAGGACGATGATTTGCAGAATCACCACGATACTCATCTGTTTTCTCTGTTCATCCGGAGCGGCTCCGGAATCCCAGTTCCTTTGAAGTTATTTTTGCTGCGGCCTGACTGCTGCCGTGCAAAGTATTTTTCGGGCTTTTTAAAACTGATCCCCAGGAGCGGAAAATCCGGGTGACCTCCCAGGGATATCAGAAGACCGCCTCCCCGGGTGAGTGCTTCCCGGAGGGGCGGTTTTCTAATTCTTTACATCTCGAACTTCGGAGCGATCAGGTTCTGGAAGGAGAACACTTCGTTCCACTTGTCTTCCGTCATCAGCTTGCGTTCTTCAACGACGATCTGATGGAGGGACTTGCCTTCGGTGTAGCCTTCCTTGGCCATTTCAGCGCAGAGCATGTAGCCGAAGTGGGGCTTCAGGAGGGTAACGATGCCGAGGGAGTTCATCACGAGGTCCTTCGTGTGTTCGGCGTTCACCGTGATACCGTCAACGCACTTCTCGCGCAGGGCGATCATGGCATTCGTCATCACCTTCATCTGAGTGAAGACAGCGAACGAAATCACCGGCTCCATCACGTTCAGTTCAAGCTGGCCAGCGGAGGCAGCGAGCATCACCGTGGTGTCGAGACCGATCGCGAGGAAGGAGGCCTGGTTCGTCACTTCCGGGATCACCGGATTCACCTTGCCCGGCATAATGGAAGAGCCCGGCTGGCGCATCGGCAGGTTGATTTCGGAAAGACCCGTGCGGGGACCGGAGGCGAGCAGACGCATATCGTTGCAGACCTTCGTGAGCTTCACAGCGAGGCTCTTAACAGCGGAGGAAATCGCAACATAGGCGCCGCAGTCGCTCGTCGCGGCGATCAGATCGTCACTGTTATGGAAGTCGATGCCGGTCTGTTCAGCGAGGTACTTCACGGCCTTCGCCGGATAGTCGGGGTGGCAGGTCACGGTCGTGCCGATAGCGGTGCCGCCGAGGTTGATCACGCGGA
>ERZ857982.190-NODE-190-length-103070-cov-46.203601_pt1 | contig 103070 bp, 79 predicted proteins | sample MGYA00519955_ERZ857982 | MGnify/ENA primary metagenome ERZ857982 (study PRJEB31778, sample SAMEA3449416) | human gut metagenome | biome: human gut; feature: human-associated habitat; material: faeces | place: United Kingdom | collected 2010/2012 ... | reverse complement strand
TATAGTTCCTCTGCCATTTCCCGATAACCATCGGGGGAGAGACGGTTAATGTATATTAAGACTGTCACTCATCTTTTCATCAAGATGGATGAAAATCTCGGTGGATGTGCTTTCTATGTTGACGATATTAAAATACGTAAGAACTGCACTTGGTAGTACTTTCTGAGCTAATGTATAAAGTTTATTCGTTTCCATAGAGCAAAGGTAGAGATTTTAAATAGATGAAAATAATTATCCCCACCAATTATCGACTGATCCTATAAAAACTCTATTTCTCCAATAATTATACATTTGGCTTATAATTAATCGAATTTAATAACATGACTTTTCGGAAGAAAAGCTTGCTTACGGAATTTCTTTTTGAAATTCTCGCCTGTTTTTGTATGTCCTAGGTGATAAAAATGGAAGGTGTGGCAAATTGATATTATCGATATTTGCCACACCTCCCCTTATCACTTGAAAACTATTCTTCTTTTTACCGGCTCATCAAGAAAGATTTGAATCCCTCGAAATCTTTTGCCAGCTCGATGCTTTGCTTGGTTCCTTCCATGAAGGCTTTCAGTTTCGCCGGGATCTCGATATCTGCCTCCAATATCTTATCGACCGTTCCTTTGAATTTGGCGGGATGGGCGGTCTCGAGGAATAGACCCGTCTCGGTCTCGCTTAGGTCGCTGTCTAGTAATCCTTGGTAGCCACAGGCTCCGTGCGGGTCGAGGATATATCCCGTCTCTTTATAGACGGCTCGCATCGTAGAGGCGATTTCCTCGTCCGTATAGCGATGTCCGGAGATCAGTGCGCATATTTCTTTATGGGGATCATTGAATGCGCCGAATAGGTCGATGATACGGGCGAAATTACTCGGATCGCCTACATCCATGGCGTTCGCTAGGGTGGCGACTGATGGGCGGGGTGTATAAGTTCCTGTATTCAGGTATTCCAAGAATACGTCGTTACGGTTGTTTGCCGCTACGAAACGCTTGATAGGGAGCCCCATCCAATAGGCGAACAATCCGGCGGTGATGTTTCCGAAATTACCGCTCGGCACGCAAACGACCAGCTCGTCCGCTTTTCCCAGCTTGTCCAGCTGAGCGTAAGCGTTGAAATAGTAGAACGATTGGGGCAAGAAACGGGCTACGTTGATGGAGTTCGCCGAGGTCAGTTTCATATGACGGTTTAATTCCTCGTCCATAAAGGCGGATTTAACCAGCGCTTGGCAATCGTCGAACGTGCCGTCTATCTCCAATGCCGTGATGTTCTGTCCTAATGTCGTGAACTGGCATTCCTGTATCGGGCTGACCTTTCCCTTGGGATAAAGCACATACACGTGAATGCCCGGAACGCCTAGGAATCCGTTGGCGACGGCGCTTCCCGTATCGCCGGAAGTAGCTACCAATACGTTTACTTGTTTCAATCCCTCTTTCTTTATGAAATAACCGAGTAGACGAGCCATGAAGCGCCCTCCTACATCCTTAAAGGCCAATGTAGGCCCGTGAAATAACTCTAAGCTATAGATATTATCCTTTACGGGTACCACCGGGGTCTCGAAGGAGAGCGTATCTTTTACGATACCGTCCAATACCTTCGGCTCGATGTCTTCCCCGAAGAACATCTGAGCTACCGTGCAGGCGATCTCGTGGAAGGACTGGTTCTTCATGTTGGCTATCACCTCCTCGTCCAAGGAGTCGATATACTCGGGCATATATAATCCCTTATCGCCGGCCAGACCTTTTACGACGGCCTCTTCTAGGCTGGCTACAGGGGCTTGTTTGTTTGTGCTGTAATATTTCATGCTCTAATCGTTTAGAAATTCTTTTATAAATTGATCTTTTTCCAGTATGCCATATTTGCCGTTTGATACGGAGAACTCATCAAATGTGGTAACGGAGTCGGGTTGCTCGCCCGGCTTGTAAATCAGGAATGGAACCGGGGTATTCGTATGCGTACGTATGGAGCAAGGAGTGGGGTGGTCCGGAAGGATAGCGATTGCTACCGGCTCGTCCCATTTTTGCGTTTCCTCGTAGATGATACGTACGGCACGGTTGTCCAGATACTCTATCGTCTTGATCTTTAGGTCTACGTCTCCTTCATGCCCGGCCTCGTCGCTTGCCTCGATATGCAGGTAGACGAAGTCGTTTGTCTTGAGGGCCTCAAGGGCGGCGTGCGCTTTTCCCTCGTAGTTCGTGTCGTATAATCCGGTAGCTCCCTCTACGTGAAGCACCTCGAGGCCGGCGTAAACGCCGATTCCCCGGATGAGATCGACGGCGGAGATCACGGAACCTTTCCCGAAGCCGTACATCTCCCGCATCGTTCGCATGGCCGGACGGTTGCCCGGAGACCAAGGCCAGATACTGTTCGCCGGATCTTTCCCCGCTGCCATACGTTTGAGGTTCACCGGGTGATCCTTTAAGATCTCTTGGGACTTGAGGATTAATTCGTTTAATAAATCGGCGGTCTCTCGTGCTTCCGGAACTTCCGGTTTTATCATTAAAGGCCGGAAAGGATGGAGGGGTACGTCGTGTGGTGGCGTGCAATCCAGACGCTTATCGCCTCCTTTGATTACCAATAGGTGGCGGTAGGAGACACCCGTATAGAACTTGACACGGTCGGAGCCTAATCGCTCGTTCAGGCATTGGATCAACTCGTCCGCTTCCTCCGTGGAGATATGGCCGGAAGAGTGATTCTTCAAGATGTCGCCTTCTACGCAGATTAAGTTACAACGCATCGCCATCTCGCCGGGTTGCAGGGCGACGCCTATACTGGCGGCTTCCAATACACCCCGTCCCTCGTATACGGAGGGCAGGTCATAGCCTAATACCGCCATGTTCGCGACCTCGCTACCGGGATGGAAACCATCCGCTACGGTTTTCATCTGCCCGGTTACTCCCAGTTCCGCCAATTTATCCATATAAGGAGTCTTGGCGTATTGCATCGGGGTCTTGCCTCCCAGAGCCTCTATCGGCTCGTCGGCCATTCCATCGCCTAAAATGATAATGTGCTTCATACCTATCGAATATTAGCAATGGATATGATGTCGGCGAATACGCCAGCGGCTGTCACGTCGGCTCCGGCACCATATCCCTTGATGATCATTGGATATTCATGATATCTCTCGGTGGAGATCATGATAATATTGTTGCTGCCCTCCAGTTCATAGAACGGATGGTGGCTGTCTACGGCTTGTAGGCCTACCTCGCAAGCGCCGTTCTCCATCTTCGCCACGAAACGGAAGCGTTTGCCTTCCGCTTCCAGTAGCTGGCGTTTCTCCTCGAAACCGGCATCTGTATCCTTGATATTCTTCCAGAAGTCCTCAAGGGAACCCTCGAAGTACTTTTCCGGGATGAACAGGTTCCGTTTTACGTCGGCTTGCTCCACTGGATAACCGGCCTCACGAGCCAAGATAACCAGCTTACGGATTACGTCTTTGCCGCTAAGGTCGATACGTGGGTCCGGCTCGGCGTATCCGGCTTCCTTTGCCATATGGATCGCCTCGCTGAAAGGAATATCGGCGCTGATCGTATTAAAGATATAATTCAGCGTACCGGAAAGTACGGCCTCCAGTTTCAATATATGGTCGCCGCTATTGATCAAGTCGTTCATCGTATTGATGATCGGGAGGCCGGCGCCTACGTTCGTCTCGAACAAGAACTTGATGTCTCGGTGGCGGGCGGTCTCCTTGAGCTTGGTATAATTATCGTAGGAGGAGGAAGCCGCTTCTTTATTAGCCGCCACGACGGATACGTTATTGTTCATCAACGTCTCGTAAAGAGCCGCTACGTCCGGGCTTGCCGTGCAATCCACGAATACGGAGTTGAAGATATTCATCTTTACGATCTCTTCGCACAGATGCTCCGGGTTGCTCTCTTCCCCGTTCTCCTTCAGCTCCTCCAGATAATTGTCGAGGTTGATCCCTTCCCGGCATAAAAGGGCTTTCTTGGAGTTTGAGATACCTACGACATTCAGCTTCAAACCGTTTTGCCGCATCAGTTTCGGTTGCTGGATGCGTATCTGTTCCAATAAATTGCCGCCTACGGTTCCTACACCGGCGATGAAAAGGTTCAATACCTTATATTCGGATAGGAAAAAAGAGTCATGAATGGAGTTCAACGCCTTGCGAAGGTATTTATGCTTGATAACGAAAGAGATATTCGTCTCGGAAGCGCCTTGGGCGCAAGCGATCACGCTGATGCCCGCACGTCCCAGCGTACCGAACAGCTTCCCGGCGATACCCGGGGTACGTTTCATGTTCTCGCCTACAATAGCGACGGTAGCCAGATCCTTCTCCGCTACGGTATCGTTCATATCACCCTGCGCACGTTCCAAGGCGAACTCGTCGTTCAATACTTGTACGGCCAAATCAGCGTCGGCGTTACGTACGGCGAAAGTCGTATTATTCTCGGAGCTGGCCTGCGATACCATAAATACGCTGATGCCATTCTTGGCGAGCGTCTTAAAGATCCGGTAGTTCACGCCGATCACGCCCACCATACCTAAACCTTGTACCGTGATCAAACAGGTATCGTTGATGGAGGAGATACCCTTGATGATGGCCTTGCCTTCCTCTTTCACCCGCTCTTTCGAAATATAGGTTCCGGGAGCGGTCGGGTTGAAGGTATTCAAGATACGGATCGGGATATTCTTATGATAAACCGGATAGATCGTCGGCGGATAGATTACTTTCGCCCCGAAGTTACACAACTCCATCGCCTCCGTGAAAGTAAGCCGGTCGATTACGTAGGCGGAGCTGATCACACGGGGATCAGCGGTCATGAAACCATCCACGTCCGTCCATATCTCCAAGGTGTTAGCGTCTAAGGCGGTCGCCAAGATGGAGGCGGTATAATCCGATCCCCCTCGTCCGAGGTTCGTAACCTCTCCGGTTTCCGTGCTGGAAGAGATGAATCCGGGCACCAAGGAAACCTTGGGCAGCGGCGAGAAGGTCTCTTTTATGAGCTTGTTGGTCAAGTCGAAATCCACGATATGCTTGTTGAATTGCTTGACTGTCTTGATATATTTGCGTGAGTCGAATAACTTAGCGTCCTTGATCACGTTCGAGACGATCAAGGAAGATAGGCGCTCGCCATAACTTACGATCGTATCGGATGTCTTGGCGGATAAATCGTTAATCAAATAAACACCTTTGAAAATATTGCTCAATTCATCCAGTAAAGCCATCACTTTCTTCTGGACATCTATGCGTACCTCCTTGTCCTCTATCACTCCCTCGATCACGTCCAGATGGCGGGCGATGATCTCCGATAATTCTTTCTCGTAGGCAAGGTCGCCTTTAGAAGCCATGGTAGAAGTGGCCAGTAATTTATCGGTGATGCCCCCTAAGGCGGAGACAACCACGATTACGGGCTCTTCGATAGCCTCTACTATTTTCTTTACACTTAAGATACTATTCACGGAACCTACGGATGTTCCGCCGAATTTTAATACTTTCATCGATATGTATTTTTAATGGTTCATCGAGGATTGACAATCAAGAAAAGGCTTTTTCATGATTAACAACCGACAATAACCGATTGATTAAACTTATTTATGTAAAAGGAGAAATAAAAAAGGATGCAATACGAGATTGCGACATAGCGTGACGTGGTCTACGCGAATGCTTATTAATAGATTCTAACCCCCCAAGGGGTCATCAATGCCCATGTATAATATGAGGACTCTACACTCATCATTGATTTTGTATGCTACTTATTCTTTTATATTATGGGGGCAATATTACGCATTATTTTTCATATTGCAAGCGTTTTTGTCAAAAGATTGACTATTTTGTTGTTCAAGGTCCGCCCGGCTCTTGCTTTGGGTCACTAAATAGACGCCGGAGAAAACAAGTGCGGCCGATACTAGTTTCGTTACGCTAAAACTATCCTGACCGATGAATACGGCGATAAAGGAAGCTACGATCGGTTGGATATAATTGTACATGCTGACGGTAGTCGGGCGGATTCGCTTTAAGGCCAGCGGTATTAATAAATAGGGTACGAACGTGGCCCCGAATAGCACGAAGAAAATGGCTCCCAGCTCTTGGCCGTCGAAGACCTCTTTATGGAAAGCCGGGGTATTCCAGATGGACTCGATAGCGAAAGGCAGGGTAATCAGCGTGGAGAACAGGAACATCCATTTCATCATCGTGACGGATGAGTACTTGAGTGTTAGTGGCTTGGATACTACCAAATAGATCGAGTACATGAATCCGCTAACCGTAATCAAGAGGTTTCCCCCTAGACTGCTCGCTTGATTGGAACCTTGCGTGGATTGTAGTATTAAGGAGATCGCCCCGCATATACCAAGCAGTACCCCGAACGTTTTCATCCGTGTGATAGGTTCCTTTAGGATCAAGGCCGCCAAGATCATGACAAAGATGGGGACGGCGGTCGCTATGATGGAAGCGTCTACCGGCGACGTGGTATTCAATCCCCAGATAAACAGCCCTTGGTTCAAGCCTACTCCGCAAAGGGCGCAAAGGCATAGAAGTCCCAAGTCCTTCAACGGCACTTTCTCATAGGGAACGAATAGGGAGGTGATCCAGAACATCACGCAAGCGAAGCTCATCCGCATACTGGTTAACGCCTCGGGTTGCACATGCTCGGGGAGTAGATATTTGGATACGGGCATATTAATGGCGAACAGGATGTTGGCCGCTAAAATAAGGAGATGCCCCTTTAGCTTTTCTTGATTCATCATAAGTACGATCCTTGATTGGTATAATATAAATGTATACAGGCTTATGTTTTGGTGAGCAAAGGTCTTACTTTTTTTTGTAAATAAGAAATGATCCGTTAGTAAAGTGTTTTACATACGGATCATTGTCTGTTTAGTCAAGGATGCATCCCGTTTTTATTACGATGAAACGGCCGCTCCTCCCATGATATCCAGCAATTCGTTGGTGATGGCTTGCTGGCGGGTTTTATTATATTGCAAAGTTAATTGTTGGATTAAATCGTTCGCGTTGTCGTTGGCGGTCTGCATAGCCATCATACGGGCGGCGTGCTCGGCGGTCGAGGTGTCGAGTAGGATCGTATAGATGGTTAGGTTCAGCAATTTCGGGAAAAGCCGGTTACGCAACTCTTCCGCCGAGGGCTCAAGGATGTAGTCGGTGGCTGTTTCCGCCGCTTCCGTATCCGAGAGGGAAAGGGGAAGATACGTCTTGTGGGTTACGACTTGTGTCGCCATGTTCTTGAAATGGTGATACAGTAATTCCACCCGGTCCGCTTTACCCGTGACGAACAGCTCCATGAGACGGTTCGCCAAGGATACGGCGCTTTCATAAGACGGCTTTTCGCCGATCGTGACGAAATCAGTGTCGAAGCTATACCCCGCTTTATGAAGCTCATCCGCTATTTTCTTGCCGATAGGGTAGAGGCCTACCTCTATTTGCTGGTTCTTATAAGTCTGGATCGTGGCGGATAACTCTTTCCATATATTGGCATTGAATGTCCCGCATAAACCCGTGCTCGAGGCGAATACGGCGATAGCCACCTTGCTCACCTTACGCTGTTCGGTGTAAGGTGAGTCTAGGTCGCATTCCGCCGAAAGAAGACCGTTTAAGATAGCGGATAGTTTATTAGCATATGTAAGTGTATGCTCGGTTTGCGTCTGGGCATGATGAAGCTTGGCCGACGATACCATTTTCATGGCGGCGGTGATCTTCTGCGTGCTCCGTATAGAGGCGATCCGGACTTTTATTTCTTTCAATGAACCCATAGCTCCTTCGCTGTTTTTTCCAATATGCCTCGTATCTCATCATTGATAACGCCGGTCTTTAAGACATCCAGTACGTCCCGTTGGTGAGAGGTACGTAACTCTTGCAAGAACCTTGCCTCGAACTCATGCACCTTGTCCAATGGAACCTCTTTCAGCAGACCTTGCGTTCCGCAATAAAGGATCGAGATTTGCTCTTCCACCGGCATCGGGCTATATTGAGGCTGTATCAGTAACTGGGTATTCTTCTGCCCCTTATCGATCGTGAAAGCGGTGACGGCATCCATCTCGCCCCCGAACTTGGAGAATGATTCCAATTCACGGAACTGAGCCTGATCGATTTTCAAGGTACCCGCTACCTTTTTCATCGCCTTTAATTGCGCGTTACCGCCTACACGGGAAACAGAGATTCCGACGTTGATAGCCGGGCGGTTCCCTTGGTTGAATAAATCGGTCTCAAGGAATATCTGTCCGTCGGTGATAGAGATCACGTTGGTCGGGATATAAGCCGATACGTCTCCCGCCTGAGTCTCGATGATCGGTAAAGCGGTCAAGGAGCCACCGCCTTTCACCTTGTCTCTCATGCTTTCGGGGAGATCGTTCATCTCACGGGCTACCTCCGGCTGGTTGATGATCTTGGCGGCACGTTCCAATAGGCGGGAGTGCAGGTAAAAGATATCACCCGGGTACGCCTCACGCCCGGAAGGACGGCGAAGGATTAAGGAGACCTCACGGTAGGCGACCGCTTGCTTGGACAGATCGTCGTAGACTACCAAGGCGTGTCGTCCGCTATCCCGGAAGTACTCTCCGATGGCCGCTCCGGCGAACGGGGCGAAATATTGCATGGCTGCCGGGTCGGAGGCGGTCGCGCTTACGACAATCGTATAGTCCATGGCGCCTTTCTCTTGCAAGGTGTTCACCAAGGCCGCTACCGTGGAACCCTTTTGCCCGATCGCCACGTAAATACAGTAAACCGGGTTCCCTGCCTCGTAGTTGCTACGTTGGTTGATGATGGTATCGATAGCGATCGAGGTCTTTCCCGTCTGCCTGTCGCCGATGATCAACTCACGTTGCCCCCTTCCGATAGGGATCATAGCGTCTACGGCCTTGATACCGGTTTGCAAAGGCTCGTTTACCGGCTGACGGAAGATCACGCCCGGAGCCTTGCGCTCAAGCGGCATCTCGCAAGTCTCGCCAAGGATCTCGCCTTTCCCGTCGATCGGGTTTCCCAACGGATCGATCACACGCCCGATCATCCCCTCGCTGACATCGATAGAGGCGATACGGCCCGTGCGTTTTACGGTGTCGCCCTCCTTGATTTGGTCGGTCGGACCTAAAAGGACGGCGCCTACATTATCTTCCTCCAAGTTCATCACGATCGCTTCCATCCCGTTATCGAATTGAAGCAACTCGTTCGCCTCCGCATTATCCAGCCCGTAGATGCGGGCCACGCCGTCACTCACCTGCAATACGGTCCCGACCTCCTCCAGCTTGATGCTGGTATGGATTCCTTCCAATTGCTGGCGCAGGATGGAGGAGACTTCACTCACTTTTATCTGTTCTGTCATACTTCTTCTTTTTTATCTGTTTTCGAGTAGCCCGGTACGGATATCCCGTAGTTGCGTCGCATAGCTGGCGTCTATCCGGTAATTGCCGATGTGTAGGCGGAAGCCCCCGATTAGTTCCGGTTCCACGTGGCCGGAGAACTCGATCGTGCATCCCGTCTCTTTCCGCAGCTTGTCTTGCAGGTGAGACTTGACCGCATCGTCTACCGTTACGGCTGTGTCGAATCGTACCCGGGTAATCTTCTTCTCTTTCCGGTACAAATGGATATAAATGTATGCGATGAAGGGCAGTAGTGTCTCCCGTTTATGGGCTAATACCAGATTGATAAAACGTGTATATAGCTCGCATACCTCGATACCCCCCGCCGCCGTAAGCAATTTCACTTTCTCCGGTACGGAAACGATCGGGTTGCTCAAGGCACCCCTAAGCTCCGGCTCCATCGAGAAGCTGTCCGCCAACATCTTCATATCATCATATACCCGGCTTTCCTGTCCCTTGTCTTTCGCTAGGGAGAAAAGCGCCTTGGCATACCGGGAAGAAATAGTTCCTATATCCATACCTTACGATTTACTAAACGATACCTCATCCAGCAGCCGGTCGATCATCTGTTGTTGTTCCTTATCCCGGCCGATTTTCTCTTTCATTACTTTCTCTGCGATAGCGATAGACAGATCCGCTATCTCCGAGCGGACTTCGCGAATAGCTTTCTCTTTTTCTTCGCGGATACGCCGGGTAGCCTCCTCTATCTGCAGATGTGCCTCGGAGACGGCCTTTTTACGTGCCTCCTCGATGATCCGCTCCTTTTCGGCAAAGGCTTCCTTCAGGACGGCGTTTTGCTTTTCCTTGGCCTCGGCTAGCATCTTCTCGCCCTCGGCTTGGATATGGGCAAGTCGCTCATTCGCCTGACGTGCCGTCTCTAAGGAATTGTCAATGTAAGCTTTCCGTTGTTCGATTGCCTTGACGATCACGGGAAAACCGTATTTGGAAAGGATCACGAAGACAATCCCGAATGAAACGATCATCCAGAATAGAAGCCCTGAATCCGGTGTTAATAAAGACATAGTTTGTTACTTTTTTATTGGAACAACGCTAAGAAACATACGACAATAGCGAACAATGCCACACCTTCTACCAACGCTCCCATAATCAACATCGAGGTACGGATCTCTCCTGCGGCCGACGGCTGGCGTCCAATAGCTTCAACGGCACCTTTACCGATCAATCCGATTCCGATACCTGCACCTATGGCGGCGAATCCCGCTCCTATAGTGGCTCCCATCTTCGCTACGCCCATCCCGGCTGCCGCTTGTAATAAAATAGTCGATAACATAGTGTTTAATTTTAAATTAGTAACCTTAATAATATAATTCTAATACCTTAATTTCTTTGGATTTATTCCCTTACCTTGGCCAATCCGATATAGTTGGCCGACAGCAGGGTGAAAATATAAGCTTGCAAGCAAGCCACTAACAATTCCAGACAGTTCATGAACGCACAGAACAAGACGGATACGATCGTCATACCGAAATTCACGGCTACTCCCATGGTTGCCGTTATGAATATCAAACAGGTTAGCGCCAAGATAATCGTATGGCCCGCCATGATGTTGGCGAACAGACGGATCATCAACGCGAACGGCTTGGTGAATACCCCGAAGAACTCCACGAACGGCATGATCGGCAAGGGCAGTTTCAAGTAGATCGGCGCTTTGGGCCAAAAGATCTCTTTCCAGTACGCTTTCGTGGCGAACAGGTTGACCGCTATAAACGTACAAAGTGCCAATACGCCTGTTACCGCTATATTTCCCGTAATATTAGCGCCTCCCGGGAAAATAGGTATGATTCCGATCAGGTTGTTGATCAAGATAAAGAAAAATACCGTCAGCAAATAGGACGAGAACGGCTTATATTCTTTTCCGATCGCCTCTTTGATCACCCCGTCTTGTATGTAGGAGATGGCCATTTCCATCAATCCGATAAATCCGCCCGGCGCCTCGTTCGGGTGCTTTTTATACCAATGGGCGGTTCGGAGAACGATGAAAAGCAAGAGACCGCAACTGAGGAACAGTCCGCAAACATTCTTGGTCAATGAGAAATCCATCGGGCGAACCTCTTCTCCGGCACTGTTCTTCTCAACAACCTTTCCCGCATGCTCACCTTCCCCGGCGATATAATAATTGTGATGCGTCCGGCCTTGATGTAGATGGGATGACAGGAATAAATCCCATCCTCTTTCCTCGCTTTTTACCAAGATAGGCAGGGGAATCGCAATCTCTTGTCCGTTCCATTCCGTGATATGCCATGTATAGGCGTCTTGAATGTGGGAGAAGACGATATCCTGCACGTCTATCTCGCCGGACGCCGCTTTTGCCGGAGTGAGAAAGCTGAGCCACATCCAGAAAGCGATCCATATGTATTTGTTATCTTTGATTGTACTCATCATCCTTTTCCCTTTTCTCTCTTTTCATTCTTTTCTTTTCAAACAGATATAAAATGTAAGTCTCCAGTCCGAGGTAAATGAAATAGAATAACATCAACGTGAAACCAAATGTCTTTAATTGTTGCCCGACAAACGCCGCGTACATCCATAAGAAGACGAAAGCGAGCGTGAACTTACACAACCGGACTAGCATGTACATGGTTACGGTCACATCTCCGTTTTTCCTTTTTACCCGGTCTAGGAAGAAAGTCATCGCCATGGCCATGACCCAGTAAAAGAAGGGAATGGACGGATACCACGAGAAATAGTGTTCCGGCCAGATGGTATATAATAAACCACCCAATGAAACGCCTATTGCCACGTTGATAAACGTGATCAAACCCATTAACCTCATTTTTAATCTGCCATTCATTGTCGTATGTTTTTATTCGACGCAAACGGATAGGATGTCGTCTTTTACCTCTACGAATCCGCTTTGTATCGTTTGTTCTTGTCTTTTGCCGTTTGCCTCGAACCGGATCGTACCCGCCTTCAACGCTGCTATCAATGGGGCGTGATGAGGCAAGATATCGAATGAACCGGCAACTCCCGGGAATGAGACAGATTCGGTCTCGCCTTCGAAAAGAATGCCGTCCGGTGATACAATTTCCAGTTTCATATCGATTAATTTGCTTGTTCTTTCAGCTGCTTGGCCTTCTCCAAGACATCCTCGATGGTTCCTACGTTTAAGAATGCCTGTTCGGGTATGTCATCCGTTTCCCCGTCCATGATCATCTTGAATCCCCGGATCGTATCCTCTATAGAGACCATGACACCGGGTACGCCAGTGAATTGTTCCGCCACGGAGAAGGGCTGGGACAGAAAACGTTGTACACGGCGGGCCCGGTTGACCGTTAGCCTGTCCTCGTCGGAAAGTTCTTCCATACCGAGGATGGATATGATATCTTGAAGTTCCTTGTTCCGTTGCAGGATTTGTTTTACCCGTTGCGCTGTGTCGTAATGCTCCTTGCCTACGATCAGCGGATCAAGGATGCGGGATGTAGATTCCAGCGGGTCTACGGCCGGATAGATACCGAGTTCCGTGATCTTGCGGCTGAGGACGGTTGTTGCGTCCAAATGCGTAAAGGTAGTCGCCGGAGCCGGGTCCGTCAAGTCATCGGCAGGAACATACACCGCCTGTACGGAGGTGATGGAGCCCTTCTTGGTTGAAGTGATACGCTCTTGCATAGCTCCCATTTCCGTGGCCAATGTCGGTTGGTAACCTACGGCGGAAGGCATACGCCCCAGCAAGGCGGAAACCTCGGAACCGGCTTGGGTGAAACGGAAGATATTATCGATGAAGAATAATATATCTTTTCTTTCTCCCTCAGAGGCTTTGTCACGGAAGGATTCGGCGATCGTCAAACCGGATAAGGCTACGGACGAGCGGGCGCCCGGCGGTTCGTTCATCTGCCCGAATACCAAGGTAGCTTGCGACTTAGCCAATTCATCGTAATCGATCTTCGACAAGTCCCAGTTACCTGCCTCCATACTCTTCTTAAACTCCTCGCCGTATCGGATGACACCGGATTGGATCATTTCACGCAATAGGTCATTTCCTTCACGTGTACGTTCACCCACACCGGCGAAGACGGAGAATCCGTTGTTTTTCTTTGCGATGTTGTTGATCAATTCCATGATCAATACCGTTTTGCCCACTCCGGCTCCTCCGAAAAGTCCGATCTTACCTCCTTTGGCGTAAGGTTCCAATAAATCGATTACTTTAATACCCGTGTACAAGACCTCTTGGGTCGTTGTCAGATCCTCGAATTTAGGAGGCTCACGATGGATGGGAAGAGCCCCGTCTTTAGTAAGCTGGGCCATGCCATCGATAGGGTCGCCGGTGACATTCATTAAACGTCCTTTGACTTGGTCGCCGGTCGGCATGGTGATGGGCATTCCGTATGACACGGCCTCCATGCCTCGTCTCAATCCGTCGGTCGTATCCATCGCTACGGTACGGACGGTGTTTTCCCCGATGTGTTGCTGAACTTCGACGATCAAGATATTTCCGTTCGGACGGGAAATCTCCATGGCGTCGTGGATACGGGGGAGGGTTACTGTTTCTTCTGTCCCATAATCAAAGTGGATATCCACTACCGGGCCGATAACCTGTGAGATATAGCCTTTTATTTCTCCCATAAAGCCTATTTGTTATTTATCTTAACCTATTAAAATGTCGTTGCAATATTACGTTTTATGGCGTTTCGATCCTTGAAAATAGAACTTTTTGTGTCTTTTTGAGATTAGTTAAACATTAAACTATTTAGCTGTAGTTCCGAAATGGACCAATTTGTTTCTTATTTGGACGAATCAGAAAGCTATAGTCAAATTTCTAAGGCATAGATAGATAAGGAGATACGAATTTGCTGCCTTTTTGATAGTAAAGGTGACAGTTCTGTTTTATTTTGTTAATCCATAATAGGGGTGTTTTTAATGGTATCGGATAGTTATTTGTGGTTCTGTTGAGCAAGTGGTGATATTTATGTAATTTTGTACGTCAACAATACTAAATAAACATGAAACGAATTATTGAGATATGCGCAAACTCTGCCCAGAGCTGTGTGGAGGCGGAGGCGGGAGGCGCTACCCGTGTAGAGCTTTGCGCCGGGATACCCGAAGGGGGAACTACACCTAGTTATGGAGAGATCAAGACGGCGAAGGCTCTGACTTCCAAGATCGATATCAATGTGATTATCCGTCCGAGAGGCGGTGATTTCTTGTATACGGAAGCCGAGGTACAATCCATGCTATTGGATATAGAACTGTGCAAGGAGCTAAAAGTGCATGGCGTCGTTTTCGGCTGTCTTACGAAAGACGGGGATATCGATGTACCCTTGATGCGGCGCTTGATCGAGGCGGCAAAACCTCTGTCCGTAACTTGTCATCGTGCTTTCGATGTTTGCCGGGACCCATTCACTGCGTTGGAGCAGCTAATCGAGTTGGGATGCGACCGTATCTTGACCTCCGGCCAGCAATCGGATGCCGTGAAAGGAATCCCCTTGATCGCCGAGCTGGTGAAACGTGCGGACGGACGGATCATCATCATGCCGGGATGTGGCGTACGTGAGAATAATATCGGGAAAATAGAGGCGGAGACAGGAGCGAAAGAGTTTCATACGTCCGCCCGAAGTATCGTATATAGTAAAATGGAATACCGCAATGAGAATGTCCCGATGGGAAGCAGTATCGTGTCCTCCGAATTCGAGACGGTGCAAACGGATCGGGAGAAGGTAAAAGCATATATTTAAGTGCCGGTATAGGCGTGAGCCTGTGTCGGTATTGGTGTAGCCCTACGCCTATACCGGCATCGCCTCATGCCTATACCGGCGTGGGGCGATACCAATACTCGTATGCGGGTGAAATGTTTTTTCTTCCCAAAAAGATTGTTTATCTTTGCGCCTCCATTAGATAAAAGATGCTAAATGTAACAGTGAATAATCGTTTTGGGCTTCACCAGCGTATCATGCTTATGATCATGTTGGTGCTGTTACAGTTTTATTCCATTGGAAGCGATTTCTTTCCGGAGAATATTACCACTACCTCGATGGAAATAGTCGATAAAGAGGCACCCGATGTGTTGTTGGATTTTGACGATAACGCCTCCTTGCGAACGGTACGTCAGGAGCAAGTGCAAATCCGAGCCTTGGAGATCGATTTGATATGGGACTTGTTTACGATTCTGGATTTACATGAATTAATTCATTCCTTGGAACTACGGCAATGCGCCAAGCTTCCTTTATTTTATAACCTACACAAAGCACAGAATTTCGTTTGGTTCTGTTCCTATCTGATTTAGCAGAACTTACCTGTTTCTTATTGTCGCGCATGGGGTGATTCGCCTATGTGCTTTTCGTCGTATTCAAATAATTATAAATCTATAAGTTTTATGAGGATAAAATTGTTTTCTAACTATTTACCCTTACTATGCTTAACGGCTTGTGTATGGGTATCTTGTAGCCAAAACCGGGAGAAAAAGTCCGGGAAGAAAGATCATACACCGGTGATGCGGTTAACCACGACCACGATCGAGGTGCCGCAGTCGTATGTAGCGGATGTACAAGCCGTACAGTTCGTGGAGGTGAAACCGAAAGTGGAAGGGTTCGTGGAGGCCGTCCTTGTGGACGAGGGCGAGCATGTGAAGAAAGGACAGGTGCTTTTCAAGCTTTCCTCGGCGGAATTGTACGAGGAGGTGAAAGAGGCGCAAGCCAATCACAAACAGGCCCAAGCCGAGTTGAAGATGGCGGAGGTAGAGGTAGACCGCATCAAGCGTTTGGTGGAGAAAGATATCATCTCGCCGATCCGTCTGGAGCAGGCGATGGCCGAGGCGGACGTGGCACGCTTGCAGGTGCAACAGGCCAAATCCCGTTTGCAACGTGCGGAGACTAATTTCTCGTACACGACGATCACGGCTCCTTTCGAGGGATACGTGGACCGCATCCCCTTTAAGGTGGGAAGTTTGGTTACGCCGAGCAGCTTATTGACCTCCTTGACGGACGTATCGGATATGTTCGCTTATTTCAAGATCAACGAGAAGGAGTATCTGGAATATAAACGGACGCAGTTGAGCGGTATCGACCAGCCGGAGTATAATAATCTGGAACTGATCCTTTCCGACCAATCCACCTATCGGTATAAAGGGAAGGTAGAGACCGTGGAGGGCGACTTTGAGCGGGGTACCGGATCGATCGCTTTCCGTGCCCGTTTCGCGAACCCGGAACGTTTGCTGCGACATGGCGTATCCGGTAAGATCCGGATGCTGACCAAGATGGAGAACGTCGTCTTGGTTCCTCAGCAATCCACTTTCGAGATACAGGATTTTACCTATGTATATACGGTAGCGGAAGATGGAAAGGTGAGCGTACGTAGCTTCGAGCCGTTGGCCCGCCACGGTTCTTATTACGTGACACAGGATTTGCCGGACCAGACCGTCATCGTCTACGAGGGTGTTCAGATGATCACGGACGGCATGACTATCAATCCCGATATGGTAGATGGAGCCACGATCCGTCGCCAATTGGAATCGTCTAACGAAATCGAGAATAATAAGTAAGCCCTATGTTTGAAATATTTATCAGACGCCCTATCTTATCGGGCGTGATCTCGGTGGTAATTGTCTTCTTGGGATTGCTGGCGATCAACTCCTTGCCGATCACCCAATTCCCGGATATCGTGCCCCCATCCGTTACCGTTACCGCCCGTTATACCGGAGCGAACGCCGACGTGATGGCGAAAACGGTGGCGACCCCGCTGGAGCGTGCCATCAACGGCGTGCCCGGAATGACCTATATGACCTCTGTTTGTACGAACGACGGTATGTCCTTGACTACGATCTATTTCAAGGTCGGTACCGACCCGGACGTAGCTTCCGTGAATGTGCAGAACCGTGTGACCACCGTGCTGGATGAGCTTCCGGAAGAGGTGATCCGTGCCGGCGTGATCACGGAGAAGGAGGTGAACAGTATGTTGATGTACTTGAACATCATGAGCTCGGATAGTACCCATACGGAGAAATTCGTATATAACTTTGCCGATATCAATATCTTGCGTGAGTTGAAGCGCATCGACGGCGTGGGATTCGTGGAGATCATGGGTAGCCGCGACTATGCGATGCGTGTATGGCTGAACCCGAACCGGTTGGCGGCTTATAATATGTCGCCGCAAGAGGTTACGGAGGCGATCCGCTCGCAGAATATCGAGGCGGCGCCGGGTAAGACGGGTATCAGCTCCGACAAGATCCCGCAGCAATTGCAATACGTCTTGCAGTATAGCGGTAAGTTCAGCACGCCGGAGGAATATGGCGAGATCGTCTTGAAAGCCCTGCCGGACGGTTCCGTGCTTCGCCTGAAAGACGTGGCTACGATCGAGTTTGATTCCGAGGATTATAATATGATCTCCATGACGGACGGAAAGCCCTCGGCCTCTATCATGATCAAGCAGCGTCCGGGCTCGAACGCCCGTGAGGTGATCCAGCAGATCAAGGCGAAGATGGAGGAATTGAAGGAAACGACGTTTGCTCCGGGTATGGAATATAATATCTCGTACGACGTATCCCGTTTCTTGGACGCTTCCATATCGGTCGTGCTCAAGACCTTGCTGGAGGCGTTTATCTTGGTATTTATCGTGGTGTATCTTTTCTTGCAGGATTTCCGGTCTACGCTGATACCCGCTATCGCCGTTCCGGTATCGTTGATCGGTACGTTCTTCTTTATGCAGATGCTGGGTTTCTCAATCAATATGCTGACTTTGTTTGCCTTGGTGCTCGCTATCGGTATCGTGGTGGATAACGCGATTGTGGTGGTAGAGGCGGTCCACGTGAAGATGCACAACGAGAAGCTGCCCCCGTTGAAGGCGACGAAAAAGGCGATCGGTGAGATCGGAGGGGCGATTATCGCTATTACGCTGGTGATGTCCGCCGTGTTTATCCCGGTCGGTTTCATGGATGGAACGGTGGGTATCTTCTATCGCCAGTTCTCGTTGACGCTTGCCGTGGCGATCGTGATCTCCGGCGTGAACGCCTTGACGTTGTCTCCGGCTCTTTGCGCCTTGTTGCTGAAACCGGTATCCCACTCGAAGAAGAAAAAGAAAAATCTGCTGGCTCGTTTCTTTGATGGGTTCAATAGCCGTTATGATTTCTTGGAGCGTCGTTACCGCTTGAATTTAAGATGGTTCTTGAACCGTCGGATGCTGACGTACGCAACCTTGATCCTTTTCTGTCTGGCCACGTGGGGCATGACGTTCGTGTTGCCTTCCGGCTTTATCCCGAACGAGGACCAAGGTATGATCTATGTGAACGTAGACGCACCTCCCGGAGCTACCTTGGAGCGTTCGGAAGCTGCCTTGAACAAGGTGCAAGCGGCTTTGTTGCCGTTGGAAGAGGTGGAGACGATCTCTACCTTGGCCGGCTATAGCTTGATGACCGAGACGGAGGGTGCCAGCTTCGGTATGGGTATGATTAACCTAACCCCTTGGGATCAACGGGAGCAGACGGCGGCGGAGTTGATGAGTGTGTATGCCGATCGTGTCGCCCATATCAAGGATGCGGACATCCAGTTCTTCCTGCCGCCTACGGTTCCGGGATTCGGTAACGCGAGCGGTTTCGAGCTTCGTCTGCAAGATAAGACCGCCGGTACGTTCGCCGAGCTGGATGAGGTCGCCAAGAACTTCGTGGCGAAGCTGAACGCGGATCCTCGCCTGACCGGTGTCACTTCCGGCTTCAACCCGAATTTCCCGCAATATCTGCTCCGGGTGGATTTGGCGAAGGCGGCCAAGCTAGGCATCAACGTGAACGAGTCCATGGAGACCTTGCAATCCTATGTAGGTAGCTTCTACTCCTCCAACTTCGTCCGTTTCGGCCAGATGTACAAGGTCATGTTGCAAGCGGCTCCGGAGTATCGTATGAATCCGGAGGATTTGTTCAGCCTGTATGCTAAGAATAAGGAGGGGAATATGGTGCCTTACTCCAACTTCATGACGATGGAGCGTGTGTACGGCCCGAGCCAGATTACCCGTTACAACCTGTTTACCTCGGCCATGATTACCGGCGAGGCCGCCCCGGGTGTCAGCTCGGGTGAGGCGTTGGCGGCTGTCGAGGAGATCGCCGCCGAGGTATTGCCCCGTGGTTATGATACGGAATGGTCCGGCGTGGCGAAGGAAGAGAAAGAGTCCGGCGGGCAAACGTTGGTGATCTTCGCTATTTGTTTGGCGTTCGTCTATCTGTTGCTTGCCGCCCAATACGAGAGCTTATTGCTTCCGCTTCCAGTCATCCTGTCGCTTCCGGCGGGTGTGTTCGGCTCGTTCTTCTTGCTGTACGTGGTAGGTCTGGAGAATAACATCTACGCGCAGGTGGCGTTGGTGATGTTGATCGGTTTGCTGGGAAAGAACGCGATCTTGATTATCGAGGTGGCGAACCAGTGCCGTAAGGAAGGTATCAGCGTGATGGGGGCCGCTATTCAAGGGGCTACCAGTCGTTTGCGCCCGATCTTGATGACCTCCTTCGCTTTTATCAGTGGCTTGATTCCGTTGACGATCGCCTCGGGAGCCGGTGCCTTGGGGAACCGTTCGATCGGTACGGCGGCGGCCGGAGGTATGTTGATCGGTACGTTTGTCGGTATCTTCTTGATCCCGGGGCTTTACGTGATCTTCGAGTCGCTGGCTACTTATTTTAAAAAGAGAAAAGAGGAAGAGCAAATTAAAGAAGACGAGTATGTGTATTAATAAGATGAGATATATAATGATAGGCTGCGCCTTGGCTCTGATTGCTTTGGCCGGTTGTAAGACTCCCGAGCTATCGATGGACGAGCGGATCTCGCTTCCGGAATCCGGCGAGATGGGAATGAACGACACTACGTTCGTGAAACCGCTGTCGTGGGATGTCTTTTTCCAAGATACCTTATTGCGAGGCTATGTGGATGTGGCTTTACGCAATAACCATTCCTTCCGGCAGAGCATGGAGCGCATCGCCATGAGCCGTGCGGCCTTGCAACGGGCGAAAGGGCTTTTGCTGCCGGACGTGAATTTGAACATCGGAGCCTCCGTGAACCGTTTCGGTGAATATACGATGGATGGTGTGGGGAATAGCGAGACGAACGTGCCTTCTTTGCCAAAGGATAAGCATATACCGGACCCTTACCGGGATTTCGGCTTGAGCTTGAGCTTTCAATGGGAAGCGGATATCTGGGGCAAACTGACCCGGAAGAAGCAGGCCGCCGCCGCTCGCTGGATGGCTTCCGTGGAGGCTACCCGTTTTGCCCAGTCGATGTTGATCTCCGATTTGGCGATTCAATATTATGAGTTGATCGGCTTGGACCGGCGTAAGGAGGTGTTGCGGAATGCGCTGGCCAGTGCCCGTCGTTCCCATGAGCTGACCCGCCAGTTGAAGAAGGAAGGGGCGGAGACGCAGTTGGCGGTCGATCAGTTTTATGCCCGTGTGTTGTCGATCGAGAGTAAGTTGCTGGAAAACGATCAGTTGATCGGTGAGAAGGAGCGGGCGATCGCCTGCCTGTTGGGTGTTTTCCCCTTCGAGATTCGCCGGATGGGATTCGATGAGTTGCGTAAGTTGCCGGTTCCCTTGTCGGAAGGGATTCCGGCGAACCTCTTGACATTGCGTCCGGATGTACGTTCCGCCGAGATGGGGTTGATCGCCTCCAAGGCGGATGTGATAGCGGCGAAGGCGGCTTTTTATCCCTCGTTGGTGCTTGGCGCCAGTGGTGGTTTCAATGCGTTTGATGTGGGTAAGTGGTTTCATTCGCCGGCCTCTTTGGTGTACGACTTGGCGGCGGGTATCACGGCTCCTATCTTCCGTCGCAATGAGATCCGTTCGATGTGGAACGAGGCGAAGGCTTCCCAGCGTATCGCTTTATCCCAATACCACGAGACCGCTTTGAACGCTTACACCGAGGTGCTCGATCTCTATTGCGCCAGCCAGACCCAAACGGAGCGTATCCGCTTGAAAGAGAAAGAATCCCTTGCCCACCAACGTTCCGTGGTGAATGCTGGTGAGATGTTCCAATTAAGCTATACCGGTTTCTTGGAGGTTCTTTCCGCCGAGGAGCGTTATCTGGATAGCGAGCTGGAGCATATCGATATCGTCACCGATTTATGCCGGAAGAAGATATTGCTATACCGGGCGTTGGGAGGCGGTTGTTGATTTTTATCGTGACGCTATTGTTATTGTACTGCAACCCGCATTGCAGTGTTACTGCACGTGGGTTGCAGTAGCGCTGCACGTGCGTCGCGGTAATACTGCAAAACGGGGTGCAGTGAGTACTTGATATCGTATGCCTTCGGCTTCGTTGCGATAAATCTAAGGAAGATGTGTTCTTTTCTGAAAAGAAGTGCTTATCTTTGAGGCTTATTGTTATCTTATAGTCTAGGCCATTATGAAATATCTGACTCTACTCGTGTTTTTAGGAATCTCGTTGTTGTGCGAAGCCCAGCAAGATTCGATCGTCCCTTTTGAGAAAGCTTATAAGCGTACCTATAATATTCGGAAAGTATCGGGAGTGAAACCTACGATCGACGGTAAGCTGGATGAGGACTTTTGGACGAAGCAAGGCGAATGGTCGGATCGTTTCGTACAGATTATCCCCTATGAGCGGGCGATCACCCAATCTCCGACCCGGGTGAAACTTTTCTATGATGATAAATATATCTATATAGGCGTGTATTGTAAGGACGCCGTGCCGGATAAGATGAATCGTTTTATCGGGAACCGGGATGATAATAGTCTGGGCGATTTGATCAGTGTCGCTTTCGATACCTACCATGATTATCGGGCGGCGCCGGAATTCAATATCAATCTGGGGGGGAATAAGACCGATTTAATCGTTACCGACAAGTTGGATGTCAATAAGAGCTGGAACGCCGTTTGGGAGGGCCGGACGCATATTGATCGGGCGGATTCCAGTTGGACTGCCGAGCTGCGTATCCCGTTCAGCCAGTTGCGTTATAACCAGCGATCGGAGGATGGCGTTTGGGGCTTGCATGTACGCCGTATCATCCGTAGGAATAACGAGGTGCAAAATTGGAGCATGATCCCCTTGAAGAATAACGGACATGTCTTTTCGTTCGGAAACATGAGCGGCATGGACTCTGTTCCCAAGCCTCGCGGCATCGAGTTCTTGCCGTATGTAATGGGTAAATACAGGCAGGAACCCCGGATAGACGGCAGCCCTTATCAAAAAGGGCATAGCTGGGGAGGAAACGTGGGCTTGGACGCTAAGTTCGCCCTCTCGGATTATACGTTGGATATGACGATCAATCCGGATTACGGACAAGTGGAGTTGGATCCCTCCGTAATGAACCTTACGGCTTACGAGACGTTTTACGATGAGAAACGCCCCTTCTTCTTGGAAGGAAAACATATCTTGGATTTTGCGAACGGTAGCGATATGATGTTTTATACCCGTAGGATCGGCGCCTCTCCCTCTTATACGCCACGGGGTATAGACAACGTAGGTAGTTATGCCGAGACGAAAGAGAATGTGCCGATTATTGGTGCTTTGAAACTGACGGGTACGAATAAACGGGGCTTGACGATCGGAGTGATCGAGAGTGTAACGGCACGTTCCTCCTCCAAGGTTACCCGTAATGGGGTGGAGGATGTGGAAGTCGTGGAGCCTTTGACAAACTATACCGTGGCCCGTGTGCAAAAGAACTGGAAGGGGAATACCTTGCTGGGCGGTATGGTGACTTCGGTAAACCGTGCCTTGGATCAGCCTTATCTGGAAGATTTTATGGTGCGTAACGCTTTCACGGCGGGTATTGATTTTACCCAGTATTTCAAGAATCGCCTTTATTATATAGATGTAAAGGGAATGTTGAGTTCCTTGCATGGTAGCGCCGGGGCGATCACGGCTTTGCAGAATAGCGTGGCGCATTATTATCAAAGGGCTTCCTCCGCCGATTATCTGGGGGTGGATCCTACCCGTCGCTCCCTGACCGGAACGGGTGGTTATGTGAAAGTGGGACGGAAAGGAAACGCCAAATGGAACTTCTCGGAGACCTTTACTTGGTCGTCACCCGGTTTCGACTTGAATGATATGGGATATATGAAGGAGACGGATTATCTGATGAATGAGACGGAGATCATGTATCGGCAGACCGATATCTGGAAGATATTCCGGTACAACGCCTTTACCCTGTCCCAAAAGAATATGTGGAATTACGGCGGTACTCCTTTTAGCAACAACGCTTCCTTGCGTTGGCAAAGTATGACGATGAACCGGTATGAATGGGATGTCAAGGAAACCTTCGCTTGGAATTGGCTGGATAGCCGCTTATTGCGAGGGGGACCGGATGTTCGCTTCGGTTCTTATTTCTTAACTTCCGCTAAGTTCAATACCGATAAGGCGAAACGAATGATGTTCATGCTCAAATACGAGGGCGATCATAATTTCGAGGGAAATCGCTTCAATACGATCTCGCCGAGCCTGACCTTCCGCTTGGGAAACCATGTCTATTTGTCCGGGCAACTGGATTACGCATGGAATACGGATGAGATGCAATATGTGGCTACGACGCATCCGCTTGGCGCACGTGGCTCTGCCCCTGCTTATGTTATGGGCCACATGGATCAGAAGACCTATGGTCTCACGCTGAAATTACAAGTGAACGTGACCCCCGATATTTCCATTCAATTCTATGGCGCCCCGTTCACCTCTATCGCTAAATACGATGATTTTAAATTAGCGGCGGATACGAAGTCGCATACCTTTGAGAACCGTTTCCTGCGTATCGATCCGGATCATTTGACGTATGCGGATGGTGTCTACACGCTCGGTGAGGGAGAGGGGCGGATGGCTTTCAACAACCCGGATTTCCGGTTCAACGAGTTCCGTTCCAACTTGGTAGCCCGCTGGGAATACTTGCCCGGCTCCACGCTTTATTTCGTATGGGAACACCGGATGTCCAACCGGGATAACTGGTACTCGCCCGGCTGGGGAAGTAATCTGGATCGTATGTGGGGACTCCCCGCTACGAATACGTTCATGATTAAGATGAATTATTGGTTCAACTTGTAAAATGGAAAATAGGATATGAAATATTGTATATTAGTCATCGTATTATTGCTTTGCTCCTGTTCCGATGTCGATCATTCAGGGGTATCGCTTCTTTCCGCATTGGGGGAATGAGAAGTATTTACTGAAAGAGATCAATGCGGGAATGTTGTGTGAGTATTTTCCTGTACTTTTAGAGTCCAAGGAATTACAAGACCTGTCTCCGGACGATAATCCTATTATTATATGAATTGAAAAAATGAGAGGATGAGTAGGCTTAATTTCACTTCAAAGTCTGAATTTAAATACAACTAATTTGTGTGTAATTTAGCTTGAGATGATAGAGGAATATGTGTGTGTATTCACTTTTGTGTTTGTTCGCCTTTTCTTTGGTGAACCTTGCTATATTCTTTCTGAAAGTGTGAAGCCGGTTTTTTCTCGTTATTTAATTGCCAGATTTGTTCGTGGGTGTAATTACTATCCGCGGATTGGGATCGGATTGTTGATCCTGATCGTGTTGTTTGTTTTTTTGTGGTTTTTATTTATATTTGCAGCCGAAAAAAATGCTTCTCAATACAAACAAGATTTTGAGGCGAGTTAACCTTGATGTTTAATAAATTAAATCTAAAATTTTAGGTATGGTGAGAGATGGATAGAATAGCGTGTGGGTAATCTCATTTAGATGAGATGTTTTCGAAACAATCTATAGTATAATTCAAGTGCAAAAGAGACTTAAATCTAGTTTTATGAATAATAAATATTACTTAGCAACGGTGCTTTTAGTGTTAGGAGCGTTCTCTCCGTTGTATGGTGTGCAAAATACCCCCCCCCCCCCCCCCCCCCATAATTATTCTGTAAATCAGGGTGATATAAGATTTACGGGTACCGTTATTGATGAAGCCGGTATACCTGTGATTGGTGCGAACATTCTTGTAAAAGGGACGACAAACGGAACGATTACCGATATGGATGGTAGGTTTACGTTAATCAATGTCCCTGAAAACGCAATCTTGGTGGTTTCTTATATCGGATATCTAGACCGCGAGATTCCTGTGGCAGGGAAAAGTACGTTGGAAATCCGTTTGAAAGAGGATACACAGAAGTTGGATGAGGTCGTTGTCGTAGGTTATGGCGTGCAGAAAAAAGTGAACATGACCGGGTCTATATCGAACGTGAAAGCAGATGATCTATCAGTGATCCCGAGTACAAACCTTTCAAACTCTTTGGCCGGACGTGCGCCGGGAGCTACGATCACGGGTAACTCTGGTTTGATGGGAGCTAAATCCGAGATCCGTATGCGTGGAGGATTCGGTGATCCTTTGTTCGTTATTGATGGGGTGATTCGCGATAAAGAGGCTTTTGACTTGCTGGAACCTTATGAAATAGACCAAATGAGCTTTTTGAAAGATGCGGCTACCGCCTCAATCTATGGTTCCGCTGCAGGAAATGGTGTCGTGTTGGTAACGACCAAGGGAGGAACGAAAAATCAGAAACCGATATTTAATTACCAAGGTTCTTATGCGTTTAGTAAACCGACTCAGGAATTGTTTGCCGACCGTTGGGATGCGATTGATGATTTGGACTATCAGAATGCGGTAGCTCGTTTCCAAGGTACGCCGCTTCCAAATGGCGAGGAGGAGTATGCCTATTTCCGTGACAATAAGATCAACTATAACGTGAACGATTATATTTGGCAGAATCCCTGGAATACGAAACACTCCTTGAGCGTGAACGGTGGTACGGACAAGGTAAAGTATTATGTGATGGGATCGTTCTTGGCCGAGGAGGGATCGTATGTGTCATTGGCGAATAAGAAATTTTCTTTACGTTCGAACCTTTCTGTCGATTTGACCAAGTATATAACCATGAATGTGAACTTGGATGCGAATCAATCGAACGATAAGCGTTTCTACTGGCCTTTCTCAGACGATGACGACCAAGCGGTGTACGATTTATACCGTTGTACCTTCAACGCAATGAAGACAACGCCGTTTTACTCTTACTTAGACGGAACGCCCGCTAACACCATCACGGACTATCCGATCTATCAAGACTATGGTTCTTGGCAGGGATGGAATCCCGTGGATCAAGTGGTTGGAAACCGTTATTTGAAGACACGTCGGCGTAACTTGAACGGTATCGTTTCGTTTAATATCAACCTTGATTTCATAACGAAAGGTTTGAGCACGAAAGTGATGGCCTCTTATCTGGGCCACGATTACAACCGGAAGCGCTTTATGACCTTCCAGAAAAACTATAAATTCCAGCAAGCGGATCCGCAAGGCAATCGTTTCTTGCCGGCTCCATTGAATCTGAATGAATATAATACCTTCAACTTCTCGCAGAATTACGAGAATCTGGAGTATAAGACTAAACAATTGTGGACCGAGCAATTCAACTGGTTCGTGAATTATGCCAATACGTTCGGTAAGCATGATGTGGCAGCCATGGTGGTATTCGAGCAGGCATCTAATGGTGGCGAGGAGGTATCGGCCAAAGGTGAGTCTCCGCTTACGAATTTAGACCAGATGTTCAACTATTCGTCCGATGCTTTGCGGCGCTGGGGCGAGGCGAAGGAGAAGACCGGAGGGCGCCTTTCTTGGATCGGCCGTTTCAACTATACATTCGATCAGAAGTATATCGCCGAGTTCTCTTTCCGTTACGATGGTAACACCCTCTTCCCGGAAGGTAAGCGTTGGGGCTTTTTCCCCTCAGTGTCCGCCGCATGGCGTATCAGCCAAGAGTCGTTTATGGAGTCGACGTCCGATTGGTTGAGTAATTTGAAGATCCGTGCCTCTTATGGTACGACGGGTAACGATATGGATTTGAGCAAGAACCCGGTAGACAAGGTGGATGCGTTCTCTTATTTGCAAAAGTACAAACTGGGTGAAAAATATATCTTCGGTAATAACTTGGCAAATACGATTGTGGCTGGAGCGACTCCGAACTATGCCTTGACATGGGCAACCTCTACTACTTATAATGGTGGTTTGGATTTTGGTTTCTTCAATAATCGTTTGTCTGGAACGTTCGATGCCTTTTATCGGAAAGAGGTAGATATCCTCGGACCGCGTACGGTGACACTCCCAAGCACGTACGGACAGGCTTTGGCTCCGGAAAACTATGCCGAACGTTCTTGGCGAGGCGGTGAGTTGGCCTTGACTTGGATGGATAAGGCTGCGAATGGCGAGATTACTTACTCCGCCTATTTGAATCTGGGATTCGCACGTGATCGTTGGGATGTATTGGATGAGGATGCCACTTATCGAGAAGGGGGTAACCTGCATGCATTGTCGAAATTGGGCAAGGCTGAGGGAATCTTGACGGGTCTGATCGCCGATCACTTGCTGACGGATCCGGCTGAGGTGGAAGCCTTGAAGGCGAAAGGTTTCAAGCAATTCGGACGAGATCCCTATCTGGGTGGTATCTTGTATAAGGATACGAGAGGTGATGGCTACTCGGAGGGACCAGACGGACGGGTTGATAGCAATGATGAGTATAATTTGTTGAGTGAGAATGGTACGCCGCGTATCAATTATGGTTTTGGCGGTAGTATCAAGTGGAAGGGAATCACGCTGGATGTGCATTTTCAAGGAGTCGGAAAATATGATCGCTTCGTAGGTGGCGTAGATAAAGGTTTCTATCAACATGGTGGTACGATTCGTCCTTATTTCCCGATTTGGACGAGTGATAAAGTGTACGATCCGGAACTTAATCCGGATGGAGTTTATCCACGTATCACGGGTACGAGTTGGTATGAGTCTGGAGCGGGTAATACGAGTTACTGGATGCGTAATGGCGCTTATTTGCGTTTGAAGAATCTGAATATTGGTTACGATTTGCCTATGGCTATTCTTCGTCCGTTAGGAATCACGCATGCTCAGGTATTTGCGAACGCTACTAACTTATTCTGTATTTCAGCTGTGACCGAGTTCTTGGATCCGGAACAGGAATATTATGATTCTTATCCTTTGATGAGAACGTTCTCTTTTGGTCTTAATTTCTCATTCTAAATATAATATAGGAAGATATGAAAATGATTCAATTTAAATACGCGATAATTAGTACAGCCTTTTTGTTAGGTGGAATGACAACAGGCTGTGACACGTTGGATATCGACAACCTAGAGACCTACGATGAGTCTATGGTTTGGGGAGACCTTAATCTGGCTCAGGCTTACGTGAACAATCTGTATGAGGAGTGTTTTGAGGGATGGAGTGTTTCTGCCGACCAAAATTCGGATCAAGTGACGGGTATTCCTTGGTATTTGGGTACGATCACGGAGACCGGGGATAGTTATAAAAAATGGGACTATACCAAGATCCGCCATATCAATGAGGCGATCTTTAAACTGGAGTCTAGCGTGATAGAGGATAAGGATGCTGTGGATTTCATGTTGGGACAAGCCTATTTCATGCGTGCCTATATGTATTATTGGATGGTGTTGCATCATGGTGGCGTACCTTATTTGAAAGTGCCGCAAGATAAAGATAAGGATGATTTGTACGTGAAACGTAACTCTACGCCGGAATGTTTCCAGTTTATGATAGAGGATTTGGATCATGCGATTTCCTTGTTGCCTGCCAAGATTGCTGGTAGTTCCAGTGATTATGGGCGTATAGACCAGTGTTTCGCAAAGTCTTGGAAAGCAAAGACCTTGTTACTGAAAGCTTCTCCTCAGTTCAATCCGAAACGTATGTATGATAACGCATACTGGAAAGAGGCTTACGTGGCGGCTAAGGAGGCGTATGATTTTTGTGTGCAGAATGGCATCGCATTGACTGAGAATCCGGCGGATATTTGGTTACAAGAAAAAGGTCCGGAGGTAATCTTCCCGGTTATTTATTCAAATCCGAACCGTGTCGCTACTTGGGAGTATGGGACGCGTCCGGCTTCCGTGAGCCGTGATAAACCTTATCATAATCCTACTTGGGAATTCGTAAAGGATTTCCCGATGTTGGATGGTAAGCGTTACGACGATCCTACGGGTAAGTATTACGTGGGCGACGAGCAGGCTTTGCTGAAGGCTTTCTGGAAGAATCGCGATCCGCGTTTCAACAGGGCTTGTTTGTATAACGGACGCGAATGGCCGGTTGCTGGTAGACCTGCCGACAACCGTATGTATAATGCCTTGGGTGTGAGCAATGCGGACGATCAATATGGTGTCAATCCGAATGCGGGTGTCAATGCGGCCAACAATGATATTTTTTCTGGAATGTATAATTACAAAGTGTCCGATCTTTCCTTGACACAAGACAAGGTGATGACGTTCGATATTGATTATATCTTGATGCGCTTTGCCGAAGTGATGTTCATCTATGCGGAGGCCGCTAATGAGAACGGGCATTCAGATGTAGCTATCGATTTGTTGAAACAGATCCGCAAGCGTGCGGGTATAGAGGCTGGAGCTGATGGTTTGTATGGCTTGAAGGTGGGTAGCCGTGAGGAGATCCGTCAGGCGATTTTGGATGAGCGTCATATCGAGTTGTGCTATGAGGGACATCGTTTCTGGGACTTGCGCCGTACGCGTAATATGATGATGTTGGCCGGTTGGACAAAACATGGTATCGAGGCGATCGCAGTCAACCCGGATGGCTCGGATATGGACTTGAACATCGCTCGCGACCGGATCGCCAAGAATGAGTTGACTACCGGTGATTTCCGCTACGTAATCCATCAAGTTCCTTATACGGAGGCAGCTGAGCGCCAGTTCGTGATCGAGGAAAGCTTCTATTTCTTCCCGATCAAGAAAACTTACTTGGACGAGAACCCGAATTTGGAGCAGAATAATAATTGGGGAGGTACGTTCAATCCGACTATGGAACAATAATTAATTGATTCTTAGATTGAATAATAAGGAATATGAGCATTAGGAATTATATATGGACGTGCGCGGTGGCTATGGCCTTGATTGGTCCAGTCATGAAGGCGCAGGAACAGATCACGATCGGTGTCATCCAATATGATGTATGCGATATAGACAAGAGCTTCAAAGACCTGCATGAGCAGGGCTTTGGTTCTTGTGAGTTAAATTATAGTGAAAAAAGATTTACGAAGGAATTGGCGGAGCAGGTGAAGGCCGCTTCCAAGAAGCATCGGATCCGGGTAACTACGTTGGTTGGTGTGCCGGGAAGTAAAAGTACGTGGAATTTTCGTCAAGGACCGGCCACGATCGGCCTGGTACCTACCGATGAGCGTTCCGAGAAGTTGGACGTATACCGTAAAATGATCGATTTTTGTGTGCAGGCAGGTATTCCGGCTATGCACTCGCATTTTGGATTTATTCCAGAGGATCCGTCTTCGGTGCAGTATAAGGATTTCATCGAGGTGATGCGTGGCTTGGCTACTTATGCGAAGGAGCGTAATGTCATGATTTATTTCGAGACAGGGCAGGAGACTCCTATCACTTTAATTCGTGCGATCCGGGATATCGGTACGGGTAATTTGTTTATCAATTGTGATTTGGCGAATTTACTAATGTATGGCAAGTCGAACTCCTTGGATGCGGTCAAGTTGTTTGGTAACTTGATTAAGGAGTTCCATGCGAAGGATGGCAAGTATCCGGATCCTGGCAATCCGTATGAGCTGGGCCGTGAGGTACCGATCCCTACGGGCGATGTAGATTTCCCTGCTGTGATCGCTGAGTTGAAAAAACAAGGATTCAAGGGCGCTATAACAATTGAATGTGAGCTGAATGGTACTCGCCATGATTATGTGATCCAAACTCGTAAATATTTGCAAGAGTTGCTGGAACGATAGGCTGCTTAACCGCAATTGTAAGCGGTGTTGAATGCCCATTGTAAGTGCTTTATAATGCCCATTATAAAGAGCCTGCAATGGGCATTGTCGTAATTGTAAGAATTATCGACTGGAGTTGTTATTTTATTAGAAGGAAAAAATTATCTTTGCGTGTATACTGTCTAATTGTTAAAATAGAGGATAATGGAAGAGAAGAAAAGATTGACTCGTTCGGATGATAAGATGATAGGTGGCGTTTGTGCCGGTCTTGCGGAATACTTGGATATCGATCCGACGATCGTACGGATCGTATGGGTATTGATGGTTCTTTTCGCCGGATTCGGTATACTGCTTTACGTCATATTATGGTTGATAATGCCTAAACAACAGATCGGATAAAGAATGAATTTTGAAATATCGTCTTCGTTCAGTCCCACGGGTGACCAACCCGAGGCGATTGCGGCATTGTCGGAAGGGATCAAGAACGGCGTTCCTTTCCAGACACTTTTAGGTGTTACCGGTTCGGGTAAGACGTTTACGATCGCTAACGTGATAAAGGAAGTTCAGAGACCGACCTTGATACTCAGTCATAATAAGACGCTTGCCGCCCAGTTGTACAGTGAGTTTAAAGCGTTTTTCCCCAATAATGCGGTAGAGTACTTTGTCTCTTATTATGATTATTACCAACCGGAGGCCTATCTACCTTCTACCGATACCTATATAGAGAAAGACTTGGCGATCAATGAGGAGATCGATAAGCTGCGTTTGAGGGCTACGGCTTCCTTATTGTCGGGTCGTAAGGACGTGATCGTGGTCTCATCCGTATCCTGCTTGTATGGTATGGCGGATCCTACGGCTTTCGCCGAGAAAGTGACGCATCTGGAACGGGGTATGCGTATCGACCGGGATAAGTTGTTGCGCCGGTTTGTAGACGCCCTGTACGTGAATAATAAGCTGGAGTTCAAAAGCGGCTGTTTCCGTGTGAATGGCGATACGGTGGATATTTTCCCGGCGATCGAGACCTTCGACGGCATGGCGTACCGTATCGAGTTCTGGGATGATGAGATAGACCGCATCTCCTCTTTCAATCCGTTGACAGGCGAGGAGTATGATGAGCAAGATGAGCTGAATATTTATCCTACCAATTTATTCGTGACCACCCAAGAGCGTATCAATACGGCGATCGGTCAGATCGATGTGGATCTGGGGACGCAGGTGAATTTCCTCAAGGAGATCGGTAAGCCCTTCGAGGCGAAACGCCTGTATGAGCGTGTCACGTTTGATCTGGAAATGATCCGGGAGCTAGGGCATTGCTCGGGTATCGAGAACTATTCCCGTTATTTCGACGGACGCGCGGCGGGAGATCGTCCTTTCTGCCTGTTGGACTATTTCCCGAAAGACTTCATGCTAGTCGTAGACGAGAGCCATGTGACGATCCCGCAGATTCGTGCGATGTATGGCGGGGATTATGCCCGGAAGAAAAACTTGGTGGAGTATGGTTTCCGTTTGCCCTCGGCGATGGATAACCGTCCGCTTACCTTCGATGAGTTCGAGTCGTTGACGCCTCTAGGCATTTATGTGAGCGCTACTCCCGCCGATTACGAGTTGATAAAGAGCGAGGGAGTGGTGGTGGAGCAGGTGATACGTCCGACAGGCCTGCTGGACCCGATTATCGATGTCCGTCCTTCATTAAACCAAATCGACGACTTGATGGAGGAGATCACGCAGCGCTCGGCAAAAGACGAACGAGTCTTGGTGACTACCTTGACCAAGCGTATGGCGGAAGAGCTGACTACGTATATGACCCGCATGGGGGTACGATGCAACTATATACATAGCGATGTAGATACCTTGGAGCGGGTACAGATTATGGACGACCTGCGGAATGGCCTGTTTGACGTGCTGATCGGTGTCAACCTGCTACGCGAGGGGCTGGACTTACCGGAAGTCTCGTTGGTCGCTATCTTGGATGCGGATAAGGAAGGCTTTTTGCGTTCCCACCGATCCTTGACACAGACAGCCGGACGTGCCGCCCGAAACGTGAACGGAAAGGTTATCTTCTATGCCGATAAGATCACGGCGAGTATGCGACAGACCATGGACGAGACCAATCGCCGGCGGGAGAAACAGATGGCTTATAACGAGGCGCATGGCATTACTCCGAAGCAAGTCATGAAAAACAGTGTATCCATGCTTGCCGAGAAACAACAAACGGCGGAGCCTTACGCTTATATAGAGCCGGAACCAAGCTTGGTAGCGGACCCGGTCGTGCAATACATGAACCGTACGCAGCTTGAGAAGGCGATCGAGCGGACTCGCAAACAGATGACAGAGGCGGCGAAGAAACTGGATTTCATCGAGGCTGCCCAATTCCGTGACGAGCTGGTGAAATTGGAGGATTTACTGAAAACGAAAAAGGATTAGCTTATGAGAAGGGGAATGCTACTGCTCGGTTTTTGGGTGTGTGTATGTATGGTGTTTTTAGTGAACGCCCAAGAGCATACATCCCGTAAATTGTATTGTACGGATGAGGATCGTGCTATTTTCGATCGGTATTGTACTCAGATGGAACCTAAGAAGTCGTTACCCCTAGACGAGCTAATGATCCATACCGCCCTTTTCTTCCGGGGGACTCCTTATGTCGCCTCTACCTTGGAAAAGGAGCCGGAGGGCTTGGTGGTCAATCTGCGGGAATTGGATTGCACCACATTCGCGGAGACCGTATTGGCTTTATCCCGTACCCTGCGAGAGGAAAAAACTACCTTTGAGAACTTCTGTGAGAATCTACAACGGCTCCGGTACAGAGAGGGTACGATAGGGGATTACACAGATCGTTTGCATTATATGACGGACTGGTTCTATGAGAATGAGCGAAAAGGAATCGTGAAAGATATGGGGAGGGAAATCGGTGGTGCCTCCCTACCTTTGGATTTATCTTTTATCTCTACGCATCCGGATAGCTATAAGCAACTGAAGAACCATCCGGAAAGAGTTCGAAGGATGGCCGATAAGGAAAAGGAGATAAACCTACGTCCTCATTATTATGTGCCTAAACAGGAGATCGAGAAATGTTCGTCCGGAATCAAGAATGGCGATATCCTCTGTTTTGTTACTTCTATCAAGGGGCTGGACGTGACGCATGTCGGGATCGCCTATTGGAAGGATGGACAACTGACATTTATCCATGCCTCTTCTTCCGCTAAAAAGGGAATCATCCAAGCATCCTCCTTACGAGATTACGCCGAGGGGATAAAGAGCTGTAAAGGGATATTGGTAGCCCGCCCACTATCGATTCATTGAAATAACTCGAAGGCAAACTTGAATCCCATGCTTTGGTAATGCCAGCGATCGAATCCGGCGAATATCCCGATATTAAAGATATGGTTCCCGATCCCGTATCCGACTTCCGTATAGCTAGGCAAGACCGGTGTCCATAGCTGGCTCCAATAAAAGCGTTCGGAGAGGATATAGCGTGAGGCCGTTTGCATGAACTTTTTCGTGGAGTTGATGCGGAGAACCTTAAATAAGATAAAAGGGCTTTCATACATGAAATGTGCTTGTATATACTTATCGGAGGCATTGAACCACTCGCCTTTCAGTAGATTGAAGACTCCGCCAATCTGATCATCCCACGTATCGGGGAAATTCCTGCGGGTGAAATACCTAAAGTCTGCGAAATAGGTAGACTTCTGTTGTGTATAAAGACCGGCGCTGATATGATAGTTCAATCGTCTGCACAGGCCAAGCATAAGGCTTTGATGCACGTCCGCCTCTATACGTCCGTAATCTCCTGAGCTTTTCCCGACTCCGGGGATACCTCTCGCTATTTCGATTGATATCGTGGGATAGTAAGAATAGACATACTCCTTCCGGTATCCGTCCATGCGATAATATTGGCGGGGGGTATAGGAGAAACCGAGCGTGGGCGTAAAGTCATTATAATTTTGACTAAGTATTTCCTCTACATCATCCCCGGGATCAATCGCCACTTTCTTTTTAGAGGGGATACGGCGATGGTAAGAGATGCCTGTTGTTAATTGAAACCCATTGAATAACTCGATGGAGTTTTTTATTTCCGCATAGTAATGTTTGAAATACTCAAGGTTTAAATCATCGAAATTGAAGGTGGAATCCTTCAATTCCTCATTGATCTTTTGGGTGATCTCGGAAGAATAACTCTCATTACTGTTTCCTACTTCTACCGATAAGATTCCCCGTTTCTGCGGCGAGTATTCCCAATCGCCTCCGACCTTGAAAAATATCTGCTTGCGCTTGAATACGTAACCAATCTCCGGACGGAAACGAATCTGTTTGTCACGGGCGAATGTCTTGCTGATACGGAATCGCTGTTTGTAAGTGATGCCGTTACGGGCGGAATAACCCAATTGGAACGGATTTAGAAAGCCGGAATATTTAATACGGGTCGTTTTATAATCCATATTGACCGTATTCGTCAACTGCTCCGTTAGCTTAACGTACTTCTGGAGATCATCGGCCGTATCGATTTTACTTATATTCTGCTCTTGGGCTTTACTATATAAGTGGGTTTCATCCGGACTCAAGGGATTGTCACGATGGATATTCCAATACGTGGAATCCCTGATAATAGGAACCGTATCGGACGAGAGTTTGTAATAATTGGTCAGGTCCAAGGATTTCCATTTATGGCTTTCGTTGTCCTCCTCCACCCATTCCACTTCCTGATACTTAAAGGAAGAATGGTAGGTGGTTGCCACTGCGTTTCCCAATACCCTGTATCGGAGGAATAGATCCGCCTTCTCGGGTAGGATGAACCGTCTGAAATCCCGTCCGTAGCTCATGACTAGGTTGAATTCGGCGAAAGAGTAACGACCGTTCATATCGATCTTGTCGATCGTCCATGACTGGTCGATGACATATAGATCCCCGCATACCAATTTCTGGCTCCATTGCTTCGGTAGGAAACGGATTTTGTAAATCGTCAAGCCGTTGATAGTCTCCAGCCCTTCCAAGTTGAACGTATAAAACTTAAAAGCGTTGCTAGCTATCGGCATGAAGATAGCATCATCGTAAGCGGTAGGGGAGTATACGTTCAAATTCAAGAAGGCCAAGGCCTCCTGCTGCTTTTTCCCGTTGGGTATGCTGTTTCCGTTGACCGCCTTTAGATCATGAAGATAATTCTGCGGGGCGTTAAATTTAGATTGACAGACCATTTCAAAAAGCATATCCTTATTTTTCCGGTCGATAGGAAAGATATGATGGGCGAGACGTATTAACATATTTTGTTTTAAAATTTCTGTACGTCCTTTGATATAAATCTCAGCCTCGTATTTCGATACCGTATTTTGGTATTGGGCCGCTTTTTCGATGACAAGGTGCATGATCGAGTCCGCCCGTTCTCTCGTTTCTCGATTCCCCTTGCCAAAAGACAGGATCTTATCACTATAAGTATCAGTGCTCTTTGCGAAAATACTTATAGAGATTAAAATCAAGGTAAGTATCGAATATAACTTTTTCAACGATTTTACATTCTTTCCAGACAAACATAATGAATAAATTTCAGTTTAGACGTGAAAGAAAGTAAAATGTTACAATATGGTGTAATTAATCGTACAAAAGTTTTTATTTTTTCAAAAGAAAAATCGTATATTTGTGCTTCATAAGTATGTTATATAGCAGTCGTGGTTAAACAGCAAAAAGAAGAGGTCGATTTATCGGCCAGTTTATCAGAGGTGTGGAGGGTTCTGACCGATAAGGAACGTGAGATCCTCCGTAGTAATTCGACGATCCAGCATTTCAAACGTAACGAGTTGATTTATTGCGAGGGCGACGAACCAAAGGACATGATGTGCTTGTTAAAGGGTAAAGTGAAGATTTACAAGGATGGAGTAGGTGGCAGAAGCCAGATTATCCGAATGATTAAGCCTGTGCAGTATTTTGGTTACCGGGCTAGTTTCGCTCAAGAAGATTACTTGACGAACGCTTCCGCATTCGAGGCTTCTACGGTTTGCATGATTCCTATGACAGTGGTTACGGGCCTTTTAATGAGCAATCCGAATTTGGCTATGTTTTTCATCCGACAATTATCCATTGATCTCGGTATCTCGGATGAACGTACGGTTAACCTTACGCAAAAACATATTCGTGGGCGATTAGCTGAATCTTTGTTATTCCTGAAAGATAGTTACGGGTTGGAAGAAGACGGTGCTACGTTAAGCATCTATTTGGCTCGTGAAGATCTGGCAAATCTATCTAATATGACTACATCGAATGCTATTCGCACGTTGTCCACCTTTGTGGCGGAACGTATCATTGCTTTAGACGGTAGAAAGATTAAGTTGATAGATGAAGATCGGTTGAAGAAGATCAGCAAGATGGGATAATTAGATTATTGATCGTAAAAATAAGAAATAAAGGGGCCTTTTTAGTAAGGGCCCCTTATTTTTTATAGGATCGCTTGGCGTAGACGTACCAAACGTGTCAAAAGATCTTCCAATAAATCCAGTTTTAGCATATTGGCCCCGTCGGATTTGGCTTGGCTTGGTTCCGGGTGGGTCTCTATAAACAGGCCGTCCGTGCCTACGGCTATCGCGGCTTTCGCTATCGTCTCGATAAGGGCGGGCAATCCACCGGTCACGCCGGAGGTTTGGTTCGGTTGCTGCAAGGAATGGGTTACATCCATAATGACTGGGAAACCGAATGTTTGCATTTGCGGGATACCCCGGAAATCGACAACAAGGTCGGTATAGCCGAATGTCGTTCCCCGCTCGGTGATCATGACATTATCATTTCCTGCGTCCACTACCTTTTGTACGGCGAATTGCATGGCACCCGGCGAAAGGAACTGTCCTTTCTTTATATTGACGATCTTCCCGGTCTCGGCCGCCGCTACCAATAAATCCGTTTGGCGGCATAGGAAAGCCGGGATTTGAAGGACATCGACATATTCGGCGGCCATGGCAGCTTCCGTTGTCTCATGGATGTCGGTAACGGTGGGAATATTGAACGTCTCGCCCACCTTCCGTAAGATCTTTAACGCCTTCTCATCCCCGATGCCCGTGAAAGAATCCAGACGGGAGCGATTCGCTTTCCGATAGGAGCCTTTGAATACATAGGGTATATGCAGTCTTTCCGTGATACCCACTATTTTCTCGGCGATACGTAACGCCATATCTTCCCCCTCGATTACGCAAGGACCTGCCATCAAGAAGAAGTTCTCGCTTTTATTTAGATCGTTTATTGTTATCATAGCTGATTATTTAGAATTCGCATTGTTGTCGCTATTTTTTCTTCGGTCGGTAGGGTGGCGTCTATCCAATGAATCTCGCAACCCCGGCGTTCCATGCCCCGGAACCAAGTCATTTGCCTCTTGGCGAATTGATGGATAGCTATCTCGAGTTGCGAGACCATCTCCTCAAAAGAAAGTTCCCCGATAATATATAAAGTAAGAAACTTATATTCCAATCCGTAATAGATCAGGTCCTCCGGTTTAACACCCGTAGCCAAGATCGTACGAACCTCATCCACCATTCCTTCGTCTAACCGGGTCCGCAAGCGTCTGGATATTTTTTCCCTACGTAATTCCCGGTCGATGTGGATACCGATGATCAGGCTGTTGATCGGATTATATTCATTTACGTCTGGTGCCTGAGTCTTATAATACTCCTCGATCTCGATCGCACGGATAGCCCGCTGGGCGGTGTCCACGTCCGTTTTATTATGTAATATCTTATAAGAGGCGAGGATGGTTTCCAGTTCCTCCAAGGTTTTATTCCTCAAGGATTCCCTTAGCTCAGGATTTTGAGGCACGTCTAATAGCTTATATCCTTTTAGTACGGCCTCTATGTACATCCCGGTTCCTCCGCATAAGATCGGGAGTTTACCCCTCCGCTTCATATCCTCATAGACCCGGAAAAAGTCATGCTGATACTCAAATACGTTATATTTATAGCCGGGCTCGCAGATATCGATCAAGTGATAGGGGATTTGTTTTCCATTCACGTTGTAATCGGCCAAATCCTTACCCGTCCCGATATCCATGGAACGATAGATCTGCCGGGAATCAGCGCTGATGATCTCCGTATCCAACTGGGCGGCGAGAGCGGCGGCGAAGGTCGTCTTTCCGGAAGCCGTAGGCCCTAGAATCGTGATAAGTTCATATGATTTCATGATACAAACGTACGAAAAAAAAGGCCATCCTCAAAGAGGATAGCCTTTTCTATGTAGAGTGGTAATAAATTACTTACCAGCGATAACGCGAGCCATCTCACAAACTTTGTTTGAATAACCCCACTCGTTGTCGTACCAAGATACGATCTTAGCGAAGTTAGAATCCAAAGAGATACCAGCTTTAGCGTCGAAGATAGAAGTGTTAGCACAGCCACGGAAGTCAGTTGAAACAACTGCGTCTTCAGTATAACCAAGAACACCTTTCAATTCGCCTTCAGAAGCCTCCTTCATTGCAGCGCAGATGTCAGCCATAGAAGCCTCTTTCTCAAGAACTACTGTCAAGTCAACAACAGAAACATCAGAAGTCGGTACACGGAAAGCCATACCTGTCAATTTGCCGTTCAATACAGGTAATACTTTACCTACAGCCTTAGCGGCACCCGTTGAAGAAGGGATGATGTTCTCAAGGATACCACGACCACCTCTCCAGTCTTTCTTAGAAGGACCGTCTACAGTCTTCTGAGTAGCTGTAGCAGCGTGAACTGTTGTCATCAAACCTTTAACGATACCGAACTTGTCGTTCAAAACCTTAGCGATAGGAGCCAAGCAGTTTGTAGTACAAGAAGCGTTAGAGATAATGTCTTGACCTGCGTAAGTTGTATGGTTAACACCGTAAACGAACATAGGAGTAGCGTCCTTAGAAGGAGCAGACATGATAACTTTCTTAGCGCCAGCTTGGATGTGTTTGCGAGCTGTCTCGTCTGTCAAGAAGAAACCAGTAGACTCAACAACAACGTCAGCGTCAACCTCGTTCCATTTCAAGTTAGCAGGATCCATCTCAGCAGTTAAACGGATCTTGTTACCGTTTACAACCAAAGCGCCGTCTTCTACAGCTACTTCGCCGTCGAAACGACCGTGTACTGAGTCATATTTCAACATGTATGCCAAGTAATCAGCATCCAAAAGGTCGTTGATACCTACAACTTGAATGTCGTTGCCAAAGTTAGCAACTGCAGCACGGAACACCATACGTCCGATACGGCCAAAACCGTTAATACCTAGTTTGATCATTGTAATAAAACTTTTTATGGGTTTATTAATAATAAGTCTTTATTTTTATCTCTTATTCATCGCAAGGAGTAGATATTCATTTTATCCCTTGCTTTAACGACTGCAAATGTAGTCATGTTTTTTGTATTGAGCCTTATAATATAGCTAGAAAAAAGCTGCCCTCTAACATAAATTAATTGTTGGAGGTTATTTCTTTTTCTTGAATAAGAGATTAGAGAACCATTTTTTCGCTTTTTTGATTCCCCACGTCATAATAAATGGTTGAGCGAGATCCCAAGCGATGGGAATCATGCCTTTCGCTATGGATAAATAGTCTGAGATCCCTAAAGCGATGGAGGGTTGTCCGGCTGTTACGGGAGCTGTGTTCTTGTCGTTTGTTTTTGTCGTTGACTTATTGCTAGGGAAAAGGAGAGACGATAGTCCGGATAACAACAAACTTCCGGCGTTCTCCTGTATATAAGAGAAATCCTCATTCAATTTCTGTTCCTGCCGCTTACATTGTCTCTGTATGCGTTCTTTGTCAGAAATCAGTTTCTCCAGTGGGGTTTGCTGGTTGTTCATCGTTTGTCGCGTTATTTTTATCGTCATTCGCCGTCATGGCGGCTATTACCTCATTTAATACTTTTGTGCTGATCCTGTCCCTATTCATTATTATAATGCCGATAAGTAGCAGGTACAAGACCGCCACGATACCGAATCCGAACCCGGAGGAGCCGAGCCAATCCCCTAGGAAGAAGCCCAAGGCCAAGAATATGAACAAGATGGCGAAGAATGCCAAAAACAATAATATCAAGCCATATGAGAGAACGGCTATGACTTTACCCGTTCTCTCATATGTACTCAACTTTAGGAGCTCAAGTTTTAACTCCACATAAGCCGATACATCTTCTTTCAGCTCACGGAAGACTGTTCCTGAATCTTTCTCCATACAAAGCTTATTCAGCTACGATTTCTTCTGTTGCCTGTACTACTTCTTGCTTTCCTTCTTTATATTTGGCAAGAGCGGAGTTAAAACCTTCTTTTACTTTTCCGACAACACCGTTCAATTCTTCCAGTAATTGTTCTCTCTTATCTGTCGCTGCCAAATAACCTACAGCGGCACCAACAGCCGCGCCTACTACAAGGCCAAGTAATAATTTTGAATCTACGCTTTTCATAACTTTTTCTTTTTAGAAGTTTCCACTAAGATAACGTATTTATTTGGATTAAGGTTTATCCTTGTCTTAACTTTTGCTGTTAAAAAAAGTTATCCTTTTAAGACCTTCACGGCAACCCAGTTATTTCTTTCGTTATAAGAATCCAATTTCAGCCCGTTCTTCTGACATTCTGCTTCTATCGCCGGGATATCTTCTACATAAAAGCCGCTCATAAATAGGATGCTTCCCGGTTTCATACTGTTTGTATATTGACAAATGTCATTCAGGAGGATGTTCCGGTTGATATTGGCAAAGACGATGTCGAATTGCCCGAATTCCTTGATTTTCTCGGCGCCGCCCAAGGCAACTTGTATGTCTTCGGTATGATTCAGGCGGATATTCTCTAGGGCGTTGTTATAAGCCCATTCGTCGATGTCGATGGCCGCTACCCGTTTCGCCCCTTTCAGCCGGGCCAAGATGGCCAGCACGGCTGTGCCGCATCCCATATCCAGTAGCTCCTTGCCTTCTAGGTCTAGTTTCAGCATCTCGCTTATCATCAAATAAGTCGTTTCGTGATTGCCGGTGCCGAAAGCCATTTTCGGGTCTATTATTATATTATATGTATAGCCGGGCTCCGCCTCGTGGAAGGAGGCACGGATGATGCATTCGCTTCCGATCCGGATGGGTTTGAAATAATTCTTCTCCCATTCCTCATTCCAGTCCTTGCTTTCTACCCATTTGGAGGTGTAATCGATCCGGGTATTCTCTAGCGGAAAGTCGGCCAGTTTATCATCCAATGTCTTTTTGTCGTATAAAGCCTCGGATATATATCCCAGCAAACCCTTCTCGCTTTCCGTAAAGCTCTCAAAACCGATTTCCCCCAACTCGGCGGCCAGCACGTCATTGATAATCTCTTTTTCGATAGGAGAGGTGTATGTGAAACTAAGTTCGTAGTAGTTCATGTCGTATCTTTTTGTTTATTTTCTATATTGTCCGCAAACATACGAAAAAATCTGTTGCCTATTCAAATATCACGAAGCCTAATACAATTCCGCATATTCTTTCTCCGCGTCGAAGCAGGGGCAAGCCTTGCGGATATAGGGGCTGAGTTGGTAATGTCCCAGGATATGCGCTGACGGGTAATCACGGCGTAGCTGCCGCAAGAGATCGAGCAGGGTACAACGCTGGGCGTAGGTGCGGGTATCAGCGGGAAGACCTCGCTCATCCAATCCGCCCTCGTAGCAAATACCCAGACTGTGATCGTTCCAGCCCGAGGCGTGTGCCCCGATCTGGTTCTCCGGCCGGCAGCGGTGCAGCTCGCCATCCCGGGTGATATAGTAATGATAGCCGATGTCGGCGAACCCACGATCCTTGTGTGCGCTTCGAAGCGCTTCCACGGGAAAATTCCGGTCGTACCGTGTTGCGCTGCAATGAATTACAAGGAGGCGAACCTCCCTGTAATTCTGGTAAAAGCAATATTGTTTCATTTTTATTCTTTTTTTAGTTTGTGTGTTACTTTTCTCTTGAAAGAAAAGTAACCAAAAGTTCAAGGCTGACGCGGACGGGCTACTCGTCGGCCTTCGCTCGCTGTCGCGTCCCAACTCGCTTCGCTCAAACAGGGACGCTCCTGTCGCTCACTTCGGCCGCCTCGCTTTACGCCCGCCCGCTAAGGCCGGAGGGAGAGCCGTTCCCGGCTCTTTGAGGAGAGGCCGGCCCCTTGAGAAAGACTGTCCTTCTGGGTAGAGGGTGTCCTCTTTGGGGGAGGTTGTCTTCTTTAGGGAGTGGGAACGGGTGGGGGAGGCTTGCTAAAACAATTGGCAAGCTTGCAGGCCGAAGGCTCCCGCAATGGCGGTAGCAACAGCGATGATCACTTTGAGAATGGTACTCCAAACAGACTTCTTCATGATAATTGATAATTAATAGTGAACAATGAATAATGAACAATGAATAATGATATCACGGACGATATAAGAGGAAAGCGGAGCTTTCCTTTGGACGGCCTCAGCGGACGGGCGTGAAGCGGAGAGACCGTAGCGAGCGCCCGGAGCATCCCTGTTTGAGCGTAGCGAGTTGGGATGCGACAGCGAGCGTAGGTCTCGAAGTAGCCCGTCAGCGTCAGCCTTGACCTTTTGGTTACTTTTGGGTCAAGCCAAAAGTGACATACCGATTGGGTACAAGCCAAAAGTGACACGCTAGATCTCGTCAGGCGATTCCGAGTCGTCCCCTCCGGAAGCGGGCTTCTTGCTGATATCGACAGAGGTCTCCCCGGCCTTCTCCGCACGAAGCACGGCTTGCTGAGCCTTGCGGCTGGCCACCGGCTGGAACTCCAGTCCGGCGAAGATGTTCTTCAGGTCCTCACCCGGTATATACTGGATGTTGACACCGGTGATGTTTGTAGATGTGAATTTCTCAAGACTCTCCGCCCCCTCGTTGAGTATCTGTAGACGGAATTTGCCTAAATCGCCGAAATCCACCTGCTTTCCCTCTTGGAGGGCATCAAGCAGGTTCTCGACGGTGGAGATCAATACCGCTACCACGTCCGCACGGCTGACGGTGGTTTGCATGGATACCCGGCGACTCAGTTGCTTGAGCGACAGCTCTCCATTGACCTGTGCCGTGGCGTACGCTTTCGCCGGCTCGTCTTTCTTCAAGGGGTTGGGCCGAAGGGCCACACTGTAATTTAATGCCATAGTTTTGATAATTTAAAATTAAAAATTGAAAATTGAAAATGGGATCGATCTGTTTTCGATTACGAATGTACGACTTCCGGTTTCCTCCGGAATGAGTCTCGTAGAGGCGGTGTGAAATCGGGGTATATAAGGTGATAAAAGATGAATATTAGTGGATCGGATCGTTGCCGGATTCGTACTTTTTCAGTATCTTTATTCCTGTAAATGAATTGAAAAACACCTATTTTATGCAAACAAACAACGAATATCTGGATGAGTGGCCGGTGCGCCCTTATAGCAAACGGGAGTTGGCCATGGCCTATGCTCCCGATATCAGTCCGTGTTCCGCCCTCAACCGCTTGGCGGGATGGGTCCGGCATCATCAGAAGCTCAGCCATGAGCTGGATGAGACAGGCTACCAAAACCGGCAACGGATTTTCACCTCCCTGCAAGTGGAACTGATCTTTCGCTATTTGGGCCGTCCTTGAACGAGGATCTTCCACGTTCGCTTTCGCATGCGTATATCGGCATCGCTTCATGCGTATATTGACGTTAGCCCACACGTATATCGGCGTGGCCCTGTACGGGCGTAGGCGTGAGGCGATGCCGGTGTACGTGTGGGGCGTGCGAGTAATGCAAATAATGCAAGTAGTGCAGTACCTGTTTTCCCACACACGTGCGTACATACTTAAAAGAAGAGGAGGAAGAGGGATTATGTTTTCTTATAATCCCCTCGTTTTTCTCCCTTTCGGACGATTCCCTGTTTCTGCCAACGTTGCAAGCAACTGCATGCGGTGTTTTTGGGTATCTTCAGCTTCTCGGCTTCTTCCAAGAGGGATTGATAGGTGAAACCCGTATCTAAGGTGATGAAGAGACGTTCTTGGTCGGCCATGCCCCGGTTCTTCACCTCGTTGGCGGGAAGGAACGAGAGTATGTGTACGGCGTGTAGGTACATAGGCTCGGCCAAGGAAAGGACCGCTTGGAAATCATCCTCTTGGATGGAGAGATCCCAGCGGGTGATGATCCCGTCCTTGATGTTGTCGGAGCAGGTCTGCGGGTCTGGCGTGAGCCGGGGCGACTTGCGCAGGCTGGCGGCGAAGTCTCCCGCCTCCTCGCATTCCCCTGTTATTCGCAATAGGGCGACGATCGACAGGATACGTCCGATATTGATGGCCATCCGTACGACGGAGCTGTTCATCTCGTTGCCGGTGCCCTTCCGGGAGCGCTCGAACAAGGTTTGGAACACCTCGTTGAAGGAGACGATTTGCGCGTCGGTCAAGCGAAGCGAGATCACCCCCAGTTTCTGGATCTCTCTCAAGTGAGCGATCCAGTCCTTGCCCAATTTCTGGAATTCCAGCGACGTGTCGGTCCGCTGTAGACTGAACTGGTTGATCCAGTGAAGTACACGGGGCATATAATAGAACATTTGCCGGGAGAACAATCCGTTCTCGCTGGAAGGGATCAGCGGCTTCACCTGCCCGGGCGTCCCGCTTATCAATACCGACAGGTGGGAGTGCCGCAGCTCCCGATACTCCCGGTCTGTCCGCCGGTTGTAGCTGAGTGGGTCGTGATCGAACGAGCTGCGGATCACCTCGCTCCAATGGCCATAATCCGAGGCGATGGAGTTGCTGACCATGTCCGCCTCGGTCTCGCAGATGATCCCCACGCCGCCTGAGTCGATGATATTCTGCAAGATACCGGTACCGGTGTTGTTGCCGGAGAATATAAACATACGGTTGAGAGGCATTTCCGGCTCCTCGGCTTTCGCCTTTTCCCGTCCCAAGGAATTGAAGGAGGTCATCTCTTTCTTATACCTTTTCATCTCCTCCGCCACGGTCGCCCGGATCTCGTCGTGGATCGGTTGCACGAGCATTCGCGTCCATGCGAGCACGCCTTTTCCGGAGGCGGGAGGAGCGACGACGAAGGTTTGCAAACTGGAGAAGAACCATTTGCCTCCATATAGGAACCGCAGCGTCTGGGCGAGCGAGGCGCCCAAGGTGGTGAGCCCGCCCAGAAGGAGTACGTCCCGTTGCTCCCGGCTCTGTCCGAATGCCATGATCTGCCGCAACATCCGGGGCCACTCATGCCCCTCGGGGAAGAAGGGCAGGTGGGTGAACGGATCGACCTGCTCCTCGATCTCGGTCTCTACATTATTATCGCACGCACGTGTGTGGGAAACAGGTGCTGCATTATTTGCATTACTTGCATTACTTGCGTGCGTATCGCGGGGGCGGCTTGGAGGCTCCAAGCGTACGCCCGCCAGTTCGGCCAAGTGGAAGGCCGTACCGAGGTGTATCCTGTGGTCTCCCTTTTTCAAGGAGTTGGAGAAAAGTCGTTCGGCCTTCTCCCGGTTAAACTTCACCGATAGGGAACACAGGGCGATGAAACCTTCTCGTCCTGCCTCGCCGCAATCGTTGGCGATGGCAAACGCCAAGCGTACGTATTCACAATATCCGGGGGCGATATCTACACCCGCCGAACGAACCGCTTCTACTAAGCGGGATAAACTGTCTGACATGTAATTTATGATTTATGAGTTATGATTTCAAATCCTGAAGAGTGCGTTGGGATCATGACATAGGAAACAGGAGCGGACGATGTCTTTGCCGCTCGGGTCTACTTTCTGGGAGCCTCGCGTCTCTCCGTCGCCATACACATATTCCACGTAGTTCATTACGCCTAGGATATGCTCGGAGATATAGGCGGGTGTCTCGTTTCCGGGATGTTCCGGATAGGGGACGAAAGCCTTTACGCCTCGTTCGCTCGGGCTGATGAAGCAGAGAGCGGGGCATAGGTAGGCATCGTCGAACAGCTGTCTTCGGAGGGCCTCCGCCTCCGCGGTAGAGTCCAATCCGTCTACATCCACTACCACCAATCCGCTCGGGGTCAGGAGCCGATCGCTTTTCCGGTAGGAGAAAGTCCCGCAAGGCGTGACATACGGTAGCGTTTGCCGTTTCAGCTCGCTGAATCGTTCCTTGTCACCCGTCTCAAGCGGGAGGCGGAGCTGCCGGGTGAGGCGTTCGAGGGCCGGATCGCCGGTGATGAGTCGGACCACCTCCTGTAAGGTGACTTCTCGACTGGGATATACGGTAGCCGGTCGTGATACTCGTCCCGTTAGGCTATCTTTGACCGGTGAGATCGGGGCTGCGAAAAGGGACATTTTAAATTCATTTTTCATGTATTCTTTTTCTTAGATTAACGGCGGTGAAGGTCGGATTAATAAAATAAAGTGCGGGACGAACTGTTCGTCCCAATGTTAATGGTGTTGACATGATTAAATAAAAGATAACAGAATAAACAAGGATTTAAGGAGGATTTATATGAAAAAAGAAGACGTGGTGGGGGGTATGTTGGCTTATATAGCCCACCTTCGTGAGGTGGGGCGTTATTCCACGGCGAAGAGTTATCTGGACGCTTTACGCTCGTTCAAGTGTTTTTGCGGGATGGAGGAAATCCCTTATGCCTATATAGACAAAGAGAGGCTCTTGCTTTATCAGGCATGGCTGTCGAAGCGGGGCTGTATGCGCAATACGGTGTCCACCTATATGCGGCGAATCCGGCATATCTATAACTTGGCGGTGGAGGCTGGCGAGGTTTCGTATATCCCGAATCTGTTCAAGGGGGTGTTTACAGGCGTGGAGAGCAAGCGGAAGAAGGCGTTGCCTCTGGATAGCTTGCGCTCGTTGATGGGGACTCCGAGAGTTGAGCCGGAGATGCGGAGAACCCAGCTGTGTTTTTGCCTGATGTTCTCGTTCAGCGGGATGGCGTTCGTGGATTTCGCCCATTTGCGGAAAGAGAATGTCAAGGACGGGGTCTTGTCGTACCATCGTCAGAAGAGCGGGTCTTTCATCCGGGTGGAGATCCCGGCCGATGTACGGCTCTTGTTGGATGAGTTGGCGGTTTGCACGGACAAGGACTCGCCTTACCTGTTCCCGTTTCTGAGCGGGAAGAAAACGGGTGAGGCGGCCTATGCGGAATACAACGGCGCCTTGCTGCGCTTTAACCGCGACTTGAGGTCGCTGGCGGAGACTTGTGGTGTGGGTGAGCCGGTCACCTCGTACACGATCCGTCACTCTTTCGCCACGACCTTGAAGGAACGGGACGTACCGATCGAGATGATCAGTGAGCTGTTGGGGCATACGTCTATCAAGACCACGCAAATTTACTTGAAGAGCTTTTCCTTGGAACGTCTGTCGGCGGTGAACCGGGCTTGCTTCGAGAGCGTGTATAAACCGGTATCCGAGGTGGGGTAAGAGGTTGGCTACTCGGGAAGTAGCGTATTCTTTCATGCCGCGAATATAGTGAAAAATAACTAAAAACAAGCGAATAGATCCGCTTGTTTACTCATTGTAGGCGTTTGATCCTCTCGATTCTTTGATTTTCCCATTTTATCCTAAACGTATAGACATGGTGACGCGGGTGAAACGACCTCTTGTTCCCGGTATCATTCCACCATGCCTCATAACCTGTGTGTGTATTCCTGTAGAGACGGGGCGTGCCCCGTCTCATCTCCTCAAAATGGTATTTAAATTACCGTCAGACGATGGGAGACGGAGCACGCTCCGTCTCTACAACTGGGTAATTTTCCCCTCCTTTTACGCTACTTCCCGAGTAGCTAAATATTCACTAGGTATGGTAATTTTCAGAAATGCCATATTTGAAAACTTAAAGTGCTGTGTGTTAGGCGTAAACAGGGTTCGCTTGGCAGGGCTTTGAATTGTCGTTTAATCAGAGGGGAACTCCTCGTATATCTTAGGGAAAAGAGAATCATGCCGACGCGTATTTTGAGAAACGACCGTCCGAAGGGGGGCCTGACACAGGCCGGCAAGCGTCATGACTTGAAAGCCGTGCGCTGGTACGTGCTCACGCTTCCTACCGCCGCGGGTGGACGGCGTGACCGGATCAGCCCCTCCAAAGGCTTGGACGTGGAGCTTTCCCGGCGGGAACGTCGGGGAGAGACTCTTTTCGAGTATTTCGCCCCCTCGTACGTGGAGGTGCGAAAGGTGGGTGGCAAGCTGGTCAACACGAGGCGACCTTTGCTGTTCAACTACGTGTTTATCCGTTCTTCGGTAGAGGAAATCTTCCGCATGAAGCAGGCACTCCCCTTGTATAATTTCCTTCCCCGTGTCTCTTCCGGGAATACGACCTATTTCCCGCACCTCTTGGATCAGGAGATGGCGAATTTGCGCTGGGTGGCGGAGGCTTACTCCAACGAGCTCCCGGTGTACGTGCCGGAGAGCACCCGCTTGTTGAAGGGGGATCGGGTACGCATCACGTCCGGTTATTTTACCGGGATGGAGGCCGAGGTGGTGATCCAGCCGGGCGGCGGTCATAAGGAGGTGATGGCACGCATACTGGATTGCATGTGGGTACCCTTGTTCGAGGTGAAGGCGGGTGAGTACGAGTTGATCGAGTTGAATGCGAAGAGCAAGCACGTTTATACCCATCTGGACAACGACCGCCTGTCGGAGGGCCTGCACGAGGCCTTGGGACGTTACCATGTTTCCGGCAGTGTCTGCGAGGAGGATCGACGATTGGCCGGCGAGGTACTGCGGGGATATGCCTCTTTGCGTGCGGAGACAGACGTGATGCGTTGCAAGCTGTGCGCATTGCTCCTCCCGACCTATAAGCTGTCGGGCGATGAGGAGGCTTTCGTTCGCTTGCACGACACGATGCGCGGCTTATTGCCTGTCGTGAAAGCACCGCAATCTCGTGCCCTGTTGCTGGTCACCTTGTATGGCTGCACGGATAACGCTCTCTACCGTCGCATGGCACACGAGCTAGTGGATCCTTGGCAAGTCGATCTCTCGCCTAAGAAAAGCAAATTATCTTTGATCCGCCGGCTGGGCGACTATGATAGATGGCTGGGCCACGAATCAGTTGACAGCTGAGAAGTGGCAGTTGACAGTTTAAATCATAATCCAAAATTCATAATTCAAATTTGATGTCTACCCTTCCTTCCGGCGTTCGTTTGGTGGCGTTGCTGAACGACCATTTGCGCGAGATCATGGGGCGCGAGCGTGCGAACCATACCTCCATGCACCTATATTGTACGGGGCCTTACTGGGTCGCCTTCGAGCGTTCGGCCTATCAGTTGCGTCGTGCGTTCCCGGACAGCGAGACCACGCCGATGCGCCTGTTCGGGTATCCGTTTCCGGTCGTGATGGTGTCCATAACGGATCGCTCGCTGCGTTCGTACGCCCGCAAGCATATCTTGCGGATCGACGAGCCGGATTATAAGCGATTGACCGTCCCCGTTTTCCCCGCGGAAGATTACCGGTCGTGGCACGACCGGGAGGTATCGGGACTGCCGTATCCCCACACGTACGGATTTCAGAGAAATTAATACGATTATCACATATGTACCGACAACAATTCTTTCTCCGTCTGGGTGATTACATCGACACGCTGCTGAAAGTCACCAAGCTGACCAAATCCATCGTCTGCGTAACCGGAGGTATGGGCGGCAGTACCTATAACGCTTTAAAAAAGGTATAGACATGCATTTCAGCATCTATGTCCGTCTGTTGGATCTCCTTTGGGAACATCTGGATGACGAGGATCGGTTCCGCCGACTGGCCCATGAAGCCGTGGAGCGGTATATCGCTTACATGCGGGGGAAGATGGATGGAGGAAAGAATTAATCTTATACGTTAGGATCATGCAAACATCTTTGTTTCTATTATTCGGTTTCCTGTTTGCCGTATCGCTCGGCATGGTGATCATCCCGAGAATCTTGGTGATTTCTCATAAGAAACGGCTCTATGATGTCCCGGACGCCCGTAAGGTGCATACGATGCCGGTTCCCCGTCTGGGTGGGCTGTCCTTTTTTCCGGTGATCCTGATGTCGATGTTCCTGGTGATCGGTTTTCGTCTGTACTTTTGGGATATGGACACCTCTAGCTTGTCATTCAATATGCTTTATGAGTACCTGTTCCTGTTCGTGGGCATGACGCTGCTTTATCTGGTGGGTGTTTGCGACGATCTGGTCGGTGTTGGCTACCGCTATAAGTTCGCCGTGCAGATCGCCGCTGCGTTTCTGTTGGTGCTGTCAGGCAACTGGTTCGACTCGTTTGGTGGCTTGTTCGGTATTTACTCGGTGCCGGTTTGGGTAGGGGTGCCGTTCACGGTGTTTATCGTGGTATATATAACAAATGCCATTAATTTGATTGATGGTATCGACGGCTTGGCCTCGGGCCTGTGTTGTATCGCCTTGTCGGTCTTGAGCGTGATATTCTTTCTTCGTGGACAGTATGTTTACGCCTTGTTGGCGATCTGTACGCTGGGTATCCTTATGCCCTTTTGGTGCTACAACGTGTTCGGTAACGCCAACCGTGGACATAAGCTTTTCATGGGGGATGCCGGCAGCCTTACGCTGGGCTACGTGATCAGTTTCTTGATCATCCACATGAGCGTGACGAACGAGGTCTCTCCGACATTGTCCAACCCGTACATGGTGATCGCTTTCTCTACGGTACTGGTTCCGCTGTTGGACGTGATCCGTGTGGTCTTGCATCGCCTGCGTGAGCACAAGAACCCGTTCTTGCCGGATAAGAATCACTTTCATCATAAGTTGTTGCGCACGGGGATGCGGGTGCGGGTGGTGATGGTTTGTATCATTGCGATTTCCGCTTTCTTTATCCTGCTTAATAGCTCGTTGGCATGGCGTGTGGATATAACCTATTTGTTTTTCTTGAACCTCTTTTGCTGGAGTATATTGCATGTAGGCTTGAATGGGCTGATTGAACGGAATCGCAATAGGAGACAATAAAAAGTTACCTAAGCATCCTGTTACAGAAACTCGGAATGTCAAGTCTTGCTAAGATATCTAAATTGATTGTTAACGAGGCTTTTCCATTAAGGAAAGAAATGAATTAAAAGCAAGAAATCAAAACAATAATATGTCGAAAGAAATCAAGATCGCCGTGGCCGGAACCGGTTACGTGGGATTGAGTATTGCCACCTTGTTGGCACAGCGTCACCTGGTAATGGCGGTGGATGTCATACCAGAAAAGGTAGAGATGCTTAACCGCAAGCAATCTCCTATACAGGACGAATACATAGAGAAATATCTGGCGGAAAAGGAGTTGAACCTTACGGCCACCTTGGATGGAGCCTCTGCGTACCAGGATGCCGATTTCATAGTCATCGCTGCCCCTACCAATTATGACCCGGTAAGGAATTACTTCGATACGCATCATATTGAGGATGTGATCGACTTGGTGTTGAGTGTCAACCCTAATGCTGTGATGGTGATCAAATCCACCATTCCCGTTGGCTATTGCCGGAGTCTTTACCTGAAATACGCCAATAGGGGAGTTCAGCAATTGAACCTGCTATTCTCGCCTGAGTTCCTGCGCGAGAGTAAGGCGTTGTATGATAACCTCTATCCCAGTCGTATCATCGTTGGTTATCCGAAGCTGATCGCCGACGAGCAGTTCAAAGAGGAGAACGAGGCTATCTGCCGCATCGCTGATCTTCCAGTATTGGAAGAGGCGGCTCATACCTTTGCCGCTCTGTTACGGGAGGGTGCCATCAAGCAGGATATCCCTACCCTGTTCATGGGAATGAAGGAAGCGGAGGCGGTGAAGCTGTTCGCCAATACCTATCTGGCTTTGCGTGTCAGCTACTTCAATGAGTTGGACACCTACGCCGAGGTGAAGGGATTGGATTCGCAAGCGATCATCCAAGGGGTCGGCTTGGATCCACGAATCGGTACGCATTACAACAATCCCAGCTTTGGATATGGCGGTTATTGTCTTCCCAAGGATACGAAGCAGCTGCTGGCCAATTACCAAGACATACCCCAGAACATGATGACCGCTATCGTGGAGAGCAACCGTACCCGCAAGGACTTCATTGCGGATCAAGTATTGCGTAAGGCTGGTTATTATGGTTACAGCGATCGGAACGATTTCCGGAAAACGGAGGAGAAGGATTGCGTGATCGGTGTCTATCGCCTGACAATGAAATCGAACAGCGACAACTTCCGCCAATCCTCTATCCAAGGCGTGATGAAGCGCATCAAGGCGAAAGGCGCCTGTGTGATCGTCTATGAGCCGACGTTGGAGGATGGCAGCTCGTTCTTCGGCAGTACCGTGGTGAACGATCTCGCCAAGTTTAAGGAGATGAGCCATACCATCATCACTAATCGATATGATAGTTGTTTGGATGGTGTAGAGGGGAAGGTTTATACGAGGGATATTTTTGGAAGAGATTGATGATGTTTTTACGAGAAAAACTAGGCCGGAATAAGACCGTATTAGCGAATGTTTCCTACCTGAGTATATTGCAGATATTTACGATCCTATTTCCGTTATTGACTTATCCTTATTTGTTACGAGTAATAGGGTTGGATTTGTATGGCGTAATCGTATTCGCCCAAACGATTATAACCTATGTGTCGTTGGTGATAAACTTCGGATTTAATATGTCTGGAGCGAAGAATGTGGCGATTTGTAAAGAGAATAAGGAACTATTATCACGGATTGTATCATCTACCTATTTGTGTAAATTGATTTTATGGTCTATTTGTGTTGTTGTATATTTCTCGATTATAAGTATAGTTCCGTTTTTTAAGGAGCATTATTGGGTGTATAGTCTTTCTTTTCTATTGACATTTAATGAACTTCTATTGCCTATTTGGTTTTTTCAAGGGATTGAAAATATGAAGTATATTACGATCGTTAATATGTTAGCACGTCTCTTGTTTGTGATTGCTATATTTTTGTTTATTCATGAACGAGAGGATTATTTATTGGTTCCATTATTGAATGGTTTAGGTGCTGTAGTGGCAGGTATACTTTCCTTATATATAGTCTTGGGAAGGGAGAGAGTAAGGTTGTCAGTGATACCTATACGGGAGTTGAGATCGGCTTATAAGGAGAGTTTTCCGTTATTTGTGTCGACTTTGTCAACTCAGATCTATGTGAATGTGAATAAGTTAGTGATTGGTTCCTTCTTGGGTATGTCTGAGGTTTCTATATATGATTTAGGAGAGAAGGTTCTTAATTTAATGAAGCTGCCAATATCTATGGTTTCTCAAGCTGTTTTTCCTAAGATTTCTAGGGAAAAAAATATTCATTTTGTCAATAAGATTATGTTTTTGTTGGCTGGGGCTGTCTTTATAGGATATATGTTCGTCTTCATCGCAAGCAGACAAATTGTTTATCTGTTTACAGGTGCTTATGTTAATGATGCTATTGTTGTTATACGTATATTAGGAGTTTCTGCGATAATAATTTCATTTAATTGTTTTTTAGGAGGAAATCGTTTGGTTCCATTTGGTTTTTCTTCTATGTATATGAAGATTATGATCTGTAATTGTTTGTTTTTCTTGTTAATTTTGCTGATTTTGTTACTTGCTAATATGATTAATGTATATACAGTTTCTTTAATGGTTGTAATAGTGGAAGTATTTTGTTTTATTGTGCTCCTTATTAAGAATCGATATATTGGTTTAATTTAGTTTTTTATCGTATGATTTATAATAATAATTTATTGTGAATTTTGTTTCTAAACTTAGTGTATTTGTTGCTGTTTTAATAGCTGTTTTTTCTTTAGAGCCTTGGTTTGTTTGGTCATTATTTTACCTTAAGGTTGTATTTATTTGTTTATTTATTCTTCTTAGATGTGTTTATACTAAATTGCATGTGCATACATCTTTTATATTTGTATTGTATATCTGCTTTATAATGTGGATATATCTTTATGGATATCATGCAACAAGCATTGTTTCTATGTTTGCAAATTTTGTTAATAAATTTTTGCCTCTTTGTTTAGTCATTACTTTTTCAAGGTTAGAGAAAAAAATATTTATTCGTTTTTTAACGAATGTGTTTAGTGTAATTGTACTATGTTCTCTTATTTGTTTTACTATATGGTTTTTAGGTTGCTCATTGCCTAGTTCTATTATAACTCACCCTGTGAATTTATTTTATGGGAATTTTATTAATTTTTACACGTTTGTAATAGTGGATGATTATGGCATATTTACACGATTTCAAAGTGTTTTTACAGAGCCGGGGCATCTAGGAATGATATCTGCTATTTTGTTATATATAAATAAATATGATCTTAATAAATGGCAAGTATGGGTTTTGATAGTAGGTTTGTTGTGGAGTTTTTCTTTGGCAGCTTATCTCTTGTTGTTTTTAGGGATAATGATCTTTTTTGTTTTAAAAAGTAGTAGATTATTGATGCCTCTATTGAGAATGTCTTTTGTGTTATCTGCGCTGATTTTATTGTGCTTTTATATTTATGAATACTATCCAAATAGTACTGTAAGTACATTGGTGTTTAGTCGAATGGAACTTGATTCTGAAAAAGGTATAGTTGGAAATAATCGTAATGATATTAATTTTATAAGATATTATGAAGATATTCAAGATAAAAAAGAGTATTTGTTGGGAATTGGTATACAAAAGTATACAGGCTTGTTTATGTCAACAGCGAATAGCTCTTATAAGGTTTTTATTATGCAATATGGCTTATTAGGGATTGGATTGTTAATATTGTTTTTTTTGAGCTTATTGCGTATGTATTATTCGAATTTGTCTTTTGGCTTATTTCTTTTATTATCTTTGTCATTTATTCAGAGACCATATGCTTTATGGGAGATAGAATCGTTTGCATTTATATGTGCTATTAGTTTGTTTTTAAAAAAATAGAATGATATGTGTTTTTGTGAAAAGATGATTTCTATTGTGATTCCTGTTTGTAATAGAAAAAATGTTGTAAAAACAATGATTGAAAGTGTTTTACATCAAGAATATGAAGAGTGGGAATTGATTTTAGTTGATGATGGTTCTGTAGATGGAACATTTGAAATGCTTATGGAATATGAAAAAAAGGATAATAGAATATCTTTGTTCGCAAGAAATCGTTTACCGATTGGAGCTCAAACATGTCGAAATATAGGACTTGAAGTAGCGAAAGGAGAGTTTATTGTTTTCTTTGATTCAGATGATTATATACAACCATACTGTTTGAGACAAAGAATAAATAATATGTTTTTATATCCTGATGTTGATTTTTTGGTTTTTCCTGCTCAAGAGTTTAGTGAGATTGTTGGTGATAGACAAAGGTTTTGGGGACAAATTGTTAATGATGATGTTTTGTCTTTATTTTTAGAATCTTATATTCCTATCTCGGGTTGGACAAATATGTATAGAACAAATTCTTTGAAAAGAAAAGGCGTATTGTGGGATGAAAAATTGAAATCAAAGCAAGATGTAGATTTTAATATACAAAATATTTTGAAAGGATTGAGATTCGAATATGCAAAAGGTTCAATGGTAGACTATTTTTTTAGGGTAGAAACAAATAAAGGGTCAGTTAGTAAAATGGTTTATACTAGGGAGCATTTTGACTCTCATGTTTATTTCTATGATAAAACCATTAAGTCTGTTCATCAGATGTATAATTGTAAGTATGATAACGAATTATTTATATTAGGTGTGTATTTTATAATAATGGGACATCGTGATGATATGGAATATATTAGGTCTATGTATAATCTAATTAAAGGCTTGTCTTGTTTTGGTATAATGAATTTGTTATTGTCTTTATATTTGTTGTTGTATTTAAAATTTGGATTTGATATTAAGATTTCTAAAGTGGTTTTATTGCCTTTTTACATAAAACGTAAAGCGTTTTTATCATGGTATCATTCAAGAAGATTTGACTGTAATTAATGTTGGATTTTTTAACAATTAAGTAATGCCTAAAGTTTCTGTTGTAGTACCAGTATATAATGTTTGTTTATATATTGAACGATGCGCAAGATCCTTATTTGAACAGACAATTGATTCTATTGAATATATTTTTGTGAATGATTGTACACAAGATGAAAGTATTGATATTCTTAAAAGAGTCATTGAAGATTATCCCAATCGAAAAGATCAAATTCAAATTATAGAGAATAGAAAGAATAGAGGTCTTTGGTATTCAAGGAAAGTTGGTATGAAATTAGCAACTGGCGATTATGTTATAGTTTGTGATAGTGATGATTGGCTGGATTTGAATGCTTATGAGTTGATGTATGAACAGGCAGAAGAAAAAAATGCAGATATTATTTGTTGTGGTATATATGTGGAAAAGATTAATCAAACGAAAATAATTTTATATCCTTATAAAGAAGAAAATCGTGAGACTATTAAAAATACAAAATATGTAGAAGGTTGGATTTTTTCTGCTTTTTGGAATAAACTTATAAAACGTAATCTGTATATGGGTAATAATATATATAATTATGATAATATTAATATGTGGGAAGATTTAGGCGTAACATTAAGATTGCGTTACTTAAGCTGTAAAACTTTGGTGTTGAATAAAGCATTATATCATTATAATAGATTTAATGAATCTTCTATAACTGCAATTCCTAAACTTTCAAATGTGGAAGATCAGATTTGTTGTGCGTTGTATTTAGAGCAATTTTTTAAGAGTATGAATGATGAAGATCAATTTTCTATGATAATTAAGTATTTGAAATTTAAATCTAAAATAAACTTATTGGTTGCTAAAAATATTCGTAATGTAGATAGATGGATGAATTTATATCCGGAGTTAAACGGTGATATATTTCAGTATAAAGGTGTTCTTTTTTATAATAGACTTGCTTGTTGGTGTGTTTCTCATGGTTTGTCTAAACTTGGGTTGTTTATTCTTGATTGTAAGTATTTTTTTTTAAAATATAAAAGATGAGGGTAGGTGGTTTGTTTGTTTTGTATGATGCTGATTTTGAGTTATTTAATGATGTTTTGATGTCTATTTATGATCAGGTGGATGAAATTTGTATTGTGGATAATTCTTCTCTTGATAATACTTTAAAAATTTTATTTTTGCCAATGGTTAAGTATATTCCTTTGTATGAAAATAAAGGAATAGCACTTGCTCAAAATGTTGGAATTAAATATTTTCAAAAAAGAAATATTGATAGTATTTTGTTTATGGACCAAGACAGTACGTTTCCTAAAAATGCTATAAATAAATTAGTAGATTCATTGACTTTTTTATTAGGATTAGATGTAAATGTTGCAGCAATTGGCCCTTCTTCTTTTAATAGATTGACTAAAAAAATGTATTCATTTCAAGAGAAGAAAAAGGATACTGTTCTTCCCGTTAGTAATGAAATTAAGGAATGTTATGCGATAATGTCATCAGGTTCATTAGTTCCCATTGATAATTTTGCTATAGTTGGTTTTATGAATGAATCTCTTTTTATTGATGCTGTTGATTATGAATGGTGTTGGCGAGCATGGAATAAATGTGGTATGCGAAGTTTTGTTGATTTGTCTGTTGCAATAGAACATCAGTTAGGAAGTCCAGGGAAATTTTTATGGCGTGATATTTCCGTATCTAGTCCTATGAGATTATATTATCAATTTCGTAATTGTATATGGCTTTCTAAAGTATCTTATACTCCTACTTTTTGGAAATTGAAGGTTTTACGGAAATATATTTGTAAATTTCTTGTATATCCAATTTTTTTTCGTCCGAGAATTTCTTATTTGAAATCTGCTATTAGAGGAATAATTGATGGTTTATTTGGGCATATGTCGTAATTATTTAAAGTTGGAATGAAATCTAATTTGTTTTCTGTTTTAATATCTGTTTATTGTAAGGAAAATCCATTGTTTTTACGAGAATCTTTAAGTAGCATTTTTAATCAAACTATATGGCCTACAGAGGTGGTTCTAATTAAAGATGGACCTTTAAATAGAGAATTGGATGCTGTGATTGATGAGTTTTCGTTTAAATATCCAATTTTTAAGATTATTGCTAATGATAAAAATTTAGGATTGGGTCTTTCTTTGGCTTTAGGAATTGAATCTTGTTCTAATGAATATATAGCTCGTATGGATACAGATGATAATATGCCATGTGATCGCTTTGAGAAGGAATTGAAAAAAATAAATGAAGGATATGATGTTGTAAGTTGTTGGTCTTTATTGTATGATGTGGATATTCAAAATCCAGTTGCTATAAAGAAACGACCAGCTAGTCATAAAGAAATATTAGCTTTAGCAAAGAAACGTTCTCCGATTTGTCATGCAGGATGTATGTATAGAAGAAGTATGGTTTTAAAGGCTGGTAATTATCAGCATTGTAATTTATATGAAGATTATCATTTATGGGCTAGAATGTTTCTGTCTGGAGCTCGTTTTTTTAATATTCAAGAGGTGCTTTATTATGTTAGAACTTCTTCTGAAATGATAGGAAGGCGTGGAGGATGGTTATATGCGTTTAATGAAATAAGAACGTTTATGTATTTTTATAAAATTGGATTTTATACTTTAATGGACTTGTTTAGAAATGTAGCTACTCATTTTCCTGTGCGTATGATGCCTTTATTTTTAAGGTCTTATGCAATGCGCAAGTTGTGGAATTATAAATAATGTATTTTATGTTAAGTTTGACTTATCGATTTATGAAATTTATTGGGCTTAATTTTTCGGAAGAAGAATATGGTCAAATATCTTTTTTGTTTGCAGTTAAACGTGCTTTTAGAGGTTTGATGAATGCTATGCTATTGAAGTATTGTATGTACTCTGTTATTTTATCTCCGCTAAACTATCGAAAAATACGTCCTTTATTGTGGCGTGTTATGGGAGCGAATATGGGGAAAGATTGTTATATTGGTTATGAGGTTTATTTAGATGTTACGCATTCTGATATGATTACTTTAGAAGATCATGTACATATTGCAAATAGATGTTTTTTGCTTTGCCACCAGAGGGATTTGAGTAATTATCATATTGGGGATGATTATGCAAAGTTGGGTTATAATATAAGACCTATTGTGTTGAAGAAGGGCTGTTTATTAGGAACTGGAAGTATGATAATGCCCGGTGTAACGATAGGAGAAGGTGCAATTGTTGGTGCAGGTTCATTGGTTACAAAAGATATTCCTGCTTGGACTATAGCTATGGGGCGGCCTGCTAAAGTTATTAAAGTAATACCTCAATAAAGTATGAACATACTAACTTTCGACATCGAGGAGTGGTTTCATCTCCTCGATAACGACTCTACACGCTCTGAGAAGCAGTGGAAAGGGTTTGAAGTGCGCATCTATGAGAATATGGAGCGCATTTTTCGTATCTTGGAGGAGACAGATACGAAGGCTACTTTTTTCGTGATCGGCTGGATCGCCAAGACGTATCCGGATATCGTGAGACAGATCGCATCCAAGTATCAGGTGGGAAGCCATACGATGAATCATCAGTTAGTGTGGCAACAATCGAGGGAGGCATTCAAAGAGGATGTCTCTTCTTCCATAAAATTGCTGGAGGATATAACGGGGCAGAAGGTGGAGGCTTTTCGTGCGCCGGGGTTCTCGATCCGTGAGAGCGAGGGGTGGGCTTTCGAGATATTGCATGAATTGGGGATTCGTATGGATAGCTCGGTTTTTCCTGCGCATCATGCGCATGGAGGAATGCCATCATATGTTTCTGCGGTACCTAGCAGGGTGGAATATAATGGGATAAGGATGAAGGAATTCCCGATCGTGTGTCGTAAGATATTGGGTAAGCATATCGTTTTCTCCGGAGGAGGCTATTTCCGCTTGGTACCCTATAGCTTATTGAGGAAATGGACACGTGAATGTCCGGAATATTTGTTGGCTTACATCCATCCTCGTGATCTGGATGCGGAGCAACCGATGATTGAGGACTTAAATTATATCCGTCGTTTTAAATCATATTATGGCTTGCGTAGAGCGGAAAAAAAGCTGAGCCAGTGGCTTATGGATTATGATTTTATGGACTTGCGTTCTGCGGATGGTTTGATAGACTGGGAGGCAGCTCCTATTGTCGAGATTACTCCCAGTCTTTGTTCCGCAACAAATCTCCGCAACCAGCTCTAACCTCTTCAATGATTCGCATGCAGCGCAGTTTATTCATCTTACTTTTAGTACCGATGGTTATCATGTCCTGAATGGTGGGATGTCCGGTTCCATTGACCGAAGTCGCATGTTCGCCATTATAACCTTCTGTGCATAAGGTGAGATCGTAGGCGGGAGCAAGATGCCATTGCCATGTGTCGGTATCACTTTTCTGTATTGTAAAACTGAAATTCTTGCAATGATCATCTTTGTTGTCCGTGAAATAGTTGAAAACCATACGACGAAACATTTCTTCCACTTCTAAAGGATTCTGCGTTAGATAGCCAGTTAGGGCCAGTAAGTTGCTATAATCGAGAATTGGGTTGGATAGTGGAATGTTAAGTAGCCCTCCGGCTGTGACTGTATGCAAACGTTCTCCTTCTTGCGAGATGTCGAAGCGGCGTGTCGTGAAATATTTACCGTTGGTCAGTTTGAAGTCCGGAACGTGGATGCCACATTGTCGTGCTAACTCATTGTAATGAAATTCTATCAATCCCATGTTTTGAGGGTCGTATGTATGGCGGAACTTCACCATCCAATGCCCTTCATTGTTGGAGAACAATGCCTTGGGTCTGCATCCGCCGCTATTTCGGCTGTTGAAAAGAAGAAGTTCTACGTCATCGTCGTTTTTCTCATGCAACACTTCCAAGGCTTTTTCTTGCAGCAGATCGAAATCAAGGGCCTCATGCAAAATGCCTATGGTGGTTTCCGGTTCGTATATGAGTGCTCCCATACCCCCATTTCCCACTAGGCTTAGACGGTCGAGCGCTGACAATTGGGTATCGTTAATGCCTTCTTTGAGCAAGGTCTTATGCAAGAGGTAGCGACCATAGCCGTCGGGCAGACTGTCTTCGAAAACGCCGAAATTTCCATAAAAAGGTGAGGGCTTTGCGATGAACAATCCCGGTTTCAGCGGAAGTTCCAATGGGGATATACTGAAACCGTTGGAAAGCCATGCTTTATCGTATTCAAAGGCACACTGTTTGTTGTCGGGAGTGAGCGAAAGCGTCCCGACTATCTGTTCGTGATACTTTACGATAAGTCTTTCTATTTTTTTGATTCTCATTACTTATGTACTTTTTTCTTGTTGGTATTCTTGCGGATTTGTAGTAGCTCCTCCATGGTGGAGTATTTTGGTTCGGAAAAAAGGTTCTTTATCTCCGAAGTGTAACCTAATGCCATTGCTATGCCGATAAGGTTCTTGAGTGAGATAAGACCTTTCTGTTCGAATCGCACGATATTGCTGACTGCTACACCTGCCTTCTCCGACACTTGTTCGCGTGTCAGATTCTTCTCTATACGTCGCTTGCGGAAGTCGTTGGCTATTTCTTTAGCGATCTCATCCGGGTTGTCTAGTGTATAGTTGTCAAGAAATGATAACATATTATTTGTTTCTTGCATCTTTATTTGGATAATAGTAATATATTATTAGTTGCAAAGGTAGTAAAAAGCTCTGTATTCTCATCGTCTTATGCGTGGCTTTTTAAAAGTTCAAGAAGATGTTTGTGGAATTAAATAAAAACCTCTATCTTTGCACTCGATTTTCCGCAGAGGGTAAATAAGTGGAGCCGGAGACGGAGCCCACCCCCGGGACCTAACCTGTTTAAAAGATTTTAAGACAGATGTACGTAATCGTAGAAATTAACGGACAACAGTTCAAGGCTGAGCAAGGCAAGAAATTGTTCGTTCATCACATTCAGAACGCAGAAAGCGGTGCTGTTGTGGAGTTTGACAAGGTGTTGTTAGTAGATAACAACGGTGAGGTAACAGTGGGTGTTCCTACTGTAGAGGGCGCAAAGGTAGTATGCGAGGTATTATCTCCGCTGGTAAAAGGTGACAAGGTGCTGGTATTCCACAAGAAGAGAAGAAAAGGTTACCGTAAATTGAACGGTCACCGTCAGCAGTTCACTGAGGTGAGTATTAAAGAAGTTATTGCTTAACGTTTAAAGGAGAAGAAAAGAAATGGCACATAAAAAAGGTGTGGGTAGTTCTAAGAACGGCCGTGAATCACAAAGTAAAAGATTAGGTGTTAAGCTTTTTGGTGGTGAGGTTGCTAAAGCAGGTAACATCATCGTTCGTCAAAGAGGTACGGTTCATCATCCGGGCGAGAACGTAGGTATCGGTAAGGATCATACGTTGTATGCGTTGGTAGATGGCGTTGTTACTTTCCGTAGAGGAAAAGAAAACAGATCATTTGTTTCTGTAAAAGAAGTTGTTGCTGAGGCTTAAGTTTCTGCGACCAAAGAATAAGGAAAAGGATATCCCGAAAAGGATATCCTTTTTTTATTGCCGATGATAATAAACGTTATGAAGTAAATTTTGGAACATATATAAATAAACTTGTAACTTTGTGGTCTCAAACATAAATACAAACATAAAAAACAATGGGTGGTTTTTTCGGAACTATTTCTAATGGAGACTGTATTACGGATTTATTCTATGGTACGGACTACAATTCTCATCTAGGAACCCGCAGAGGCGGTATGGCTACGTACGATAAGGAAGAAGGATTTACGCGTTCGATCCACAATCTGGAGAATTCTTATTTCCGCACCAAGTTTGAACCGGGGCTTCCTAAATTCAAAGGAAATGCCGGGGTCGGTATTATCAGCGATACGGATGCGCAGCCAATCGTTATCAACTCTCACTTAGGAAAATTCGCGATCGTGACGGTGGCGAAGATCAATAACTTGGACGAATTGGAGGATGAGTTATTGAAGGCGAATATGCATTTTTCGGAATTGAGTTCAGGAAAAACGAATCAGACGGAGTTAGTCGCTTTGCTGATTACACAAGGCAAGGACTTCGTGGAGGGCATTGAGAATGTTTACAATAAGATAAAGGGCTCTTGCTCCATGTTGCTCCTGACGGAGGATGGTATTATCGCTGCCCGTGACAAATGGGGGCGTACGCCGATCGTAATCGGAAGGAAAGACGGGGCTTATGCGGCGACCAGCGAGTCCAGCAGTCTTCCGAACTTGGATTATGAGATCGAGAAATTTATAGGCCCGGGCGAGATCGTCCGTTTGCGTGCCGATGGTATGGAGCAGATGCGTAAACCGAATGAAGGGATGCAGATCTGCTCTTTCCTTTGGGTATATTATGGATTCCCTGTTTCTTGCTATGAGGGAAAGAACGTGGAGGATGTCCGGTTTATGAGTGGCTATAAGATGGGGCAGAAGGATGACTCGGAGGTGGATTGCGCTTGTGGTATACCGGACTCCGGTGTGGGTATGGCTTTGGGGTATGCGGAAGGTAAGGGGGTGCCTTATCATCGGGCTATCGCTAAGTATACACCGACGTGGCCTCGTAGTTTTACCCCGGCTAACCAAGAGATGCGTTCCTTGGTGGCTAAGATGAAATTGATACCGAACCGTGCGATGCTGGAAGGCAGACGCATCCTTTTCTGCGACGACTCGATCGTGCGTGGTACACAGCTTCGTGATAACGTGAAGATCTTATATGATTATGGGGCGAAAGAGGTACATATGCGTATCGCTTGCCCTCCATTGATTTATAGTTGCCCGTTTATCGGTTTTACTTCTTCCAAGAGTCCTTTGGAGTTGATAACTCGTCAGATTATCAAGGAATTGGAAGGGGATGAGAATAAGAATCTGGATAAATATGCTACGACAGACTCTCCGGAATATAAGAAGATGGTCGGAATTATCGCCGAGCGTTTCGGGTTGAGTTCCTTGAAGTTTAATACGCTGGAAACCTTGGTGGAGGCGATCGACCTTCCTAAGTGTAAGGTTTGTACGCATTGCTTTGATGGTTCAAGCTGTTTTTAGAAAAATTTTACCTACTTTTATGCCTGCAATGTTTTAATGGCTAAAAAGAGTGAGTTATGACAGTTTTAGATAGATTTTTAAAGTACGTTACGTTCGATACCCAGTCGAACGAGGAGACGGGTACGACTCCTAGTACGCCGGGACAACGTGTCTTTGCCGAGGCTTTGGTGAAGGAATTGGAAGCGATTGGTATGGAGGAGATCTCCTTGGATGAGAATAGTTATGTAATGGCTACTCTGCCGGCTAATACGGACGAGAAAATCCCGACTATCGGTTTTATCGCTCATTTGGATACGAGTCCGGATATGTCGGGTAAGAATGTTCAACCTCGTATCGTGACTTATCTGGGTGGTGATATTGTCTTGGATGCGGAAGAAAATGTTGTACTATCTCAATCGATGTTCCCAGAGCTTTCAGATTATAAGGGACAGGATATTATCGTAACGAATGGTAAGACTTTATTAGGTGCCGATGATAAGGGAGGTGTAGCCGCTATCGTCGCCTCTATGCAATATTTGAAGGATCATCCGGAGATCAAGCACGGTAAGATCCGTATCGCTTTTACCCCGGATGAGGAAATCGGACAAGGTGCCGATCATTTCGACGTGGAGAAGTTCGGTTGTGATTGGGGATATACGATTGACGGTGGACAAATCGGTGAGTTGGAATATGAGAATTTCAATGCCGCCGGCGCTAAAATTATCTTCAAGGGCTTGAACGTACATCCGGGATACGCCAAGGATAAGATGCAAAACGCTTCCTTGCGTGCGATCGAGTTTGCTTCTTGGTTGCCGGCCGAGCAACGTCCGGAGCATACGACTGGTTATGAGGGATTCTTCCATTTGACCGGTATGACCGGTTCAGTCGAGGAAGCTACTCTATCTTACATCATCCGTGACCATGACCGGAAGTTGTTCGAGGAGAAGAAAGAATTGCTTCGTATGTTGGTTGATAAGATGAATGAAGCGCATCCGGGATGTGCGCATTTAGAGCTTCGGGATCAATATTACAATATGCGCGAGGTTGTGGAGCCCCAGAAACATATCGTTGATTTGGCGTTTGAGGCGATGACCTCCGTTGGGGTAGAACCGATCGTGAAACCGATCCGGGGAGGTACGGATGGTGCCCGCCTGTCGTTTATGGGATTGCCTTGCCCGAATATTTTTGCGGGAGGCCTGAATTTCCACGGACGTTATGAGTTCTTGCCCGTTCGTTCGTTGGAGAAGAGTATGGAAACAGTTATAAAAATCATAGAGCTATCGGCTCGTAAATCTTAAATGCAATAATTACATGAAAACAACTCCGTTTACCGACGTGCATATCGCGTTGGGCGCAAAGATGCACGAATTCGCAGGTTTCAATATGCCTATCGAATATTCCGGAATTATCGACGAACACATGACTGTAGTGAATGGTGTAGGTGTGTTCGATGTTTCCCACATGGGCGAGTTTTGGGTAAAAGGCCCGAACGCCTTGGCTTTCATTCAAAGCGTAACTTCTAACGACGCTTCTGTCTTGCCGCTTGGCAAGGCTCAATATACTTGCTTCCCGAACGACAAGGGAGGTATCGTGGATGACCTTTTGGTATATCATTACGAGCCGGAGAAATATTTGCTGGTCGTAAACGCCGGTAATATCGACAAGGATTGGGATTGGTGCGTAAGCCATAATACGGTAGGTGTCGAATTGGAGAATTCTTCCGACCGTACGGCTCAATTGGCTATCCAAGGACCGAAAGCACAGGAGGTTCTTCAACGTCTTACTCCGGTTGATTTATCTTCTATTCCTTACTATTCATTTGTGACGGGTGAGTTCGCCGGTTGCAAGAACGTGATTATCTCCAACACGGGGTATACCGGTGCGGGTGGCTTCGAGTTGTATTTCTATCCGAGTGATGCGATGACGATTTGGAACGCTATCTTCGAGGCTGGAAAGCCGGAAGGGATCAAGCCGATCGGTTTGGGAGCACGTGATACACTTCGTCTTGAGATGGGCTTCTGTCTGTATGGAAATGATTTGGATGATACGACTTCTCCGATCGAGGCTGGTTTAGGCTGGATCACGAAGTTCGCCGAGGGTAAGAACTTTACGAATCGTGCGGAATTGGAGCGTCAGAAGAAAGAGGGCGTAACCCGTAAGTTGTGTGCTTTCGAGTTGCAGGAAAAGGGAATTCCCCGTCATGGCTATGAGATCGCCGATGCGGAAGGGAATGTAATTGGCGTGGTTACTTCCGGTACGATGTCTCCGGTATTGAAGAAGGGGATCGGTATGGGATACGTGAAACCTGAGTTTGCGAAAGCTGGTACGGATATCTTTATCAAGGTGCGTAATAAGAACTTGAAGGCTCAAGTGGTAAAGGCTCCTTTCCGTAAATAAGAGATAAGGCTATCTATAAATAGTTCGAAGGCGATGTTCCTCACGGAGCACCGCCTTCCTTATTATAGAAAAGTTGGACATGATTAATATGTTGTTCCCTGGAAAATGTTCGATTGTGAGTACGGAAGTAGGGTACCGGTCATTCTCAAGTTTCTACCGGAGAAGTTCGGGTCTACGGTAACGGTTGCGTTGTTTGTTCCGTTGGTAAGCATCAAGCTAACGGTAGCGGAGATAAACACACCCTGTACGTTCATGTTCAGATAAACATTGCCCTTGTCATCCTGCTTGGTCTGGATATTGGAGGCGCTACCTTGTACGGTGATACCACCTAATCCGTTAGGACCGGGATACGGAGAGTTGGACGCGATCTGGACCATAGCCTGTCCGTCATTCAAAGATACGAAGTTCGTATTTGAATTTACGTAGAATACCTGTCCGTTCATCGGTTGTATGTTGTTAGCCTCCAATACGAATGATTGGTTGTTGATAGCTTGTACAGCGGCGTTAAACTCTTCTTGGCCTTCTACGGCATCTTGTGCCAGACGCTCTTGTTTCTTGATTTCTCTCTCTACTTTTTTGGCTTCCTTTGTTATCGATTTTTGAGCCATTACTTGTGTCATTCCGCACATAGCGACAGCGAGAACGACGATAAAAGATACAATTCTTTTCATACTTGATTTAGTTTTAAAACGGTTTTAAATTGTATAGATTAAACAGCGTCGTCGCGAAAAAGTTCCTGTGACTTATCCTTTTTATAGATACAATAACATTTCCACGGAGTATTTATGTTAAACAGAAATCGTACATTTGTAAATAAAGAACATAATACGATAGAATATGGATAAAGTACGTTTTGGTGTAGTCGGAACCAATTTCATAAGTGATTGGGTAATTGCCGGAGCCCGGCAGGATGAGCGTTTTGAACTGGTAGCTGTATATTCGAGAACTCAGGAGACGGCGGATGCTTTCGCCTCGAAACATAATATACCGTATACGTTTACCTCCTTGGAGGAGATGGCGAAAAGCCCGTTGATCGACGCTGTGTATATTGCCTCCCCGAACTTCCTTCATGCCTCCCAGAGTATTCTTTGCATGAGCTATGGCAAGCATGTTCTTTGCGAGAAACCCTTCGCTTCCAACGCGAAAGAAGTACGTGCGATGATCGAGGCTTCCCGTACATATAATGTCACGTTGATGGAGGCGATGAAGCCTACGCTTACGCCAAATTTCCTTGCCGTGCGAGAGAATCTTGGGCGTGTAGGTACGGTTCGTCGTTATTTCGCCTGCTATTGCCAGTATTCCTCCCGTTATGATAAGTTCAAGGAAGGAATCGTGTTGAACGCTTTCAAGCCGGAGTTGTCTAATGGGGCCATGATGGATATCGGTATTTATACGGTCTATCCGATGGTTGTCTTGTTTGGTCGCCCAAAGAAGATAGATGCCTCGGGCATAGTCCTGTCCTCAGGAGCGGACGGGCAAGGGGCCGTGAATTTCTTGTATGAGGGGATGAACGCCACGGTGCTTTATTCTAAGATCGCCAACTCCGCCTTGCCTACCGAGATACAAGGGGAGGAGGGGAACTTGACCTTGGACCGGATCAATATCATCCGTAAAGTGACGTATTCTCCCCGTTTAGCTCCGGCGATGGGAAAAGGCCCGGAACCGGTTCCGGAAGACCTAAGCGTGGTCGCCGATAAGGATGAGTACTATTATGAGGTAGCGGAATTTATCAACCTCGTCTTGTCTGGCAAGCGGGAGTCAGAAATCAATAGCCTTGATAATTCTTTGATTACATTGGAGATTATCGATGAAGTACGCCGGCAGTTGGGAATTGTCTATCCGGCGGATTGATAACTCTTCGTGATTTTCCTCTTTTTCCATCGTAGTGAAAAACTTTTTCCACCGTGATGAAAAAGCTTTTTCACTACGATGGAAATCCTTTTTCATCACGGAGAAAAAAGGGTTACTTGTATTTTTATTACCTTTGTGTCCTTAATTGTTTAGGATGTACATATATAATTCAATACCCCATATAACGAACACGCTAAATCTGGGAAAGGACCTATTGGAGGTCTTATTTGAGAAAAGAAAATCATTACCGTTTCGCTATGATTATGCGTTGGATATTATCGATGAGAATAAATTGAATATCCTGATCGAGCGTGAGGTGATCCGCAGGAACGGCCCTTATATCGAGATGGATGAGCATTATCTCTCTTTCTATGAGCTGCTTCTGGAGGCGAATGAGGAGATTTCTACCTCAGTGATCGATGAGAATATCCAGTTGGTGTATCAATTGATCGATTATTATGGCAAGGAGGATAACGATTTGCGTAAGCTGGGTTATCTGCGATCGGTCAAGGCGCATTTGCGGAAGATCGGGAAGATCTTGGTACGTAACGTGGTGTCCTTGCAACGGGTGATCGATAATACGTTCAAGAACGAGCCGAGCTATAAGGTGAAGATCGCCAAACTGGAGAATCTGGACGCTAAACGAATCGAGATCAACCGCCTGATCGTGGAAGTGGAGAAGCTGCTGGATCGGGAACGGACTCCCTTTTTCGCCCAAGTCCCGGACGAGGAGCTGTTGACGATCGCCCGTGAGTTGAAGACGGAGTTATTGAGCGCCGGCCATAGCTTGATCCATTCCCAACAGGATATCATTGATTACTTGAACCAGATCCGTACGCAGGTGGGTTTTACCCGTAAGCTGCGTCGTATCAAATATCTGCGGGAGCAGTTTGAGTTACAGGAGAACACGAATGTACGGGAGGTGGTAGATGCGGAGCGTTCCGTGGTATTGGAGGGCGTGCAGCCTACCTTATTCAAGATTTCCATTCCTTATTTGCAAACGGACGAGGCGCTGGATGTCATCTTGAAGGTGGCCGACGGCATGCGGCCGGACAAGGCGATCCACCGGCAGGAGCTAGGCGTGATCTCCGCCGAGCAGATGGAGAATCAAGAAGTGGGGGAGGCCGCTATCAATACCCGGAAGATGATGGATCTTTTTAGCCGGACCGGAGGGGATTTGTTCTCTTTCGTGATGGGCTACGAGTATAACCGGGAGATGGATTTCGAGGCGAAGGTTACGTTATTTTGCCGTTTGCTCTCCCTCTATGAAAATGAGTTGGAGATAACAGACCGTTTTGGGCATACGGAGCATATAGAATATGCCATTATTCAAAGAACCTAGTTGTAGAGACGGGGCGTGTCCCCTGTGATGAGACGGGGCACGCCCCGTCTCTACAACTGGATAAAATAAAACAACAATAATAAGGATGATAGATAATTTACCGGTACAGACCGCACAGATCTATGATTACCTGTCGAAAGGTAATTTTCTGTGCTCGAATACAAGTGTAAAGGAGTTGAGGACACTCTTCTCGGTCGTAGAAGATAATTTTGAGCGTTTACGTGATTATTTCTCGCATATCAATTTCGTGTTGGAGCAGGGGAATAATTACTTTTACTTCTCCCGCAAGGAGCCCCGGGCTACCTTGGAGCAAAAGCTCCAGCGTTTCTTCGCTTGGATCGATATCATGGACTTCTTCTGTACGTACGATACGGCCTTCGGGCCCGGTTTCACTTTCTCGCCGGCGGAGATATTGGTACGTTCCCGTATCGACATGGATCTAGAGATGAAGCTGGACGGGTTGAAAAAACATACCGGAGGCAAGGAAAAACGCAAGGATATCCTCGATACCATCTTGGACAGGATGACGAAAGAGGGCTTTATCGAGTGCGTGAGCGATATGAACGGGACGTGGAAAGTGCTCTCCTCGTGGGATTACCTCACGAAGATGATCCATAGTATTAACATAAAGAACGAAGATGAGATATCTCAATAAAATAGTATTTATAAACAGCGCCGCTATCCGTTACTCGGAAGTACAGCTGGATGGAAATATACATTTAATCGGAACGCAGGGAGTGGGGAAGAGTACGATCCTCCGTGCGATCCTTTTCTTTTACAACGCCGATACGCAGCGGCTCGGAATCCCGGTCGAGAAGAAGTCGTATCAGGATTATTATTTCCCTTATGCCGATTCCTCGATCATCTACGAGGTAGCGAGGGAGGATGGTTGGTTTACGGTACTTAGCTATAAGACGATGAACCGTATCTGCTACCGTTTTATCGCCTCTCCGTACCGGTCGGATCTTTTTATCGACGAGGAGGGAGCGCCTTATCCGTCGGATCGTATCCGCTCGGTGCTCGATAAGAACGGTATCAAGTATAGCGGGGCGATCTCCACGTATGAGGAATACCGGAATATCCTCTACGGAAACTCGGATAATAAACGGGATTACTCCTGTTTTTCCTTGATGGAGAGCGGCTCCTACCAGAATATCATCCGTACGATCCAGAACGTCTTGCTGAATTCACGCTTGGAGGCGGATTATATCAAGCAGACGATCATCACCTCCTTGAACGAGGCGGATAGCGTGATCGACTTGAGCCGTTATCGGAGCCATCTATCCGGCTTTGAGGCGCAACTGAATGATATCGGTGTTTTCCGTGAGCCGGGCATGGCGCGGAAGGCCGCCGGGATCTCCACCTTGTCGGACGATATCCGTAAGCGGGATTTACGGATCAACGATCTGTGCCGCCAATTGCGCGGGGCTTATCTGCAAACGGAGCGTATCTTGCCGGAGTTGTCCCGGAAGATACACGAGCAGGAGGCGGTCAAATCGGATTTCTATAAGCAAAGGGATAAGCTGGACGCTGAATCGAAGAACCGGACAGCCACGATGGAAGGCGAGTTGGCCGTGCTGAAAAACGCCTTGTCGGAGGCGGAAGCGAAACGGGTTTTCTATGCCGGAAAAGATATCCAGACGGCGATGGATCGTTGTAACAAATTGGAGATCTTACAGCAGGAACAGGAATCCTTAGTCGTGGAGAAAGATTTGCTTTCTTCCAAGAATAAAGAAGCCTCGGTCTTGCACGCCAATTTAATAGCTAATCTGAAGAACGAGTTGGCCGGCTTCGAGAACGAGAAACAGAAACAATTACTGGCAGCAGAGACCGAGATCAATGCTCGTCGGGAGGCTCGCCGGGAGTATTATCGACGGCTACGGGAGGAATTGCGCCATGCCGCCTCGGAGGAGAAAGAGCGTTTGTTGGTGGATCGGGAGAAACGTACGACGGAGGTCGCCGCCTTGAAGATGCGTATCAAGACTGCCCGGGGGCAGTCGGGAACCTCGGAGGAATTGGAGGCGGTCAAGGGGCGTCTCGGCAATTACGACGCGAACCGGAAGGACTTGGAGCTGAAGATCCGTGAGCTGAAGTACGAGTTGAACTACCAGACGAAAGAGTTCGAGACCGCCGAGAAGCATTTGGATGAGGATTATCAAAAGCTAGCGGAATCCAACGAGGTGAAGATCGAGGCCCTGAGCGCTAAGCTAGCGGAACTGACGGAGTTCTTGGACAACCAGAAAGATAGCTTCTTCAACTGGCTGTCCGAGCATAAACCCGGCTGGGAGCAGACGATCGGGCAAGTGTGTGACGAGCGTCTGCTTTACGGGAAAGAGTTTACGGCGGAGGTAGGCGAGGGAGATACCTTTTATGGAATCCGCTTCACCTCCGGGATTCACCGGAATGTCAAGACCAAGGAGGATTACTTGACGGAGAAGAAGGAGGCCGAGGAAAAACGTGCCGGAATCCAGCGGTTCATCGCTACGGCGCGGCAGGATTTGGAGGCGGCTAAGGAGAATCTTCGCAAGCAATATCAATCCTCGGTGAAGCCCATCAAGGAGGATATCTATCATGCGGAATATGAGTTGGAGCAACTGGCGGTCCGCAAGAAGGAAGACGAGTCTTGTCTGTCGGCCTTGCGGGATCAGGCGACCCGTCTGAGGCAGGAGGAGATCCGGCGCTTGGAGGAGGAGTTGAACGCTGCCGAAGCCGTCCTTTCCTCGATCCAGCAGGAGATCGCCACGCTTCAAGGTAAGATGGACCGGGAACTCGCTTCCTTGGATGAGCAAGAGAAAGATGAGTTGGCTGCTTTGGATAAGGAACTCTCCGTCGCAAGGGAAGCTATCTCGGAGGAGATCGCACGCAAGAAAGCGGAGTTGGAAGAGCGCAAATCCGGATATGACAGGGAGCAATTGGATAGCCTGACCGCCAGTGGTGGCGATCCGAAACGTTTGGAGGAGATCCATTCCCGCTTGGCGTATATCGGTGGGGAGATTAAATATATCAACGAGACCAAGGCATTGATTATCGAGTATCTGAAAGATAAACGAGAGATGCTGGATAAGGTATCCGACTGGACGACGGAGAGCCTGCGCTTGCAGCAGATCATCCACGGGGAACGGGAGGAATTGAAAAAACGTCTGGCGGACGTGAACCGGAGTATCTTCAAGGTAGATGCCGAGTTGAAGGAGCTGAAGGAGGCCAACCGGAAAGCGTTGGAGAACCGGGAGGAATATCACCGCTCTACCCTGTTGGACTGGTTTACCTCTAGGGAATCCATTTTCTCTTCCATGAATCGTACCGATACGGATGGCGATTGCCGTTCCTTGGTACGGGAGATCACGATCCGCGTCAGCGAGCAATCCCAGAAGCTTTCCGAGCTGCGCAAGGAGATAACCGCCTACACCGGCAATTTCTCCGAGGATAATGTGTTCGCCTTCAAGACGAGCTTCTCGGATGATAAAGAGTATATGGATTTCGCTTGCGACTTGAAGGAGTTTATCGACGAGGATAAGGTCTCGGAATACCAATCGCGTATCAATACCCGCAACTCCGATATCTTCCGGCAGATTACGGCGGACACGAAAAGCATGGTCTCTCAGGAAGGCAATATCCGTGGCGTGGTGGATCAGATCAACGCCGATTTCAAGGAGAAGAACTTCGTGGGGATTATCCAGTGTATCGAGATGCGTATTGATCCGAGCCAGAACAAGATCGTCAATCTGTTGAAGGAGATCAAGCGATTCAACGAGGAATATAGCTGGGATTTGGGGCAGAACCTCTTCGCTTCCTCAGCCGACGATACGGCTACCCGGGAGAAGGCGACGACGTTGCTACGTGAGTTGATCAAGTCGATGGACGCTTATTCCGGCAACTTGATCCGCTTGGCGGACTTCTTCGACCTTAAATTCCGGGTGATCGAGAACCGGAATGATACGGGCTTCGTAGAACGTCTTACGAACGTAGGCTCCGAGGGTACGGATATCTTGGTCAAATCCATGGTGAATATCATGTTGCTGAACGTGTTCAAGCGGAACGCCTCCACGGTATTCTCCGATTTCAGGCTCCATTGCATGATGGATGAGATCGGGAAGCTGCACCCGAATAACGTGGCGGGGATCTTGAAATTTGCCAACGACCGGGATATTCTCTTGATCAATGGTTCGCCGACCGAGCAGGATGCCCTGTCCTATAAGCACATCTATAAACTGGAGAAGGATACGGATAGCTTCACCCGGATTCGCAGGGTGATTACGCAGTTCGATTAGTTACGATCTATGTTAGGGCCTCGGTTAATACGGGTGAGAGACGAGGCTCTCTCATAGGTCATAGATTAGGCTCTCTTATGGGGGTAGGTGTCTCGTCTATGGCCCATAAGAGAGCCTCGTCTATGACTATACCATTGAAAAAATGTTAAAGCCCTGCGATCTCATCCAGCCAAAGCGTAGCCATCGCGTCGCTCGGCATTCGCCAGTCTCCGCGGGGGGAGAGGCTGATGGAGCCCACTTTCGGGCCGTCCGGCAGGCAACTGCGCTTGAACTGTTGCTGGAAGAAGCGGCGGAAGAAGGTATGGAGCCATTTCTTGAGGGTGGCATCGTCGTAGGTTTCCCCGAATGCCCGCTTCGCCAAGAAATAAATCTTCGCGGGTGAGGCTCCGAAGCGTAAGAAGTGATAGAGGAAGAAATCGTGCAGCTCGTACGGGCCTACCAAATCCTCTGTCTTCTGCTTGATATTCCCATGCTCGTCGGCGGGAATCAATTCCGGGCTGATCGGAGTGTCTACTATATCTAATAACGTGGCGCGGGAAGCCTCGTCTACCTTGTTATTGGCCACCCATTCCACCAGATATTTAACCAATGTCTTGGGAATGCTACCGTTGACGCCGTACATAGACATATGGTCGCCATTGTAAGTAGCCCAGCCCAAGGCAAGCTCCGAGAGGTCTCCCGTACCGATCACGAGGCCGTTCGCTTGGTTCGCCACGTCCATAAGAAGTTGGGTACGCTCACGGGCTTGGCTGTTCTCGTACGTCACGTCATGTACATGGATGTCGTGATTGATATCCTTGAAGTGTTGGATGCAAGCGTCCTTGATGGAGATCTCCCGGAGGGTCACGCCAAGGGAGCGTATCAAGTCGCAGGCATTGGTATAGGTACGATCCGTCGTTCCGAAGCCGGGCATGGTGATGCCGATGATCTTATCCCGTGGGATCTTCAAGGCATCGAAGGTCATGACGGTGACCAGTAGGGCCAAGGTGGAATCCAGTCCCCCGGAGATGCCTACGACGGCGGTTTGGGCGTGGGCGTGGAGGATGCGCTTGGCGAGTCCCGCTACCTGTATATGGAATATTTCCTCGCAACGTTCTTTCAAGGCATCGCCGGAAGGGGTAAAGGGATGCGGGTCGATTGCCCGGGTCAAATCCAGTGTCCGGTTGGGAAGGCTGAATGAGACTACGGTGCCGTTATCCATGTTATGGTTGAGATAACCCTGCATGAAACTGGTGTTGATCCGTCGGTCGTTCTGTAAGTTCTGGATATCGATCTCGCTGATAACGAGTTGCTCCTCCATGGAGAAACGCTCGGATTCCCTTAATAACGTGCCGTTCTCCGCTATGATACCGTTTCCCGCGAATACGAGGTCGGTACTGGATTCTCCTAAACCGGCGGAAGCGTAGACGTATCCGGCGATACAACGTGCGGATTGCTGGCAGATCAAGGATCGTAAGTAAGCATGCTTACCGATCAACTCGTTGCTGGCGGATAGATTGAATATCAAGTTCGCCCCCTGCATGGCTAGCTCGGAGCTGGGAGGGATGGGAACCCAAAGATCCTCGCAGATCTCGATACCCACACGTACCTCATCGTACTCGAAGATCAGGTAGCAATCCAGCGGCACTTCCCGGTTACCGATCGTGATCATGGATTGCTGTAGGTGTGAAGAGGCCGTGAACCAACGCTCTTCTTGGAACTCCTTGTAGCTGGGCAGGTAACTTTTGGGCACTACCCCCAATATCTCGCCCCGTTGGAAAGCGACGGCGGCGTTTATCAGTTGGCTTCCGCTGACAAGCGGGCAACCTACGATCGTTAGTAAATCCAGATCGGCGGTGTTGTTCACTAAATCCAGCAAGGCTTTCTCGGCGTTTCTGAGTAAGGTCTCTTGCGAGAACAAATCCATGCAAGTATAAGACGTAACCGATAATTCGGGGAAGGCGATGATCTGGACCTCTTTTTGGGACGCTTGGCGCATCAATCCCTCGATCTGTTGAATATTATAAAAGCAGTCAGCCACTTTAACCTGTGGTACGGCTGCCGCTACTTTGACGAATCCGTAATTCATATTTGTTATTGTTTATCTGATAGATGTTCTTAATTTATCGGGGTTTTGACGACAGTCCCACAACAATACGATACGTATGGAACGTTTTCCTTCTTGGGTATATATAAGTTTATGATGTCCCTCGATCAAGGAGCGATATTCCTTGTCTCTATCGGCGAAAGTCTCTTCTATAGTACCAATAAGAGGATTGTTCTTTATCCGGATACAATTCTTCTCCAACTTATCGATAAAGTTGAGAGCAGCTTGTTTCCCAAAGTGCTTTAAACAGTAGGCTATGGCTAAATCAGCTTGTCTTTTCGCACGGGGTGCCCAGATTACTTTAGCTTGTTTCTCCATGTCTCAAAGAATTGGTGCATATCATCCTCATTGATGCCTTTACCTTCTTCTAGCTCCTGTTCGGCTATATCTATTTCCCTATTGGCTTCTTTCAAACTGAATGAAATGGGAGATGCTGCATTCGCCTTGGACATAATTCGTTTCATATATTTCTCGATCTTTAGGACCGTTTCCATATCGTCTATTTTATTGAGATACCTCTCGATAAAGCTTTCTCTCCATTGTTGTAACTCTATTGTCGTCATATCAATTTCCCTCCTATATATTTATGCCCCAAAGGTATGTATTTTGTATGGGATAAAAAAGAAGGAGAGGCATACTTCGCAGCATCCTCCCCTTGTAAACACAAAACAATCAACAAAAAACTACTGTCTGAATAAGACTATCTGATGAATAAAAGCTCACGGTATTTCGGCAAGGTCCATATCTGGTCATCGACAACCAGTTCCAACTTGTCGATATGGTAACGGATGGCTTCCATCATCGGGACGATCCGGTCGTGGTAAGCGATCGCCTTCTCCCGCTCGCTCTCGATCTTGTTGGCTATCTTGCGGGCGTTGACCATCTCGTCCACTTTTTCCTTGATGAAGATCGTGCGGTTCGCTATATCCTCGATGATCTCCATGTTCTTGGAGGATAGATGGGCGGCTTTATCGGCGGGGAATAATTCACGCATCTTATATACGTTGTCGATCAAGGAAGACTGGTATTTGGTGGCCATCGGGATGATATGGTTCATCGTCAGGTCGCCTAATACACGGGCCTCGATCTGGATCTTCTTCGTGTACATCTCCCATTTGACCTCGTTGCGAGCCTCCAGCTCCTTACGGGTCATGACTCCCGTGGACTCGAACATGCGGACGCTGCTATCTTTCAAATAAGCGTCGAAGATCAAAGGCACGCTGGTCTCGCAATCCAAGCCCCGGCGTGCGGCCTCGGCCTTCCATTCCTCGCTGTAGCCATTGCCGTCGAAATGGATCGCCTTGCATTCCTTGATATCCTTGCGGATTACCTCGATGATAGCGGCGAACTTATCCTTTCCGGTGGCTATCTTAGCGTCTACCTCGGCCTTGAACTGCCTCAACTGATCCGCTACGGCGGCGTTCAATACCAGCATGGCGGCGGCGCAGTTCGCGGAGGAACCTACGGCACGGAACTCGAAACGATTACCGGTGAAGGCGAAAGGGGAGGTACGATTACGATCCGTGTTATCGATCAATAACTCGGGGATACGGGCGATATCGAGTTTCATGCCTTGCTTTCCCGCTAGGTTGAAATCTTCCGTATCGCTGTTCTCCAGATGTTCCAAAACCTTGGACAACTGTGTCCCTAAGAAGCTGGAGATGATCGCTGGGGGAGCCTCGTTCGCTCCCAGACGATGGGCGTTGGTAGCGCTGGAGATGCTGGCCTTCAGCAATGCGTTATGGGTGTACACGGCTTTCAGTACGTTGACCACGAAGGTGACGAAGCGCAGGTTGTCTTCCGGCGTCTTACCCGGTCCCATCAAAAGGATTCCGGTATCGGTTCCCAGCGACCAGTTATTGTGCTTGCCGGAACCGTTCACGCCTTTGAACGGTTTCTCGTGCAACAGGACACGGAACCCATGTTTGCGGGAGATCTTGCGCATTAGGGCCATGATCAGTAAGTTATGGTCATTGGCGAGGTTGCATTCCTCGAAGATGGGAGCCAGCTCGAATTGGTTCGGGGCGACCTCGTTATGACGGGTCTTTACGGGAATGCCAAGTTTCAATGCCTCAACCTCGAGGTCTTTCATGAATTCCATGACACGGGTGGGGATGGCTCCGAAGTAATGATCCTCCAACTGCTGGTTCTTGGAGCTTTCATGTCCCATCAAGGTTCGGCCGGTCATCAACAGATCGGGACGTGCGGCGTATAGGCCCTCGTCTACTAGGAAGTATTCCTGTTCCCAGCCGAGGTAGGCGTATACTTTCTTCACGTCCGGGTTGAAATAGTGACAGACATCGACCGCCGCCTTGTTTACGGCTTCCAAGGCTTTCAGTAGGGGGGCTTTGTAGTCGAGGGACTCGCCCGTGTAAGCGATGAAGATCGTCGGGATGCACAGGGTGTCTCCTACGATAAAGGCGGGGGAGGAAGGATCCCAAGCCGAGTAGCCACGGGCCTCGAACGTATTGCGGATACCGCCGTTCGGGAAACTGGAGGCGTCCGGCTCTTGCTGGATCAGTAGTTTGCCCTCGAATTCCTCAAGTACGCCGCCTTTGCCATCATGCTCGATGAAAGCATCGTGCTTCTCGGCGGTACCTTCCGTCAAGGGATGGAACCAGTGGGTGTAGTGGGTAGCGCCTTTTTCCATCGCCCATTTCTTCATGCCGGAGGCCACGGCGTTCGCTGTCTCACGGTCTAGCGGGGTACCGTTGTCGATGGAGTCCACCAGTCTCTCGTATGCTTTCTCTGGAAGATATTTGAACATCTTCTCACGGTTGAATACCAATTCTCCGTAATACTCGGAAGGTCTCTCGGCGGGAGTGGTTAGCTCGGTCGCTTTCTTCTCGAACGCCGATTCTACGACTCTAAATCTTAACTTTGACATAATACCTGATGATTATTGTTGTTTATAGTAAATGACTTATCTTAGCCACTTCCTCAGCCTAGCCATGGCCTCTAGGGTGTCATCCCTATCGCCGAAAGCGGTGAGGCGTAGATAACCTTCCCCGCTCGGCCCGAATCCCACTCCGGGGGTTCCGACTATCTTGACTTCATAAAGCAGTTTGTCAAAGAATTTCCATGAGGAGAGGCCGTCTGGGGTCTTTAGCCAGAGGTATGGGGCGTTATCGCCTCCGTACACCGTGAGACCGCAGTTTTGCAGGCCCTCTTTCATGATCTTCGCGTTGGTCATATAATAATTGATAGTAGCTGTTACTTGCTGTTTCCCGGCGGTGGAATAAACCGCCTCCGCACCCCGTTGGGTTATGTAGCTGGTTCCGTTGAATTTCGTGCATTGGCGACGGTTCCATAATTTGTTCAACTGTACCCGTTGCCCGTCCAGCGTGAAAGCGTTCAGCTCCTTCGGTACAACCGTGTATCCGCAACGTATTCCCGTGAATCCGGCGGTTTTAGAGAAGCTCCGGAATTCGATGGCTACCTTCTTCGCTCCTTTGATCTCGTAGATAGAGTGGGGAATATTTGGGTCCTGTATATAAGCCTCGTAAGCGGAGTCGTACATGATAAGCACGTCGTTGGCGAGGGCATAGTTTACCCATTTCTTCAATTCGTCCTTAGTCAAGGTCGTTCCGGTCGGGTTATTGGGATAGCAGAGGTAAAGGATGTCCACCCTGCGACTGGGCAGATCCGGTACGAAGTTGTTTTCCTCCGTGCAAGGGATGTATACGACATCGCTCCATTTCCCGTTTTCCAATACCCCGGTGCGTCCGCTCATTACGTTCGAGTCGATGTAGACCGGATATACGGGGTCTGTCACCCCGATACTATTGTCGTGGCGGAGCATGTCACCTATATTTCCACAATCGCTTTTCGCCCCGTCGCTGATGAATACCTCGCTCGGTTCGATAAAGACTCCCCGGCTGGCATAATCGTTCTTGATGATAGCGTCGATTAGGAAAGGATATCCCTGCTCGGGGCCATATCCGTGGAATGTATCCTTGCTCGCCATTTCTTCCACGGCTTTATGCATCGCCTCAATAACGGCGGGGGCAAGTGGTTGCGTAACATCACCAATACCCATTCGAATGATCTTATCTTTGGGATGGGTAACCTTGAAGCTGTTTACCTTTTTCGCGATGTCGGAGAAAAGGTAATTGTTCTGTAGTTTCAGGAAATGTTCATTAATTAGTGCCATACTCAGTTCTTTTGTTTTTATGTTGTTGTTTTTGTTGTTTTGTCTTGTTCCCCGTGTCAGACTTTGATGAATCCCTCGAACACGTTGACCGCTCCGCCGGTCATAAAGACCTTACCGCTTCGCTCGTCCCACTCGATGGTTAAAGGGCCCCCATCCATGATGACCTTCGTCTTTCGCTTTGTCTTCCCACGTACGACCCCGGCCACGGCGGTGGCGCAAGCTCCGGTTCCGCAGGCTTGGGTGATGCCGGAACCTCGTTCCCACACCCTCATCCGTACCTCGTCCGGCTTTAGCACCTGCACGAACTCCACGTTTGTCCGATCCGGAAAAAGCGGGAGGCATTCCAGTAACGGGCCTACGCTTGCCAGATCGACCTGGTCCATCTCGTCCACGAAGATAACCAAGTGAGGATTTCCCATAGAGATGACGGTGCCGGTGTAAATTTCTCCTCCGGCCTCAACTTCCAAGGCGATCTCACCTACGGCAGGCTTTCCCATATCTACCGTGACCTCGGTGACCTCTTCACACTCTATTTTCAATTGTAGCTCTTTGATACCAGATAAGGTCTCTAACGTAACCTTGTTCTTTTGCGTTAGGCCGGCCTCATAGACATATTTGCCAATACATCTGGATGCGTTTCCGCACATCATCGCCTCGGAGCCGTCCGCATTATAGATATGCATGCTGAAATCGGCGATGTCTGAAGAACCTATCAAGACCAAACCATCAGATCCTATGCCTGTGTGCGGCTTGCTCCATGCGATAGATAATTCCTCGGGGTTGTGTATCGGATAGACCATCGTGTTTACATAGATGTAATCATTTCCGGCACCGTGCATCTTTGTGAATCTGATTGATTTTGTCATTTTGATGATATTATTCTTTATATTATTTCTTTTTGTTTTGTTGTAATGCAAATATATAACGTTTTGATAAGTATATAACAGGTGAGAGGCTCGAATGTTTTATAAATATGAAGTTTGTAATAGATTGAAGTTATAATATATGCTTTTAGTTATAAATAATAATTAGAAGTGTGTGTTTTGGTTTTATATCGTAATATATGCTTTGTGAATATGGGTTGCTGAACTGTAAGTAAAAAAGCTATATATCTATCTATTTGCTTAAAATAAGTCTGTTTGTCTGACGAGCCTCTTTTTCAAGAAGCCTTAACTAGGGATAGATAATGGGTGAAAATACGTATTTAACCACTGATTTCTACGTAAAAGGTCATGTTTTGTCACACGAAAGGTCGCGTTGGGCGACGCAAGTAGTGGCGTTAGCCAATGCGATAGGTCGCGTAAGGCGATACATATAGTCGCGTTGGGCGATACAACCGTATGAAATGCCTCTTTTATCCGTATAAAAAACATGTTTTGACCCGTATAAATGTGAACTAGCATGAATTATTTTTCTAGAACAAAAGGTCGTATTTGGCTAATATATTACTAAACAATCATTTGCTAATATTTTTTCTCATATTTAGGGACGAGAAGTACATCTGGCCAGAAAAATCAACTCTCCGGGAGTTTGGTTTACAAATTGACAAAAAGAAAGGAGCTACTCGGTTTTGTTTCCGGATAGCTCCTTTTTTCAGATTAACTAATTATCTAGATAATTTATTTTACGAACTTAACAGTTGTCTTATGAGCAGATCTCAAGAGCTTAGACTGATCGATTGAGATCATATAAATGCCGTTCGGCATATTCGGAGTGCTGATGTATTGCTCATCGCTAGTGATGATACCCGTAGAAACAACTTTACCTACCATATTAACGATTACATAATTACCCTTACCATTCTTTACATAAAGACCGCTAGCGGTTGTAGATACCGTAACCTCTTGAACCTCGTCATTGATAGTCTCGTTATCGGTGATGATACCCATAGCGTCAGATGTAATATATAATGTCGCCATGCGGACATTTTCTTTAACGCCATCGCCATTAGGATCAACAGCAGGACTAAAGTCTACCGTAATCTTAGTATCATTTGTAGGAGCCGTAGCCTTGATATTCATGACTTTTTCTTTACTGCTTCCTTTCAAGAAGTTGACATCTACGATCATCTTTGTATCTTTTAAGCTCGTAGCTTCAACTTTTGTCGTTGCGTCGATTTCCATTACACGAATAACCTCATCTTTTTTAGCTTCGTAAATAGAATCGATTGTAATAGTGTAATTGGTTTCTGCGCTTGCTTTAAGATTACTAACGACACCATTAACAAGAGAGGACATAATAGAATTGATTGCTGTGCTCATTGTTGCTGGCATTGTAACGATCTGTTTAGACATTGGAGTCCAAGCTGTATTTACGTCAGCACGTACTGAATCTGTTGTCGTTAAAACTAGATTTGCTCCAGATACGCCAATTGTCGGAGTCAACTTCTTATATCCTTTGATTTTGCTAGATGCGGCATCATATGAAGTCAAGACAATAGAATCTGCAGGCATGCCTGTTGTTGATTTCAAGTTTGCATATACGACAGCGTCACCCATTGGCAATTTTGCGTTAGGTGCTTGTAGAGGTTTACCGAATAAGCTAGCCTTGATAGTACTTTCTGTCATCAACTTTGTCATATCAAGAGATATTTGGAAGTTCGGGACTTGAGCTAACGTTGCAGCTAGACTACGTAAATTATCTTCTAAAGTAATCGTATAATCAATCGTACCAGAGCTATTTGCTGTTTCTGTTAGGCTTATCAATTTTCCATCTTTAAGCGGGAAATTAGGGATCATGCTACCCACGGTACCTAACCAACCTAATTTCAATTCTACGGATAAGCTGTTGAAAGGAAGAATGGTTCCTTTGTTCCCGGTCTTGATTAATACCGATAATAAATTTGTGGGTTTACCCGTTTCTGCGTCAACTAAAGCAGCTGCGGATACATCAATTTTCTCTGGTAAATCAATTTTTACGGATTGTCCGTTAAGTGAAACGTTATATTCTTTATAATCACTGAATGTCAGTTTTACGTCATTAACGATCCCTGCGATGAAATCACCCATTCCCGGTGCTATCGCAGAAAAATCCATAGAACTAAGATCCAATTTTAAACTATCAGGAGTAACCGAGATTGGATTTAATTGATCTGCACGTAGGCTTGATACTTGAGGCAAAAATAAAGGGGAATTAATTATGCTTTCGATATTAGGATTTGTGAGAGACATGAAATCAACTCCACTAATTTGCTTTACTTGATCAAAAACGGCAGGAACAATAACTTTAACAACAGCAGCCTTTTCTTTATCTGTTAATTGTTTTTGTTGTTGTGCCATCACTGGGGTGGTAGCCATGAATGTAGCGGCTGCCAAACTAATGCATGTAAAGATTTTCTTCATATAAATTTGTTTTAAAGTGTTTTATGACTCTAGCTGGCAAAGTTATTATAAAAATTAAATGCACCAGCGTTTATTATTCATAAAAGTTGGTGCATTTTGCTACTAAAGAAAAGAAATATTCGTCAATAAGCGGATTCATGTACGTCTTTTATGGCCCTGCCGCTTGGCTCGTTCATGTTTTTGAAAGCCGAGTCCCAAGCTAAAGCCTCTGCGGTAGAACACGCTACGCTAGGAATGGAAGGTACGCTTCTCGCCGCGCTTTCGCTGGGGAAATGCTCTTCAAAGATGGAGCGGTAATAATACTCTTCCTTGTTTTGGGGTGGATTGATTGGGAATCGTTTGGCGGCATTCGCCATCTCTTCATCAGTGACCGACTCGGAGGTTATTTTCTTTAATGTATCGATCCAGCCATAGCCTACCCCATCCGAGAATTGCTCTTTTTGACGCCAAGCGATCTCCTTGGGCAAACTGTCGGAAAATGCTTCTCGGAGTATCTTCTTCTCGATGGTCGTACCCGGGCACATCTTTGCCGCCGGATTCAGACGCATGGCCACATCAAGAAACTCTTTATCCAAGAGCGGCACTCGTCCTTCTACGCCCCATGCGCAAAGGCTTTTGTTCGCGCGCAAGCAATCATATAAATACAGTTTGCTTAATTTACGCAGGGTCTCTTCATGGAAAGCCTGTGCGTTCGGGGCCTTATGGAAATATAAATATCCCCCGAATACCTCGTCCGCCCCCTCGCCGCTTAGTACCATCTTGATACCCATGCTCCGGATCACACGGGCCAGTAAATACATGGGGGTGGAGGCTCGGACGGTAGTGACATCATAGGTCTCGATATGATAAATGACATCTCGTAAAGCGTCCAATCCTTCTTGTATCGTATAATGGATCTCATGATGAACCGTACCGATCGCATCCGCTACTTTACGGGCGGCGAGCAAGTCCGGGGCATCTTTCAATCCGATGGCGAACGAGTGGAGTTGAGGCCACCATGCGTCCGCTTTCCCATTGGTCTCGATGCGTTTCGCCGCATATTTCTTGGCGATAGCGGAGGTGATGGAGGAATCCAAACCTCCGGATAGAAGGACGCCGTAAGGGACATCGCTCATCAGTTGGCGTTTGACGGCGGCTTCCAGCGCATCGTGAAGTTGTTGTACGTCGGTAGGATTATCTTTCACGTTGGCGTAATCCATCCAGTCACGGGTGTACCATCTCGTGAGTTTACGGTCTTCGCTATAGAAATAATGACCGGGGAGGAACGGCTCGTAATGAGTGGCGAAGCCTTCAAGTCCTTTTAACTCAGAAGATACCATCAAGTGTCCCTCGTCATCGTATCCGATGTAGAGCGGGATCACGCCGATCGGGTCACGGGCGATCAAGTAAACCCCTTTCTCCTCGTCATAGAGAGCGAAGGCGAAAATACCATTGAGATCCTCGATGAAATCAATCCCTTTCTTCTTGTATAAGGCGAGGATCACCTCGCAATCGGAGCCGGTTTGGAACTCGTAATCGCCTTTTAACCGTTCTCGTAATTCCTGATGGTTGTAGATCTCTCCGTTGACGCAGAGGATGAGTTTCCCGTCGGGGCTGACCAAAGGCTGCCCTCCGGAGGCAGGGTCTACGATGGAAAGGCGTTCATGGGCTAAGATAGCGGTTTTGCCTTGGTAGATACCACTCCAATCCGGTCCGCGGTGACGGATTCGTTTACTCATTAATAACGCTTGTTTACGCAGGGCTTGCGCTCCGTCGTGTATATTGAATATCGCTGTTATACCACACATGATCATTAAAAATTGAAAGTTGAAAATTAGTTGGTTTGTAAGAAACGGTCGATGGATCGGGCGACATTACGGCCGGAGGCCATCGCTTTTACGACTAAGCTCGCTCCGCTGACAGCGTCTCCGCAGGCGAATAGGTTGCTGTTGGCGGTATATCCGGCGTTGTCTACGGCGATGTTATCGCGGTTGTCGGTAGCCAATCGCAGTTCTTTGATCAATCCTTCTTGCTCCGGATGCAGGAAGCCCATGGCGAGGAAAACCAGATCGGCCTCGATGATCTCTTTCTTGCCGGTCAGCCTCATCTGCGGACGGCCTCCGTCTGGGGAGGGAACCCATTCGACTTCTTCTACCTCAACCCCTATCAGGTTGTTTTTCTCTCCGATAAAACGGTTAGAGGCTAGGTTCCACCGGCGGATACAACCTTCCTCATGGCTGCTGCTGGTTTTCAGTACTTGCGGATACATGGGCCAAGGTGTCGCCGGATTCTGTCCGACGGGTGGCTGGGGCATGATCTCGATCTGGGTGACACAGGCCGCCCCATGACGGTTCGCTGTCCCTACACAATCGCTACCCGTATCGCCTCCGCCAATCACTAAGACTTTCTTGCCTTTGCAATTGATCTGGCTTTTGGGCGGGATGGGGATGCCTTCTAAGATCCGGTTCTGCTGGCTTAATAACTCCAAGGCGAAATGTACGCCTCTTAAATGACGTCCCTCGATAGATAGATCCCGGGGAACCTCGGCGCCGATCGCTACGCAAACAGCGTCGAAATCTTTCACTACATCTTTCGCTAATATCTCTTTGCCGACCATCGTGTTTACACGGAAAAGAATCCCTTCTTGCTCCATGATACGGATACGGCGATCGATAATGTGCTTGCCTAGCTTGAAATTGGGGATGCCGAAGCGTAGCAAGCCGCCCGGTAACTCATCTTTCTCGAATACGGTGACTTCATATCCTTTCCGGTTCAATTGGTTCGCCACGGTCAATCCGGCGGGACCGCTACCGATCACGGCTACCTTTTTCCCGTTGCGTACCGGTTGGATAGGCTGTACGTATCCTTCCCGGAAAGCGGCTTCCACGATAGCCGCCTCGTTCTCACGGATCGTGACAGGTTCGTCGCAGCTAAGTTTCAGTACGCAGCTTTTCTCGCAGAGGGCGGGGCAGACACGTCCCGTGAACTCCGGGAAGTCGTCGGTCTGCTCCAATACGTGATATGCCTCTTTGTAACGGCCTTTGTATAACAAATCTTGCCATTCGGGTTGCTTGTTACCCAGTGGGCAGGCCCAGTGGCAGAAGGGTACGCCACAATCCATGCAGCGGGAGGCCTGCGTACGGCGGTCGCCGCTGTTCAAGGTCTGTTCTACCTCGCTGAAATCATCTATACGTTCGTGGACGGGACGATAGCCCGCCTCTTGTCTATGTATCGTTAGAAATGCTCTTGGGTTTCCCATAGTTCTCTTGTTTTTGTGTAAATATTTAGTAGTCTTTCTGCATCTCCGCGATCTTGCGTTGGAGTTTGCGCATCTGTTCCTCTTGGAGTACTTTCTTGTATTCGATCGGGACGATCTGGATGAACTCATCCACGTACTTGTTCCAGTTATCGAGCATTAATCCGGCCAGATGGCTGCCGGTATGATGATAATGCTTGCGGATCAATTCATGAAGTTCCTTCCGTGAGGTGCTATCCTCGATCAAGGAAAGCTCTACCATTTCCATGTTGCAATAATAATCGAAATCACCATTCTTGTTCCATACGTAAGCGACACCGCCACTCATTCCGGCGGCGAAGTTCCGGCCTGTATTGCCTAAGACGACAACCCGGCCTCCGGTCATGTACTCGCAACAGTGGTCGCCTACACCTTCCACGACAGCGATCGCCCCGGAGTTTCGCACGCAGAAACGCTCTCCGACCCGGCCGTTGATATAAACCTCACCACTGGTAGCTCCATATAATAAGGTATTACCGGCTATCGTATTGTCTTCCGCTATAAAGGTGGAGCGTACCGGAGGCATTAAACTGATGTGTCCGCCACTCAATCCTTTTCCGAGATAGTCGTTCGCCTCGCCTTCCAACCGGAAATGTACGCCGTGAGCCAGAAAGGCTCCGAAGCTCTGGCCTGCCGCCCCCTTGAACTTGATATGCAGGGTGTTCTCCGGTAACCCGATGTTCCCGTACCGCTTGGCGATCTCGCCGGAAAGCATGGCTCCTACGGAACGATCGGTGTTGGCTATCGCGTAATCCAACGATACTTCCTGTCCGGATTCGATGGCGGCCTTTGCGTGACGGATTATATCCACATCTTTCACGTTGTCGATCGCATGGAGTTGACGGGTGACATGATGGATGGCCTGCGTGGCGGCTTGTTCCGGTAGATGGATCAAGCGGCTGAGATCCAATAGATCATGTTTCTCGATATGATCAGAAGGTTTACGCATGAGTAAGTCCGTACGGCCAATGATATCGTCTAGTTTCGTATAGCCTAGCTCTGCCAGATATTCCCGAACTTCACGGGCGAGGAAGGTGAAGAAATTCACCAAATATTCGTGTCGGCCATGAAAGCGTTTACGTAATTCCTCATCTTGGGTAGCGACACCTACCGGACACGTGTTCATATGGCATTTACGCATCATCACACAGCCTAAGACAATCAAGGCGGAGGTGGCGAATCCAAACTCCTCGGCACCCAGCATCGCCATCAATACGATATCCCGTCCGGTTTTCAACTGTCCGTCTGTTTGCAAGCGGACTTGTCCCCGGAGGCCGTTCATCACGAGCGTCTGTTGAGTCTCGGATAGTCCTAGCTCGGGTGGGATTCCGGCGTAACGGATAGAGCTTATCGGGGAAGCCCCCGTTCCTCCTTCTGCCCCGGAGATCACGATCCGGTCCGCTTTTGCCTTGGCTACACCGGCGGCGATGGTTCCCACGCCACTCTCGGATACGAGTTTCACACTGATCTCGGCTTGAGGGTTCACGTTCTTCAGATCGAAGATCAATTGCGCCAAGTCCTCGATCGAGTAAATATCGTGGTGAGGTGGGGGAGAGATCAGAGAGATTCCCGGGATCGAGTGACGGGTTCTCGCTATGATATCGTTCACCTTATAGCCGGGAAGCTGTCCTCCTTCGCCCGGTTTCGCTCCTTGGGCGACCTTGATCTGGATCTCGTCGGCGTTTACCAGATATTCCGTGGTCACGCCAAAGCGTCCGGAGGCTACTTGCTTGATGGCGGAGCGGAGCGATAACCCGTCCTCACGGGGGATGAAACGAGCCGAGTCCTCACCACCCTCGCCCGTGTTACTGCGTCCGTGTATCTTGTTCATGGCTATAGCTATCGTCTCGTGCGCTTCCCGGCTGATAGAGCCGAAGCTCATCGCTCCCGTGACAAAGCGGCGCATGATCGTTTCTTCCGGCTCTACCTGCTCCAAGGGGATCGGGGTGCGTTGTTTGAAGGTCAGGAAATCACGCAAGAATATGGGGCTTTCCTTCTCATCAACCACATGGGAATATTCCTTGAATTTCTTGTAGCTCCCCAAGCGGGTAGCTAGTTGAAGCATGGAAATGGTATCCGGGTTCCAAGCGTGTTTCTCGCCATCCTTGCGGAAGGAATAAATGCCTTTATGTTCCAATAAAGAATCCGTGGGGTGGGAGAATGCGTCATTGTGCATGGCGATCGCATCTGCCGCTATCTCTTCCAAGCGGATACCACCGATGTTGCTGGTGGTTCCCCCGAAGTAAGTATCTGCCAGATCCCGGCTTAGGCCGATCGCCTCGAAAAGCTTTGCTCCCCGGTAACTGCGGATCGTGCTGATCCCCATCTTGCTCATAACCTTGAATAAACCCTTGCAAATGGCTTTTACGTAATTCTTCTCGGCAGTCTCGTAATTCAATTGTATCTCTTGCCTGTCTACTAGATCATCCAAGATAGCGAAAGCCATATAAGGGTTGATGGCACTGGCTCCGTAGCCTAGTAAGAGGGCGGCGTGCATTACCTCACGCATCTCGCCGGTTTCCACTACCAGCGCTGTTTGCACCCTTTTCTGCACGGAGATCAGATGGTGATGCACGGCGCTTACCGCTAACAGGGAGGGGATCACCGCTTTTTTCTCATCTACGTTTCTATCGCTTAAAATGATGTAGTTAACGCCATCGGTGACGGATTGCTCCGCTTGCTTACATAATTCGTCCAAGGCAGCTTTCAGTCCTGCGCATCCTTTCTCTGCGTCAAACAAAGTGGGGAGCTTAACACTTTTAAAGCCCTTATACCGGATGTTACACAGGAGATCCAGTTGTGTATTGGTCAAGATCGGATGGTTCAGCCGAACCATTTTACAGTGGCTCTCGGTTGGAACTAAGATATTGCTTCCCACGGCCCCGATATACTCGGTCAGGCTCATGACGAGTTCCTCGCGGATCGGGTCGATCGGCGGGTTGGTTACTTGGGCGAATTGTTGGCGGAAATAATTATAGAGGATTTGCGGACGGGCGGATAATATGGCCAGTGGCGTATCGTTGCCCATGGAGCCGACCGGTTCCGCCCCTCCCGTGCACATCGGTACGATGATACGTTCGATATCCTCACGGCTGTATCCGAACGTACGCAGTAGCTTGTCGTATTTCTCTACCTTATGAGGAATCTTACGGCCGGATTTCAACTCGTCCAATTCCACCCGGTTTTTCTCCAGCCAAGTACGGTAGGGCTGGGCGTTCGCCAGTTGTTCCTTCAGCTCGCTATCGTAATAAATCTCGCCTTTCTCGGTATCGATGAGTAAGATCTTTCCGGGTTGCAGACGGCCTTTTTCCTGGATCTCGTTAGGCTCGAAATCCATGACGCCGACTTCGGAGGCCACGACCATCATGTCATGTTTCGTGATCAGGTAGCGGGCGGGGCGGAGACCGTTACGGTCTAGCATGCCTCCGGCGTAGCGTCCGTCGCTAAAGAGCAGGGCGGCAGGCCCGTCCCACGGTTCCATCAAGATGGAGTGATATTCGTAGAAAGCCTTTAGGTCTTCGGAGATCGGGTTCTTCTCGTTGAAACTCTCCGGTACCAGCATCGCCATGGCATGCGGCAGGCTCATCCCGGAGGCCACGAAGAATTCCAATACGTTATCCAGTGAGGCACTGTCACTCATGCCCGGCTGGATGATCGGGCGTATATCGTTGATATCCGGGATTCTGGGGGAGGATAGTACGCTCTCCCGGGCCTCCATCCATCCCCGGTTGCCCCGTATCGTGTTTATTTCCCCGTTATGTGCCAGTAGGCGGAAAGGTTGCGCCAGACTCCAAGTGGGGAAGGTGTTGGTACTGAAGCGTGAATGTACCAATGCCAGTCCGCTAGTGAAATAAGGTTGCGTCAGGTCCGGAAAGTAATGGCGTAGCTGCATGGATTCCAGCATGCCTTTGTAAACGATGTTTTTGGTGGAAAGAGACGCTATATAGAAATCATCCTTGGCCGGAAGGTCGGTGGCCGATACCCTTTTCTCGACCCGCTTACGTATGAGGTATAGCTTTAGTTCCAGCTCTTGCTGATCGTTACAGCCGATGATGAATATCTGCTTGATATCAGGTTCGGTCGCTTGTGCGTCCTTTCCCAAGATTTCCGTATGAACGGGAACTTTGCGTAAGTGCATCAAGGTTAATCCCTCTTTCTCGATCTCTTCGATGAGGATACTGAGGATGCTTGCTTGCTGTTCCTCGTCTTTGGGGAGGAAGATTAGTCCGGTGCCATATTTGCCTTTTTCGGGAACCGGAATTCCTTGCAGGAGGATGAACTCATGCGGGATCTGTAATAAGATTCCCGCTCCGTCACCCGTTTTGTTATCGGCTCCCTCGGCGCCTCGGTGCCTCATGTTCTCTAGTACCTTAAGGGCTGATTCGATGATGTCGTGCGATTTCTCGCCGTGGATATTTACTAACATTCCTACTCCACAAGCGTCATGTTCATAAGACGGGTCGTATAATCCTTGTCTGCTATTAAAATGATTTCTGTTTGTTTTCATTTATTGACCTTATGTTTGCGTATAAATGATTATTGCGTCAATTTGTTTCGCAAATATAGGTATTAATGGCATAATGTAATTGCTTGTAGGAGCGAAAGAACGGAGAAAAGATAAGAATATCTTATCTGATGTTTCTATTTGTAAGTATTTATTGGGTTTATTCTTTTTATTTGAAAGATATTTGGCTGGTTAGTTTGCTAAATGAAAGATGAACTAAAAAAAGAAGCACCGTCACGTTTTGCGACAGTGCTTCTTTTTCTCCGGAAGCGCTGTCACGGATTGTGATGTCGCTTCCTATCTGTTTTATCTATCGGGATATTCTCGGATGAAATAGCGGGATAGGAATTTCCAATTATCTTGTATGATCGCCTTGCCACGTTCCGGGCTGGTAAGGCTTTTCGTTTGTGCGTCGGCCAACATGCCTCGGTCTACCAGCTCTTTCAGGAAGTAAACGCTGCAATGTTTCACGATGAAGAAAGAGAGCGCTTGCTTGGCGGCACGGTTGGCGTCGTAGAAGGGATTGTTCTCATCCTTGATCAGCTCCACGTCACGGGTGATGACTTGGGCGCCTTCCTCGGGCGTGGCGTAGATCGCCAGTTTCTTGCCTTGCCAGTCCTCGGGAAGATGGAAGTTCTCGGCGGGGATAAGGCCGGAAGTCTCCGTGATAAATGTTTGTGCGTCTTCGGTCTTGTCGAAATAGAGAAGCAGTTTGTCACCTGCGGCTTTGCGGAAAGTCTCGTATTGTTGGCGGTTTTCCTCCAGCATATCGTCGGGCAGGGTGGCAACAGACTCGTCGGCGGTGTTCTGAAATACCGCATGGTCGGGATGCTCGGCGGGCAATATCTTTGCCAGCCATTGCGGGGAGGTCAGACCTAGCAAGGAGGTCTTGCTGGTGTAGGCCATCATGCCGTGGCTGTTGACGAGCAGGTTGTTAAGCTGCTCTTGGTTGAGGTCGGGCTGCTCCTTCCAGCGGTCGTGGGCGAAGTCGCTCAGTTCCCGGGCCGACTCAGGCAGGATATAGGATTCGTAATGGAACCATTGCAATAGACGGTCGTAATCCTCTTGCCGCTCGTAGCGGGTATCAAGGGCGAAAAGCTTGGCCATGCGGGTATTCTCCGGCGCCGTGGTCCACTCTTTGCAGAACAGGTCGTAGATAAGCATGCCGGTGGATTCGTTGGCAGGGTTGTCCGGACTGACGAAAGTGCCTTTACGATAGCCGTGATACTGCTGGGTATAATGCCAAAGGAGGAAGCGCACGTCCTCAAGGTTCACCTCATCGTCGTAATAATGATCGTCCGGAGTGTAGAAGGGGAGGTATTTGCCGTATAGCTCCTTATGGGTAAGGATGAAGGCACGCCAAATCCCCGTGCCGGAGATCACGTCCTCGAAGTAGGCGGCCATGCGGATACAGATCTGCTTTGTTTCCTCGCCCTCGAAGGAGTTTACCAACTCGGTCTTCTCCATGATATCGTAGATACGGTTCGCTATTCCGGTATAATAGGAATCCACGGGAGTGCTTTGTTTATAGGGATGCAACTGCAACCAGTCTTTCGGGAAAATTTTAATGTTCTTCATGTTATTAAATGTCTTTATGCATTCAGGAGTGCAAATGTAGTAAAAATACGTTAGCTATGTCAAACGATAAGGAAAAGTTGCGGTCTTAAAAATGTAACATTTGTAGTCTTTATTGTTATCGGATCTAAACATCTTTGAAATATCGCCCCCGTACTTTCGCGTCGAAATCAAAGATGAAATAATAAGTAGTAAGATAATGGGAAAGAGTTTAAGGGGCAAAAGATTGAAAAGGTTAGGGCTTTTCTGGATGGGAGTTTTCCTGTCATTCTCTCTATGGGCACAAACAGGGGTTATCTGCGGGACGGTTACGGACGCTAAGATGAAAGAACCGTTGATCGGCGCCTCGGTCGTGATCGAGGGGACTACGGTTGGCGCTATCACGGATATAGACGGTAATTTCCGTATCGAGAACGTGAGACCAGGTACTTATACGGTAGCCGCCTCTTACGTGTCGTACCAAACGCAAACGGTAAAGGATGTTCCGGTAGTCGCACGCCAAGAGGCGGTGTTGAATATCGAGCTTTCCGACGCTAACCTCCAATTACAGAATGTGGTCGTAGTGGCCCAACGGAAATTGGGAACCGAGATGGCCGTATTAAATACCGTACGCAAGAGCCTTCCGGTCGTGAACGGCATTTCCGCCCAACAAATCAGTAAAACACAGGATAGCGATGCCGCCGAGGTACTACGCCGTATCCCGGGAATCACCATCGTGGACGATCGTTTTATCGTAGTTCGAGGGCTTGCGCAACGTTATAATAATGTATGGCTGAACAATGCCACGACCCCTTCCAGCGAGACGGACAGCCGTGCCTTCTCGTTCGATGTGCTGCCCTCTTCCTTGATCGATAATATGATGATCTATAAAAGCCCCTCGGCGGAATTGCCGGCGGATTTCTCCGGAGGTTTCGTGCGGGTGCTGACCAAGAATATTCCCGAGGGTAATACGCTCAACGTCTCCTATCAAGTCGGGTTTAATACAAACTCCGCTTTCCGAGATTTCCAACTGACGAAAGGTTCCGCCTTGGATTATCTGGGCTTTGGCGCTGGCTCCCGAATGTTACCCTCGAACGCCCCATCTCATTTGAACGACATATCGGCAGCGGATGCGGCGGCGTTTACGAAGCGGGTGAATACGGGATGGAACGTGTGTCATTTCACGGCGATGCCGGAACAGAAACTGACGTTCACGATGAATCGTACCTTTGATATCGGTGACATGAAGATCGGTAATATCACCAGTGTGAACTATAGCACAGGCTATGATTATTACGAGATGAAAAACAACAACTACCTCTCGTACGACATGGCCAAGGATCAATCCTCATACCGTTACCGCTACGATGATGTACAATATAAGAATACGACAAAATTAGGAGCCTTGTTCAACTGGTCGTTGATGAAGGGAACGAGCAAATATGAGTTCAGGAATTTCTTCAACCAGCGTGGAACCTCTTCCTTATCGCAACGAGAGGGAACGGATTTCTACTCCGACCAAAATATCCGGAAATGGGAATCCCTTTATACCGGACGCACTACCTATTCCGGCCAGCTAAGCGGGGAGCATAAATTGAGAGAAGATATGAATAAACTGGATTGGACGTTAGGTTATGCTTTCGCCGCTTACAAGGAACCGGATCGCAAGGTGGTAAAATCTTTGGAGAGTACGACGGATGGTGACTCTCGTTATTACGTGTCCGACCCGACTCGTTATTATCAAGACTTGAAAGATAACAGCGCTTCCGCCGCCTTGAATTACGAGCATAAGTTCGCCGTCTCGGAGATGTTTACCCCTGTCTTGAACACGGGGGTATATGGAGAGTTTAAGAAACGTAACTTTGATGCCCGTCGTTTTGTCTATAATATGCTGGGAAGTGGTTATGACCGTTTTGCCGAATGGGACTACAGCTCGGTCTTCTCGGACGCAAATATATCGACCGATCGTATCTATATGAAAGAGAGTACGAACAAGAGCGACTCTTATACTTCCGATAATCTGCTGGGTGCCGCTTACGTAGCCGCTAAACTGAACTGGGGAGAGAGGCTGAATGCGAACGTAGGTGTACGTATGGAGTACTATCAATTGAAATTAGATGGTTATGAGTCGGACGGTATAAAACCGGTGCATCTGGATCAGAACGCTACGGATTTCTTTCCTTCCGTCAACATCGCTTATAATTTGAATGAGAAGCACCAAGTACGCTTGGCTTATGGACGTTCCGTGAATAGGGCGGAGTTCCGGGAGATCGTACCTTACGTATATTATGATTTCGCCTTAGATGCGAATATCACGGGTAACGTAAACTTGAAGAACGCTTATGCGAATAATATGGATCTGCGTTATGAATTTTACCCGGCTCCGGGTGAGACGGTGACGATCGGCGGTTTCTACAAACGGTTCGATAATCCGATCGAGCAAACCTATATGGAAGCGGGTTCCGGATTGCAGTACACATACCACAACGCCGATCATGCGAATGCTTTCGGCGTGGAGCTGGATATCAAGAAGAATCTGGACTTTATCGGTCTGAAAGGCTTGAGCTTCGTATTCAACGGGGCTTATATCCATAGTAGGGTGTATTTCGCCGAGGGCTCTTTCGAGCGGGATCGTGCGATGCAGGGGCAATCCCCTTACTTGATCAATACGGGCTTATTCTATCAGAATGACAACGCAGGAATCTCAGCCTCCGCCTTGTATAACCGGATTGGCAAGCGTATTGAGACGGTAGGCGTACCGAAGCAGAACCCGAACGATGATATTCCCGATATCTATGAGATACCCCGTAACTCCTTGGACTTGAGTTTCTCGAAGAAGATCGGTAAATACGTGGAGGTCAAGGGAGGCGTAAAAGATCTATTGAACTCAAAAGTAGAATATAAACAATTCCTAGAGTTAACAGAGGCTTCCGGAGAGAAACGGGAGGTTGAGCAATTAATCCGTAGCTATCGTCCGGGTGTGACCGTGAATCTAGGTGTAGCCGTGAAGTTTTAATTTGAATTCACTCATATAAACTAAATTCGTTTACTTATGAACAAGTTATTATTAAAAGGTGTGGCCGCCGCTTTCTGTATGGCCACGATGTTTGGAACAACCGCTTGTGGCGACGATGATGATCTCGTAAATGTAGAGCCGCCTGTAGAGGAAACTCAAGATGTTATATTGGAAGGTGAGATTACCTCGGATATGACCTTGAAGGCTGCTGATAACAACCTGTTGAGAGGTTTCGTATATGTGACGGATGGCGTGACCTTGACGATCGAGCCGGGAACGGTAATCAAGGGGGAGAAATCGTCTAAAGGCTCCTTGATCGTCGAGCGTGGCGGAAAGCTCATCGCCGAGGGTACGGCGGAGAAACCGATCGTGTTCACTTCCGACCAACCGAAAGCTTCTCGTACCTATGGTGATTGGGGTGGCTTGATTCTTTGTGGCAAGTCTATCGTGAATAATACGGCTGGCGAGGCTCAGATAGAGGGCGGTCCTCGTTCTTACTACGGTGGAAAGGATCCGGAAGATAACTCCGGTATCGTGAAATATGTCCGTATCGAGTTCGCCGGTTATCCATTGGAGCCAAATAAGGAGATCAATGGTTTGACTTGCGGTGGTGTTGGCCGTGGCACTACGATCGAATACGTGCAGGTCTCTTTCTGTGGCGACGACTCATTCGAGTGGTTTGGCGGTACGGTAAACGCAAAACACCTGATTGCTTACAAAGGTTGGGATGATGAGTTTGATACGGACTATGGATTCCAAGGTAAATTGCAGTTCTTGTTAGGCGTTCGCGACCCGAAGCACGCTGATACGTCCAAGTCCAATGGCTTCGAGTCTGATAACGACGCTGATGGTTCCAATAATACTCCACTTACCACTCCGGTCTTTTCTAACGTGACCTTGATCGGTCCGTTCTATGGTGAATCAGCTGGTAAAACGGAAAATGATATCTTTTATGTTACGGAAGACGCGGCTAATGGCGCTAAGGGTGGATCATTCCAAGCCGCTATGCACATCCGCCGTAACTCTTCCTTGAATGTGTATAACTCGATTTTCGTGGGTTGGCCATACGGTTTGTATCTGCAAAACGCAAATGTGGGTGCGGTTGTTAAGAATGTGATCTTCGCCGGTATGTGGGAGAATTTCAAGGATGAAACTAGCCAAAATTACTTTCAGACAGCAGACTTGAGCAACCTTACTTACGCTTCCAGCAATGATATCATCGCTAAAGATGGTGACTATACATCGATCGTAGCGGATAAGATTGACGGAGCGGATTTCTCTGATACGGCTTTGAACGACGCTTTCTTCGAGAAGGTATCTTATAAGGGAGCTTTTGATGGCAAGAATGACTGGGCCGCTAACTGGACCAACTTCGATCCGAATAACACTGAATATTAATTTAGCTTGACTTTGAATAGGCTGTGAATTTGTTTGGGGCACTGAGGTATCCGGAAAGATCCCTCGGTGTCTTTTCGCATATAATTTAGATAAGAATGTATCATGAATAAAAAGCTATTGTTATTTTCTGCTTTTATGGCGGGGGCCTCATGGACCGTACAAGCGCAAGACTTGGTTTTAAGCGAAGGACAGTATTATACCGATGCCACGCAAACCACTCCATATACGGGTCGTTATACGGAATTTTATGACGATGGTATGCTTAAGATGGAGTTATATTTGAAAGATGGCCGTCCGGAGGGAACTTACGTGATTTATTATCCGAGTGGCAAGATCGCCGAGGTGCGTTCCTATTATCATGGGATCTTTCACGGAGAATGGCGTACATATAATGAGAACGGACAGCTGATCGGCCTGGCTTCTTATAAGGAAGGGCAAAAGGACGGCCCTTGGCGTATCTGGAGTGATAAGGGAAATTTGTTGTATGAGATGTTCTATACGGCAGGGAAGAAATCTGGTGTCTGGCGTAGCTGGGATGAGGAGGGGAATCTGCTTTCCGAGGAGAATCAATAGGGATAATTGCCGTTTACATACCGTTGTAACGCCATTTACCTCTAATGGTAAATGTTTTTTCCTCTAGAGGTAAATGGCGTTACATCAGTATGTAAACAGTTTTACCTCTAGGTGAAAATACTTTTACTTCTTGATGAAAATATTGGTAAATGTAATTAAATGGAAATCAGCATGCTTACTACTCTTCCTCTTCTCCAAAGTCGAACTCGAAATCGAATCCGTCATCCATGAATTCCGGCTCAGTGAATTGCTCCAGTTCACGACGGTCTTTCTTGGTAGGACGTCCGAGACCTTTCGCACGGTTCACGAAACCGGAGATACGGTTCATCTCCAGAATCTCATACTGATCCGGGGTTGTCACGTTCTCCAAGTAATTCGGGACGAGCTTCGCGCCCACACGATTCTCGATCAATCCGATTACCTTAAAAGAGAAGGTGATCGGCGGTTTACGCACTTGGATCACATCGCCAACCTTGATCATGCGGGAAGGTTTGATCGTTACTCCACCTATCATGATACGCCCTTTCTTGCAAGCTTCCGCGGCTATCGTGCGGGTCTTAAAGATACGGGTCGCCCACATCCATTTATCGATACGTACCTCGTTCATATCTGTATTCTCAGTCTCTTTTTATTTATTATTAAATTGATTCATCGTAATCTGGATGCCGGCGAGGCAGAAGCTCTTGATGATCTCTGTCGCACGATCCAATATCTCTGGCATCAATTGCAATTCCTCTGGGGGAAATTTCCCTAGCACGTAATCGATCTGTCCGCCCCGTGGGAAATCGCTGCCTATGCCGAAACGAAGGCGGGAATATTCCTGCGTATTCAATAACTGGGCGATATTCTTCAACCCGTTATGCCCGGCGTCGCTACCCTTTGGTTTCAGACGTAAGGTTCCGAATGGCAATGCCAGATCATCTACGACGATCAATAGATTTTCCACGGGAATGTTCTCTTTTTGCAACCAGTACCGAACGGCGTTGCCGCTGAGGTTCATAAAGGTATTCGGCTTTAGCACGATCAAGTCACAGTTTTTCACCCGTATGCGTGCGATTGCCCCGTATCGCTCCTCAGTGAAATTGCCTCCTACGCTCTCTACCAGATGGTTGACAACCCGGAAACCTATATTATGGCGGGTTCCCCAATATTCGGAACCGATATTACCAAGTCCTGTTATCAAATATTTCATTATCCTCGAATCTATAAAAGAAAGGGGAAGAACATTCTATGAATATCCTCCCCTTCATGTATTGTAATAATGTTTTTACCTCAGATTATCCTTTAGCCTGAGCACCACGAGCGGCACGAGTCAATTGAACGGCGCAAACAACAGCGTTTTTAGCGTTCATCAATTCAAGACCTTCGAAGTGCAAAGCACCTACCTGCATAGTCTTACCTAAGCCAAGGTGATCCACATTAATCGTCAACTTTTCAGGGATTTGATCGTATATAGCTTTCACTTTCAGTTTTCTCATTTGAAGAGACAACTTACCACCGGCTTTAACACCTTCTGCGTGACCTTCCAAAACAACCGGAACTTCCATTACTACGGCTTTGTCCTTAGATACTTCCAAGAAGTCCATGTGAAGGATTTCGTCAGTTACAGGTTGAAACTGCATGTCCTTAACGATTGCCATCGTCTTGTTACCGTCAATGCTTAACTCAACAACGAAAATCTCCGGAGTGTAAACCAACTTACGAACGGCTTCTTTTGTAACCGTGAAGTGAGTTACTTTTTCGCCACCGTATAATACAGCGGGAATTTCATTGTTCTTACGCATTGCCTTCAAGGCTCTTTTCTGATCAGCGGAACGAGCGACGATCTCTCTTCCTTTTCCTTCTAACTCAAATGTCTTCATTTTCTTTAATTTTTGTGTTACTCAAAATTAGTTATTTTGCTTCCTAATTTCCCATCACACGGTACGGGGCTAAAAAGCGGTGCAAAGATACGATTTTTGTTTGATGTGACAAATATTTCGCATGTTATTTGTCGGATTATCGATCTAGCTTCACTAATTTCGTGGTTCGCATGATCCAACGGACAAGGCCGTGGGGGAGGAGCATTACGAGGGGTGTGCATATTTTGTTGAAGAGGCCCGGTAATAGGGAAGCCCGGTGGTGAAACAAGGCATTAATCCCTTTTTTAGCCAGTTTTTCCGGACGCATCATGATACCTAGGCGGATCGCTAAGGTCTTTAAGTTGTCGCTTAGGTTATATAAATTCGTGGCGACGGCGCCGGGACAAAGTACGGTTACGCTTACTCCATAATCCAGTAACTCTGAACGCAAGCCTCGGGAGAAGCTTTTCAAGTATCGCTTGGTGGAAGCGTACAGCGTAATTCCCGGATAAGGTAGCCAACAAGATAGGGATGACATATTGAGGATATATCCATGACGCCGTTTCTTCATCTCTTGCCCGAAATAATAACAAAGCTGGGTAGGAGTGGTCACGTGGAGGTAGAGCATTTTCTCGACGATGTTGGCCTTAGCTTGTAAGGTCTCGCAGAAAAAAAACATACCGGCGTTATTGACCAATACCTCTATTGGGATGTTTTTCTCTTGGCAAGTATCATATAGCTCCTTGGCCGCCCCGGGGATCGCCAAATCACGATAAAGCGGCAAAACTTCTATACCATATTTCTCGGAGAGAAACTCACCTTTCTCCCGGATCGCCTGCTCCTCATTGCTGACGATCACTAACTGATAGCCTCGTGAGGCTAGTTCCTCGGCATAGGCGAGACCTATTCCGGAGCTGGCCCCCGTGACTAAAGCCCATTTCTTTTCCATTATTTATATTCAAGCCTTTTGATTTCACGTACGATACATTCCGGAAGACCTTTCACGTTCTTATGACAGACCATATCCTCACTATACATACGGGCGATACAATAGTTGCTATGCCCACAATCGCAACGAGCGTGCTCGTCTTCTTTCATACGGTTGACGAAGCCCGGCTCGTTCACCAAGGCACGTGCCATGGCCACAAACTCGAACCCGTCGTTCAGTACCTCCTCGATCTTGTCTCTGGAGACCAATCCTCCTACGTAAATAAGAGGTAAATGTAAGGCTTTGCGGAATTTCAACGCATCTTCAAGGAAGTAAGCCTCCTTAAACGGTTCCGAGGGAATCATATATTTACCTACCATGCGAATTCCAATCGGTAGATAGCCGCGAGGCATATAATACGCCATCGTACGGATCGGCATTTCTCCCCGCATTACATACATGGGGGCACGGCTCACGAATCCGCCGCTTAGTACTAAGGCATGCGCTCCGCATTGGTCTTGGAGTGTACGGGCTACTTCTAGGCATTCGTCTATTTCAAGTCCTCCCTTGAACCCGTCCCGCATATTGGTCTTTACGGTTACGGCCATGTCGGAACCTGCTGCTTTCATCACCTCTTCCATACACATTCTCATGAAGCGCATACGGTTCTCAAGGCTTCCTCCATATTCGTCTTTCCGGTGGTTGGTATACGGGGAAAGGAATTGGCTGATCAGATAACCATGCCCGGCATGGATCTCGACAGCGTCCATACCTGCCTCACGTGCCAATCGTACGGCCTCGCCGTAGGCACGAGCCATGGAAGCGATCTCGGATTGTCTCATACTTCGTACGATCGTGGGAGAGTAGAGGTTGAAACCGCTGGACGCTGAAATAGGCGTGCATCCGCAAATCCGCTTATGCGACATATTACCACAATGGCCTAACTGGATGGAAGCGGCGGCTCCCTCTTTATGGATAGCGTCGGTGAGCTTGCGGAGGCCGGGAATAATATCCGGACGCATCCACAGCTGACGCTCGAACGACAAGCCGCTTTGCGTCACGGCGGCATAAGCTATGTTCGTCATGCCGATCCCTCCGGCGGCTACGGATGTGTGATAGTTGAATAACTGCTCCGAGGGAGCGTTTCCCGGGCACATACTCTCGAATGCGGCGGCCCGGATCGTGCGGTTCCTAAGTGTTAGCGGACCGATCTTACCGGGTGTAAACAGGATTGATTTGTCCATATCAATAGATTAATATAGTTGTTTCGAAAAATTAAGTTAGATGGTTTTCTCTATATTCCAGACGAAGGCCCGAAGCCCTTGCGCTTCCGTTTCCTTGTCTAAGTTGTGTAGGATTTCCAGAAAATGATCGACCTTCTCGTCTTCTACCATCGTAAGGATAGCTGAATTCAAGGTAGGCCAAGCGTGATTGCCGTAATGTGGCTCGCCTGTTTTACTTCCCCGTCCTTGCACGACATCCCAATAGGTAAAACCTTTAAGGTTATTACGGTCCATGATACTGACGATAGCTTCGTAATACGCTTGATTGAAAGATATAAATATCGCTTTCATATAGTTGTTTTTATGAGATCGCATATCCGTAGGGAAGCTTTTCTTACGATGGGCATTCAAGACAGCTTATAATGGGCATCGTAAGCACCTTACAATGGGCATTGTTATGACCTAACAATGCCCATCGAGGTTTGCTTGGCCTCAGCTTCCCTATGGTACGCAAAGATAATTAATTATTTCGTAATGCCTTCCTTATTTTACGGCGTCTTCGTTTTACGCCGTTGGCAGCGAATACGGCATAGACCGGCTCACCCGATAAACCTGGGGGATTAAGCATACAGCTTTGTAAGTCTGAAAAG
>ERZ857982.146-NODE-146-length-125167-cov-14.885926_pt1 | contig 125167 bp, 107 predicted proteins | sample MGYA00519955_ERZ857982 | MGnify/ENA primary metagenome ERZ857982 (study PRJEB31778, sample SAMEA3449416) | human gut metagenome | biome: human gut; feature: human-associated habitat; material: faeces | place: United Kingdom | collected 2010/2012 ... | reverse complement strand
ATGGTAGTGTGGGGTCTCCCCATGCGAGAGTAGGGAACTGCCAGGCATTAATTAAAGTGAAGAGGCCATCCTGAGGGATGGCCTTTTTGCGTTCATGCGCCCGGGTGCCGCCCACGTACTATCGTCCCAGCCAACGCAAAACAAATGTAGCGATCTGTGGTATATCATTGATATCTAATAGCGGGACATCCAGGGAAAGCGGAATGTCGCTGGCGACGGCGATCACATGTTCATCAATGGTCAGCTCATCCACTTCATGCCCACACCCCTGTCGGAATAATAAGATCTTCGCCACCGCTTCGTGTTTAAAACCTTCAACAAGCACTATATCCAGCTTAGAAGCATCCATTCGACTCACCAGATACGTTAAATCCAGCTCAGGTTCTTCCGGTGTTTCTGTCATCAGCGCCCAACGTTGCTGACTGGCGACAAGCGTTTGTGCTGCGCCTGCCTTGCGTAACTCGTAACTGTCTTTGCCGGGCTTATCTACGTCCATATTGTGATGGGTATGCTTAATTAATCCTGGGCGAACCCCTCTGGCGCATAACGCTGGAATCAATTTCTTGAGCAGCGTAGTCTTACCGGTGCCGCTCCATGCGGCTATACCGAGTAGTGGGATCATGATTTCTCCTGCCATCTGGCGAGTTCTTCCGGCGTGTTCACATTCACAAATGCCTGCTTAAAATCACTGAAATCAACAGCATGACCACCGGCCTGGCGCATAAAGACCATGACCCGCCGTTCACCTGACCGGAGATACTCCTGTAAGAAAGGTGCTACGGAGCGATTAACCAGTGCAATTGTCGGGTGGTCCCGCTCGCCGTCGTGAACCCATACGACAGGCGCGTTATTACGCTGAGCTTTTAAACGTGCAACCAGATCGCGGGGAATGTAGGGCGTGTCACAAGGGCAAAACAGAAACCAGTCTCCTTTCTCTTGTTGTAAAACAGACAACATACCCGCCAGAGGCCCCGGAAAATTGGCCAGTGAATCGGGGATCACTTTCAGACCGCTTTGTTGATAAATATCCTGATGGCGATTCGCGTTAATCACGACGGTTTCAAGCTGAGACGCCAGCGTATCAGCAACATGCTTCCAGAGTGGTTTGCCATCCAGCTCAAGCAGACCCTTATCTGCCCCCCCCATTCGCCTGGCCTTACCGCCTGCCAGCACAACCCCCGTTATTGCACTCTCCAGATTCACTGATATCGCCTCTTTTATTGTGGGATTGACCCTGCTAACGTATCTACATCAAATTAAGGAGCACAGCCATGAAATGTAAACGCCTGAATGAAGTCATTGAACTCCTGCAACCAGCCTGGCAGAAAGAGCCCGATCTTAATCTGCTGCAATTTTTACAGAAACTGGCGAAAGAGTCAGGTTTTGACGGCGAACTGGCGGATTTAACCGACGACATTCTGATCTATCACCTGAAAATGCGTGACTCCGCAAAAGATGCGGTGATCCCTGGCATTCAGAAAGATTATGAAGAAGATTTCAAAACGGCGCTATTACGCGCACGCGGCGTGATTAAAGAGTAAAACCTTGTAAGCGGCGCCACCGAAATCGCCACAAAATGATATCCTGAATCATTCGTAGTATTTTCCGGATGATGGGATGAACGATAACGCTTTTACTTTCCAGACATTACACCCGGATACCATCATGGATGCGCTGTTTGAACAGGGAATCCGGGTGGATTCCGGTCTTACCCCGCTCAACAGCTATGAAAACCGCGTCTATCAGTTTCAGGACGAAGAGCGTCGACGCTTCGTCGTTAAGTTTTATCGCCCTGAGCGTTGGTCTGCCGATCAAATACGGGAAGAGCATCAGTTTGCACTGGAACTGGTAAAAGATGAGGTGCCGGTCGCGGCGCCGCTTGTCCTCAATGGCCAGACGCTACTGAACCACCAGGGATTCCACTACGCGATTTTCCCAAGCGTCGGCGGGCGACAGTTCGAAGCGGATAATATCGATCAGATGGAAGCGGTAGGGCGCTATCTGGGTCGCCTGCATCAGACCGGGCGTAAACATTCTTTTGCCTTCCGGCCGACAATGGGCCTGGAAGAGTATCTCATTGAACCTCGCAAACTTTTCGAAGACGCACCACTGATTCCCTCGGGGCAAAAAGCGGCTTTCCTGAACGCGACGGACACCCTTATTGCTGCCGTTACCGAACGTTGGCATACCCGTTTTGAGATGCTGCGTTTACACGGGGATTGCCATGCCGGAAATATCCTCTGGCGTGATGGCCCGCTGTTTGTCGATTTAGATGATGCCCGCAATGGCCCTGCCGTTCAGGATCTGTGGATGCTGCTGAATGGCGATAAAGCCGAGCAGCGGATGCAGCTTGAAACGATTATCGAGGCTTATGAAGAAGTTAGTGAGTTCGATACTGCTGAAATAGAACTTATTGAGCCTTTACGCGCGATGCGTTTGGTTTATTATCTTGCCTGGCTGATGCGTCGCTGGGCTGATCCTGCGTTTCCTAAAAATTTCCCGTGGTTAACCGGGGAAGATTACTGGCAACGGCAGACTGCGACATTTCTTGAGCAGGCAAAAGTACTGCAAGAACCCCCTTTACAATTAACGCCAATGTATTAAACGGACACATCAGGAGAGAGTTGATCATGAAAAAGATTTGGCTGGCGCTGGCTGGTATGATTTTAGCTTTTAGCGCATCGGCAGCGCAGTTCAGTGATGGTAAGCAATACATCACACTGGATAAGCCCGTTGCTGGCGAGCCTCAGGTTCTGGAGTTTTTCTCCTTCTACTGCCCGCACTGCTATCAGTTTGAAGAAGTGCTGCACGTTTCTGATAACGTGAAGAAAAAGCTGCCTGAAGGCACCAAAATGACCAAATACCACGTTGAGTTCCTGGGCCCATTGGGTAAGGACCTGACGCAGGCATGGGCTGTGGCGATGGCACTGGGCGTGGAAGATAAAATCACTGCGCCGATGTTTGAAGCAGTACAGAAAAACCAGACCGTTCAGTCTGCTGCCGATATTCGCAAAGTATTCGTTGATGCGGGTGTGAAAGGTGAAGACTACGATGCGGCATGGAACAGCTTCGTGGTGAAATCACTGGTTGCGCAGCAAGAAAAAGCGGCCGCTGATCTCCAGCTTCAGGGTGTACCGGCGATGTTTGTAAACGGCAAATATCAGGTTAACCCGCAAGGGATGGATACCAGCAGCATGGATATCTTCGTACAACAGTACGCCGATACCGTGAAACATCTGGTTGAAAAGAAATAAAAAAAACGCCGGTCATTGACCGGCGTTTTTGTTTTCCGCTTTAATCTTTTCTATCTGTTCGTCTTTTTCATTCCAGAGTGCATTCAACCAAAGCTGGAAACGGCGTTTGAATCCTTTGTCATTCACATAGTCACCGTGTAGCTCTTCTTTAATCGGCTCCAGATCGATACGTACCACGATGCGCGTCAGTTTACCGCTCAACATATCGTAGAATGGTTTCCGATCGTTTTCAGGGTAGCAGAGGGTAACGTTGAGCAGCTTATCAAACTGAGACCCTAAGACGTTTAGCGCCATCGCGATCCCCGCCGCTTTTGGTGGGAGAAGGTTTTTATATGGCGAGCGAGTTTGCCGACGTTTCTCTTCGGTAAAACGCGAACCTTCGACAAAATTTACGATCGTTGTGGGATGCGCGCGAAATTTCTCGCAAGAACGGCGGGTTGTTTCTACATCTTTACCGCGTTGTTCGGGATGACGGAGCAAATAAGCGCGCGAGTAGCGTTTCATAAACGGCATATCCAGCGCCCAGCAGGCCAGGCCGATAAACGGCACCCAGGCTAACTGCTGCTTAAGAAAGTATTTGTTCATTGGAATGTGCTTACGGAACAGAACGCAAAGCACCACGATATCGGCCCAGCTGTGATGGTTACAAATAAGCAGATACCAGTTTTTCTTGTTCAGGCCTTCCAGCCCTTCCACGTCCCATTTAAGCCACGGATTGAGATGCAGCAGCAGCGCCAACCCTTCACACCAGCAGTACATCATGAAATTACAAAAAACGGATACCTTGCGCCAGACGACAGGAATGGGCAAAAGGAGCTTCACGATCCCGGCAAGGATGATCGGCACAGAACAAAAAATAGTGACCAAAATGGTCAATACGATACTCAGCAACAGCGTTATCGCAGCGAGTATTCTTGTCATAATTAAATTATTCAACGGGTTAGCCATAAATAGTGCGCGAAAGAGACGCAAGGGGCTGATTTTATCAGAAAACGCATCAAATGACGGGTCTTAGCGAAACAGAAAAAATATTGATATCTATCCACACACTGAGATGACGCTGAATAATGGGATAAAGTTCTGGTGATTTAATTAACATGTTGAAAAATAATAATAAATTTAATGAAAATTAAATCATCAGGATGAAATTAAATGAAATGTAATAATTTATGCACAAAGTTATCCACAGCTCGCTTTGCGAGCGATCCAGAAGATCTACAAAACTTTTTCGACAAATGCGGCGAAAAACTCATGTTTTCATCCTGTCTGTGGCATCCTTTACCCATAATCTGATAAACAGGCACGGACATTATGGTTCAGATCCCAGAAAACCCACTTATCCTTGTAGATGGCTCATCTTATCTCTATCGCGCGTATCACGCCTTTCCTCCTCTGACGAACAGCGCAGGGGAGCCTACAGGGGCGATGTACGGTGTTCTCAACATGCTGCGCAGCCTGATTATGCAGTATCAACCGACGCATGCCGCAGTGGTATTTGATGCCAAGGGTAAAACCTTCCGTGATGAGTTATTCGAACATTACAAATCGCATCGCCCGCCGATGCCTGATGACCTGCGTGCGCAGATTGAACCGCTGCATGCGATGGTAAAAGCGATGGGCCTGCCGCTGCTGGCCGTTTCGGGTGTGGAAGCGGACGACGTTATCGGTACGCTGGCGCGTGAAGCCGAGAAGGTGGGCCGTCCGGTGCTGATCAGCACCGGCGACAAAGATATGGCCCAGCTGGTGACGCCAAATATCACGCTGATTAATACCATGACCAATACGATTCTGGGCCCGGATGAAGTCGTGAACAAGTACGGTGTTCCACCCGAATTGATCATCGATTTCCTGGCGCTGATGGGCGACTCTTCCGATAACATTCCTGGCGTGCCGGGCGTGGGTGAAAAAACCGCCCAGGCGCTCCTTCAGGGGTTAGGCGGGCTGGATACCCTGTATGCCGAATCAGATAAAATTGCGGGCTTAACCTTCCGTGGCGCGAAAACCATGGCCGGGAAGCTTGAGCAGAATAAAGAGGTGGCTTACCTCTCTTATCAACTGGCTACCATCAAAACGGATGTCGAACTGGAGCTAAGCTGCGATCAGCTTGAAGTACAACAACCAGCGGCTGAAGAGTTGCTTGGCCTGTTTAAGAAATATGAATTTAAGCGCTGGACCACCGATGTGGAAGCGGGTAAATGGCTACAGGCGAAAGGTGCGAAGCCCGCAGCAAAACCGCAGGAAACCATAGTTATTGATGAAACGCCAGACGTGCCTGCGACCGCGCTTTCTTACGATAACTACGTCACTATCCTGGATGAAGCGACGCTGGAAAGCTGGATTGAGACGCTGAAAAAGGCGCCCGTTTTTGCATTTGATACCGAAACGGACAGCCTGGATAACCATGCGGCGAATCTGGTCGGTCTCTCTTTTGCTATTGAACCGGGCGTGGCGGCCTACGTTCCCGTGGCGCATGACTACCTGGATGCACCCGATCAGATTTCCCGCGAGCGAGCGCTGGAACTATTGAAGCCGCTGCTGGAAGATGAGAAGGCGCGTAAGGTTGGGCAAAACCTGAAGTACGATCGCGGCGTATTGCAGAACTATGGCATTGAGCTGCGCGGTATTGCTTTTGACACTATGCTCGAATCCTACATCCTGAACAGCGTTGCTGGTCGCCATGATATGGACAGCCTGTCCGAACGCTGGTTGAAGCATAAGACCATCACTTTTGAAGAGATTGCCGGTAAAGGTAAAAATCAGCTGACCTTTAACCAGATTGCCCTGGAAGAGGCCGGACGTTATGCCGCAGAAGATGCGGACGTTACGTTACAGCTGCATTTGAAAATGTGGCCAGAGCTACAGCAGTACAAAGGGCCGCTGAATGTCTTCGAGAATATCGAAATGCCGCTGGTGCCGGTGCTTTCCCGCGTAGAGCGTAACGGTGTAAAAATCGACCCTGCCGTGCTGCACAAGCATTCAGAGGAGATCACGCTGCGTCTGGCGGAGCTGGAGAAGAAGGCGCATGAGATCGCCGGAGAAGAATTTAACCTCTCTTCTACCAAACAGTTGCAAACTATTCTGTTTGAAAAACAGGGTATTAAGCCGCTGAAGAAAACGCCGGGCGGTGCGCCGTCCACCTCGGAAGAGGTGCTGGAAGAGCTGGCGCTGGACTATCCGCTGCCGAAGGTGATTCTGGAATATCGCGGGCTGGCGAAGCTGAAATCAACCTACACCGATAAACTCCCGCTGATGATCAACCCGAAAACCGGGCGAGTGCATACCTCTTATCATCAGGCGGTGACCGCGACGGGGCGTTTATCGTCTACCGATCCTAACCTGCAAAATATTCCGGTACGTAACGAGGAAGGACGCCGTATTCGTCAGGCGTTTATCGCTCCGCAAGATTACGTCATCGCATCAGCGGACTATTCGCAGATTGAACTGCGTATTATGGCGCACCTTTCCCGCGATAAAGGTCTGTTAACCGCCTTTGCCGAAGGAAAAGATATCCACCGGGCGACGGCTGCTGAAGTGTTTGGACTGCCGCTGGAGAGCGTTACGGCTGAACAGCGCCGCAGCGCCAAAGCGATTAACTTTGGTCTGATCTACGGCATGAGCGCATTCGGTCTGGCGCGTCAGCTCAATATTCCGCGCAAAGAGGCGCAGAAGTACATGGATCTCTACTTCGAACGCTACCCTGGCGTACTGGAATATATGGAACGCACGCGCGCTCAGGCAAAAGAGCGAGGCTATGTTGAAACGCTGGAAGGGCGTCGTCTCTACTTGCCGGATATTAAATCCAGCAATGCTGCGCGTCGTGCCGGTGCGGAACGTGCCGCCATCAACGCTCCGATGCAGGGGACGGCAGCAGACATCATCAAGCGCGCTATGATTGCCGTCGATAAATGGCTGCAAGATGAACAGCCGCGCGTGCGTATGATCATGCAGGTACACGATGAACTGGTGTTCGAAGTGCATAAAGATGATCTCGACGTGGTATCGAAAAAGATCCATCAACTGATGGAAAACTGCACGCGTATTGATGTGCCGTTGTTGGTGGAAGTGGGTAGCGGCGAAAACTGGGATCAGGCGCACTAAGGCTTTACTGAATAACGCGCTTTTTTCGTAACTAAGCAACATAAGATAAAACGTTTTGTGATGATCATTAGAATTCCCTATGTAAAGAATGAAAAAAAATTACAAAAAGTGCTTTCTGAGCTGCTTAAAAAAGAGTAAAGTTATTCGCGTAGGGTACAGAGGTAAGATGTTCTATCTTTCAGACCTTTTACTTCACGTAATCGGATTTGGCTGAATATTTTAGCCGCCCCAGTCAGTAATGACTGGGGCGTTTTTTATTTTGCTCGTCATACTTCAAGCTGCATACGCGTTGGCTTCGAATTACTCGGCTCATCCATGAGCCTCACCCTTACGGGCCGCCGCTTCGCGGCGTTCAAATCTGTTCCAGACAGATTTGTCGCTCACCCCAGTCACTTACTTATGTAAGCTCCTGAGGATTTGCTGTGTTGCTGCCTTAGAGCAAGAATAAAGAACTGTAGGCCGGATAAGACGCGCAGCGGCGCCATCCGGCATATCGGTGGGTTATTCCCCGTCCTGCGTCTCTTCCACGGGAGCCAGATCGTTAAACCAGCTATCCAGTTTCTGACGTAATTTATCCACGCCTTGCTTCTTCAGGGAAGAAAACGTTTCTACCTGCACATCGCCGTTAAAGGCCAGTACTGCTTCACGCACCATATTCAGCTGCGCTTTACGTGCGCCGCTGGCCAGTTTGTCCGCTTTGGTGAGTAAAACCAGAACCTGAATGTTGCTCTCTACGGCCCACTGGATCATCTGCTGGTCGAGATCTTTTAACGGGTGACGGATATCCATCAGTATCACCAGGCCTTGCAGGCTCTGACGTTTTTCCAGGTATTCGCCCAGCGCGCGTTGCCACTTACGCTTCATCTCTTCCGGGACTTCTGCATAGCCATAGCCGGGCAGGTCAACCAGACGTTTGCCTTCAACCACCTCAAACAGGTTGATGAGCTGAGTACGGCCCGGTGTTTTGGATGTACGCGCCAGACTCTTCTGATTCGTAAGCGTGTTCAGCGCGCTGGATTTGCCTGCATTGGAACGGCCAGCAAAAGCCACTTCGATTCCGGTATCGGAAGGTAAATGGCGAATATCAGGCGCACTCATCACAAAGTGCGTCTGTTGATAATTCAAATTAGTCAAAGCGGTCGTCTCCGTCAGTCAAAGCTTTGCAGCGATTATACCTGAACAGCGGCAAAAGACGGATTTTTCAGCATGCGGGGTGTGTGTAAGCTAAAACCATGCTCTTTGTGAGACATTGCCGATTGTTCTTATGCGAAATTTCAGAGTAAGCGCAGACCGAAAATTAAGATAAAATAATAAAATCATAACGTTATGTTTCAGGCAATATTCTGAAAAGTGGACATTCGCGTTTCGATTACTTGTGCGTTTATGCCAGAAGAGTAAAGTAGCATCCATAGCGAGGAAGCTGTCAGGATTACGACTCAGGATGAGGGTCAGGAGCGCCAGGAGGCGAAGACGCAGGATTTGTCAGGAAGACAAACGTTCGGAGACGTTAGTAAAAGGAAATGGAAACAACACGGAATGTTTCAGGCTAAGGGAAAAACAGGGCGTGTTGGTAGCCAACAGGGATCGTAGAGCCCGTTAGGGTTGTTAGACAGCAAAAAAGGCGACAGATTACTCTGTCGCCTTTTTTCTTTATAGGGTTTCTGCTAGATTCCGCGGCAAATGAAACTCGTCATACTTCAGGTTGCATGTGCGTTGACTTCCTGCAACTCGAATTATTTAGAGTATATACTGACTAAAACAGCCAAAGACGAATCACTATGAAATCAACTTCTACACCACGCGGTAAAGGTCCCGCAAAAGCGCGTCGTAAAACACGCGAAGAGCTGAATCAGGAAGCGCGCGACCGTAAGCGTCAGAAAAAACACCGTGGTCATGCGGCGGGGAGCCGTGCGACAGGTGACAACGCGGCTTCAGGCGGTAAAAACCAGAACAAGCAGAAAGATCCACGAATTGGCAGTAAAACCCCCATTCCCCTGGGTGTGACCGAAAAAGTCACCAAACAGCACAAACCGAAGAGTGAGAAACCTATGCTTTCACCGCAGGCTGAGTTGGATTTACTGGAAACGGATGAGCGCCTGGATGCGCTGCTGGAACGTCTGGAAGCAGGCGAAACCCTGAGTGCGGAAGACCAAACCTGGGTAGATGCCAAACTGGATCGTATTGATGAGCTGATGCAGAAGTTGGGCCTCTCTTATGATGACGATGAAGAAGAGGAAGAGGACGAAAAGCAGGAAGATATGATGCGCCTGCTCCGGGGCGGCAACTAACGGGTTTACACCGTGGGCCTTCCCGTCCTGCTTATAACCCTTCCGGTTGTATGTTATCTGGTGTGGTTATTCGTTAAACTACAGCGGTTGTCGCGGCGACAGAAGTGGCTGCGCAACCGGTTTATTACCCGTAGTGGGGTAAAGCCGGTACGCCGTACCCGCCAGCGACGCCATCGGAAGGAGTGAGCATGTCTGAACAGTTGATAGACTGGGATCTGGCCCTGATCCAGAAATATAACTATTCCGGGCCACGATATACCTCGTATCCCACAGCGCTGGAGTTTTCGGAAGACTACGGCGAAGAGGCATTTCAGCACGCTGTGGCGCGTTACCCTGAACGTCCGCTGTCTCTGTACGTTCATATCCCGTTTTGCCATAAATTGTGCTACTTCTGTGGTTGCAACAAGATTGTGACCCGCCAGCAGCATAAGGCCGACCAATATCTCGATGCGCTTGAACAAGAAATTATTCATCGCGCGCCGCTGTTTGCCGGACGTCGCGTTAGTCAACTGCACTGGGGCGGCGGAACGCCAACGTACCTGAATAAAGCGCAAATCAGTCGGTTAATGACGCTTCTGCGTGGAAACTTTCATTTTAACGACGACGTCGAAATCTCGATCGAAGTCGATCCCCGTGAAATTGAGCTGGATGTGCTCGATCATTTACGCGCGCAAGGGTTTAACCGCCTGAGTATGGGGGTGCAGGATTTCAATAAAGACGTTCAGCGTCTGGTTAACCGCGAGCAGGATGAAGAGTTTATCTTCTCGCTGCTCAATCATGCGCGCGAGATAGGCTTCACCTCGACGAATATCGATCTGATTTACGGGCTGCCAAAGCAAACGCCGGAAAGCTTCGCCTTTACGCTCAGACGCGTGGCGGAGCTGAGCCCCGATCGCCTGAGTGTCTTTAACTACGCTCATTTGCCCACGTTATTCGCCGCTCAGCGCAAAATCAAAGAGGCCGACCTGCCCAGCGCGCAGCAAAAACTCGATATCCTGCAAGAGACCATCTCGTCGCTGACGGAGACGGGCTATCAGTTCATCGGGATGGATCACTTTGCCCGCCCGGATGACGAACTGGCCGTTGCCCAGCGTGAGGGCGTTCTGCATCGTAACTTCCAGGGCTATACCACTCAGGGCGATACGGACCTGCTGGGGTTGGGCGTTTCCGCCATCAGTATGATTGGCGACAGCTACGCGCAGAACCAGAAAGAGCTGAAGCGCTACTATCAGCAGGTGGATGAGCTGGGGAATGCGTTATGGCGTGGCATTGTGCTGACCCGCGATGACTGCATTCGTCGGGATATTATTAAGTCGCTGATCTGCAACTTCCGTCTCGATTACGCAGCGGTTGAACAGCAGTGGGATCTCAACTTCGCGGCGTACTTTGCGGAAGATTTAGCGCTGCTGGCGCCGCTGGCGAAAGATGGGCTGGTGGATGTGGATGATAAGGGGATTCAGGTTACGCCGAAAGGCCGTCTGCTGATCCGTAACATCTGTATGTGCTTTGATGCTTATCTGCGCCAGAAAGCGCGGATGCAGCAGTTCTCACGGGTGATTTAGTGGCGTTGCCCGGTGGCGCTACCGCTTACCGGGCCTACAAGTTAACATCAACCGTAGGTCGGATAAGCGTTAGCGCCATCCGGCACGCATTTAGCTAAACAGCCCAACCAGCGCTGCACACAGCACTGCGGCAACCGCAGTTTGTGGCGTGTGGCTGTCGACCGCTCCGCTCGATACCAGATTGATTAATGATTCCAGCATGATGATTCCCCCTGTTTGCCGGGCATGATCATACTCAACTCATCGGAACAGTAAAGCGCAAAATAACGGCAATTTGCGCTTAAATATTAATCTTTACACAACGACGAATCGTCACTCCATACCCAGCTCTTTTAGCTTGCGAGTCAGGGTGTTACGACCCCATCCCAGCAGCCGTGCCGCTTCCTGTTTATGCCCCTGGGTATGACGCAGCGCGGTGGTTAACAGCGTACGTTCCAGCTCAGGCTGCGCTTCAGAAAGCAGGTTTTGATGACCGGAACGCAACGCGCGATCCGCCCACTGCGCCAGCAATGTGGCCCAACTGTCTGACTGTATGTGCGACTGGCTGTCTGGCACCGTGGCTTCAAACAGCTCGCCGGGTAAGTCCTGAATCAGAACCTCCTGTCCGGCGGCCATCACCGTTAACCAACGGCAGGTATTCTCCAGTTGACGCACGTTGCCAGGCCAGGCCAGACGCGTCAGCGCCGCTTCGGTTTCCGGGTGGAGCAATTTGGCTTCGACGCCCAGTTCGCGGGCAGCCACTTGCAGGAAATGCCGCGCCAGGCGTGGAATATCTTCCCGACGCTCGCGCAGCGGCGGCAAATGTACGCGAATCACGTTCAGGCGGTGGAACAGATCTTCACGGAACTTACCTTCCTGTACGCGTAATTCCAGGTTCTGATGGGTGGCGGCGATAATCCGCACATCAACCTTCACCGGCGCATAGCCACCAACGCGGTAAAACTGCCCATCGGCTAAGACGCGTAGCAAACGCGTCTGCACATCCAGCGGCATATCGCCGATCTCATCGAGAAACAGCGTGCCGCCGTCGGCCTGCTCAAAGCGCCCCTGACGAATGGTATTCGCCCCGGTGAACGCCCCTTTTTCATGACCAAACAGTTCGGACTCGATCAAATCCTTCGGAATAGCCGCCATATTCAGGGCGATAAAGGGAGCTTTAACGCGTGGGCTATGGCGATGCAGCGCATGGGCGACCAGCTCTTTACCGGTCCCGGACTCGCCGTTGATCAGCACGCTGATAGACGAGCGTGAGAGGCGGCCAATAATGCGAAAGACATCCTGCATCGCGGGCGCTTCGCCGATGATATCGGTTGTTGGGCCGTTGATCTGGACATTGCGCGGCTGTTGCTGCTCCTGATAATGGCTGATCGCGCGTTCAACCAGCGCGACCGCTTCGTCAATATCAAAAGGCTTTGGCAGATAATCAAACGCGCCTTGTTGATAAGCGCTGACGGCGGCATCGAGATCGGAATGCGCCGTCATTATGATGACCGGAAGCATGGGGTGACGCTGTTTGATCTGTTTTAACAGCGCCAGTCCGTCCATTCCCGGCATACGGATATCCGACAGCAGGACATCCGGCGTTTTACTCGCCAGCGCGTCCAGCACTTCGTTTCCGCTTTCAAATGTGGTGCAGTGTAATCCCGCCCCGGCGAGCGCACGTTCAAGCACCCAACGGATGGAACTATCGTCATCGACTACCCAGACTATCCCTCGTTGCATAAACGTCACCTTTATTTCCTGATAGGCAGGTAAACCGAGAACTCGGTATGACCCGGCCAACTGGTAAATTCAATTTTGCCGGAATGCTGATCAATCAAATTACGGGCAATGGATAAGCCCAGCCCGGTGCCGCCTTCGCGGCCGCTGACCATCGGGTAAAACAGCGTGTCCTGTAAATGGGACGGAATACCCGGCCCGTTGTCCTCAACGTCGATGCGCGCCGCCAGGCGATAACGCACGCCATGCAGCGTCAGCTGGAATGCGGTACGGGTACGCAGAATGATTTCACCGCCTTCCGGCCCTAACGCCTGTAAAGCGTTACGCACGATGTTCAGCAGGACCTGTTCAATCTGGTCCGGGTCGTGAGGCAGTTCTGGCAGACTGGGGTCGTAATCACGAATCAGCGTGACGTTCTCCGGCAGCTCCATCGACACCAGTGCGACGACGCGTTCTGCGACTTTGTGGATACTCTCCGTGACGTGCATACCCGGCTGTTGCGGCCCCAGCAGTCGGTCAACCAGATTACGCAGCCTGTCGGCCTGCTCAATAATGACTTTGGTGTACTCCAGCAACGCCGGGTCAGGCAGGGCTTTACTGAGCAGCTGGGCCGCGCCGCGTAAACCACCAAGCGGGTTTTTGATCTCATGCGCCAGACCGCGCACCAGGTCGCGGGCGGCGATTTGCTGGGCATGCTGAAGCTGTTCCTGGCTCAGGCGGCGCTGGTTATCCATCGGCGCCATTTCCAGCAGGATGAAGTTATCCGGCAGGCGCTGGGCGGTTAGCGAGAGAATATGAGAGCGCCCGTCGATCACCAGCGTGACTTCGTTGTCCGTAAATCCCTGACCTGCTTCCAGGCTTTCGCGCATCAGCCCAATATTTAATGAAAAATAGCTCAACAGCTCAGGCAGCGGCGTACCAAACAGCTTGCGGGCGCTTTGGGCGAGCAGCTGTTGTGCGGCCGGGTTGGCGTAATGCACCGCCAGCTCGTCGTCAACCAGTAAAATGCTGTTGATTAAAGAATTGAGGATCTGCCCAGCATCGGGCTGCGTGCCTGTTGCCATTTAGCAGTCTCCTGGAATAGTTTGCACCAATTTAGTGCATTATAGCTTTTTACGTGTAAAAAGCGCGTGGGATCAGAACGTTGGTGGAGAAAAAAGCCCATCGTGTGATGGGCTACAGATGAGTGGCAAACGTTGTGCCGGATGGCGGCTTTGCCTTATCCGGCCTACAAGGTGATGTTACCGGTAGGCCTGATAAGCTTGCGCCATCAGGCGTCTTATCATTCGCCATCAATCTCAAACCTGCCTGAACAGGCTAAAAGTTCCACGGCAACTCAACGATTAAACGCTGTAGTACAGCTCAAACTCTACCGGGTGCGGCGTCATGCGCACGCGGTCATTTTCTTCAATGCGCAGGGCGATGTACGCGTCGATCGCTTCATCAGTGAACACGCCGCCTGCTTTCAGGAATTCGCGGTCAATATCCAGCTCGTTGAGCGCTTCTTCCAGAGAGCCTGCAACCTGTGGGATCTCTTTCGCTTCTTCCGGCGGCAGGTCATACAGGTTTTTGTCCATCGCTTCGCCTGGGTGGATCTTGTTCTTAATACCGTCAAGACCCGCCATCAGCAGAGCGGCAAAGCACAGGTACGGGTTCGCAGCCGGGTCCGGGAAGCGCACTTCGATACGACGCGCTTTCGGAGAGGCCACAACCGGAATACGGATAGAGGCAGAACGGTTACGGGCGGAGTAGGCCAGCATGACCGGTGCTTCATAACCCGGAACCAGACGTTTGTAGGAGTTGGTGGTCGGGTTCGCCAGGGCGTTGATCGCTTTCGCGTGTTTGATTACGCCGCCGATGTAGTACAGCGCCTGCTCAGACAGACCCGCATATTTGTCGCCGGAGAACAGGTTAGTCCCGTTTTTGGACAGGGACATGTGGCAGTGCATACCGGAACCGTTATCGCCGAACATCGGTTTTGGCATAAAGGTCGCGGTTTTACCGAAACGGTGAGCGACGTTGTGCACAACGTATTTGTAGATCTGAATTTCGTCCGCTTTTTTGGTCATGGTGTTGAAGCGGGTTGCCACTTCGTTCTGACCTGCGGTTGCCACTTCGTGGTGGTGAGCTTCTACAACCAGACCCATCTGCTCCATAACGGAACACATTTCAGAACGGATGTCCTGAGAAGAGTCTACCGGCGGAACCGGGAAGTAACCGCCTTTTACTGCCGGACGGTGACCTTTGTTGCCACCTTCGTACTGGGTGGAGGAGTTCCATGCGCCTTCGATATCGTCGATAGCGACGTGGGAACCGGAGATAGAAGAACCGAAGCGGATATCGTCAAACAGGAAGAACTCTGGCTCTGGCCCAAACAGAACGGTGTCTGCGATGCCGGTAGAGCGCAGGTACTCTTCCGCGCGCTTGGCGATGGAACGCGGGTCGCGATCGTAGCCTTGCAGGGTGCCTGGCTCCAGGATGTCGCAACGAATAATCAGCGTAGAATCAGCGTAGAACGGGTCAATGACCGCAGTGGATGCGTCCGGCATCAGAACCATGTCGGATTCGTTGATACCTTTCCAGCCACCGATCGAGGAGCCGTCAAACATTTTGCCTTCTTCAAAGAATTCGGCATTCACCTGATGAGCAGGAATCGTGACGTGCTGTTCTTTACCTTTGGTATCGGTGAAGCGCAAATCAACAAACTTCACTTCATGCTCATTCAGCATCGTCAAAACGTGTTCAGCGGACATACTTAACTCTCCCGGATTGGTCATTGTCGTCGTGGTAACGAAGTCTTCAATTCTGCAAAAATTGGCCGTGTCGCCGTAAAAAATACAAAGCGAAATCTGTGCCAACTTTTAAATTGCCCCTAAAAGGCGTTATCATGCGCACCATCGTGCAAAAGGGCCGCACCATAGTGGATATGTTGCACCAATATAGTGCTTTAATGTGAACATTAAGCACCATGTTGGTGCAATGGACAGTGAGTGACCCTTTTAACGCTCCGTGAAAGCGATCACAAAGAAACTCTGCAATACTTGTTTGCGGAGGATCTCTGTGATCCTGTTTTGTAGTGCGATTAATCCGTGTACAATAACGCGCTATTTCTAATGCCTGAGGCAAAGTTGTGATCGAAAATTTGCGTAACATCGCCATCATCGCGCACGTTGACCACGGTAAAACTACCCTGGTCGATAAGCTGCTACAGCAATCCGGTACGTTTGATGCGCGTGCCGAAACTCAAGAGCGTGTGATGGACTCCAACGATTTGGAGAAAGAGCGTGGGATTACCATCCTCGCTAAAAACACTGCTATCAAATGGAATGATTACCGTATCAACATCGTTGATACCCCAGGACACGCCGACTTCGGTGGTGAAGTTGAACGTGTAATGTCCATGGTAGACTCCGTGCTGCTGGTGGTTGACGCATTTGACGGCCCGATGCCGCAGACGCGCTTCGTGACCAAAAAAGCCTTTGCTCATGGCCTGAAGCCGATTGTTGTTATCAACAAAGTTGACCGTCCTGGCGCGCGCCCTGACTGGGTTGTAGACCAGGTATTCGACCTGTTCGTTAACCTCGACGCGACCGACGAACAGCTGGACTTCCCGATCATCTACGCTTCGGCGCTGAACGGTATCGCAGGTCTGGATCACGAAGATATGGCGGAAGACATGACCCCGCTGTATCAGGCGATCGTTGACCACGTACCGGCACCGGACGTTGACCTGGACGGCCCGCTCCAGATGCAGATCTCTCAGCTGGACTACAACAACTATGTTGGCGTTATCGGCATTGGTCGTATCAAGCGCGGTAAAGTGAAGCCGAACCAGCAAATCACTATCATCGATAGCGAAGGCAAAACCCGTAACGGTAAAGTGGGCAAAGTGCTGACTCACCTGGGTCTGGAACGTATTGATAGCGACCTGGCGGAAGCGGGCGATATCATTGCAATCACCGGTCTGGGCGAGCTGAACATCTCCGACACCATCTGCGATCCGCAGAATGTTGAAGCGCTGCCAGCGCTGTCTGTTGATGAGCCGACCGTTTCTATGTTCTTCTGCGTAAACACCTCTCCGTTCTGCGGTAAAGAAGGTAAATACGTGACCTCTCGTCAGATCCTTGAGCGTCTGAACAAAGAACTGGTACACAACGTTGCGCTGCGCGTTGAAGAAACCGAAGATGCGGACGCGTTCCGTGTATCCGGTCGTGGTGAACTGCACCTGTCCGTTCTGATTGAAAACATGCGTCGTGAAGGTTTCGAGATGGCGGTTTCCCGTCCGAAAGTTATCTTCCGCGAAATCGACGGCCGTAAACAGGAGCCGTACGAAAACGTCACGCTGGACGTCGAAGAGCAGCACCAGGGTTCTGTGATGCAGGCGCTGGGCGAGCGTAAAGGCGACCTGAAAAACATGAATCCAGATGGCAAAGGCCGCGTACGTCTTGACTACGTGATCCCAAGCCGAGGTCTGATCGGTTTCCGTTCAGAGTTCATGACCATGACCTCCGGTACGGGTCTGCTGTACTCCACCTTCAGCCACTACGACGATATCCGTCCGGGCGAAGTGGGCCAGCGTCAGAACGGCGTACTGATCTCCAACGGTCAGGGTAAAGCGGTTGCGTTCGCACTGTTCGGTTTGCAGGATCGCGGTAAGCTGTTCCTGGGTCACGGCGCGGAAGTTTACGAAGGCCAGATCATCGGTATTCACAGCCGTTCTAACGACCTGACCGTAAACTGCCTGACCGGTAAGAAACTGACCAACATGCGTGCGTCTGGTACTGACGAAGCAACGGTTCTGGTTCCGCCGATCAAGATGACCCTGGAGCAGGCTCTGGAGTTCATCGATGACGACGAACTGGTAGAAGTGACTCCAACCTCTATCCGTATTCGTAAACGTCACCTGACGGAAAACGATCGTCGTCGTGCAATGCGCGGCGCGAAAGAAGAGTAATACGGGCTTACAAAATCGGCCTGATAACTCCGATTCGTAGGCCGGATAAGGCGTTAGCCGCCATCCGGCAACAAAAAGCCGCTGATTTCAGCGGCTTTTTTATTATCCTGTTCAGAAGAAATATTTTACCCCGACACGAATCTGGTTTTGCTCCCGATGGTAGGGCTCCACATTGCGATCCAACCAACGTAACTCTAAGTACGGCAGCCAGTTCTGGTTAATCCGGTATCTGAAAGTATTGGTAATTTCCCAGTGGTGTTTGGTTCCGTTGCTGCTGTTAAAATCATTCACATTATAAAAATAGTGTGGCTCAAAGGTATAAGAAAATTTATCAGTAATGATGAAATTCCAGTAGTTGCCGATTTCATAGCTATCGTTATTATCTAATTCACCATTTAAATCAGTAGAACTGTAGTTATTATGGTTGTAACGGTTACGAACCGTCAGATTAAACCACGGTGTGAATTTATAATTGACGTCCAGATAAACAGCGCCGCCAGAACCGATGCTTTTATCGTTTATCAGACCACCGGGTTGAATGGTTAACCGGTCCGTCGGTTTAAATAACGGATACCAACCCTCAATTTCATTATAACCATGCTTTAATTCATCATCACGCTGTAGCGTATAGGTGTTGGTCAACATAATTCCAGCCCCCATATCGGAGTTGTAGCCAACGCGCAGCATGAATTCCATTTGATCGGATGCCAGATTATAGGCCTCGCGGTTTTCCACATAAGCGCCCGCAAAAACAGAAGTGGAGATAACAGAGGATAACAGCATTATTGTGTTCAACGTTTTCATAGTAAATCCATTTTTTAAGCGTAGGGAGCCGCTATCCATCGAAATGGATAGAGCGGCAATTATTTTATTTAATTAGAACAGAGGTTTTTTAATGGCTTACAACGCCGGTTTGTATCGATTGTTTCTTTCGTTGGCTAATTTCCTCAATAATAAAAGCAAAACGTTTTTCATTGAGCTTATAAAAAAAGCCCATTGTGAGTGCGGCGATAATCGCCAGGCCGCATGGCCAGAGAAATATCAGCTGACGCAGGCCAAGTAACGTCTCCGCGCTTTGCGCTATGTTCGGCACGTAGCCAATTTGCGTCAGCATAATGCCGGGCAAGAAACCCGCCAGCGCCGCAGAAATTTTTCGTGAGAAGGTATAACCGGTATAGACCGACCCTTCCGCACGAATGCCTGTTTTCCATTCGCCGTAATCGACCGTATCAGGAACCAGCGCCCAGTTCAGGCTGTTAACGAACGCGGTGCCGAAAAACGCCATGCAGGAGAAGATCACGAACAGGAAAGAGGTTCCACCCCAGAGAAAGTTCAGCACATCGCCGATAGCCCACAGCGTCAGGCCGCCGAGATAGACCTGCTTTTTCCCAAACCGTTTTACGGTTACGGGCACCAGCAGTACGCCGACCAGAATGCACCCCATACTGAAAAATCCCATCCATGACAGCAAATGGATGTCGTTCAGCACGTACTGGGTGTAATAGACCTGAATCGCCAGTTTGATGTTAAACGCGGCCAGCGTACATAAGTTGGCCACGCAGAGCACCAGCAGCGGCGGATTGCGGAAAATCGCACAGAAGGATTTAAGAATGCTGGGCTTATGGTGGGCCGGAACGATATCGATATACCGTTCTTTCATCCCGCTGAAACACCACCACATACTGAACAGGCCGCAAACGGAGAAAATCAGCGCGGCTACCAGATAACCCAGAGAAGATGACTGGGTAAAGAGCGCCTGAATCGGCATAAAGCCAACGGTACACAGCAACAGACCGAGCGTTGCGCCGCCCTGACGCCATGCTGCGAGTTGGGCGCGCTCATGCGGGTTTCTGGTGATAGCGGGCACCATCGCCCCGTATGAGCAATTCATCAGGCTGTAAAACAGGCCAAACAGCATGAACAGTACGGTTGCCAGCGCTGTTTTGACCGTCAGTGTAAAATCGGTGGCGAGAAACTGCGCGCTGGCAACCAGCGCGACAGGAAATGATGCATACAGAATGAAAGGGCGAAACTTACCTTTAGCGCCAATATGACGACGGGAATCCAGCAGCACTCCCGTCAACATATCGGTGAACGCGGTAAAGAACTTCGCCACCAGAAAGATAATCCCACCGTAATATGCGGGCATCCCCAGTTCATCGGTATAAAACTTAAGCAGATACAGCGTACCGATACACAGCATCAAATTTGAGCCGAAGTCACCCATGCCATAGGCATATTTTTCCCGTAGGCTCAGTTTTAGCGTCAGCGGATCATGGTCAGACATAATCGCTCCTCAATAACGCCCCGAAGGGCGCCTTTATTATCATTGTTAAGCCGTTTGTTTACGGGCTTCTATCTCTTCAACGATGCGGACATACATCTTCTCGTTGAGGTTGTAGAAACATCCCATTGCGATGATGGTTATCACCGCCAGCGCGCACGGATAAATGAAGATCAGCTGCCGCAAACCTTCGACAGTGCCTGCCGATTGCACCACATTGGGCACGTAGCCGATTTGGGTCAGCATCCAGCCGGGGAAGAAGCCCGCCAGCGCCTGAGACACCTTACGGAAGAAGGTAAAACCGGTGTATACCGTTCCTTCTGAACGCACGCCGGTGCGCCATTCACCGTATTCCACCGTGTCGGAGACCAGCGCCCAGTTCAGGCTGTTCACAAACGCTGAACCGAAAAACGCCAGGCAGGAAAACGCGACAAAACTGACCGAGCCGCCGCCAAAGAAGTAGTTGAGAAGATCGCCGATAACCCAAACCAGCAGGCCGCCGATGTAGACCTTTTTCTTGCCGAAGCGTCTTACCGCGCCGGGCATTAAAAAGACGCCGATGAAAATGCAGCCCATGCTGAAAAAGCCCATCCAGGAGAGGAGGATCGGGTCATTCAGTACGTACTGGGTGTAATACACCTGGATCGCCAGCTTAACGTTGAAAGCGCCCAGGGTGCAGAGATTCGCGATACATAAAATGAACAGCGGACGGTTCCCGGCAATGGCGCGAAACGACTGGAGCAGCCCCGGTTTTTCGGTCGCTTCAACCGGTTTTACCTCCACATAGCGCTCTTTGACGCCTGCGTAGCAGAGCCACATAAACAGCAGGCCAAACAGTGAGAACAGCGTGGCGGCGAAAATATAGCTTAGCTGTGCGTTCCCTTCGATCAGATTCATCACCGGAACGAAACCGACGGTGCACAGCAGCAGGCCGAGCGTGGCGCCGCCCTGACGCCAGGCGGCAAGCGAGGCGCGCTCATCCGGGTTTTTGGTAATGGCGGGCACCATCGCGCCATACGAACAGTTCATCATGCTGAAGAACAGGCCGTACAGCATAAACAGCACCGTCGCCATCACCGTCTTACCGGTGATTTCAAACGGCGTGCCGACAAAGTTGGCGATGGCCAGCAGGGTCACCGGAAACGCGGCATAGAGCACGAATGGACGGAACTTGCCTTTCGGGCCGATTTTACGCCGCGAGTCGAGCATAATCCCGGTGCCCATATCGGTGAAGGCGGTAAAGAATTTGGCGATCAGGAAAATAATACCGCCATACGTGCCCGGTAGACCCAGCACATCGGTATAAAACTTAAGTAAATAAAGCGTACCAATATCCAGCAGGATATTGGAGCCTAAATCACCCATCCCATAGGCAAGTTTTTCTTTAAACGGCAAGCGTAGGGTCGCCGGATTTGATGACGTTTGACTCATTATTTTTCTCCATATGCCCGTGAGTTTCCCCACGGGCGAGCCGTATTAGATAGTGCGTAAAGAGGCAAACAGTGATGCCCACTCGCTCTCTGCACGGTAAAAGACCGGAGGCTTGCCGAGCGGCGCGTCCACGGTAATCTCGCCACCGCGAAGCGTTTCGCCCGTCCACGCGTTGATCCAGTTATCCTCAGGCAGATATAGCGTCCAGTCGCGGCGTCCTTGTTCGTGGACCGGCGCAACCAGCAGGTCGCGACCCAGCAGATACTGGTATTTCAGGGTGTAGGTCTGCGCATCGTCCTCGTAGTGCAGGAACAGCGGGCGCATGACCGGCAGACCGGTTCTGGCGTTCTGCGCCACCGCCTGTTTGAGATACGGTTTCAGGGTGGTAAAAACGGTTGTCATACGGGCAAAGTGGGCGATAGTTTCCGCGTCGCCATCAAACTGCCAGTTATCGCCGGGGCGGTTCCCTTCGTGGGTACGCATCATCGGGGTGAAGGCGCTGAAGTCACACCAGCGCAGCAGCAGCTCTTTACTGCGCTTCATGTCGAACAGGGTGGTATAACCGCCAATATCGCTGTGATGCAGACCGTGACCCGTCATTGCCAGCGACAATGCGGCAGGCACCACGGAGGCGAGACCGTCGTCCAGACTCCAGTCGACGTTCTGATCGCCAGCCCACATCATGGTGGAGTATTTTTGGCTGCCGGTATAACCCGCACGCATAAAGAACAGGATCTCGCCCAGCTTGCCGGTCTCTTGTAGCGCTTCGTAGTTACATTTCGCCCACAGCGCCGGCCAGGCGTTATGCATAATTTCCGCGCTGACGCCGTTATGCAGGTAAGTGTCGGTTGGCAGGTATTCCCCGAAATCTGCCATCCAGCCGCCGCAACCCAGCTCAATCATGTTTTTCTTGATGACATTCTTGAACCAGTCATAGGCTTCAGGATTGGTCAAATCCACGACGCCGCCATAAAACTCGCCGAACTCAACCAGATAGTCATCGCCCGCAGCGTCTTTTGCCAGATAACCGTGTCTGGCCGCTTCGGCGCAAAGATCTTTATCGCTGGCGACGTAAGGATTGATGTAGGAGAGGAACTGCACGCCTTCTTCTTGCCACTGCTTGATACGGGTATCCAGCTGCGGATAGTTGTCGCTGTTCCACTTCCAGTTCCACATCACGCGTTTGCCGAAAGAGGTCATGCGGATGCCGGACCAGTCCTGCGCCCAGATGCCATTCACCTTCACGCCTGCGTTGCGCATGGTGTCCAGCTTCTGCTGGCAGACGTCGGTGCCGCCCTGAATGCCGAGCGTCACGCCGTCGTAAACCCAGTCCGGCAACACCGGCTGGCGGCCTAACAGCGCCGTCAATTTTTCCAGCAGGGCGATGTAGCTGTCGGCGCATTCAAAACGCAGGGTAGCATTGTCTTCCCATAGCGCCAGCTCATGGTATTCCGGCGCGCTAAAGTCGAAATTCATGTAGCAGCTGTTATCGACGTGGCAGTAGTACTTTTGCGTGCTGACAAAAGTGGGCTGTGGGAAAAAGGTCCAGTAGTAATCCCCGCCCGCGTTTTCTTTGCAGTCCGCCTGCCAGGTGACATAGCTGTTTTTGTTGCGCCCGACGCCTTGTTCGCTGGTCCAGAGCGGGAAAGGCTTGCCGCGCAAATCGAAATAAGAGAACTGTTCGCCGCAGCCATAGATGTGATCTTCTGGCTGGGCGGCCAGGCGTAACCAGATGCGGTTATGGGTAAGATCGCTGTTTTGCAGTTTTAGCGTCAGGCGGCCCGCCTCATCGGTGGCGATGTGTAACGCCGCGCTGATGGCATCGCCGCGATTGAAATGGATCAACCAGCCATCCGGGGACTGGCTTGTCGTTGCGTCAGTCAGCGCGATTTTCTCATTCAGCTTATCTTTTATGCTGAAATTACCGCGAAACATGTCGATATCGGCGACGCCGGCGCCAATCCACAGGCAGGGATTTTCTGCGCTGTGGGATAGCAGCAGACGATCTTGCCAGCTCAGGGTGAAGCCGTCATCGGTTGTTGTCAGGGTGATATTGTGTAGGGTATGCATAAGTTTTCTATCCTCAATGTTGCCGGACGGCAGCGCTCTTGCCTACGGTTAGCACGGCGCTCGTCGGCCGGATAAGACGCCTTAACGTCGCCATCCGGCATGTCATATTGTTATTTCGCGTTGCTATCCAGCAGGCCCGCAGCAACGGCGGGAGCCAGCCCCGGCGCCAGCGGCAGGCGCGGGATCACCAGGCAATGCAGCAGGTGGTAAATATCCTGCTTGCCGTCCCACACTTTGGTGGTCACCTGGTTATTGGTATCCAGCTCCTGCCACCACGAACCGTTCTCGTAGTCCATCAGATAAGTGATGCAGTAATCCCACCACTTCTGATACCAGGCTTCGTATTGGCTATCGCCGGTGAGGGTATACAGGGCGTAAGCGGTGCCCATTGCTTCCACAATCGGCCAGCGCACTCTTTCACGTACAATCGGTTTGCCGTCCCAGTCCACGGAGTAGACGAAGCCGTCTGCGCCATCGGGCGCCCAGGCGTCGCGAAGGGTGGCGTGGAATAACCCTTTGGCATCTTCCAGCAGCCAGGCGGGCGGAGTTTCAAAACGCGCTTCCAGGGCCGCATGCAGGTGCAGCATCAGGCGACCCCACTCGATCCAATGCCCCGGCGTGCCGCCGTAAGCGCGGAAACGGTGGGCAGGGTTATCTTTGTTGTAATCGCGAATGGGGTTCCACTGCGCATCGAAGTGCTCGTTGACGCGGTAGTCGCCGTTGCGGGCCACATCGTGAATAATGACGGAGGCGATGCGCAGCGCGCGGTCGAGCCATTTACGATCGTGGGTCACGTCGTACACGATCAAAAAAGCCTCTACGGCATGCATGTTGGCGTTGCCGCCACGGTAATCTTCGGTCTGGCTGAAGGCTTCGTCCCAGGACTCCAGGCACATCTGCTCCTCTTCGCTCCAGAAGTATTTTTCGATGACCTCGATCGCGTCATCCAGCAGTTTTCTGGCCTGTGGATGGCCCGTGGTGACGGCGCTTGCCGCCCCTAACAGGACGAAGAAATGCTGATATCCCTGTTTGGAGGCGTCCATCACGCCTTCATCGTTTACACAGGCATACCAGCCGCCGTAGCGCCGATCGCGTAACGCGCCGTTCAACGCGTTAATACCATGGTCGACTAACTGATATGCGCCCGGACGGCCCATCGATGCAGCAACGGAATAAACGTGCAGCATACGGGCGGTAATCCACAGGTGCGTACCCATCTCCGCTCTGATCTGTCCCTGGTTTCCCAGCCAGCCGAAACCGGTAGGTACTGCGGATTTTTTCCCAAAGTCAAAAATGCGATCGGTTTCTTGCTCCAGCCAGCGGTTGTGGCTCAACGTGTTAAACCATTTCATGCTTTCATCCTCACATTAACGACGGCGGGCCATCATTTCGTCGACGATCTCACCCAAACGCTGCAACTTAGGCACAGAAATATCACGCAGCATCAGTTCGGTATCCGGCAGGCCAATCACCGATGACCAGACGGCGCGACCCGCCAGAAAACCGGATGCGCCCGCGGTCATTGCGACTCTGACCGCCCGAGGGAACAATTTTTCCTCAATACCGGAGGAGAGGATGACCCACGGCATATTGATATGCTCGTTCAGGCGCTGTGACGCGGCGAGAAGGTCGTGCTGTGCGCCTTTGCCGTACAGCGGCATTTCAACTTTGTAGAGATCCGCGCCGCTGTCGCCCAACTCTTTCGCGGCATCAATGATGGCCTGTTCGCGGTCGAACTTATCGCCACGGCGAGGTGGGCGCACAACCGGTTCGATAATGCTCACCAGACCATTGCTGTGGCACATCTCATTAAATTCTTTGACCATATCAAGACGCTGTTGGGCGTCTTCATCGCTGCGCCAGAGCACCAGTAGTTTTAGCGCTTTACCGCCGTCTTGCTTTATCGCTTGTGGATTGATTTTTTTATCAATGACGACGCTATCGACAGGAATGCCATTGCCGGGGATGAACGCATCGGCGGCGACGATCATGGCGCAGTTTTTCGCAATCGCGTTTTGCTCCACCACCTGTTGGTAACAGAACTGTTGGTCAATCAGAATGGCGGAGGCATAAGGAGACAGCGCTTTTGCGGCATTCACTTTGAAATCCGTCAGTACGCTGTCGGCAACAGGAGACTTCGCACCAGCAGCTGCAAACATTAAGCGCATCGCTTCACGCTGATCGACCGCCAGCATGGCAAAGCCGCCGGATGCGCGCGTAATGTCTTTGATGGTGTAGTTGTTCATTCAGTTTTCCTTTATTCAGTCGTTACATTTTGAATTTGTTCGGTAATCCGGCGCTGTTACGCACCTGTTCGAGAATGGCTGTCCAGTCTTCCCGGCCACGACCGGCGGCGCGAGCCTGGTTATAAACTTCACGGGATGCGGCGCCGAGCGGCATCGGCACATGCAGTTGGTTGGCAACATCCAGCGCAATCCCCAGGTCTTTGTGCGCCAGATCGATCATGAAGGAGGGAGAAAGGTCGCCTTTCAGCACTTTGTTCGGCCAGGAGGTGGTGAAGTGGCCTTTGCCTGCCGGGGTTCCGCTCATCACTTTTAACGCGACGTCGAAGGAGAGGCCCAGCGCTTCGCATAACGCGGCGGCTTCGGCAGAAAGCGCATTCAGCGCGATGCTCATATAGTTATTGATAAGCTTTACGCGAATCCCCATGCCGGGGCCGCCAGCGTTAATCAACTCATTGCCCATCGCCATCAGTACCGGCGTTGCGCGCTCCACCTGTTCTGCGCTGCCGCCTGCCAGTAATAGCAACGTCCCCGCAATGGCGTGATCGGACGTTCGACCGACCGGGACATCCATCATGCTGAACCCTCTGGCGCGCATATCTGCGATAAGTTTGTCCGTCTGTAGCGGATGGATGGTGGACATATCGATCACCAGCGCGTCCTGCGACAAGCCTTCGCAAACGCCTTGATCACCGAATAACACGCTGCGAACGAGATCGCCATTAGGCAGCATTGTGATGACAAACTCGGCCTCTTTCGCCGCCTGCGCCGGGCTGCTGGCAGGACGAGCGCCTTGTTCCACCAGGGTCTGTATGGCGTCGGGGTTCACATCAAAGACGCTGAGCTGATGGCCCTGCTTGAGCAAATTACTCGCCATGGGCGAACCCATCTGGCCTAATCCGACAAATGCAATCACTGCCATATCGTTCTCCTGAAACGTGGATGTCATTTTTTGTCACTTGCGTGACGCTGATTTTGTCTGTTTTTGATCGTATTTGTAATTTATGGTCAAAAAATTGACAGCCGTCACTTTTTAAACATTTTGCGAAATTAAAATAATCGCATCCCGAAATGCTTAAGGAATGACCATGATTCGTGTTGCTTGTGTGGGTATCACCGTGATGGATCGCATCTATTACGTTGAAGGTTTACCGACTGAAGGAGGTAAATATGTGGCGAAACGTTATACGGAAGTGGGCGGCGGGCCTGCTGCAACTGCCGCAGTGGCTGCGGCGAAACTGGGGGCGCAGGTGGACTTTATTGGGCGTGTGGGAGATGACGACACCGGAAGCAGCCTGCTGGCGGAGCTGGAATCCCTGGGGGTAAATACCCGCTATACCCGGCGTTACGTGGGGGCGAAGTCCTCACAGTCTGCGGTCATCGTCGATGCGAAAGGGGAGCGGATTATCGTCAATTATCCCAGCCCGGATTTATTGCATGACGCTGACTGGCTTAATGAGATCGACTTTTCTCAATGGGATGTGGTGCTGGCGGATGTTCGCTGGCATGAAGGGGCGAAACGGGCGTTCACGCTGGCGCGCCGGGCCGGAGTCATGACGGTTCTGGATGGAGATGTGACGCCACAGGATATCAGCGAGCTGGTGGCGTTAAGCGATCATGCCGCCTTCTCTGAACCGGGTCTGACGCGCCTGACGGGAATACAGGATACCGTAAGCGCGTTAAAAAAAACACAAATGCTCACAAATGGACATGTCTATGTCACGCGCGGCGGTGAAGGATGCGACTGGTTAGACGATAATGTCTTTCGGCATCAACCCGGATTCCCGGTAGAGGTGGTCGACACCACCGGCGCGGGGGATGTTTTTCACGGTGCACTCGCCTTTAGCCTGGCGGGTGGAACGCCGGTCGAAGAGGCCGTCAGGTTTGCCAGCGGCGTGGCCGCACTGAAATGCACCCGACCAGGCGGGCGTGCCGGAATCCCTGACTGTGATCAAACCCGATCTTTTCTGTCACTTTTTGTATAAAATGTAAGGCAATGGTTTTTCGAGGAATTTGCATGAGTCTTACTGAACTGACCGGTAACCCACGGCATGATCAGTTGCTGGCGCTGATTGGCGAGCGCGGTTACATGAATATTGACGAACTGGCTGGCCTGCTGGATGTGTCCACGCAGACCGTGCGTCGCGATATCCGCAAACTGAGCGATCAGGGATTGATTACGCGTCATCATGGTGGCGCGGGACGGGCTTCCAGCGTTGTGAATACCGCCTTTGAGCAGCGAGAAGTCTCCTGGACGGAAGAGAAAAAAGCCATCGCGGAAGCGGTGGCGGACTATATTCCAGACGGCTCCACGGTCTTTATCACCATTGGTACGACCGTTGAGCAGGTAGCGCGGGCGCTGTTAAACCACAATCATCTGCGAATTATCACTAACAGCCTGCGTGTGGCGCATATTCTGTACAATAATCCGCGTTTTGAAGTGATGGTGCCTGGCGGAACGCTTCGCCCGCATAACAGCGGCATTATCGGCCCTTCTGCGACGGCGTTTGTGGCGGGGTTTCGTGCGGACTATCTTGTCACCAGCGTCGGCGCGATAGAAAACGATGGCGCGTTGCTGGAGTTTGACGTCAATGAAGCCAGCGTGGTGAAAACCATGATGGCTCACTCCCGGCATATCCTCCTTGCTGCCGATCATACGAAATACCATGCTTCCGCAGCGGTAGAGATTGGCAACGTGTCGCAGGTAACGGCGCTGTTTACTGATGAGTACCCTGGCCCGGCATTGCATAACCTGCTTCAGTCACAGCAGGTTGAGATCGTCCAGGTTAGCCCAGGCCAGGATGACGCAACGTCAGTCTGAAGGGGTTATAAACAGAACCGTCTTTTTAGACGGTTCTTTTTCACCTTTTTGCCAAATATATAATCATCCTGGTGGTGATATAAAAATCTTAAAATAAAAACCGCCTGCTTATTGTTACCCTGATAGCTGTTGTTTTATAAGGCGTTTATTCTCCTGCCGGAGATGCTTTTATTTTATAAAAATAGTTATTAAGAATAATGCAAATAAATAAGGTGCATTTTATTTACTGTTATCTCATGAGCCCCTGCCGTACATTGACAGATTAAATGAATACTTGTATTTATTCTGCTAAGGTGACAATTCATTACGCCTTTGAACTCTGACTCTTTAACTATTTAAAGATGAGCGGATGGATTTCGCCTTTTATAAATATCTTATGCACGCGTCTTTGATGCTTTTATCCGAATAAAAAAGCCTTACGGAAAAGGTGGCTCTCATGAAATCTTCTCGTCTTATTCAAAAAACGCCGATCCCGGCAAAGCTTGCGCTCTGTATCGCCAGTGCGCTGGCGTTGAGCGGGCAGGCTGTAGCAGGATGTAGTTACACGTCTACCGCACAACTATTTTGTGACAATACAACTATATATCACTATGGTAATCCGCTCGGAGGAGCTGCAAGGGATTACAGTGGATTTGATGAAGTCCGTATTGATACTACCTCAGAAGGAACTACTTCAGGATTAACTGGTTGGGGTGTCTATATTGATAACATTGGCTATAAATTTAAAAATCTGGTTATCAATACAACAGGTACCGCAGCAGATGGAATCCACTCTAAAAATGCAGGCGGTAAACTGGTCGCAGATAATATCTATATTACCGCAACAGGAAGTAGTGCTGATGGAATAAATATTGGTCGCGAATTACAGGCTGATTATTCAATTGTTGAAGTCAATGGTGATGTAACGGTTGATGCTGAAAATGGAATGGGGCTACGCGCCAACGCGTCTGCGAATAAAGACAACGCCCAGTCATCAATAATTATCCATGGTGATACTGATATTGTTACCCGTGGTCCTGGTGGCGCGAATACGGGATACGGGATCTATGCAGGTAGAGATCCCGCGCAATTTACAGGTACAGCAAAAGGCGATGCGAGTATTACGGTTAATGGCACCGCATCAGTCGCGACGTCAGGGCGTAGTGCTCATGCGGTATATGTGGCCCGTAAGGGGTTAATAAACCTTAATAATGTGGATTTGAAAACCTCCGGCGTGAGCGCACATGGCGTTTATGCGTATTCATCTACTGATTCTGCAACGGTGAACCTTAGCGGTGATAGTAAAATTCAGGTTACTGATAGCGGCGCTTATGCCATTTACGCCTATGGTTCACAGGCGTTGGTTCGCTCGTGGGATTATGCTACCGATAGTGCTGGCTCTGGCGTATATGACATTGAAGGAAATTTACGCGCATATTACGGCGGTACGATGGATCTGCGGATGGAAGAGGGGAGCCGTTTTGTGGGGCAAACGGATTCTTCACAACAAAATAGTAACGCGAACTACCATGGTACGCTGGATCTGGATATAAACGGTGCAAACAGCGAATGGACGATGACCGGTAACTCTGTGGTCTCTACTCTGACGCTGAACCAGGCCACATTGAGTTATAGCGCAGATGGCGTGTCCCGCGATGACGAAAGTACCTTTAAAACCCTGACCGTGATGGGCAACTACACCGGCACAGATGCGTTACTGGTGTTGAACACCGTGCTTGAAGGCGATGACTCTTTTACCGATAAACTGATCGTCAAAGGGGATACCTCCGGCAATACCAACGTAGGCATCAATAACATCGGCGGTGTGGGCGATCTGACCCTTAACGGCATTGAGATTGTGGACGTTGAGGGCGTTTCCGACGGAACGTTCACCAAAGCCGGACGTATTGTCGCGGGCGGCTATGACTATGACGTGGTGAAAAATGCCAGCAACTGGTATCTCACCAGCCAGCTAAGCCCGGTGGAGCCAGAACCAGAACCTGAGCCGGAACCGGAACCAGAAAACCCGGACCCGGTCGATCCACCAACACCGCCGGGACCGGTTGACCCGGTGGACCCGCCGGCACCACCAGGGCCGGTTGATCCCGTGGATCCACCAACGCCGCCAGGGCCGGTCGATCCTGTTGATCCCCCTGCGCCACCAGAGCCACCGCTGCCGCCAGCGCCTGAACCTGGTGAACATCAATACCGCCCTGAATTTGGTAGCTATCTGGCGAACAACTATGCCGCCAATACGCTGTTTATCACCCGTCTGCACGATCGCCTGGGTGAAACCCAGTACACCGACATATTAACGGGCGAGCAGAAAGTGACCAGCATGTGGATGCGTAACGTAGGTGGTCATATGCGCTTTACTGATGGCAGCAAGCAGCTGAAAACGCAGGCTAATCGCTATGTATTGCAGATTGGCGGCGACCTGGCGCAGTGGAGCAGCGATGGTCTCGACCGTTGGCATCTGGGGGTGATGGCGGGTTACGCCAATCAGAAAAGTAAAACGCATAACACCCATAATGGCTACGCTTCACGCGGTCATGTGAACGGCTACAGCGCGGGGGTGTATGCGACGTGGTATGCGAATGAAGCGGATAAAACCGGGACGTATCTGGATAGCTGGGTGCTCTATAACTGGTTTGATAACACCGTGCAGGGTGACCATCTTGCCAGTGAAAAATACAAATCTGACGGTATCACGGCATCCATCGAAGGGGGATACACCTTCCTGATAGGCGAAAGCGAGCGTACGAGTTACTGGCTCCAGCCAAAAGCCCAGGTGATCTGGATGGACGTGCAGGCTGACTCGCACCGTGAAAGCAACGGCACTCAGGTGAAAGACAAAACTGACGGCAACCTGATGACCCGACTCGGTGTGCGTGCATACCTGAAAGGCCATAACGCCATTGATGACGGCAAAGACCGCGAGTTTCAGCCGTTTGTTGAAGCAAACTGGCTCCACAATACCCATAACCAGAGCGTCCAGATGGGGGCGATCCGGGATGAAATCAGCGGCACCAAAAATATTGGTGAGCTAAAAGTTGGTGTGGAAGGGCAAATTAACCCGCGTTTGCAGGTGTGGGGGAATGTAGCTCAGCAGGTAGGCGACAACAGTTACAGCGATACCGCAGCGATGTTGGGGGTGAAATACAGCTTCTGAACCATAACGGCGGATAGCTTACCGGGCCTACGGACTGTTTTGTAGGCCGGATAAGGCAAAGCCGCCATCCGGCAGGTCGCCCGGTGGCGCTACCGCTTACCGGGCCTACGGACTATTTTGTAGGCCGGATAAGACACAGCCGCCATCCGGCAGGCGCCCGGTGGCGCTACCGCTTACCGGGCCTACGGGCTATTTTGTAGGCCGGATAAGGCAAAGCCGCCATCCGGCGAAAAGAGTTAAGGCGATGCAATGCATCGCCTTTTTTCCGGTTACGTTAGTCGATTTTTTCCCTGTCCGGCGCATAGTCAAACTCCTGCTTTCCCGCTACAGTTATTCATCCACGGCTTGCAAGGAGAGGATCATGCTCTATATCTTTGATTTAGGTAATGTGATTGTCGATATCGACTTCAACCGCGTGTTAGGTGCATGGAGTGACCTGAGCCGTGTCCCGCTGGCTTCGTTGAAGCAAAGTTTTACGATGGGAGAGGCGTTTCATCAGCATGAGCGGGGGGAGATCACTGATGAAGCCTTCGCAGAAGCGCTGTGCCATGAGATGGCGTTACCGCTGAGCTATGAGCAATTTTCCCACGGCTGGCAGGCGGTATTTGTCGCATTACGGCCCGAGGTTATCGACATCATGCATAAGCTTCGCGAGCAGGGGCATCGTGTCGTCGTATTGTCTAATACCAACCGTCTGCATACGACCTTCTGGCCGGATGAATACCCTGAAGTTCGCCAGGCTGCCGATCATCTTTATCTGTCCCAGGAATTGGGCATGCGTAAACCTGAGGTGCGGATTTACCAGCATGTTTTGCAGACAGAAGGTTTTTCCGCTGCCGATACGGTCTTTTTTGACGACAACGCCGATAATATAGAAGGGGCTAACCAGTTGGGGATCACCAGTATTCTGGTGACGGATAAAACGACCATCCCGGATTATTTCGCGAAGTTGTTATGCTAAAAAACGTGCATCAAAAAGCCAGGCATCATACGCGTCCAGTCAGGGCCTGGCTTAAACTGTTGTGGCAGCGCATTGACGAGGACAATATGACCACCCTGGCGGGGAACCTGGCCTATGTCTCGTTGCTCTCGTTAGTGCCGTTGATCGCCGTCGTTTTTGCGCTTTTCGCCGCCTTTCCCATGTTTTCCGATGTCAGCCTCCAGTTACGCCATTTTATTTTTGCTAACTTCATCCCGGCGACGGGAGATGTTATTCAGCGTTATATTGAGCAGTTCGTCGCAAATTCCAACAAAATGACGGCGGTAGGCGCTTGTGGACTGATCGTCACGGCGCTGTTGCTGATGTATGCCATCGACAGCGCCCTGAACACCATCTGGCGTAGCAAACGCACGCGTCCAAAGGTGTATTCCTTTGCCGTTTACTGGATGATTCTGACCCTGGGGCCACTGCTGGCGGGTGCCAGCCTGGCGATCAGCTCCTATCTGCTTTCTCTGCGCTGGGCCAGCGAGCTCAACACGGTTATCGATAACGTCCTGAGGGTATTCCCTCTGATTCTCTCCTGGATTTCGTTCTGGCTGCTGTACAGCATTGTGCCGACCACGCGCGTACCAAACCGCGATGCCGTTGTCGGCGCTTTTGTCGCAGCGGTACTGTTCGAAGCAGGAAAGAAAGGATTCGCGCTTTATATCACCATGTTCCCGTCATATCAGTTGATTTACGGCGTGCTGGCGGTTATCCCCATTTTGTTTGTCTGGGTGTACTGGACATGGTGTATCGTCTTGCTTGGTGCCGAAATAACTGTCACTCTCGGGGAATACCGCAAACTCAAACAAGCCGCAGAACAAGAAGAAGCAGACCAATCATGATTGCATTAATTCAGCGCGTAACCCGTGCCAGCGTCACCGTGGAGGGCGAGGTGACGGGTGAAATCGGCCAGGGACTTTTAGTGTTATTAGGTGTCGAAAGGGATGATGACGAACAGAAAGCGAATCGCCTGTGCGAGCGCGTGCTCGGTTATCGAATTTTTAGCGATGCCGAAGGCAAAATGAATCTCAACGTGCAACAGGCGGGGGGAAGCGTGCTGGTGGTGTCGCAATTTACGCTGGCCGCCGATACCGAACGCGGTATGCGACCGGGCTTCTCAAGAGGCGCCGCGCCGGATCGCGCTGAAGCGCTGTATGAATACTTTGTTGAGCGCTGCCGCCAACAGGAAATGAACACGCAAACCGGACGTTTCGCTGCTGATATGCAGGTCTCGCTGGTCAATGATGGCCCCGTAACGTTCTGGCTACAGGTATGAGCCAGCTTCCGGCGTGGCCGCGGGTAACAAGAGAGAGTACAGCTATGTATCACCTTCGAGTACCGCAAACAGAAGAAGAATTAGCGCGTTACTACCAGTTTCGCTGGGAAATGCTGCGCAAACCGCTCCACCAGCCGAAAGGTTCCGAACGCGATGCCTGGGATGCGATGGCACATCATCAAATGGTGGTGGATGAAGAGGGGAACCTGGTTGCGGTAGGGCGTTTGTATATCAATGCGGATAACGAAGCCTCTATTCGTTTCATGGCCGTTGAACCGTCTGTTCAGGATAAAGGGCTGGGAACGTTGATGGCGATGACCCTGGAGTCCGTGGCGCGCCAGGAAGGGGTAAAACGCGTCACCTGTAGCGCCCGTGAAGATGCGGTAGCGTTCTTCGCCAAACTTGGCTTTGTGAATCAAGGGGAAATCACGACCCCGCAAACCACGCCGGTTCGCCATTTTCTGATGATTAAACCGGTCGCGACGCTGGATGACATTCTGCACCGTGGCGACTGGTGTGGGCAGCTTCAGCAGGCCTGGTATGAGCACATCCCGTTAAGTGAAAAAATGGGGGTGCGCATTCAGCAGTACACTGGTCAGAAATTTATTACGACCATGCCTGAAACGGGCAATCAGAATCCGCACCACACGTTGTTTGCCGGGAGTTTGTTTTCACTGGCAACGCTTACCGGCTGGGGGCTGATCTGGCTCATGCTGCGCGAGCGTCATCTGGGCGGTACGATTATTCTCGCCGATGCGCATATTCGCTACAGCAGACCCATCAGCGGCAAACCCAGCGCAATTGCCGATCTGGGGTCGTTGAGCGGCGATCTGGACAGGCTGGCGCGAGGCCGTAAAGCACGCGTGCAACTGCAAGTGGAGTTGTTTGGCGACGAGACGTCAGGCGCAGTTTTTGAAGGTATTTATATCGTATTGCCGGCAAAACCGTTTGGCCCCTATGAAGAGGGCGGCAACGAGGAAGAGTAGGATAAAGGGGGTCATCCTCCTTTATCCAATATTTTGCTCCCGTGAAGAGGGGCGACCCGCAGCGATAAACGCCTCAACCAGCTGTGCAATACCGCTTTCCAGTGCCATTTTTACTCCCTTAATCTGTATGGATATACAGCGTTATAACCTGGTTTTTAGCGAAAAGGAACGGGGAGTGTTGACGAGGTTGCAATTCTGGAAAGCGGCTCGTAAAAGCAAAAATCGCGCTCATAAAGTCTTTTTTCTGGTCTTTCATCGGTGTATGTTGTTTGAAAATTAATCGCCAATGATATACTGGAGGTATATATGAGTATGATGGCTGGGATGGAAATGGGCAGAATATTACTTGATTTATCAGATGAGGTTATCAAGCGGCTTGATGACCTCAAACAACAGCGTAATCTTCCGCGAGCAGAGCTATTACGCGAAGCAGTTGAACAATACCTGGAAAGGCAGGGACAAGCCGAAACCACTATTTCCGATGCGCTGGGGCTCTGGCAAGGTTGCGAAGAAGATGGCGTTGAATACGAAAGGAAACTTCGCGAGGAGTGGTGATGATTAAAGGTCCGGTGTTGTTTGACACCAATATTCTCATTGATTTATTTAGCGGGCGTGATGAAGCGAAGAAGGCTCTCGAAGCTTACTCACCCCAGAATGCCATTAGTCTCATTACCTGGATGGAAGTGATGGTAGGGGCAAAAAAGTACCATCAGGAATCCCGCACACGTATAGCATTGAGCGCTTTTAACGTTATCGGCGTTTCACAGGATATTGCCGAAAGAAGTGTCAGTCTCAGGCAGGAATATGGGATGAAGTTGCCGGATGCGGTTATTCTGGCTACAGCGCACATTCATCGTTTTGCGCTCGTGACGCGCAATACAAAGGACTTCGCGGGGATTCCGGGAGTCATTACGCCTTATCATTTATAAGCCGGGCGGCACGCGCCACCCGACCTGACGTCAGAATTACTCCCCTTCGCCCGGGAACAGGAACGGGTTGATGGAGCTGCGGGCAAAGCCCTCTTGCTCCATGCGCGCGTCGAGCACCAGTGAGGCGAGATCGTCGGCGACGGCTTCCACTTTCGGGTCTTTTTCCTGATACAGAATCTTCAGGTAAGTACCGCAGTCGCCACAGCTTTCTGCTTTAATCGACGCCTGTTCGTTATCCAGCGACCAGTAGTGCAGATCGCGACTCTGCTCGCAGTTGCTGCATTTGACGCGTACCACATGCCACTCGGTTTCGCACAGGTTGCAGTGCAGGTAACGCAGACCCTGCGTGGTGCCGATTTGCACCATGCTGGAAACCGGCATTGAGCCGCATACCGGGCAATACTGACGCTGCTCGCCGTACTCCGCACGGGCTTTACCGGGAATCAGGCTGGCCATTTGCGCCCAATAGAGCGACAGCGCCGCCCAGATAAACGGGGCCTTATCACTGCTGACGGAGGCAAAATCGGATTCAAACAGCGCGCTCGCCATTTGCTCCAGTTCCTGTTCCGAAGCCTTCTCCAGATTTTCGATTACCGCCAGCGCGGGGCCGCTCATCTCCGGTTTCAGCTCAGCAATCAGCGAATGCAGCAGTTTCTGCCAGTGCTTATCGCGCGGTAAAACGTGAATATCCAGCGGCGGTTTGCCCTGCGCGTTCGCTTCTTTGATGCGCGCGGTCAGATCTATCTCCAGCGGATGGTCGTACAACACCACTTCCTGGGCATGTGCGATCAGCGCGGCAAAGCGCAGGTAATCGCCCAACGGGTTATTTTCGGCCAGCTCGCGCAGACGCTCGGCGCGGCGGTTATACAAATTTTTGAGCCGGGGGAACAATAACGGCGGAATCATATCCGCCGTACGTTTCTCGCTCTTCTCCAGCTCATCTTGCGGGATTATGCGAATACTCATTCAGATGACTTTTCCTGTTTCTGGCGGACTTCACGGTACCAGCGCGGGTGATGTTTCTTCGCCCATGACCGGGTTACCCATCCCTCCACCATCGCGGTAATGGTGCCTTTCACCCAGAGGGCGGCGTAAATGTGCACCATGATAACCACAATTAACGCTACTGCGGCAAATGAATGCAGCATTAACGCGAATCGGATCACCGGGATTGAGAAAGCAGGCGCAAAATACGGACGCCAGATGATCACTCCGCTGACCAGCAACAGGACCAGGAAAATAATCGCCGCCCAGAATACGCATTTCTGGCCGAAGTTATAACGTCCGGTGTCGCCGACTTCCTCGTTGACGACGATCTTACGAATATTCTTCGCCCAAAAGATATCATCCCGATTGATTAGATTGTGGTGCCAGTAACGGAAAAACATGATGATGAATGAGGCGAACATGATCACGCCCACGAACGGGTGCACAATGCGTGCCAGCTGTGGGGTGCCCATGATATGCATCAGCCAGTTGAAGGACGGGAACAAAAAGCCCAGCCCGCTCACCGCCGCCAGTACGAAACAGAAGGCGGTTACCCAGTGGTTGATGCGTTCCGGCGCTGTATAGCGCACGATGGTGTCACGTCGTTTCATTTGCGCACCTCGTCTTTCTCTTCATGCAGATTGTCTTCTTCCTCATCTGCACGGTTCGGGCCGACACCGACATAGTGGAAGATGCTGGCCGCAAAGGTCGCGGCAAAGCCGACCGCTGCGAGAGGTTTCCAGATGCCTTTCCAGAATTTCACCGTCGCGCTGATTTCCGGGTTTTCCGGCAGACCGTGGTACAGATTCGGTTTGTCGGCATGGTGCAGCACGTACATGACGTGAGTACCGCCGACGCCTGCCGGATCGTACAGACCTGCATTGTCGTAACCACGGGTTTTCAGCTCAGCCACACGTTCGCCTGCCAGCGTTTTCATCGCCTCTTTGGAACCAAAGTGGATAGCGCCAGTCGGGCAAGTCTTCACGCAGGCCGGTTCTTGCCCCACCACCACGCGGTCAACGCACAGCGTACATTTATAAACGCGGTTGTCGTCCGGGTTGAGGCGCGGCACATCGAACGGACAACCGGCGATGCAGTAGCCGCAGCCGATGCACTGCTCAGACTGGAAGTCGACAATGCCGTTGGCATACTGAATAATAGCCCCTTCTGCCGGACATGCCTTCAGGCAGCCCGGATCGGCGCAGTGCATACAGCCATCCTTACGGATAAGCCATTCCAGTTTGTCGTCTTGCTCCACTTCCGAGAAGCGCATCACCGTCCAGGATTTTGCGGTCAGATCAGCCGGGTTGTCGTACACCCCGATGTTGCTGCCCACTTCATCACGAATATCGTTCCATTCCGAACAGGCCACCTGACAGGCTTTACAGCCAATACAGGTGGTGACGTCGATAAGCTTCGCCACCTCTTGCTGGTGATCCCGCGCCTGTGGCGCGGGAGTGAAACCGTTAGTCGCGGAACGACGAACGATGTCTTGCGATTGATAAGCCATAGGTCGTCTCCGTTACACCTTTTCCACATTCACCAGGAAGGACTTGAACTCCGGCGTCTGCGTGTTCGCATCACCGACGAATGGCGTGAGCGTATTGGCGATAAAGCCTTTTTTCGCCACCCCTTCGTAGCCCCAATGAATAGGAATACCGATGGTATCGATATCCTTGCCGTCTGCTTTCAGCGTGCGAATGCGCTTGGTCACTACTGCCTTGGCTTTGATATAGCCACGGTTGGAGGAGACTTTTACAGTATCGCCATGTGCGATGCCGAGCTTGTTCGCCAGCTTCTCGCCGATCTCCACAAACTGTTCCGGCTGCGCGATAGCGTTAAGCAGCGCGTGTTTGGTCCAGTAGTGGAAGTGCTCGGTCAGACGGTAAGTTGTTCCGACGTAAGGGAACTTATCGGCTTTACCCAACGCCTCGGCGTCGCCTTTAAAGATACGGGCGGCAGGGTTGGAGATAACGTTCGGGTGCAGCGGGTTCGTCCCCAGCGGCGTTTCAAACGGCTCGTAGTGTTCCGGGAACGGCCCTTCCGCCATCTTGTCGAGCGCGAACAGGCGACCCATCCCTTCCGGCTGCATGATGAACGGCCCGACGTTGCTACCCGGCGCAGCGGCGCTGTAGTCCGGGATATCCATCCCGCCCCATTTCGCGCCGTCCCATTTCAGGATTTGGCGCTTCGGATCCCACGGGTTGCCCTGTGGATCGGCGGAGGCGCGGTTATACAGAATGCGGCGGTTCAGCGGCCATGCCCATGCCCACCCCAGCGTATTGCCGAGGCCTGACGGATCGGAGTTATCGCGGCGCGCCATCTGGTTGCCTTCCGGCGTCCAGCTACCGGCGAAAATCCAGCATCCGCTGGAAGTGGTGCCATCGTCACGCAGCTGGGCGAACGAGCTGAGCTGTTGGCCTTTCTTCACGATCACCGCCCCCGTTGCCGGGTCGATAAGATCGGCCAGCGCCTTACCGTTACTTTCCATCGCCACTTCTTCCGAAGACGGTTCATGCGGCGTGGAGTAGTTCCAGGTCATATTCAGCACCTGTTCCGGGTTTGCGCCGCCTTGCTCGGCGTACATCTTACGCAGGCGTAAGAAGATACCGGCCAGGATCTCGCCGTCGGTTACGGCGTCGCCGGGGGCGTCCGCGCCTTTCCAGTGCCATTGCAGCCAGCGGCCAGAGTTGACGATAGAGCCGTTCTCTTCGGCGAAGCAGGTTGACGGCAGACGGAACACTTCGGTCTGGATTTTCGACGGATCAACATCGTTCGACTCACCGTGGTTTTGCCAGAAGGTGGACGTTTCGGTATTGAGCGGGTCGATAGTCACCAGGAACTTCAGTTTAGAGAGTGACGCAACCACTTTGTTTTTGTTCGGGAATGAGGCGACCGGGTTAAAGCCCTGGCAGAGATAGCCATTGACCTTGCCTTCGTTCATCATCTCGAAGTATTGCAGGACGTCGTATCCTTTGTCCCACTTCGGCAGCCAGTCGAAGCCCCAGTCGTTTTCCTTCGTTGCGTTATCGCCAAAGAAGGCTTTCATCATAGAAACGAAGAATTTCGGGTAGTTGCTCCAGTAGTTGACCTGACCTTCCAGCAGCGGTTTTGGCGTGTTGGCGGCAAGGTAGGTTTGCAGGTCGGTCTGTTTTTCGCTGGGCAGCGTCATGTAACCCGTCAGGCTTTGCGACAGCAACCCTAAGTCAGTCAGCCCCTGAATGTTGGAGTGACCGCGCAGCGCGTTGACGCCGCCGCCAGCCATCCCCATGTTGCCGAGCAACAGTTGGATCATCGCCATCGTGCGGATGTTTTGCGCGCCGATGGAGTGCTGCGTCCAGCCGAGGGCATACAGGAACGACGCGGTTTTATCTTTGACGCTGGTTTCCGCAATGTATTCGCATACTTTCAGGAAATCGGCTTTCGGCGTGCCGCAGATATTTTCCACCACATCCGGCGTATAGCGGGAAACGTGCTGCTTGAGCAGGTTCCACACGCAGCGAGGATGTTGCAGCGTGGTGTCGCGTTTAGCGAAGCCATTTTCATCCAGTTCGTAGGCCCAACTGGTTTTGTCGTACTTGCGTTTATCCGCGTCATAGCCCGTAAACAGGCCATCTTCGAAGCCAAAATCTTCACGCACGATCAGGCTGGCGTTGGTATAGGCTTCGGTGTATTCGCGGTTGTATTTTTCGTTGTTCAGCAGGTACAGCAGTACGCCTGACAGGAAGGCAATGTCAGTACCGGAACGGATAGGGGCATAGAAATCGGCCACCGACGCCGTACGCGTGAAGCGAGGATCAATCACAATCAGCTTCGCGCCGTTGTGAATTTTAGCTTCCATCGCCCAACGGAACCCTACCGGGTGGGCTTCAGCGGCGTTACCGCCCATCACCACGATGAGGTTGGCGTTCTTCATGTCGACCCAGTGGTTGGTCATCGCACCGCGACCAAATGTTGGAGCAAGACTTGCTACCGTTGGTCCGTGTCAGACACGCGCCTGGTTGTCGACCGCGAGCATACCGAGCGCGCGGGAGAATTTTTGCGTTAAATAGCCGGTTTCGTTACTGGATGCGGAAGCGCACAGCATCCCGGTGGAGAGCCAGCGGTTAACGGTCACGCCTTCGGCGTTCTGTGCAACGTAGTTGGCGTCGCGGTCCTCTTTCATCAGTTTAGCGATGCGGTCGAATGCCTCATCCCAACTGATTTGCTGCCATTTATCTGAACCTGGCGCGCGGTATTCCGGGTATTTCAGGCGGCTTTCGGAGTGAATGAAGTCCACCAGACCGGCCCCTTTCGGGCAAAGCGCGCCACGGCTGACCGGATGATCCGGATCGCCCTCGATGTGGAAGATAGATGCTTTGGCGTTTTTTGCACCGTCGCCGAGGCTGTACATTAACAGCCCACAACCAACGGAACAGTAAGTGCAGGTGTTACGGGTTTCGCGGGTGCGCAGCAATTTATATTGCCGTGTTTCCGCTAGCGCTACGCTGGGTGCGAAACCCAGTGCCGCCGCCGTGGTGCCTGCCATACCGCCAGCGCAGATCTTAAAGAACTGCCTTCTGCTGACCTGCATGGTTTGCTCCTTGTTTCGACATTGCTATGTAGTTTTACTTTGCGGACCACAATGAAACCGGCCGCAAAGGGAAGAATTTGCGCATTCCCTCAGTTCCGGGAGGGATATAACTCAGGATACCATAATGTTGGTAGGTGTGTTCTGTTGCGGTTAAATAAAAGTGAATGAGTTTTCATGATGGCAACATGAAAATGTGATGTTTATCACATTGATGCATAATGACTGACGATCTTTGCAACCGAAAAAGAAGGAACTAATACTTTGGAGTTAATAAATTTCGCTGCGTAATCATCACTATGTTAAATAATTGTGTTGTTGTTCGAAAAGAGATGAGGTATCAGCATTCTTTATCGGTAGTTCTGGATGGATCGACTTTTCTGGCGGTAGATAATATTTATTATTTATACAATAACGGGATTTAATCTTTTATATGAATCATTGTATATGTTTGGTGAATATATATAAGGATTTCCTTTGAGGATTTTCCTGGAATAAATTCTTAAAAATAATCTTTCGATTGTATGGTTTTTTGACAAATGATAAATTTCGCCAACCAATATTGTATGTTGGTGTCATGTCAATTTTTTGAAATATGCAGAGGTCATCATTATATAAAGTGGCTTCTTTTATAAGGAAATAAAAATGAATGTTTTTTTTAAAAAAAGCCTGATGGTGTCTGTGCTGGCGCTGACGGCTTCTTCCGTTATGGCGGCACCGAGCGTTGATATTAAAGTATCAGGGAAAATTGTTCCTGCTTCCTGTATTCCGTCATTCCCAAGCGGCGGCGGTATCGCTGATTTTGGCACCATCAAAGTGGCGTCATTAAATTCAACTGCGCCAACCGCACTGCCTGACATTAAAACCGTACCAGTCGCCATTACCTGTGAAGAAGATACGCGTGTCGGCGTTTCTTTTACTGATATGCATAGCGCTTCTGTACCGACCACCGGTTATGCCATTAATTTCGCATCGACTGATTTCATTTCTTCTGCTAATTATCTTTTTGGCCTGGGGCTGTACGGTAGCCAGAAAATTGGGGCATATGCGCTGGGTATTCAGATTGATTCAGGAACGCTGACTAACGGCAATGGCGATAACCTGATTGCCTATTTCTCAGCAAATGACGGCACTACCTGGGGAACAAAAGCAGGCAACAGCTATATGCAGATTATAAATAATAACAGCGAGGTTTACAGCTTTGGTAAAAGCTCGGCTGATGCGCCAGAACCGCAAACAAAAGTCAACTTTAACGTCGGTGTGTCCGCGATTATCAACCCGACAGACGATCTGCAAATTACCGATGAAGCGACGCTTGACGGCTTAACCACCGTAGAGCTGGTATATCTGTAATTACACTGCACGTATCGTAGATGCTCCCCATATTACTATGGGGAGCAGTTATGAATATTAATGGACTAATATTATGCTTTCCTTCAAGAAAACATTAATCTGCGCCTGTTTATTGGCGTCATTTAACTGTCTGGCTGCCGGGATGGTGCCCGACACGTCGCTGCTGCTGATTAATGAAGAAGAGCAAGGCGGCAGTATGGATGTCAAAAACACCGATGCTGATGCCCAGCTCTTGTATACCAAAATCGTCAATCTTCCAGACGATCCGCAGCCTGGTCTGATTGTCACGCAACCCGTTACGCGTGTTGATGCCGGTAAGACGCAACGTGTGCGATTCGTTCTTAAAAATAGCGCGGAGCCGTTAAAAGTTGAGCATTTGAAGCGCGTTATTTTTACGACTATCCCGCAACGGGATAAAAACAAAGTTAAAGTGGTCTTTAGCCAAAACCTTCCCGTCATTATTCATCCTTCGGGTTTAGACGTGAATATGGAGCCGTGGAAAGATCTCCAGTGGCATATGCGCGGCGGAAAACTCAGCGTGGAAAATAAAACGCCTTATGTTATCCGTCTGGAGCAGAAAGTAAAATTATTGCCATCAGGCGCGCACGCTGATTTACCAAAGGCTTATATTCTGCCGGGTGAAACAATAAGTGCCCATGCCTCGACCACATTATCCGCACTGGATAAAAATATCGAAATGTATCCTGCTACGCGCTATGGCTATAAGGCGAAGAGTTTTGTCGCAGAAATAAAATAATTAATCTCAGTTTATTGTAAAACACATGGAGTGGTTATGATTCGCGGTTCCGCTAAAAAAGGAATTATTGTGTTTTGTCTGACGGCAATCGCTTTCAGTATACGGGCGGAAATAATGCCGACCTCTACTGGAACGATGGAGTTGGCGAGAGCGGTATTTGATACTGATGCATTAGAATCTAATGGTCTCGATCCTGTGATTGCTGATTATTATTCCTTAGCGTCCCGGTTCACTCCTGGTGTCCATAATGTGACCGTTATTATTAATGGCAAAAAACACAGTGTCATGTCGGTTAAGTTTAATGAGGAAGGGCAGCCCTGTATTGATAAAGCATTTCTGGAAAGCGCAGGACTCGTCACGAAAATAAAAAGAGAAACCTGCCCGCTGATCCATCAATACTGGTCTACGGCAACCGTTAGCGCTACGCCTGAAACAGAAGAAATGTCGCTGGTTGTTCCGCAGGAAGCGATTGATCCAGATAATAACCGACAGGTCGCGGACGTTCGCGGTGGTCATGCCGCAATGCTGAATTACTCCATGTTTGGCACGCATTATAAATATGACGGCGATAATTCAGACCGCTTTCAGTCAACGTTTGAACTTGGTTTTAATGCGGGTGACTGGATTGTGCGCAGCACGCAATTCGTCAGCGACGGCAGCGACCAGGAATTAGAGACCGACTCGTATTATACCTACGCGCAACGCACTTTCGCCGACTATGGCGTGATGGTTCAAGGCGGGCAAATCAACATTGCCAACAGCCGCTTTAGTATTCCATCGGTCTACGGTGTGCAAGTCATGCCGGATAATACCCTGCTGCCGAACGAGGGGAGCGGCGTCGAGGTGACGGGGATCGCCAGATATTCTCAGGCGCGCGTGGATATTCGCCAGGGCGGGCAGATCATCTATTCAACGCTTGTTCCCGCTGGCCCCTTTACCTTAACTGATGTACCCATTGCTAACCTCAACACCGACCTGAATGTCACGGTGACGGAGACCGATGGAAGCGAAAGCCATTTTACCGTATCGGCGAGCACGTTTCGTAGCAACCATGTCGGCAGGGCGCCGGGCTTTTCTCTGGCCGTGGGGCGTGCGGAAGATATGGACACGAATTTTGAGCAGCCCTGGATTGTGTCGGCGTCTGATGGCTGGTCAGTGAATAATCGTATGAATCTCATGGCCGGAATGGTGATGGCGGATAACCACTATTACGGTTTCTCTGCCAATGTGGATACCGTTCCCGTACAGAATTTATATGCCTCGCTCGGGTTTCTTGGGTCGATCGATAACCGTAGCCAGACTGATGGACACAAAACCACGCTGGATCTTGGGTATTCCTTGCCTTGGGGGATGGGGATTTCGCTGGGCGGCAGCTACGGCACGGCGGACTATCGCGAAATGCAGGAACTGTATAGCGACGACGATGATTACTCCCCAACGAAATACGATACGAACGTCGCGGTCAGTTGGTCGGATACGCTTCTGGGGCGTTTTTCACTCGGCTACTACCGTAATGAGGCCTGGGACAGCGACTATAATAGCCGCCGCATTATCTCTTCCTGGTCGCAAACCTATAAATATTTCAGCGTCAGCGTGAACTGGGAATCGGATATCAGTCGTGGGGATGAGAGCGATCGCGATATGTTCTACGTGAACGTTTCTGTTCCGTTAGGCCGTACCGGTGTTTCAACGAACTCGTGGTATCGCGAGAGTGAAGGAAGAAGCTCTTATGGCACGCGGGCGATGGGGTCGCTGAATGACGACAACCAATACACGGTCGGCGTGTCTCGCGATCAGGACGAAAGTGTTACCGACTGGGATAGCTCGCTCAACAGCAATCTTCACTATACCACGCTGTCCGTGGCGGCTGGCGGCGATAACGACAGCAATACGAACTACTCTGCCGCATTGAGTGGCGGCATTGTGGCGCATGACGATGGCGTGACCTTCTCACCGTATCCGGTCGCGGACACGTATGCCATTACCCAACTGGACAAGCCTGTTGCCGGTATCGAAATTGTGACGTCGCGCGGGCCCGTCTGGACCGATAAATGGGGTCAGGCCGTTGTCCCGTCATTGACGCCGTTCCATGAAAGTACGCTGGAACTCAATACCCAAAGTCTTCCGGGCAATCTTGACGTCAATAATGGCCGGACGGCGATTAAAGCGTCGCACGGGGCGGTCGCGAAATGGCAATTCACTACGCTGAGTCAGCGGCGCGTGCTGCTCTCTGTCATGCGTGCAGACGGTACTCCGTTGCCGAAAGGCGTCTCCATTGTCAACGACGCCGGGGAATACATCACTTCCGCGCCAGAGGACGGTTTGATCTTCCTGAATGATATCTCAGCAAGCCATCAGCTGTATGCGAAGGTGGACGGTGGACGATGCAAACTGAACTACACCCTGCCGGAAGCCGATCCGCAGAAATTCTACGAGGAGATAAAAGGGAAATGTCTCTAATGAAACAGGGAGCTGGCTCCATGAAACACCTTAGCGTTTTTATGCCTGTATTACTGGCGGGTTTTTTGTGTGGGAATGTGCCATCCGCACTGGCGGAAGAAGGCGACTGTCAGATTTTATCTTCGACAAAACAGGTCGACTATGGGCGGTTCCGCAGGGAGGATATGAGGGAGGGGAGCACCGAATATGCCGGGAATATGTATCACGGTTATGCCTCCGTCACCCGGGAGTTACAGGTCTCCGTCATCTGTACTGATGAACATAAAATTCGGCTCTTTGTGGATGGCCCCGCCCGGCAGGGGCAGGCCTGGCGGTTTTCTGACAACGGCGCGATGTCGATTAAAATGAAAAATGCCAGAGTCGATAACGCTCCCGTTCAGTTGGCTTCGGTTCCCCGGGGCGCGGCGCAGGTATCGGGCGGCGCTGCGGAAATGACGCTGTTGCCGGATATGTCCGCTGCTGCGGTAAATGGCCAGGAAGTGGCAGGAAAACAGTGGGTTGCAACACTGATGATCACCACTTATCTTGCCGATAAAGCTTTCCAGACCAGCAATACGCAGGATCTGGAAGAAACCTACACCGTGTCGTTTGACGCTCTCGCGGCTAACTAGCGTTCTCATCCTGCCGACCGGGGCGGTTTTGCCCCGGTTTTGACCTCACAAAAATAATGGAGGACAATAACCGCAGTTAAATGCGCAAAGGCGCTCTCATCCTGCCTGAACGCAATCTCTCTTATCGTGAGTCCATACCAGGAAGCTGCTTTGTCTGACCATCAAAATTTATCCCCGGAGGGCGCTGTTTCTCATGCCGTCTGGACGCGCGGGTGCCTGACGCAATCAAAACCGGATATGCTGGCGACGGAAGTTCCTGTCGCGCTGGTCTATAACGGCATTTCCCATGTAGTGATGATGACCACGCCGAAAGATCTGGAACAATTCGCGATCGGTTTTTCACTGTCGGAAGGCATTATTGAATGTCCGCAGGATATTTATGGCATGGACGTCGTTCCTTCCTGCAACGGCCTTGAAGTGCAGATTGAGCTTTCCAGCCGCCGCTTTATGGGGCTGAAAGAACGTCGTCGCGCCCTGGCCGGGCGTACCGGCTGCGGCGTTTGCGGCGTGGAGCAGCTGAATGACATCGGCAAACCCATTACGCCGCTCCCGTTTACCCAAACCTTTGACCTGGCGAATCTTGATCGCGCGTTGAAGCATCTGTCTGATTTTCAACCGGTCGGTCAGCTTACCGGCTGTACTCACGCGGCGGCGTGGGCGGTGCCGTCCGGTGAATTAGCGGGCGGGCATGAAGATGTCGGTCGCCATGTCGCGCTGGATAAACTGCTGGGGCGCCGGGCGACGGAAGGCGAAAGCTGGCAGCAGGGCGCGGTGCTGGTCTCCAGTCGCGCCAGCTATGAAATGGTGCAGAAATCGGTGATGTGCGGCGTTGAAATTCTGTTTGCCGTCTCCGCTGCCACCACGTTAGCGGTTGACGTGGCTGAGCGCTGTAACCTGACGCTGGTGGGTTTTTGCAAGCCGGGCAAGGCGACAATTTATACGCATCCACGGCGTTTGATGACAGGTTGAGTTTTATTCAGTAAATTTGAAAAAGAATAGCAAATCCTTCCGCTTTTAGTTGCTCGAATACCGGCCTATTATTTATCACATCAAGGCACGGTGCCTTACTCAAACAACTAAGTTAAAGGGTTTATATCATGAAAAGCATCAAAACTTTTGTCGCAGTTATCGCTCTCGCTACTTCTTTCGGTTCTTTCGCCGCTCAGTCTGTTACCGCGACGGGCTCTACTCTGGAAAGTGCAGAAGCAAAAATCGCCGCTCAGGCTCAGCAGGCTGGCGCCAGTGATTACAAAATCACTTCCGCATACTCCGGTAACCGCGTGCATATGACCGCTGAACTGCTGAAATAAGTGATCCAAAACTGTCGAAAGAGCGCCTTCAGGGCGCTTTTTTCGTTTCTGCGTTTACTGTTTTACTATTCCGATAAATGCCTCATATTTAGTGCATACCCGCCAGCCTTAGCAGCGCTGTCACCACCGCCGCAGCGATAATCACCACAATCAGCGGCATTTTGCGCCACGCCAGGAAAACAGCGAACGCGACGCCCAGTACCCGCGCCATTCCGGCAAAATGTTCGCCTTCATAAAACGTGGTTGCCAGCGCCACTGAAAACAGCAATACCGTTGCCGCATCCGACAATAGCGCCTGAGAACGTTCGGAGAGCGCCAGCCGGTTGCCGAGCTTTGCTCCGCCAAGACGCATCAGATAGGTGCCTGCCGATAACACAGCAATACCGACGATAAACAGCGTCATGTTGCCCATTATTTTTTCCTCGTCAGTAAGCCAAGCAGAGAGAGCAGTACCGGCAACCCGACCGGTGCGAAGGGGACAGCGGCAAGCGACAGCCCGGCGCCGCTACAGGCGCGGATCAGCGTGGTGCGATTCCTGAACGCCGGGATCACTAACGCCAATAAAATGGCGGGAAATACCGCGTCCAGACCGATGGTTTCCGGTGCCGGGAGCAGTTTGCCGACCATCGCGCCAAGCAGTGCGCCCAGCGGCCAAAAAATTGCGACGCCCGCGCCGCACAGCCAGTAGGCGGCTTTGCGCTGTTGCCGTGTTTTTTGCGACAGACCAAAGACGACGCTTTCATCATTCATGATATGGCAGCCCAGAAAGCTGGCGGCACGGGTGCCTACCAGTTCACGTACCGTTACGCCGAATGGAATATGGCGGGCATTCACCAGCAAACCGGCAGCGGCGGCGGCCAGTGGGTTCCCGCCGCTGGCGACAATGCCGATAAACATAAATTCGGACGCCCCCGCCAGGACAAAAATGGAGAGTACAAACGGCACCCAAATCGGGAAGCCGTAGGCCATCGCCAGCGATCCGTAGGACATCCCGACGACGCCAACGGCCAGACACACTAAAAATATCGCTTTTATCGTGTCTCCGCTGAGACATGAGAGGTGATGTTTCATACTATTTTAGCCATATCGAACGAATTTCCATTATAATGAACGCAACAGAATTGATTTACAAGTCGAACGATTCGTTCGATATAAAGAACGCGGAGTCGTGAATGACACAGCCCATTAGCGTGATCGCGAAAAGCCTGGTGCGCGAACGTCAGCGTACCGGCCTGTCGCTGGCGGAAATCGCCCGGCGTGCGGGGATTGCGAAATCTACCCTGTCGCAACTGGAAGCGGGCAATGGAAATCCTAGCCTGGAAACGCTCTGGGCGCTTTGCGTGGCCCTGGATATTCCCTTTGCACGTCTGCTGGAGCCGCAGGCGCAAAAAACGCAGGTGATTCGTCGCGGAGAAGGGACAAAAGTGGTGGCGGAACAGGCCCACTATCAGGCTATTTTACTGGCAGCCTGTCCGCCAGGGGCGCGGCGCGATATCTACCTGCTGCTGACGCAGCCGGGGGCGGATCGTATTTCACATCCACATCCGCCGGGATCGGTGGAGCATATTATTGTGACGCAGGGGAAAGCGCTTGTCGGGCTGACAGAGGCGCCGGAAGAGTTAGGCGAGGGCGATTATATTTGTTATCCCGCCGATCAGGAGCACATTTTTAAAGCGCTGGAAGCGGATACGCAGGCGATCCTGGTGGCCGAGCAAAATTAATTCCGCGCGATGAGGTTTATGATGCCGGATGGCGCTGACGCTTATCCGGCCTACAATTTCGTGCCGTTTGCTACCTGTAGGCCGGATAAGACGCGTTAGCGTCGCCATCCGGCGTTGAGTCATCCGGCTTCAGACCGCCTACGCCAGGTAAAACACTTCTTTCAGCTCTGCGCTCACCGGGCTGTTATCCGGGTTGGCAGGCATCACGTCGCGCATATGCTTCCACCAACGCTGGCACACGTCGGTACTGGCGATGGCATTCCAGCGCTCTTCCGATTCGATCTCGACGGTCGCGAACAACAGGTTGCGTTCTTTATCGAGGTAAATCGCATAGTGATGCGCGCCATGCGCTTTCAATACGCTTTCCAGCTCCGGCCAGATGGGATTATGGCGACGCTGATACTCCTCGTGTGCGTCGGAATTTACCTGCATCACAAACGCTTTGCGGATCATAGCGCCTCCAGATACAACTCGCGGACGTCATCGCGGCTGGCGGTGCGTGGATTGCACGGCGCGCACGGATCTGCCAGCGCTTTGTCCAGCCAGCCTTCAATATCGTCTTTCGTGACGCCCAATGTGCTGAAACCTTCAGGAATGCCGACGCGTTTGCTCAATGCGCGGATTGCATTGATCGCTTCCATACTCGCCGCCTCAATGCTCATACCTTGAGTATCGACGCCCATCGCCTGGGCGACGCGGGCAAAACGCGCGACCGCGTTCGGGCGGTTAAAGTTCTCAATGATCGGCAGCAGGATGGCGTTACAGACGCCGTGCGGCAGGTTGTGCGTGGCGCCCGGCTGATGCGCCAGCGCGTGTACCAGACCAAGGCCAGCGCTGTTGAACGCCATACCCGCCAGATACTGGCCAAACGCCATCTGCTCACGCGCTTCGAGGTTGTGGCCGTCATCAACCGCTTTCGGCAGCCACAGGTTAATCAGCCGAATGGCTTCCAGCGCGTTGGCGTCGGTAAGCGGGTGCGCGCCAACCGAGACATAGGCCTCAATGGCGTGGGTCAGCGCATCCATGCCGGTGGCGGCAGTGACGGATGGCGGGATGTCCAGCATAACGCTGGCGTCGTCCACCGCGATATCAGGGATGATATTCGGGTCGATGATGACCTCTTTGACCTGGCGCGCGGAGTCGATAATGACGGCATTGCTGGTCATTTCCGCTGCCGTACCGGCGGTGGTATTAATCGCCACCAGTGGAACGCCCGCGTTTTTGACTTTGCCGACGCCAGAATAGGCGGTAGAGGGGCCAAGGTTCGCCGTCAGAATTTTGACCGCTTTGGCGGTATCGATCGGGCTGCCGCCGCCGAAGGCGATGATGTAATCACACTGCGCGTCCTGATATGCCGCATACCCTTTTTGCACCAGTTCTTCAGTGGGGTTCGGGAAAACCTCGTCGAAAAGGTGGTACGACATCTGATGCGCGTCAAGCGCGGCAAACAGGCTGTCCAGCAGGCCCAGTTTTACCAGTTGCCCGTCAGTGACGACCAGCGCTTTACCCCATTGCTTGTTCGCGACGAGGTTAACCATATCGCCGATTGCGCCTGCGCCATGCAGGCTAATTTTGGGAAGTGCCAACATGAAGCTCATGAATATTCTCCTTAAGATTGACGCGTTACCCTATTGCCCGATGACGTTGCGCTTATCGGGCCTACGGCATAGGCCGGATAAGGCGAAGCCGCCATCCGGCATTGGATTGCGGGAAGAATCAGTACAACGCTAATGCACTGGCAAGCGGAGTCACGCCAAAGCGTTTGCCAAGCGCTACCAGTTCTTCACGCGTGATGGTTTGCTTCATACCGCCCATCGAATAGATTTTGACCAGCACCTCCGCAGACTTCTCGGCGGTATCGATCAGGCCGAATGTTTCATCCAGCGTCGGGCCGCTGCCGAACACGCCGTGGAAGGGCCACAGCACCAGCGAGTGCTTCTGCATTTCCTGCGCGGTGGCCTGACCGATCTCATCGGTGCCCGGCACCATCCACGGCAGAATGCCGACGCCGTCCGGGAACACCACCAGGCACTCGGTGCTGCCTTCCCACAGTTTGCGGGTGAAAAGCGGCGTGTTGTTTTCCAGCACGTAGGTCAGCGCGATCAGGTTGGTGGCGTGGCAATGCATAATCACGCGGTCTTTGCCGTCGGTGGCGTTAATGCGCTCGCAGTGGGAGAGGAAGTGAGCCGGCAGCTCGGAGGTTGGAACCGCCTCATGATTCAGCCCCCACAGAATGTGGTAGCCCGCGCCGTCGCTGTCCACTTTCACCACGCCTAAATTCGCTGCCGGATCGAGCTGTACGTTGCGGAAGAATTTGCCGGAGCCGGTGACGATAAACGGCGTGTTCGCCAGCAGCGGCATTGGCTGACTCAGCGCGATATAGCGCGGCTCCTGGTGGAAATCGTCGGTAAACGGCGCGATATCCGCCTCATCCAGACGCAGCGTCAGGTTGCCGCCGTTGCGTTCGTCCCAGCCCTTCAGCCAGGCGTCGGAAGTGGCTTTGATCATTCCCTGGACAAACCAGGAGTGGGTAATGTTCTGCATGTTCGGTGTTCCCATTTATTGCCCGAACGTTATCGGGTCTTACGTAGGCCGGATAAGCGCAGCGCCATCCGGCAATCGTGTTTCATTTATTGCCGGATGGCGACGCGGAACGTCTTATCCGGCCTACAAGTCAGGCGTCGCGGTTAGCTACGTTTGCTCAGAATCTCTTTTTCATAGGCACGGACGCTTTCCAGCCACTGGCTGCCGGCTGGCGTGTCGTGACGCTGGCAATACATTTCCCAGACGGCTTGCCACGGCAGGGATTTCTGCTCTTCCAGCAGCGCCAGGCGGGCGGTGTAATCGCCGCTGGCTTCTAACTGACGCAGTTGCCCGGTTGGTTCCAGCAGCGCGCGCAGCAGCGCTTTTTTCATATTGCGCGTGCCGATAACCCACGCGGCGATACGGTTGATGGAGGCATCGAAGAAATCGAGGCCGATATGCACGCGGTCAAACAGGTTATGACGCACGATTTCGCTGGCAATTGCCTGGGTTTCATCATCCAGCAGCACGACGTGGTCGCTGTCCCAGCGTACCGGGCGGCTGACATGCAGCAGCAGGCGCGGCACATACAGCATGGCGGCGGAAATCTTGTCGGAAATCACTTCGGTCGGATGGAAGTGGCCCGCGTCGAGGCACAGCGCGGTCTGGCGGCTGGTGGCGTAGCCCATGTAGAACTCGTTGGAGCCAACGGTATAGCTTTCCGCGCCAATACCGAACAGTTTGCTTTCCACGGCGTCGATGTGATGCGCCGGATTCAGTTTTTCGCTGATCACCTCGTCCAGCGCCTCCAGCAGGCGTTGGCGCGGCGCTAAGCGGTCAACGGTGATGTCTTTCATGCCATCCGGGACCCAGATGTTCATCACCGACGGCGTGCCCAGTTGCTCACCGAAGTACGCAGATACGCGGCGGCTGGCCTTGCAGTGGTCAATCCAGAACTGGCGAATGTTGTCGTCCGCGTGCGCCAGGGTGAAGCCGTCAGCGCTCAGCGGGTGAGAGAAGCAGGAGGGGTTGAAGTCCAGCCCTAACTGGTTCGCTTTTGCCCATTCCACCCAGTTTTTGAAGTGCTCCGGTTTGATCTGGTCGCGGGACACCGGCGTGTCAGACTCCAGATAGATTGCGTGTAAGTTCAGGCGTTTTGGCCCCGGGATCAGGCTTAGCGCCTGTTCCAGGTCGGCACGCAGCTCGCTGGCGCTACGTGCTTTACCGGGATAGTTACCGGTGGCCTGAATACCGCCGGTGAGCGATCCTTCCGGGTTTTCGAATCCGGCGACGTCATCGCCCTGCCAGCAGTGCATCGATACCGGCAGACGATCGAGCTGGCGTAACGCCTCCTCGACATCAATACCTACCGCAGCAAAACGTTGTTTCGCCAGTTCCCAGGCTTGTTCAAGTTGAGTGGTCATGCGCAAAGCTCCTTTGTCTGTCGTTTTGATTGAAACTGCGCAACGTGGCGGGCAATTTCACTGTCAGGATTTGGGGTAAAGGTCGTCAGGTCGTAGTTGGTTCTCACCACCTGACGGAAGTCGTCAACGTTGTTCAGTTCGTCCAGCGTCATGAGCTGGATGCCGATATTGCCGAGGGTGGAAGCCTCAATCGGCCCGGCCATCACGCGAATGCCGCAGGCATCCGCGCACAGCTGGTTCAGCAGGGCGTTCTGGCAACCTCCTCCAACGATGTGCAGCTGGCTAAAGGCTTCACCACGCAGGTTCGCCAGCTCCTGCAACACATCGGCATACAGCAGCGCCAGACTGTCGAAAATGCAGCGTGCCAGTTCGGCGTTACGGGTGGGTTCCGGCTGGCCGGATTCACGGCAGGCCGCCTGGATCTCCGCGCTCATATCGGCGGGGTTGATAAAGCGATCGTCATTCGGGTTTATCAGGAAACGGCAGGCCGGAAGCGACTGGGTCTCGGCGATCAGCGCGGGCAGGTCGGTAATCTGGCGCTCTTTCAGTACGCGCTGAAGCAGCCAAAGCCCCATGATGTTTTTCAGCACCCGGTAGCGGCCTTCTGCGCCGCCTTCATTGGTGATGTTCGCCGCCAGCGCCACGTCATCGGTGTAAGGCGTTCTGCTCTCGAAGCCCATCAACGACCAGGTGCCGGAAGAGAGATAAGCGCTGTTTTTATCGGCCAGCGGAGAGGCGATCACCGCGCTGGCGGTGTCGTGACTGGCGACGGCGACCACCGGAATCTGATTTTTCTGTGGGCAGATCCAGTAGCCGATCACGTTGCCCGGATGGGTAGGTCTGCCAAACCAGGCTTTGTTGGCGCCGGTCCAGTCCAGCAGGGTATCGTCCCAGTCATCGCTGTTGATATTGACGAGCTGCGTGGTGGTGGCGTTGGTGTATTCCCAGTTCATTTCGCCCGTCAGGCGGAAACTGAAATAGTCGGGGATCAGCAGGGCATGCGCCACCTGCGGGATAAGTTCAGGCTGTTGTTCAACCAGCGCGCGGAGCTGATACAGCGTATTGAACGGCAGAAACTGAATGCCGCTGCGGCGATAGATATCATGCTTGCCGAGCTGCGCCAGCGCCTGCTGCATCACCCCCGTGGTACGGTTGTCGCGATAAGATACGGGCAGACCGACGCGCTGGCCGTGCTTGTCGAGCAGCACATAGTCCACGCCCCAGGTATCAATGCCGATGCTGTCAATACGGATACCTTCATCGCAGACTTTCTCCAGTCCAAGGCGAATTTCATTTTCCAGGCTGTCGATATCCCAGGCGTCGAACCCGTCTGTTTTTTGCAAACAGTTCGCGAAGCGGTGGATTTCACGCAGCGTCAGGGCGTGTTGTTCACTGTCGTAACGCGCCAGCATTACGCGCCCGCTGGATGCCCCGAGATCGACAGCGACACAATGGCGAAAAGTCATGGTGAAGTCCTTCTGAGTTTCATTGCACTCAGTCTAAGAACCCCCAGGAAGGCGTACCTTCCTGTTACTGACAGGTTAAATTGGCCGCTGGCAAGGAGGCAAAGGTGAACGTGATAGCGTTCACAATTTCCGTTTATCAGCGTGAATTGGCCGGATGTGACGGCGTCCGCATTTCCTGATCTTTCCCGTCCTTTCTTGAAAAAACGACCGGGTTTGCGCGCTTTGGCGTTAAAAATTTAAGGTGAGGGTAGTAACCCTTAATTACTATTTCTGACATGTTTCTCATATCAGGAAGCCATCATGACCGTACTGCATAGCGTGGATTTTTTTCCGTCAGGTAAAGCGCCCGTGGCCATTGAACCCCGGCTTCCTCAGTCCGCTTTTCCTGAACATCATCATGATTTTCATGAGATTGTGATTGTTGAACATGGCACCGGCATTCATGTGTTCAATGGGCAGCCCTACACCATTAGCGGCGGTACGGTCTGCTTTGTTCGCGATCATGACAGGCATCTGTATGAACACACCGACAACCTGTGTCTGACGAATGTGCTCTATCGCTCGCCGGACGCGTTTCAGTTTCTGGCAGGGCTGAACCAGCTCTTGCCGCAGGAACAGGATGGGCAGTACCCGTCACACTGGCGCGTGAATCAGAGCGCGTTGCAGCAGGTGCGGCAACTGGTGGCGCAGATGGAAAACGCCGGAGACGAGATGGACACGCCTGCGGTCGCCAACCGTGAAATTCTGTTTATGCAGTTGCTGGTGCTGCTGCGTAAAAGCAGTCTGATGGAAGGGGCGGCCAATAACGATGCGCGGCTGAATCAGTTGCTGGCCTGGCTGGAGGATCATTTTGCTGAAGAGGTGTGCTGGGAATCGATAGCCGACAAGTTTTCGCTCTCGCTGCGCACGCTGCACCGTCAGCTCAAACAACAGACCGGCCTGACGCCGCAGCGCTATCTTAACCGTCTGCGGCTTATCAAGGCTCGCCACCTGCTGCGTCACAGTGATGAAAGCGTCACAGATATCGCGTATCGCTGCGGTTTTGGCGACAGTAACCATTTTTCGACGCTGTTTCGCCGGGAATTTGACTGGTCGCCCAGGGATATTCGCCAGGGGCGGGACGCATTGCTACAGTAACGCGAAAGCTATCACCGTTTTTTGTCGCCAATTTGCTGATAATCGTCTCCTTCAATGCCGGATGGCGGCTTCGTCTTATCCGGCCTACGGCGGCGATCTGTAGGCCAGACAAACGTAGCGCCATCCGGCAAGCATTCAACGTGAGGTGCTGCGGTGGCAAATCAGTTAGTCCTTCTGAAAAAAGACTTTTTTGCGAATGACGGCCAGGCTGTCGCGGTTGCCGATCGCTATCCGCAAAATGTGTTCGCGGAACATACACACGAGTTTTGTGAACTGGTGTTGGTCTGGCGCGGCAACGGTTTGCATGTGCTCAACGATCGCCCTTACCGCATCACGCGCGGCGATCTGTTTTATATTCGCGCCGAGGACAGACACTCCTACACCTCCGTTAACGATTTGGTTTTGCAGAATATTATTTACTGCCCGGAGCGGTTGACCCTGAATCTTGGCTGGGAAAGCGCCATTCCGGGCTTTAACGGCAGTGAACGGCGCCCGCACTGGCGGCTGGGCAGCGTGGGGATGAATCAGGCGCGGCAGGTTATCAGCCAGCTTGAACATGAGAGCAATCAGGGCGATCCGCTGGCGAATGAGATGGCGGAACTGCTATTTGGTCAGCTGGTGATGACGCTAAAAAGACACCGCTATGCTACCGATGATCTCCCGACCAGAGCGAGCGAAACGTTGCTGGATAAATTGATTACCGCGCTGGCCGGCAGCCTGGAGCGCCCCTTTGCGTTGGATGCGTTTTGCGACCAGGAGCAGTGCAGCGAGCGGGTGCTGCGACAGCAGTTTCGCTCACAGACCGGGATGACCATCAACCAGTATCTTCGCCAGATCCGCATCTGCCATGCGCAGTATTTGCTTCAGCACAGCCGCCTGATGATCAGTGAGATTTCAATGCAGTGCGGCTTTGAGGACAGTAACTACTTTTCGGTGGTGTTTACGCGGGAAACCGGGATGACGCCCAGCCAGTGGCGTCATCACAGTACGCAAAACGATTAGCTTGCCATTCCCATGCCGACGATGTTGGCGGCAATAATAATGACCACGCAACCCAGACTGAGAACGCTGACAGGACGACGACCCGCGTTTTTCCACTCTTTTAGCACCAGACCCACAATCCCACCGCACAGCACGTAGAAGCTCATGTGCAGCATCCAGCTGATGTAGTCATACTGCGGCGGAATGCGAGCGTGGCCCCAGGCGTAGAAAAAGAACTGCAAATACCACATCAGGCCACCCAGCGCGGACAGCAGGATATTGGTGATGATCATCGATTTTGCCAGCGAGAAGTCGGCTTTTATCGACAAGTTTTTCACTTTTGCCAGACGAATGAAACAGAAGCCCAGGTTGATCAGCGCGCCGCCGCCCATGATGACCACGTAGCTTGGCAGAGCGACATACAGCGGATCGACGCCGAGCGCGGCGGCGGCTTCATGCATCGGTTTGGCGGCGTTCATCGCAAAGGACATACCGGCGGAGAAAATACCGCACATCACCGCCAGCAGCAGACCTTTTTTCAGGTTGAACTCCTCGGCGGTGATCCCCATTTTGCGCTCTTTTAACTGCCCGGCGCGGGTGACGATGCCAACGCCGATCAGCGCCACCAGGACGCCCCACAGCGTCATTCGTCCGCCTTCGGTATTGATCAGCACATCAAAGTTTCCATTGATGATGGGGGTCATCAGGGTGCCGACGATCAGCGTAATACCAATCGCGATGCCGATCCCCATCGACATGCCGAGATAGCGCATGGTCAGGCCGTAGTTAATATTACCGATGCCCCACATTGCGCCGAACAGAAATACGGGCAACAGGGTGGAGAGGTTGAAGGAACTGTAATAGGCCCAGAAATCCGGGAGCAGCAGGGCGCTGATGGTCCAGGGCAGGATAAGCCAGGAGACAATCCCACCGATTGACCACATGGTTTCCCAGGACCATTGTTTAACTTGTTTGAACGGGGCATAAAAACAGGCTGCACTGGCCGCACCTATCAAATGCCAAAAGATACCCATCGTAATCGCGTTACTCATGACTTAATCCTCATCGTTTTTATTGCCGGTGTGACCCTCCCGACCTGATGAGTGTAAAAATTGTGCAGTTGATTAACCTTTTGAGGATTGCCGACATTTCTTCCTTCCTGGCAACCAGCACGTTATACGGGTGATTTGGCTCACATATTCAAGAACATAATGAAAAGTTATATCCTTATTAAAACTACGGCATTGATAAGCATTTTCAATATCATTTAATTAACTATAATGAACCAACTGCTTACGCGGCATTAACACTTCAGCCGCTCGACAATAATGGAGATGATTATGAGTTATACACTGCCATCCCTGCCGTACGCTTATGATGCGCTGGAACCGCACTTCGATAAGCAGACGATGGAAATCCACCATACCAAACACCATCAAACTTATGTCAACAACGCTAACGCGGCGCTGGAAAACCTGCCTGAATTCGCGAACCTGCCGGTTGAAGAACTGATCACCAAACTGGATCAGCTTCCGGCGGACAAAAAAACCGTACTGCGCAACAACGCGGGCGGCCACGCTAACCACAGCCTGTTCTGGAAAGGCCTGAAAAAAGGCACCGCTTTGCAGGGCGACCTGAAAGCGGCTATCGAACGTGATTTCGGTTCCGTTGATAACTTCAAAGCGGAGTTTGAAAAAGCGGCGGCAACGCGTTTCGGTTCCGGTTGGGCCTGGCTGGTGTTGCAGGGCGACAAACTGGCGGTTGTCTCTACCGCTAACCAGGACTCCCCGCTGATGGGCGAGGCCATTTCCGGCGTTTCCGGTTTCCCAATCCTGGGTCTGGACGTATGGGAACACGCTTACTACCTGAAATTCCAGAACCGTCGCCCGGACTACATCAAAGAGTTCTGGAACGTGGTGAACTGGGACGAAGCTGCTGCGCGTTTCGCGGCGAAAAAATAAGTCTTTTTGCCTGATGGCGCTGCGCTTATCAGGCCTACGAAGAGGATTTGTCAATTTGTAGGCCGGATAAGGCGTTAGCCGCCATCCGGCACAGAGTTACAATTTGTAGGCCGGATAAGGCATTAGCCGCCATCCGGCATTGAATTCAGCCCCCGCAGGCATAACCTGCGGGGGCTTTCTTTTAGGCGCTTTTGGGCTTGCCTGGTGTGACTTACGTCAAATTAAAAACATCAATCCATAAAAAATGAAACATGGTTTTGTTATGTGGTTGGGATCACTTTTATTGTTCGAATGAATGTCTATCGTTTCTTCATCAACGCGGGTGTGCCTCAAAGTAAGGCGCATTCGCCCATAAAAATTGCCCGTTTTTATGTCTACAGGTGAAGGAAATGCAGATTAAACGCACGATAGAAAAAGTCCCGGGTGGCATGATGCTCGTTCCGTTGTTCCTCGGCGCGCTATGCCACACCTTCGCGCCAGGCGCAGGGAAATACTTCGGCTCATTCACAAACGGTATGATCACCGGTACGGTGCCGATTCTGGCGGTCTGGTTCTTTTGTATGGGCGCGTCGATCAAACTGAGCGCCACAGGCACCGTGCTGCGTAAATCCGGGACGCTGGTGGTGACCAAAATTGCGGTTGCCTGGGTGGTGGCCGCTATTGCGTCACGCGTTATCCCGGAACATGGGGTGGAAGCGGGCTTCTTCGCCGGGCTGTCGACGCTGGCGCTGGTGGCCTCTATGGACATGACCAACGGTGGGCTGTACGCCTCCATCATGCAGCAGTACGGCACCAAAGAAGAGGCCGGGGCATTTGTCCTGATGTCGCTGGAGTCAGGGCCGCTGATGACGATGGTTATTCTGGGAACCGCCGGGATTGCCTCGTTTGAACCGCATGTATTTGTGGGGGCGGTATTGCCGTTCCTGATTGGTTTCGCGCTGGGGAATCTCGACCCGGAACTGCGGGAATTCTTCAGCAAAGCGGTACAGACGCTGATCCCGTTCTTCGCCTTCGCGCTGGGCAACACCATTGATTTGAGCGTGATTGCACAGACGGGCGTGCTGGGGATTCTACTGGGTGTGGCGGTCATTATTATCACCGGCATCCCGTTAATCATCGCTGACAAGTTTATCGGCGGCGGTGACGGTACGGCAGGTATTGCCGCCTCAAGTTCTGCGGGCGCCGCAGTAGCCACGCCCGTGCTGATCGCAGAGATGGTTCCGGCGTTTAAACCGATGGCGCCCGCCGCGACCTCGCTGGTTGCCACATCGGTTATCGTGACTTCGATTCTGGTGCCGATCATTACCTCAGTCTGGTCGCGGAAGGTGAAGGCCAGAGCGGCGGAAATCGATATTCGCGATACGGTGAAATAAACCCGTTTTGCCGGATGACGGCTTATGCCTCATCCGGCGCTTCCGGTCAGAATTAACGGCCAAACACCTCATCAATTGTGCGACGCTCGTGCTCGTTCAGTTCTCCTCCCGCATTACGCGACACGCCGGTACAATAGCCGAACTTACGCGATACCACGGTTTTAATCGTGGTTACAAAATCCTCGCCAATCGCGTAAATGGACATAAACGTGCCGATTTTCTCCTGGATATCGCGCAACGTTTGCAAATCACCCTGCTTAAACGCCTCCCGCGCGCTGACAAACAGCTCCGGCATCACGTTGTTTAAGCCGGAAATAATGCCTGCGCCGCCTGCCAGCAGGTTGGGAATGTAATACTCGTCATAGCCGGAGAGCACGGCAAAATCGTCGCGTACCGCGCGGGTGGTCTGAATCATGCTGCGGGTATGGGACTGGCAGTCGACGGTATCTTTAATCCCGGCAAAATTCGGGAATTCGGCGGCAAGGGTCGCCACCAGATCCGGCGTTAAATCGCAGCCGGTGCGTGCCGGGAAATTGTAGGCGAACCATTTGCCGCTCAGGGCGTTGCCAAGCTGGCGGAAGTAGCTCAGAAGCTGCTTCGACGTCTGCCCGTAGTAATACGGTGGCAGAATCATCACCGCATCGTACCCGACGCGGTACGCTTCCTGCGCCATAAGCAAGATGTCGCCGGTGCAGGTGGAGGAGACATTGGCAACCATCTTCAGCGAACTCATCGCGCGGGCCTCGCGGATCAGCATCAGCCGCTCTTCCAGCGTGAAAGACGCAAATTCACCAATGCTGCCCATCAGCAAAATAACATCAATGTTGGCCTCGGTAAGGCGTTTGAGATGCTGGCTCAGGCCGTTGAGATCGACTTTTCCGTCATTGTCCATCGGCGTAATGGAAGGACACCAGACGCCAGCAAACTGCGATTGTACTGTCACGTTGTTGACTCCTTATTATGAAATGGCGTTTCAAAATCACTTTAATTGATAGCACGTCTGCTGGCGCATCATGTGAACCCGGCTCTCATTTTGAGCGGCTGAGACAAAATAAATATGCTCTAATGAGGATTATTTGTCGGGAGAGGGAAGCTGATGCGATATCCGGTCGAGGTGTTTACGGGCAAAATTCGGGACTATGCGGGAAGTCGTCCCAGCGCCATTGCGAAAATCCAGGTTGATGGCGAGCTGATGCTTAACGATCTGGGCCTTGCCGGTGATGAGCAGGCAGAGACAAAAATTCACGGCGGGCCCGATCGCGCGCTGTGCCATTATCCCCGTGAACACTATCTGCACTGGGCGCGTCAATTCCCGGCGCAGGCGGATCTGTTTGTCGCGCCCGCGTTTGGCGAAAACCTTTCGACCGACGGTCTGACCGAGCAAAATGTTTTTATCGGCGATATTTTTCAGTGGGGAGAGGCGCTGATTCAGGTGACTCAGCCACGTTCGCCGTGCTTTAAGCTCAACTTCCATTTCGGCATTAGCGATATGGCGACGCAAATGCAGAACGCCGGGAAAACCGGCTGGCTGTACAGCGTTATCGCGCCGGGGCAGGTATCGGCGGATGCGCCGTTAATTCTGGCGTCGCGCGTCAGCGACGTGAGCGTACAGGAGGCGATTGCGATAGCCTGGCATATGCCGTTCGACGACGACCAGTATCATCGTTTGCTGTCGGCGGCGGGGTTATCGAAAAGCTGGACCAGAACGATGCAGAAGCGCCGTTTGAGCGGCAAAATTGAAGATCAGTCACGACGTTTGCGTGGATGATGTAACGCCCGATGGCGCTGCGCTTATCGGGCCTACAGCGTGCGGTTTTTCGTAGGCCGGATAAGGCGTTTACGCCGCCATCCGGCGTAATGCCCGATGGCGCTACGCTTATCGGGCCTACAACGTGCGGTTTTCGTAGGCCGGATAAGGCGTTTACGCCGCCATCCGGCGTAATGCCCGATGGTGCTACGCTTATCGGGCCTACAACGTGCGGTTCCGTAGGCCGGATAAGGCGTTTACGCCGCCATCCGGCACCACAGCGAGACTTAAGAACGCTTATACAACGGCAGCCAGATCACCAGCCGTAAGCCGCCCAGCGGGCTGTCTTCGGCTTTCACCCAACCGCGATGCTGCTGGATCGCGGTCTCAACGATGGCCAGCCCCAACCCTGTTCCACCGGACTCCCGATCGCGCGCTTCATCGGTACGATAAAACGGGCGGAAGATCTGTTCACGGTCTTCAGGGCTAACGCCCGGGCCATCGTCATCAACCGTTATCGTAATGCCGTCTTTATCCACCGCGAAGCCGACTTCAATCTTCGTGTGCGAATAGCGCAGGGCGTTACGGACAATGTTCTCCAGCGCGCTTTCCAGGGTGTTAGGGTTGCCGTATAACGGCCACGGCCCCGGCGGGAAGTTCACCGTTAACGATTTGCCCATCTGCTCGGCTTCGAAGGCGGCGTTATCCAGCACGTCTCCCCACAGATGATTGGCTTTCATCGTTTCGCTGACCAGCGCGTTTTTCTGTTGATTACGCGACATCACCAGCAGGTCGTTGATCATGCTGTCCAGCCGCTGCGCTTCGGTCTCGATGCGCTCCAGCTCTTTACTCTCGCCGCTACGGCGACGCAGCAGCGCGGTGCCCAGTTGCAGACGCGTAAGCGGAGTGCGTAGCTCGTGCGAGATATCCGACAGCAGACGCTGCTGCGTGGTCATCATACGTTCCAGCGCAGTCACCATCTGGTTAAAGCTGGCGCCAGCCGCAAGAAATTCCTGCGGGCCTGCTTCCAGTTCTGGATGTTGTCGCAGATTACCCTGAGCCACTTCGTCCGCCGCGTTTTTCAACTTACGCGCCGGTTTCGCCAGGCTCCAGGCCAGCCAAAGCAACAGAGGCGAACTGACCAGCATGGTGACGATCAGCAACAAGAGCGGGCGGTCAAACAGCAGATTAATAAAATCGGATTGGGAACTGCTGGCCGGTCGAATCAGATAAAGCTGGTAGTTATCTTCCCCGTCTCTGACAGAGAACGGGCCTACCATCTCAACGCGGCCATATTTCTTCTTCTGCGGATGATCGGCGTTATCCGCCTGACCAATAAAGTTACGAATGATCTGCATTTCGCTGCGTTCTGCGCCGATCACGCGTCCTTCAGTGGTCACAAGCAATAACCGCTGTCCTGGCGGCGCCCACTTGTCGATCGCACGGAACAGGCGACGCCACCACATTAAATCGTTGGGTGGATCGTTCGCGAGTTCAGCTTCTACATGTTGCTCAATCATCAACCCCTGGCGCTGTTCGCTGTCCAGTAGCTCGGTCATCTGGCGTGAGTCGAGCTTGGGTAACATCAATACCAACATCAGCACCAGCGCCAGCGTCAACCAGAAGATGGCAAAGATGCGCGCGGTTAAACTGCCTATCATGAAGCGGAAACCATCAAATAACCGCGACCACGCAGGGTTTTAAACCACGGGTGCCCGTCTTTACGCTCCGGCAGCTTACGACGCAGGTTGGAGATATGCATGTCGATTGCGCGGTCGAACGGCGTCAGGCGTTTACCCAGCACTTCCTGGCTCAAATGTTCACGCGAAACCACCTGGCCGAGATGCTGCGCCAGTAAATAGAGCAGGGTAAATTCGGTGCCGGTTAACTCCAGGGTTTGACCATCGAAGCTGGCCTCCTGGCGACCCGGATTGAGGCTTAACGCATCCACTTCCAGCGTCGGCGAGCCGTTGTCGTTGTTCTGCTGCTGTTCGCTCCAGTGCGAGCGGCGCAGAATCGCACGGATACGCGCGACCAGTTCGCGGTCGTTAAACGGTTTAGGTAAATAATCATCCGCGCCCAGCTCAAGGCCGAGTACGCGATCCAGTTCGCTGCCGCGCGCGGTCAGCATAATGACAGGGGTCTGGTGTGTCTGGCGAAGCGCTTTCAACGTATCAATACCGTTTTTCTTCGGCATCATGACATCGAGCAAAAGTAAATCAATGCTGTCGTCCAGAAGCTCAAGCGCCTGCTCCCCGTCATGGGCAACCAGCACATTGAAGCCTTCCATTTCGAGCAGCTCCTTTAACAGGGAAGTTAGCTCTCGGTCATCATCAACTAACAGGATTTTATTCATTGTTTAAGTACCTCCGAGGCAGAAATTACGTCATCAGGCGTCGCTAATCCATGACTTTACGTTGTTTTACACCCCCTGACGCATGTTTGCAGCCCGAATCGTAAACTGTCTCTCGTTGAATCGCGACAGAAAAGATTTTGGGAGCAAGTGATGCGCAAAGTTACCGCTGCCGTCATGGCCTCAACGCTGGCACTCAGTCCTTTAAGCCACGCTGCTGAAGTCGTTACAGGCGATAACTGGCATCAAGGTGAAGGACTTACGCAGCGCAGTACGCAGAGCCATATGTTCGACGGCATAAGTTTAACCGAACATCAGCGTCAACAGATGCGAGATCTGATGCAGCAGGCAAGACACGAACAGCCTCCTGTTAATGTTAGCGAAATGGAGACAATGCATCGCCTTGTCATCGCAGAAAAATTTGATGAAAACGCTGTGCGCGCTCAGGCAGAAAAAATGGCGCAAGAACAGGTTGCCCGCCAGGTCGAAATGGCCAGGGTTCGCAACCAGATGTATCGCCTGTTAACGCCAGAGCAGCAAGCGGTTTTAAATGAGAAGCATCAACAACGAATGGAGCAACTGCGCGATGTGGCGCAATGGCAAAACGGCTCCTCGTTGAAGTTATTGAGTAGTAGCAACTCACGTTCCCAGTAACAAACCCTGTTTTCCTTGCCATAGACACCATCCCTGTCTTCCCCTCCATGATGGAGGGGTTTTTTTTGTCCAAAATTTGTCATCCGGTTATTGCCTTACTGTTTTACTCCATCCGTTATACTACCGGCATGGAAAGGCAGGAGTGTTTATGAATCAAACCTATGGGCGACTGGTCAGCCGGGCGGCAATTGCCGCGACAGTGATGGCGTCACTGTTACTTTTGATCAAAATTTTTGCGTGGTGGTACACCGGGTCGGTGAGTATTCTGGCTGCGTTGGTTGACTCGCTGGTGGATATTGCCGCGTCGCTGACTAACCTGTTAGTGGTGCGCTATTCGCTGCAACCGGCGGATGATGAACACACCTTTGGACACGGCAAAGCAGAGTCGCTGGCGGCGCTGGCGCAGAGCATGTTTATTTCCGGCTCGGCGCTGTTTCTGTTTTTGACCGGTATTCAGCATCTGATTACCCCTACGCCAATGAACGAACCGGGCGTCGGGGTCGTGGTGACGCTTATCGCCCTGGTTTGTACGATCATTCTGGTCACGTTTCAGCGTTGGGTTGTGCGCAAGACGCAAAGTCAGGCAGTACGGGCAGATATGCTTCATTATCAGTCTGATGTTATGATGAACGGAGCGATTCTCGTTGCGCTTGGGCTGGCCTGGTATGGCTGGCATCGCGCGGACGCCTTGTTTGCGTTGGGAATCGGCATCTATATTCTATACAGCGCACTACGTATGGGGTATGAGGCAGTGCAGTCGTTACTGGATCGCGCGCTGCCCGATGAGGAACGTCAGGAAATTATTGATATCGTGACATCGTGGCCTGGCGTCAACGGTGCTCACGATCTTCGCACGCGGCAGTCAGGGCCGACCCGCTTTATTCAGATTCATTTGGAAATGGAAGATAATCTGCCGCTCGTTCAGGCGCATCTGGTGGCTGAACAGGTAGAGCAGGCGATTTTGCGGCGTTTTCCGGGTTCGGATGTCATTATCCACCAGGACCCCTGTTCAGTCGTACCCAGGGAAGGCAAGAGGTTTGAGCTTTCGTAATTCGTTGTAAAAAAGTGAGCAAGGCCAGCATTTTGTGTATAAATTACCGCCGTTTGGCCTGACCTGAATCAATTCAGCAGGAAGCGGTTGTTATACTATCTGCATATTCGTTGGATCGTCCCGATGTGCAGTAACAGTATCGGCTTCCGGCAACAGATTTCATTTTGCATTCCAAAGTTCAGAGGTAGTCATGATTAAGAAAATCGGTGTGTTGACAAGCGGCGGTGATGCGCCTGGCATGAACGCAGCAATCCGTGGTGTTGTACGCGCAGCGTTGACGGAAGGACTGGAAGTAATGGGTATTTATGATGGCTACCTGGGTCTGTATGAAGACCGTATGGTTCAGCTCGACCGTTACAGCGTGTCCGACATGATCAACCGTGGCGGTACTTTCCTCGGCTCCGCGCGCTTCCCGGAATTCCGCGATGAAAATGTTCGCGCAGTGGCTATCGAAAACCTGAAAAAACGTGGCATCGACGCGCTGGTTGTTATCGGCGGTGACGGTTCCTATATGGGTGCAAAACGTCTGACTGAAATGGGCTTCCCGTGCATCGGTCTGCCGGGCACGATCGACAACGACATCAAAGGCACTGACTACACCATCGGTTATTTCACCGCGCTGGGTACGGTAGTGGAAGCGATTGACCGTCTGCGTGACACCTCTTCCTCTCACCAGCGTATTTCCATCGTTGAAGTGATGGGGCGTTACTGCGGCGACCTGACCCTGGCGGCGGCTATCGCTGGGGGCTGTGAGTTTGTTGTGGTGCCGGAAGTGGAATTCAGCCGTGACGATCTGGTTGCGGAAATCAAAGCGGGCATCGCGAAAGGTAAAAAACACGCGATTGTCGCGATCACCGAACATATGTGTGACGTTGATGAACTGGCGCACTACATCGAGAAAGAGACTGGCCGTGAAACGCGTGCGACCGTACTGGGTCACATCCAGCGTGGCGGCTCTCCGGTGCCTTACGACCGTATTCTGGCTTCCCGCATGGGCTCATATGCCATTGAACTGCTGCTGGAAGGCTTTGGCGGACGTTGTGTGGGCATCCAGAACGAACAACTGGTTCACCATGACATCATCGACGCTATCGAAAACATGAAGCGTCCGTTCAAAGGTGACTGGCTGGATTGCGCTAAAAAGCTGTACTGATCGTTGTGTGTATTGTGCCGGGTGGCGGCTTCGCCTTACCCGGCCTACAACAGTACGGCCTGTAGGCCGGATAAGGAGCTAGCCAGCATCCGGCAATATCCTTCATTTATTCCCTCAAGTTATAGCCAATCTTTTTTTATTCTTTAATGTTTGGATTCCTTTCTGGCACGCTTTACTCATCACAACACTACATAAGAGAGCTGGGCGATGAATAAATGGGGCGTGGGGTTAACATTATTGCTGGCATCGACCAGCGTTCTGGCGAAGGATATTCAGTTACTTAACGTGTCTTACGATCCAACGCGCGAGCTGTACGATCAGTACAACAAAGCGTTTAGCGCGCACTGGAAACAAGAAACGGGCGACAACGTGGTGATCCGTCAGTCACATGGCGGTTCCGGTAAGCAGGCGACGTCAGTCATTAACGGTATTGAGGCCGATGTGGTGACGCTGGCGCTGGCTTATGACGTTGATGCCATTGCAGAGCGCGGCCGTATCGACAAAAACTGGATCAAACGTCTGCCGGACAACTCCGCGCCGTACACGTCCACCATCGTTTTCCTGGTGCGTAAAGGCAATCCGAAGCAAATCCATGACTGGAACGACCTGGTAAAACCGGGCGTGTCGGTGATTACGCCGAACCCGAAAAGCTCTGGCGGCGCACGCTGGAACTATCTGGCTGCGTGGGGATACGCCCTGCACCACAATAACAACGATCAGGCCAAAGCGCAGGACTTCGTAAAAGCGTTATTTAAGAACGTGGAAGTGCTGGATTCTGGCGCGCGCGGTTCAACCAACACCTTTGTTGAGCGTGGGATTGGCGACGTGCTGATCGCCTGGGAGAACGAAGCGCTGTTGGCGACGAACGAACTGGGCAAAGATAAATTCGAAATCGTGACGCCGAGCGAATCAATTCTCGCAGAACCGACCGTCTCCGTGGTGGATAAAGTCGTGGAGAAAAAAGGGACGCAAGCCGTGGCGGAAGCCTATCTGAAGTATCTCTACTCGCCGGAAGGGCAGGAAATTGCGGCGAAAAACTTCTATCGCCCACGCGACCCTGAAGTGGCGAAGAAATATGAAAATGCATTTCCGAAGCTGAAACTCTTCACCATTGACGAGGAGTTTGGCGGGTGGACGAAAGCGCAGAAAGAGCATTTCTCTAATGGCGGTACGTTCGACCAAATCAGCAAACGCTAATGTAAATTGCTTTTCCAGCCCGGTGGCATCGTGCGACCGGGCTTTTTTATTTGTCATCATTTTGCGTTACTCTTGCACGTCAATAAGAGACAGGGAATGAGTAATGAAAAAAACAGGTTATTTTTTGCTGGCGGTTGTGATTGTTGCCGCCGTCGCGGGCATTGGCTACTGGAAGCTGGCCGCTAATCCGAACGCATTGCGGGATATTGTTCTGCAACAATGCGTACCGAACCAACTGCAACAGCAAAATCCTGCGCCATGCGCTGAAGTGAAACCGGATGCCGGGTATGTCGTGTTTAAAGATCGTAATGGCCCGTTGCAGTATCTGTTGATGCCGACGTACCGCATCAACGGTACGGAAAGCCCGCTGCTGGTGGAGCCCTACACGCCGAACTTCTTCTGGCTAGCCTGGCAGGCGCGCAGCTTTATGAGCCAAAAGTACGGCAAAGATATTCCAGACAGCGCCATTTCGCTGGCGATTAACTCACGCTCCGGGCGGACGCAAAACCACTTTCATATCCACATCTCCTGCCTGCGCCCTGATGTGCGAGCGCAACTGGATGATAATCTGGCGAAAGTGAGTACCCGCTGGCTGCCGCTGCCGGGCGGATTGCGCGGGAATGAATATCTGGCGCGTCGGGTGACGGAAAGCGAGCTGGCGCAACGCAGCCCGTTCATGATGCTGGCGGAAGAAGTGCCGGATGCGCGTGAGCACATGGGCAGCTATGCGCTGGCGGTGGTACGCCAGAGCGACGACTCTTTTGTTTTGCTGGCGACGCAGCGCAACCTGCTGGCGTTTAACCTCGCTTCCGCTGAGGAAATTCAGGATCATCAATGTGAGATTTTGCAGTAACCCCACCTAATCTGGCGTTTACTCCACCTGCCTGTCTCCGTATTCTTGTTGAAAAAAACAACAGGAGACAGGCATGTCGCTCTGGCTTACACACCCTCTGTTCATTCCTTCGCTGGTGGTCGGCGTGACCATTCTGCTCTGGGCAACCTCGCTGTTACCGGAGTTTATTACCGCGCTGCTGTTCTTTACCGTGGCGATGGTGGCGAAGATCGCGCCGCCGGACGTCATTTTTGGCGGTTTTGCCTCGTCGGCTTTCTGGCTGGTTTTTAGCGGTTTTGTGCTGGGGGTGGCGATTCGCAAAACAGGGCTGGCAGACAGGGCGGCGCGCGCCTTATCCGCCAGACTGACTGACTCATGGCCGCTGATGGTGGCGAGCGTGGTGCTGCTCAGTTATGCGCTGGCGTTTGTGATGCCGTCCAATATGGGGCGTATCGCGCTGCTGATGCCCATTGTCGCGGCGATGGCGAAACGTGCCGGGATTGCCGATGGCACGCGCGCCTGGTACGGACTGGCGCTTGCGGTGGGCTTTGGAACCTTCCAGCTCTCCGCGACCATCCTGCCTGCTAACGTACCTAACCTGGTGATGAGCGGGGCGGCGGAAGGCTCGTATGGCATCCACCTGAACTATCTGCCGTATCTTCTGCTGCATACGCCTGTTCTGGGCTGGTTGAAAGGCGCGCTGTTAATCGTCCTGATTTGTTGGCTGTTTCCCGGTAAACCGCATGCGCCTCGCGACCTGACGCCGCCTGCGCCGATGAGCCGTGCGGAGAAACGGCTGGCGTGGATGCTGGCGGTGGTGCTGGCGATGTGGGTCAGCGAAAGCTGGCACGGTATTGGCCCGGCGTGGACCGGGCTGGCGGCGGCGGTGATCACACTGTTGCCGCGCGTGGGGTTTATCAACGGGGAAGAGTTTTCCAGCGGCGTGAATATCCGCACCTGTATTTATGTGGCAGGCATTCTGGGGCTGGCGATCACCGTGACGCAAACCGGCATTGGCAATGCGGTGGGCGAGGCGCTGCTGCATGTCATGCCGCTGGACCCGGAAAAGCCCTTCACCAGTTTCCTGGCGCTGACCGGCATTACCACTGCGCTGAATTTTATTATGACGGCGAACGGCGTTCCGGCGCTGTATACCACGCTGGCGCAGAGTTTTTCCGACGCAACCGGTTTTCCGCTGTTGTCGGTGATTATGATTCAGGTATTGGGGTACTCCACGCCGCTGTTGCCGTATCAGGCATCGCCGATTGTGGTGGCGATGGCATTAGGGAAAGTCCCGGCAAAACCAGGCATGACGCTGTGTCTGGCACTGGCGCTGGCAACGTATCTGGTGCTGTTGCCGCTGGATTACATGTGGTTTAGTTTACTGGGGCGTTTGTAAAAAAAGCCCGGTGGCGTTAACGCTTACCGGGCCTGTGATTTTATGTGGCGGGGTAAGCGCACACGCCACCCGCCACAACAGCATTAAGCTTGTTTAGCCGCTTCCGCTGCTTTAACGATCACCGCGAACGCGTCAGCTTTCAGGGAAGCACCGCCAACCAGCGCGCCGTCGATGTCCGGCTGAGCGAACAGTTCTGCCGCGTTAGCTGCGTTTACGGAACCGCCGTACTGGATGATCACTTGCTCAGCGATTTTCGCGTCAGCTTTGGCGATATGGTCACGGATGAATTTGTGAACAGCCTGCGCCTGCGCCGGAGTGGCGGATTTGCCAGTACCGATCGCCCATACAGGTTCGTAAGCGATAACCACGCCTTCAAACGCCGCAGCGCCCTGAGTTTTCAGTACCGCGTCGATCTGACGAGCACAGACTTCTTCGGTTTTGCCGGCTTCGTTTTCTGCTTCGGTTTCACCGATGCACAGAACCGGAGTCAGACCCTGCTCTTTCAGCACGGCGAATTTCTTCGCGATCAGCTCGTCAGACTCTTTGTGGTAAGTACGACGCTCAGAGTGGCCGATGATGATGTACTGCGCGCCGATATCCTTCAGCATTTCAGCAGAAGTTTCACCGGTGAATGCGCCAGACAGGTTCAGGTCAACGTTCTGCGCGCCCAGAATGATGTGGCTACCGGCAGCGGCGTGTTTCGCCATGTCGATATACATTTCCGGCGGTGCAATCGCAACTGCACAGCCAGCAACGCCAGCCAGTTCTTTACGCAGGTTAGCCACCAGCTCGTTTACCATGTGGCGGCTGCCGTTCAGTTTCCAGTTACCCATCACTAAAGGATGTCGCATTTCATTTCTCCACGCTTTGTCAGCGAATTAAGGAAGATGGCCGCCCTTCAGGGACGGCATGGTCTGTGAAACAGTATAGAGATCCCTCCCTCGAAAGGCTTTGCTTTTTGTCACTTAATTCAGCCCTTCCAGATTCTCCGATAGCGCTAGCTTAATCGGTTCAACAGCGAAGGTCAGCCCTTTTTCCCCGTTGTCTGCGACAACATAGCGAATCGCGCCTTCCGTTTCGGCGTAGTAGTGCTTATTCTTGCCCGCTGTGAGTAATTTTTGCAGTTTTTGCTGGCTTTGCTCTTTTGTCAGAAGCGGGGCGACGGTGCGGATCACCGCCGCCATGTATTCCTGCGCTTTGGCTTTGGCGGCTTTTTGCTCGGGCCCCTGAATGGGAAGCCAGGTAATCTGCATACTTTTGATTTTTAACGTACCGCGCTCCAGCGCCGTTGAGGCGTACAGATTTTCATTGATCTTGCTGGCGGCGCGGGTCAGGTTCGCCCTGTCGCGGCTGCTGTCGATAGCACGAAATTCGTTCAGTGGAAGCCGGGGATTTTGCTGATTAAAGTTTTCGCGAAACTGGCTGATGGAGAGATCAAACGTCGGCGCGCCAGCCAGCAGGTAGGGCGCGGTCGTCGCAGACGGCGATGCCTCCGCCAGCACCGTTGTGCTCGCAGTTATGGCGGAAAACAATAATAAAAACAGTGTACACCCTGGCTTCATCAATCTTACCTTTCGTTAGGACTGCTCACGATTAAAACGATAACTGTCGGGCTTGTCAAAAGGGTAAACTGACAGCGAAGGCAATAATAAAGGAACTTACATGACCATACAGCAGTGGTTATTCTCATTTAAAGGGCGTATTGGACGCCGTGATTTCTGGATCTGGCTCGGTCTCTGGTTTGTCGGCATGCTGGTGCTGTTTTCGCTGGCGAGCAAGAATTTACTCGATATCCAGACGGCGGCATTTTGTCTGGTGTGTCTGCTCTGGCCCACGGCGGCGGTCACGGTTAAGCGTCTGCATGACCGGGGGCGCTCCGGCCTGTGGGCGTTATTGATGATTCTGGCGTGGATGCTGCTGGCCGGAAATTGGGTGATGTTGCCGGGAATGTGGCAGTGGGTCGTGGGGCGCTTTGTCCCGACGCTCATTCTGGTCATGATGTTTATCGATCTGGGGGCGTTTGTCGGCACTCAGGGCGAGAATAAGTTCGGCAAAGAAACGCAGGATGTGAAGTTTAAAGCAGAGCCTCAGGCAGACGATAAACCGTAGGCCGGATAAGGCGTTTATGCCGCTATCCGGCAGAGCGCCCGGTGGCGCTGGCGCTTACCGGGCCTGCGACCGTGCTTACCAGTAGTGCTCAGCGGTCATGTGCCCAGGACGACGACGCAGGTGTTTGGTCATGTGCCGGGTCTCCTTCAGCAGCTGTTGCGTATCGCGCACCATCTGCGGATTTCCGCACAGCATCACATGGCTGGTCTCGGTGTCCATCGGTAAACCGACCGCCGCTTCCAGCGCGCCGCTTTCAATCAGTGCGGGGACTCGCCCGGTAAGCGAGCCTGCGATGGTTTCCCGACTGACGACAGTTTGAATGCGCAGCTTGCCTTCGTAGCGCTTTTGCAATTCCAGCATTAACGGCAGGTAACTTAAATCAGCGGCGTAACGCGCGGCATGCACCAGTACCAGGTTGTTAAAGCGCTCCAGGTCTTTACCGAGTTGCAGAATCGACAAATAAGGGCCAATGGCCGTTCCGGTCGCCAGCATCCACAGGGTGTCGCAGTCAGGCACTTCATCCAGAACAAAGAACCCCGCCGCTTCACTCACCACCTGTACTTCATCGCCAGGTTTAAGCGCCGCCAGACGTGGGCTGAGTTTGCCTTCGGGAACCGTCACCAGGTAAAACTCTAAATCGGGATTATCGGGCGCATTCACATAGGAATAGGCGCGTTGTACGCGTTCGCCATCGATCTCCAGTCCGAGCTTGGTAAACTGGCCTGCGGTGAAGGGATGAACGGGGGCGTGAACGGTCAGACTAAACAGGGCGTCGGTCCAGTACTGTACCTTCGTGACTTTTCCTGTTACCCAATCTGCCATGATCTTCTCCTGTCTGCTGCAATACCCTTATCTTCGTTCGTTGAACGAAAGATTTCCAGCCCCGAAGGGCCGGAAGGCTCAATCGAACAAATCAGTTACAGGATATGCGCCTGCACATCCGGGTCTTTGCGATCCAGATAGTGGATGGACTGAATACGGCGGATAGTGCGCGATTTGCCGCGAATCAGCAGCGTTTCGGTGGTAGCGATATTGCCTTTGCGGCTAATCCCCTCCAGCAGATCGCCTTTGGTGATCCCGGTGGCGGAGAAGATGACGTTATCGCTGCGCGCCATTTCGTCCAGACGCAGCGCTTTACCGGCGTCAATGCCCATAGCTTTACAGCGTGCCAGCTCCTGCTCGCCAATGCGGCGGTTCTCTTCGCTGTCGCCTTTGACGTCGTGACGCGCCAGCAGACGGCCCTGCATGTCGCCATCCAGCGCACGAATCACCGCTGCGGAGACAACGCCTTCCGGCGCGCCGCCAATGCCGTACAGCACATCCACTTCACTGTCTGGCATACAGGTCAGAATAGAGGCCGCCACGTCGCCATCAGGAATAGCGAATACGCGCACGCCAAGCTGCTGCATCTCTGCAATCACCGCGTCATGACGCGGTTTGGCCAGAATCGTAACCGTCAGTTCGCTGAGCGGTTTGCTGAGGGCGGCTGCGATGTTACGCAGGTTGTCCGCCAGCGGCAGATTCAGGTCGATAGATCCTTTAGCGCCCGGCCCGACGATCAGTTTTTCCATGTACATATCCGGCGCGTTGAGGAAACAGCCTTTGTCGCCGACCGCCAGAACTGCCAGCGCGTTCGCCTGGCCCATCGCCGTCATACGGGTGCCTTCGATAGGGTCGACGGCGATATCTACCGCATCGCCACGGCCGGTGCCGACTTTCTCACCGATAAACAGCATGGGCGCTTCATCAATCTCGCCTTCGCCGATGACAATGGTGCCGTCAATATTGACCTGGTTGAGCATAATACGCATGGCGTTTACCGCCGCGCCGTCAGCGGTATTTTTGTCGCCGCGTCCCAGCCATTTATAGCCAGCCAGCGCCGCCGCTTCCGTTACGCGGGAAAATTCGATGGCAAGTTCTCGTCTCATAGCAAACTCGTAGCAGAAAGGAATGGCGCGAAGTGTAGCACAGGGGAGGGGGCAATCTGAAGGAAGTGTTCACATATTGTAAACAGTAAAATACCATGCTATGGTGTTCACATAATGTAAACGGATGGAACGAACGCAAGATGCACGTCATTTCAAAAGAACCTTTTGAGGAAGCGGCAAAGCGATATCCCAACGATTCGTTAGCCATACGGGCGCTGTATCGCTTAATGCGTGAAACTGACTTCTCTTCTCCGACTGAGATGAGAACTCTGATACCGAGCCTGGACAATTTTAAGTACCGGAACAAATGGTGGGTTCTGGATGTGGGAGGCAACAACTTGAGGGTTATCGCCTACATCAATTTTGTGAATAAACGCTTCTATGTGAAGCACATCAGCACCCACGCTGAATATGACAAGTTGACCCGCTATTACAGGGAGAACAAATAATGAATACCGACACTGCAAAAGCCATTGAAGCAACCAAACAACTCGTCGCCGCTGTTCCTTTCCTGGGAGGCAGCTCTTCAGAGAGCGATTACCGTGAAGCGCTGTCTCTGGTGGATTATCTGATCGAGAACGACGATGAGAACCCGCTCATTGACTTCCTGGCGAGCAAAATTGCCGATTATGAGGATAACAGCGACCGTTTCGCTGAGTTCAATAAAGGTATCGCTGAAATGCCGGTTGGCGTGGCGCTGCTACGTACTCTGATTGACCAGTACAAGCTGTCCTACTCAGACCTGAAAGAGGAGATCGGTTCAAAGTCGCTGGTGAGTCAGATCTTATCTGGTCAGCGCTCTCTGACTATCGCTCACATTAAGGCACTCTCTGCTCGCTTCGGTGTGAAACCAGAGTGGTTTCTTTAAACCGTGTCTTACATTCGAGTAATACCGCTCTTTTGGAGTGGTATTACTCTATGGTAATCAAATTATAATAAGTACCTGTAGGCCGGATAAGCGAAGTCGCCATCCGGCAGATCAGTATTACTCTTCGTGGTCTTCCCACGCCAGGGCGCGTTTGACCGCTTTTTTCCAGCCGCTGTAACGGAAGTTACGCTCGGTGGTTTCGATGCCTGGACGGAATTCACGCTCGATGACCGCTTTTTCCTGCAACTCATCCAGGTTCTGCCAGTAACCCACCGCCAGACCTGCCAGATACGCCGCACCCAGCGCCGTTACTTCGCGCACTTCCGGGCGCTCAACGCGCGTACCAAGAATGTCTGACTGGAACTGCATCAGGAAGTTGTTGGCAACCGCGCCGCCGTCAACGCGCAGGGCGTGCAGGCGAATACCGGAGTCCGCCTGCATCGCTTCCAGCACGTCGCGCGTCTGGTAAGCGATCGATTCCAGCGTTGCACGGATGATGTGGTTGGAGTTTACGCCACGGGTCAGACCGAAGATGGCGCCGCGCGCATACGGGTCCCAGTACGGCGCGCCCAGACCGGTAAAGGCCGGTACAACGTATACGCCGTTGGTGTCTTTCACTTTGGTGGCGAAATATTCAGAGTCGAATGCGTCGCTGATGAGTTTCATCTCATCACGCAGCCACTGAATGGATGCGCCAGCCATAAACACCGCCCCTTCCAGCGCGTAGTTCACTTCGCCGGTCGGGCCACAGGCGATGGTGGTCAAAAGTCCGTTTTCGGACTTAACCGCTTTCTCGCCGGTGTTCATCAGCATAAAGCAGCCGGTGCCGTAAGTGTTTTTCGCCATCCCCTCTTTGACGCACAGCTGGCCGAACAGCGCCGCCTGCTGGTCACCGGCGATCCCGGCGATTGGAATACGCGTGCCGCCTTTACCCCCGATGTTCGTCTGGCCGTACACTTCTGAAGAACGACGCACTTCCGGCAGCATGGCGCGCGGGATATCCAGCGCATCCAGCATTTTGTCATCCCAGTCCAGGGTATGGATGTTGAACAGCATGGTACGTGAAGCGTTGGTGTAATCCGTGACGTGTACGCGTCCCTGCGTCATTTTCCAGATAAGCCAGGTATCCACCGTACCGAACAGCAGTTCACCGCGACGTGCGCGCTCACGGGAGCCTTCTACGTGATCGAGAATCCACTTCACTTTGGTGCCGGAGAAGTACGGGTCAATCACCAGACCGGTGTTGTTGCGGATGTAATCTTCCATGCCGTCACGCTTCAGGCGTTCGCAGATTTCGGCGGTACGGCGGCACTGCCAGACAATCGCGTTATAAATCGGTTTGCCGGTTTCACGTTCCCAGACGATGGTGGTTTCACGCTGGTTAGTAATACCGATTGCTGCGATCTGATCGGAACTGATGTCTGCTTTCGCCAGCACTTCAACCAGCGTTGAGCTTTGGGTGGCCCAGATTTCCATTGGGTCGTGTTCTACCCAGCCTGCTTTCGGGTAGATTTGCTCAAATTCACGTTGCGACACGCTAACGATATTCGCATCGTGATCCATCACGACGGCGCGGGAGCTGGTGGTGCCCTGGTCGAGCGCAACGATATATTTTTTCTCAGTCATAATTTTTTTGTCCCGTAGTCACATTACAGCGAAGCTTTTTGTTGTGCGGTAGTGGTGGTGTCCTTCTCTTCAACCACGCAAGTATCACACGGCAAATGGCGGCCAATCAGTTTACGATAGGCGAATGCGCCCAGAATGGCGCCCGCAATCGGGCCGAACATCGGCACCAGGAAGTAAGGAATATCCTTACCGCCAGTCAAGGCAACGTTCCCCCAGCCAGCGAGCCAGGCGAACAGTTTCGGGCCGAAGTCACGCGCCGGGTTCATCGCAAACCCGGTCAGCGGCCCCATAGAGGCGCCAATTACTGCGATCAGTAAACCAATGAGCAGAGGAGCCAGTGGGCCGCGCGGCACGCCGTTACCATCATCGGTCAGCGCCAGAATAAGCCCCATCAGAATAGCGGTAATTACCATCTCAACCGCGAAGGCTTGCACAAAATTGATATGTGGATTTGGATATGTTGAGAAAGTGCCAGCCAGATCAACACTTTCGATACTGCCACGGACGATGTGGTGCGTTTGTTCAAAATCAGCGAAAAGATTGTAGTAAAGCCCGTAAACTAATGCCGCTGCGCAAAACGCGCCGGCAACTTGAGAAATGATAAAAGGAACAACTTTGCGTTTGTCGAAACAGGCAAACAGCCACAGTGCGATTGTTACGGCTGGATTTAAATGTGCGCCGGAGACACCTGCTGTCAGGTAGATAGCCATCGCCACCCCCAAACCCCAGATGATACTGATTTCCCACTGACCGAAAGTAGCACCTGCTACTTTAAGAGCAGCGACACAACCCACACCGAAGAAAATCAACAACCCAGTACCGAGAAATTCAGCAATGCACTGGCCTTTTAAGGTTGATGTTTGACTCATAATCGGATCCTGAAGAGAGTTTAATGTTTATTGTTTGCGAAGAGGTCACTGACGCCTTCGATGCCTGTAGGCATACTGTTAATTTATCGTTAACGAGCAAAAACGAGAAATATCGAAATCAAAATGTGTGTACTGCGTCAATAAAATGAGCGTTATCGCGCCATGAAGCGCGTTTTACGACAAACCAGGAGTGTGAGCTGAATCATTTCATTAACCAATATGTTAACACTTTAGAGTTATGTGAGTTATGTCACCAGGACAAGGATGAAAAGTGTTGCAAACCGCAATCTACGCGGTATGTCGCTGGACAGGGATGGCGCGGCTTCATACAATCGGCACTATATATTGTGCGCGTTTACGTGAAGCGTCGCCTTGCAATTCAGGAGAGGTATGGCCATGTCATTAGAAGTGTTTGAGAAACTGGAAGCAAAAGTACAGCAGGCGATTGATACCATTACGCTTTTGCAGATGGAAATCGAAGAGCTGAAAGAAAAAAACAACAGCCTGGCGCAGGATGTACAGTCTGCTCAGCATCAGCGTGAAGAGCTGGAGCGTGAGAACAACCATCTGAAAGAACAGCAGAGCGGGTGGCAGGATCGTTTGCAGGCGCTGCTGGGTCGTATGGAAGAAGTCTGAGCCGTAGCGGTGTTGGCTGCGCTCAGCGTTGTAGGCCGGATAAGGCGTAAGCCGCCATCCGGCACTGCAATATCGCCTGATGGCGCTACGCTTATCAGGCCTACAGTCGGCATCGTTTATGAGCGGCAACGCAATAAAAAAGGCACCTTACGGTGCCTTTTTTGATCACTCGATATCAAGCGGGTCTTCGGAGAGGATTATCCCGGTATTGTCGGCGTAGAGATGATCGCCGGAGAAGAAGGTCACGCCGCCAAAATTGACGCGGACGTCGCTTTCCCCAATTCCTTCACCTGCGGCGCCTACCGGAATCGCGGCAAGCGCCTGGATGCCGATATCCAGCTCTTCCAGATCGTCTACCTGACGCACCGCGCCGTAGATGACCAGCCCTTCCCATTCATTTTGCGTAGCCAGACGCGCCAGTTCGGCGTCGACCAGCGCGCGACGGACAGAACCACCGCCATCGACCAGCAGAATGCGACCACGGCCATTCTGTTCGAGCAGATCGTAGAGCAACCCGTTGTCCTCGAAACATTTTACCGTGATGATTTGTCCGCCAAACGACGACCGTCCTCCAAAGTTAGAGAACAGTGGTTCCACGACGTTGACATCTTCCTGGTAGATGTCACAAAGCTCGGAAGTATCGTATTTCATAGGCTTAACGTTCAGTTGCTGCGAGAATTTTTAGTATATCGCGCTATGCGTACTGTTTGCAAAATCATCAATTGTTCATTGATATTTGTCAGTTAAACCGCCCACTGGCTTAAGAAAATCCCGACGACAAACAGCAGGTTAGTCAACAGCGCGGCTTTAACGGTGCGTTCCAGCATCGGGCGCATCGCAGCGGGTTCCATTTCACGCATCACATAACGCGCCTGTTTAATCAGTAACGGTGCGGCCAGGATGAACAGCCATCCCCACAGGCTTTGCAGTGAAATCAGGTTAAACAGCGCCAGGCAGACCAGTGAACCCATCAACAGGCAGGCGTGATAACGACGTGCGTTAACCGCGCCTAAACGTACCACCAGCGTGTTTTTACCGTTTTCTTTATCGCTGTTGATATCGCGCAGATTGTTGATGTTGAGCACGGCGGTCGCCAGCAGTCCGCAGGCGGTAGCAGGTAAGATAAGCGCAGGAATGAGCGTATGCGCCTGTAGATACCAGCTGCCCATTACGCTGAGCCAGCCGAAGAACACCAGCACGGAAATGTCGCCCAGACCAATATAGCCGTAAGGACGGTTCCCGACGGTGTAGGTAATCGCGGCGATAATCGACAGGCCGCCCAGCACCAGGAATCCGACAAAATCCGCCAGCGTATGACATGCGACAGCCACCAGCGCCAGACCGGAGAGGCAAATCAGCGCCACGGTAATGATCAGCGCCCGCTTCATCTCCTGCCGGGTGATCACCCCTTTTTGCATCCCGCGCAGCGGCCCGATGCGGTCAGGCTTATCACTGCCTTTGACGGCGTCGCCATAATCGTTGGCAAGGTTCGATAAGATTTGCAGCAGCCCGGCGGTGATCAACGCCAGCAGCGCAACCAGGGGATCGAAGTACCCTTGCCACCATGCCAGCGCTGTACCGACGATGATTGCCGCAAACGCGAGCGGCAGCGTTTTCGGTCGTAAACTTTCCAGCCAGGCCTGGGAGCGGCTAATTTGTTGTTGTTCAGTCATATTTAGCGCCAATAAAAATGGGGCTTTTCAGCCCCATCAACAGTGATGAAAATGCATTGAACGCGATTATAGGATAAAACGACTCAGATCTTCATCTGCGACCAGCGCATCCAGATGTTTGCTCACATATTCCGCATCAATTGTTATGCTCTGACCATTCAGATCGCTGGCGTCATAGGAGATATCTTCCATCAGACGTTCCAGAACGGTATGCAGACGACGCGCACCGATGTTTTCGGTGGTTTCGTTTACCTGCCATGCCGCTTCGGCAATGCGTTTGATGCCGGATTCGGTAAACTCGATGTCCACGCCTTCAGTCGCCATCAGCGCTTTGTACTGAACGGTAACGGATGCGTTCGGCTCGGTGAGAATGCGTTCGAAATCTTCCGTCGTCAGCGCTTTCAGCTCAACGCGAATCGGCAGACGCCCCTGCAACTCGGGGATCAGATCAGACGGTTTCGCCACCTGGAACGCGCCGGAGGCGATAAACAGGATGTGGTCGGTTTTCACCATACCGTGCTTGGTAGAGACGGTGCAGCCTTCTACCAGCGGCAGCAGGTCGCGCTGTACGCCTTCGCGGGAAACGTCCGGGCCAGAGGATTCGCCGCGTTTACAGATTTTGTCGATTTCGTCGATAAACACGATCCCGTGCTGTTCAACGGCGTCGATGGCTTCCTGTTTCAGCTCTTCCGGGTTCACCAGTTTGGCCGCTTCTTCTTCAATCAACAGCTTCATCGCGTCTTTGATTTTCAGCTTACGCGGTTTTTGTTTCTGGCCGCCCAGGTTCTGGAACATGGACTGCAACTGGCTGGTCATCTCTTCCATTCCCGGAGGCGCCATAATTTCAACGCCCATCGGTGCGGCTGCGAGATTGATCTCAATTTCTTTATCGTCGAGCTGGCCTTCACGCAGTTTTTTGCGGAATGCCTGGCGCGCGGCGGACGGCTCTTGCTGTTGCTCAGCCTGACCCCAGTTATTTTTCGCTGGAGGGATCAGCGCGTCGAGAATACGCTCTTCCGCCATTTCTTCTGCGCGGTAGCGGTTTTTCTCAATAGACTGAACGCGCACCATCTTGATCGCGGAGTCGGTCAGGTCGCGGATAATGGAATCCACTTCTTTACCCACATAACCGACTTCGGTGAATTTTGTCGCTTCAACTTTGATGAACGGCGCGTTGGCCAGTTTTGCCAGGCGACGCGCGATTTCGGTTTTACCTACGCCGGTCGGGCCGATCATCAGAATATTTTTTGGCGTCACTTCATGGCGCAGCTCTTCGTTGAGCTGCATGCGGCGCCAGCGGTTACGCAGTGCAATCGCCACGGAACGCTTGGCGTTGTCCTGGCCAATGATGTGCTTGTTCAGTTCGCTGACGATTTCGCGTGGGGTCATTTCAGACATGGGAGATCCTTACGCTTTAGACGGTAATTCTTCAATGGTGTGGAAGTGGTTGGTGTAAATGCAGATATCGCCTGCAATATCCAACGCCTTTTCAGCAATTTCGCGGGCGCCCAGTTCGGTATTTTCTAACAGTGCGCGTGCCGCAGCCTGGGCGTAGGGACCACCGGAGCCGATAGCAATCAGATCATTTTCCGGCTGTATGACATCGCCATTACCCGTGATGATCAGTGAAGCGGTTTCATCTGCGACGGCCAGCAGCGCTTCGAGCTTGCGTAGCATACGGTCAGTACGCCAGTCTTTCGCCAGTTCAACGGCGGCTTTGACCAGGTGGCCCTGATGCATTTCCAGTTTACGCTCAAACAGTTCGAACAGCGTGAATGCGTCTGCCGTTCCCCCTGCAAAGCCCGCAATGACTTTATCGTTGTACAGACGGCGAACTTTCTTCACGTTGCCTTTCATTACGGTATTGCCCAGTGTGGCCTGACCATCACCGGCGATTACCACATGGCCGTTACGGCGTACGCTTACTATTGTTGTCACGAGCAGACCCCTTGGTTACAAATGCAGAATACAGGCCCCGCACGCGGTACGGGGCATAATGCAAATATAAATGGGGGGGATTTTGGGGGTTTCAACCCCCGGAGGCGAGTCGAATGCAGTTTGTGTGACCCGCCATCTTCAGGCGGTTAAGGGTGCTGTCTGCATTCTCTTTGCCTTTGACAGGGCCGATGACTACACGATTCCACCCGTTGTTGGTGGTGATTTTGGAGTCAAAGCCTTCAAAAGCCAACTGGGCGCGCACGGTTTCCGCTTGCTCGGCGCCTTTGAAGGAGCCGCATTGCACCATCCAGCGACGTTCATCTTTTTTCTCTGCCGTCTGTTTTGGCGCTTCAGGTTCACGCGCGATCGGCGCGGCCTGCTGCGTTTTAGGCTGAGAAGTCGTGGTGTGCGCAGGCGTCTGCAACAGGTCCTGATAAGGCTGCTGGGATGTCGTCTGCTTCGGCTGCTGAGTCTGGCGTGGCTGCTGTGCAGGCGCAGTCTGCGCCGTACGCGGTTGCTGCTGTGGCTGTTGGTACGGTTGCTCCGTCACGCGTGGCTGCGTACGCGGCTGTTGAACCGGCTGGGTGTTAGCCCACTGCTGCTGTTGTACCTGCTGCTGTGCCTGACGCTGGCGCTGCAATGTCTGCTGACGCTGTTCAGGCGTCTGTTCGTTCCACGGCACTTCGTTAAGCTGGGTCGGCTGCTGGCGCATATCCGCCTGCATTTGCGCCAGTAGCTGACGCTGCTCGCTGGTGAGCTGCTCCGGGTTCATCACTTCGCCGCCCGCAGAAGGCTCGGTTGGCGCACGCACGCCCGGCTGGCGGCTTTCCAGCTCTTTAATGTAGCGCCAGCGCTCTTCCGGCTTCGGCGGCAGCCCGTTGCCGGTCACTTTCTGGCTTTGCAGCGTTTCGGACTCTTCTTTTTTGTGATGAGTAATGAAGTACAGACCCCCGATAAAGGCCACAAGGACAGCCGCCGCAATAGCGACCATTGCGGGTGAAACCGCAGGCGTGTTGCGTTGCTTTTTCCGTGAGGTGCTCTTTTTGCGCCGCGAAGGTGCCGGTTGACCGCGACGTACATAATCTCGTTGTGCCACTATCGTTTCGCTGTATTTATTCGTTCGTCAGCCCGCCATGTTACTTAAGCGGCGGGCTTTTGACCAGATAGGTGAGTCTTAAAGGTTTAAGTTAAGGCTCGCGTCGAACCACGAATAATTAACTCGCAGTCCAGCAAGCGCGAGCCGCTGCTGACATTTTGCCCCTGTAACTGGTCGAGCAAGAGCAGCATTGCTTCGCGCCCGATATCGAAGCGCGGCTGTGAAACCGTCGTCAGAGGCGGGTCGCAAAATTCCGCCAGCGCAATGTTATCAAAGCCAATGATGGACAGATCGTCAGGGACTTTCAGACCATGACGCTTGGCCCAGGAGAGCGCGCCGAGCGCCATAACGTCGCTGTGACAGAACACGGCGGTCGGAGGCTGCGGAAGCGCAAGCAGCTGTTGCAGCGCGTGGCCGCCCGCCTCGTAGGTGAAATCGCCCCGGGCGATATAATGCGGGTCGACGGTAATGCCGCAGCGACGCAGCGCCTGCACATAGCCTTGCAGACGGTAGTGGCACAGCGGCATCTCCTCCGGCCCGGCAATGCATCCGATACGCTGGTGCCCCTGTTCATGCAGATAATTCACGGCGTTAAAGGCCGCAGTCAGGTTATCAATATGAACGGTAGGCAGCTCCAGCTCCGGCGCGAATTCGTTGGCCATCACCATCGGCGGCAGATTTCGTTGCTCTTCAATGCTGGCGTCGAACGGCAGGCGTGAACCGAGCAATAACATGCCATCAATTTGTTTGGTGATGATCAAATTGATAAAGGTCTTCTCTTGCTGATTCTGGTGCGCGCAGTCACCAATCAACACCAGATATCCGTGGCTTGCGGCGGTAACCTCAATGCCCCGGATGATTTCACTGAAAAAGGGATCACAAATATCCGGGACGATCACCAGGATGGTGCGTGATTCATTTCGTTTGCTATTTCGCCCCATTGATTGCGGTAAATATCCCACCTCCATCGCCGCCTGTTCAACCCGGTTACGGGTCGACTGGGAGACTTTATCCGGGTTCATTAACGCACGGGACACGGTTGCTGTTGAGACTTTCGCCTTCATAGCAACATCTTTCATTGTAGCGGCAGCAACCTGTTTCTTCGGTTTCACACTCTCTCCTCGCCTGGGAAATCAGGCGCAGAACTATCCTTGTTTAACTCACATCGAAAACATTTTTATCAGATAGTTAATGGAAGCGGTTACAGAATTTTCATAAAAAGTGTGATGGATATTTAATTTTACGATCCGCCTCGCATCGTGACCCATTATCCCTCAATGGGATCGACATCCAGCACCCATTTAACCTTGCGGGATTCGGGTAGCGTATTGATGAGCGCCAGCGTGCCGCTGACGATATGTTGCAGACGAATTCGCGACGGATGCTGCAACAAAATTTGCCAACGGTAGCGGCCGCCGCGTTTTGGCGCGAGCGCAGGCACCGGGCCTAATACCCAGAGCTTGTCATCCGCAAGCGGGCTGGCCTGAATCAGATTACGCAGCTGTTGCAGGAACACCGGCGCCTGCTGGTTGTTATGATCTTCTGCCCGCACAATCACATGGCTGGTCCACGGCGGAAGTTGCAGCGTTTGCCGCTCGGCCAGCGCCTGTTCAGCAAAAGCGTCATAGCCTTTGTGCAGCAAGGTTTGCAGCAAAGGGTGCTCTGGATGGTGGGTCTGCAATACCACCTCGCCTTGTTTTCCGGCGCGTCCGGCGCGGCCGGAAACCTGAGTGTAAAGCTGGGCAAAACGTTCCGCCGAACGGAAATCCGCTGAGAACAGCGCGCCGTCAACGTCCAGCAGCGCTACCAGGGTGACGTCCGGGAAATGGTGCCCTTTCGCCAGCATTTGCGTGCCGATCAAAATGCGCGCGCCGCCGCGATGGACTTCCGCCAGATGCTGCTCCAGCGCGCCTTTACGGCTGGTGGTGTCGCGGTCGATGCGCGAGACCGGCACGCCGGGAAAGAAGGGCGCCAACGCCTGCTCAAGCTGTTCTGTCCCTAACCCGACCGGCACCATATGCGTGGAGCCGCAGGAAGGGCACTGACGCGGTATCGGGCGCTGGCTGTCGCAATGGTGACAGCGCAGGTGGTGTTGCGCCTGGTGCAATGTGTAGTAGTGATCGCAGCGCGGACATTCGGCAATCCAGCCGCAGTCGTGACATAACAGCGCAGGAGCAAATCCCCGGCGGTTAAGGAAGAGAATGACCTGGTTATCTGCCTGCAGGTGCTGATGCATACGGGCGATAAGCGCGGGAGCCAGCCCGGCCTGGATCTTCTGGCCTTTTAAATCCAGCACATGCTGGAGGGCAGGGCGTGCGTTGCCTGCCCGGCGCGTCAGGCGCAGCATGCGGTACTTTTTTTGTCGCACGTTGCATAACGTCTCCAGCGCCGGTGTTGCCGAGCCGAGAATAATCGGGATTTGTTCGCTGTGAGCGCGGTATACCGCCAGGTCGCGGGCGTGGTAACGCCAGCCTTCCTGCTGCTTATAGGAGCTGTCATGCTCTTCGTCGATCACAATGACGCCGAGGTTTTTAAACGGCGTAAACAACGATGAGCGGGTGCCGATGACAATCGCCGCCTCGCCGTTTTTGGCTTTCAGCCAGGCTGAGAGACGTTCGCTGTCATTTAACCCGGAGTGCAGAACTTCGACGGGGGCGTTGAAGCGCTCGCGAAAGCGGGCGATGGTTTGCGGCGTCAGGCCAATTTCCGGCACCATCACCAGCGCCTGTTTGCCCTGAGCGAGGACGTTTTCCAGTACGCTGAGATAGACCTCTGTTTTACCGGAACCCGTAACGCCCGCCAGCAGCCAGGCAGAAAAGCTGTCCGACGCGCTGTGGATGGCGCCAACGGCGGTGGCCTGTTCGGTATTGAGACGCAGCCGATCGCCACAAACGGCGTAATGGGTGCGCCAGTCGCTAAAGCCGGGCGTTTCGCTCGCCAGCTCGCACAGTCCTTTTTTACGCAGCGCCTGGAGCGCCGCGTCATTAAATTCAAGATCCGCCACCTGGTCGCGCCAGATCTTCCCCTGCCGCAGCGCGGCCAGCGCCTGTTGCTGTTTAGGCGAACGCTTCAGGCTATTGAGATCGATAGCGTGGCCGTCTTCGGTGGCGAACCAGTACCACATCGGCGCGTTGCTGGCGGGTTTCCCCTGGCGCAGCAAAATCGGCAGAGCGTGAAACAGAACGTCACCCATTGGATGGTGGTAGTAATCCGCCGCCCAAAGCAGCAAACGCCAGACGGAGGGGGAAAAGACCGGCTCGCTGTCCAGTACCTCAACGACCGCTTTCAGTTCGTTAAGCGGCAGTTCGCTTTGTTCGCTGACCGACACCACAATCCCGACGCGTTCCTGCTGTTTGCCAAACGGCACGCGCACCCGACACCCGGCTTTGACGGTCATGCCTTCTGGCAAGAGATAGTCAAAGGTGCGGGGTAGCGGAACGGGCAAGGCAACGTGCGCGACGGGCATGTAATCATCCTGGCTGACTTGAATTCTGGCGGGTTAGTATACACATTGTGATGAGGGAGCGCGGATCAGTTTGCATACGCTGGTCAAATTCTGTATGATTCGCCGCCTTTGATACACATTTGTATCATCGACCTATACTATCAACATCGCGTGGTGTCTGGCGTTAGGGCTGGAAGAGCGACGCGGCCTTAAACCGAGGTTTCCCCATGAAAAAAGATATTCACCCGAAATACGAAGAAATTACTGCAAACTGCTCTTGCGGTAATGTCATCAAAATCCGCTCTACTGCAGGTCACGACCTGAACCTGGACGTGTGCGGTAAATGCCACCCGTTCTACACTGGCAAACAGCGTGATGTTGCTACCGGTGGCCGTGTTGACCGCTTCAACAAGCGTTTCAGCATCCCGGGCAGCAAATAAGTTATTGCTGTCAAAGAAAAAAGCGCCGAAAGGCGCTTTTTTTGTCTTTGCCTGATGGCGTTGACGCTTATCAGTACCTGCGGTACTGAATCCTTCCGCCGCTATCCGGCAAAAAAATCAATACTCCCACGTATCCGGGTCGATCCCCAGTTCACGCATGATGATTTTGGCCTCTTCCGGTATTTCATCACTGCGCTCTTTACGCAAGTCTTCATCGTTCGGCAATGGTTGCCCGGTAAAGGCATGCAGAAACGCTTCACACAGCAGTTCGCTGTTGGTGGCGTGACGCAGGTTGTTCACCTGACGACGCGTGCGTTCATCGGTGAGGATTTTTAACACCTTCAGAGGAATGGAAACCGTAATCTTTTTGACTTGCTCACTCTTCTTACCGTGCTCAGCGTATGGGCTGATATATTCGCCGCTCCATTCAGCCATGAGATACCTTTAATCTTCTCGTCATTAGTTAAGGGCCAGAATCGTCGTGCCTGGCCGTAATCCCGCATAGTTTACCGTACAGGCGATATCGTGACACGGGTTAAGCGTCTGTAGATGTGCGCTAATGCATATAATTTTAACGGCTATTTCCAGTTTGCTCAATCTATACGCAAAGAAGTTTAGATGTCCAGATGTATTGACGTCTATTGTAACAATGTTTACTCTGGTGCCTGACTTTTCACCGATTCAGCCCAGGAACTTCTCAACATGACGCGTAAACAGGCCACCATCGCAGTGCGTAGCGGGTTAAATGACGACGAGCAGTACGGTTGCGTTGTCCCGCCGATTCACCTTTCCAGCACCTATAACTTCACTGGTTTTAATGAACCTCGCGCCCATGACTATTCGCGACGTGGAAATCCAACGCGTGATGTGGTTCAGCGCGCGCTGGCGGAGCTGGAGGGCGGTACGGGCGCGGTGCTGACCAATACCGGGATGTCGGCCATTCTGCTGGTGACGACCGTGTTCCTGAAGCCGGGCGATCTGCTGGTGGCGCCGCACGACTGCTACGGCGGCAGCTATCGCCTGTTTGACAGCCTGGCGAAGCGGGGCTGTTATCGCGTGCTGTTTGTCGATCAAGGCGATGAGCAGGCGCTGAAAGCGGCGCTGGCGGAAAAACCGAAGCTGGTGCTGGTGGAAAGCCCCAGTAATCCGTTGTTACGCGTGGTGGATATTGCGAAAATCTGCCAGCTGTCGCGAGAAGCGGGCGCGGTGAGCGTTGTGGACAACACGTTTTTAAGCCCTGCGTTGCAAAATCCGCTGGCGTTGGGCGCCGATCTGGTGTTGCATTCATGCACGAAATATTTAAACGGCCATTCGGATGTGGTGGCTGGCGTGGTGATTGCGAAAGATCCAGAGATTGTCACCGAACTGGCATGGTGGGCCAATAATATTGGCGTCACCGGCGGCGCGTTTGATAGCTATCTGCTGCTACGTGGGCTGCGTACTCTGGCGCCGCGAATGGACGTGGCTCAGCGCAATGCCCAGGCCATTGTGGACTATCTGCAAACCCAGCCGCTGGTGAAAAAACTGTATCATCCGTCGCTGCCGGATAATCAAGGGCACGAGATTGCCGCGCGCCAGCAAAAAGGCTTTGGCGCAATGTTGAGTTTTGAACTGGATGGCGATGAGCAGACGCTGCGTCGTTTCCTGGGCGGGCTGTCGTTGTTTACGCTGGCGGAATCCTTAGGGGGTGTTGAAAGCCTGATCTCCCACGCCGCAACGATGACACATGCAGGCATGGCGCCAGAAGCGCGTGCTGCCGCCGGAATTTCAGAGACGCTGCTGCGTATCTCCACCGGTATTGAAGATGGCGAAGATTTAATTGCCGACCTGGAAAATGGCTTCCGGGCTGCAAACAAGGGGTAAACATGAGTGTGATTGCGCAGGCAGGGGCGAAGGGTCGTCAACTGCATAAATTTGGTGGCAGTAGTCTGGCAGACGTGAAATGTTATCTGCGTGTCGCAGGCATTATGGCGGAGTACTCGCAGCCTGACGATATGATGGTTGTTTCCGCCGCCGGTAGTACCACCAACCAGTTGATTAGCTGGCTGAAGTTAAGCCAGACCGACCGCCTCTCCGCGCATCAGGTGCAACAGACGTTACGCCGCTATCAGAGCGATCTGATCAGCGGGCTGCTTCCCGCCGACGTTGCGGATGGTCTGATCAGCGCTTTCATTAGCGATCTGGAGCGTCTTGCCGCGCTGCTCGACAGCGGCGTGACCGATGCCGTTTATGCCGAAGTCGTCGGACACGGCGAGATCTGGTCTGCGCGTCTGATGTCCGCAGTGCTGAATGAGCAAGGACTGGCGTCGGCATGGCTGGACGCGCGTGAGTTTTTACGCGCTGAACGCGCCGCGCAGCCGCAGGTAGATGAAGGTCTCTCTTACCCGTTACTGCAACAGCTGCTGGTGCAGCATCCGGGCAAGCGCCTGGTCGTTACCGGTTTTATCAGTCGCAGCAATGCGGGCGAAACGGTGCTGCTGGGCCGTAACGGTTCTGACTATTCCGCCACGCAAATTGGCGCGCTGGCGGGTGTTTCCCGCGTTACCATCTGGAGCGATGTGGCCGGGGTTTACAGCGCCGACCCGCGTAAAGTGAAAGATGCCTGCCTGCTGCCGCTGTTGCGTCTGGATGAAGCCAGCGAGCTGGCGCGTCTGGCCGCGCCGGTTCTGCACGCCCGTACCCTACAGCCGGTTTCCGGCAGCGATATCGATTTGCAGTTGCGCTGTAGCTACACGCCGGATCAGGGGTCCACGCGCATTGAACGCGTGCTGGCGTCCGGCACCGGGGCGCGTATCGTCACCAGTCATGATGACGTTTGCCTGATTGAGTTTCAGGTGCCCGCCAGCCAGGACTTTAAACTGGCCTGGAGAGACGTCGACCAGATTCTGAAACGGGCGCAGGTGCGTCCGCTGGCGGTTGGCGTGCATAACGATCGCCATCTGCTGCAATTCTGCTACACCTCTGAAGTCGCTGATAGCGCATTAAAAATTCTTGATGAAGCGGGCCTGCCGGGCGAATTGCGCCTGCGTCAGGGGCTGGCGCTGGTCGCGATGGTTGGCGCTGGCGTCACCCGTAACCCGCTGCACTGCCACCGCTTCTGGCAACAGCTGAAAGGCCAGCCGGTTGAATTTACCTGGCAGTCGGAAGAGGGGATCAGCCTGGTGGCCGTACTGCGCACCGGCCCGACTGAAAGCCTGATTCAGGGGTTGCACCAGTCTATTTTCCGCGCGGAAAAACGCATCGGCCTGGTGCTGTTCGGCAAAGGCAACATTGGTTCCCGCTGGCTGGAACTGTTTGCCCGCGAGCAGAGCACGCTCTCCGCGCGTACCGGGTTTGAATTCGTCCTGGCGGGCGTGGTGGATAGCCGTCGCAGCCTGCTGAACTACGAAGGGCTGGATGCCAGCCGTGCGCTGGCGTTCTTCAACGACGAAGCGATTGAGCAGGATGAAGAGTCGCTGTTCCTGTGGATGCGCGCCCACCCGTATGACGATCTGGTGGTGCTGGATGTCACCGCCAGCGAGCAACTGGCCGATCAGTATCTTGATTTCGCCAGCCACGGTTTCCACGTCATCAGCGCCAATAAACTGGCGGGGGCGAGCACCAGCGATAAATATCGCCAGATCCACGACGCGTTCGAAAAAACCGGGCGTCACTGGCTGTATAACGCGACCGTCGGCGCGGGCCTGCCGATCAACTATACGGTGCGCGATCTGATTGACAGCGGCGATGCCATTCTGTCGATCAGCGGGATCTTCTCCGGCACGCTGTCGTGGCTGTTCCTGCAATTTGACGGTTCCATACCGTTTACCGATCTGGTGGATCAGGCCTGGCAGCAGGGGCTGACCGAGCCGGACCCGCGCGTTGACCTTTCTGGTAAAGATGTGATGCGCAAGCTGGTGATTCTGGCGCGTGAAGCGGGTTACGACATCGAGCCGGACCAGGTGCGCGTTGAATCGCTGGTGCCCACACACTGCGAAGAGGGATCTGTCGATCACTTCTTTGAAAATGGCGATGAGCTGAATGAGCAGATGGTACAGCGTCTGGAAGCCGCTCGTGAAATGGGGCTGGTGCTGCGCTACGTGGCGCGTTTCGACGCCAACGGTAAAGCGCGCGTTGGCGTTGAAGCGGTGCGCCCGGAACATCCGCTGGCGGCGCTGCTGCCGTGCGATAACGTCTTTGCCATCGAAAGCCGCTGGTATCGCGACAATCCGCTGGTGATCCGTGGGCCGGGGGCCGGTCGTGACGTCACTGCTGGGGCGATTCAGTCGGATATCAACCGCCTGGCGCAGCTGCTGTAGTATTTGTTGCCGGATGGCGCTGCGCTTATCTGGTCTACGGAATATGTAGGCCGGATAAGGCAACGCCGCCACCCGGCGATTCACCGAGTTGCAAACACCTCTTTTGCGGCGAACAGACCGTTCAGCGCAGCCGGAAAACCGGCATAAACCGCCATCTGCATTATCACTTCGATAATTTCCTCCTGCGTTAACCCCACATGTCGCGCGGCGGCAATATGTACCTTCAACTGCGGCGTAGCGTTGCCCAGCGCGGTTAACGCGGCGACGGTTGCGATTTCCCGACTGCGTAAATCCAGCCCTGGCCGGGAATAGATATCGCCAAACGGAAATTCGATCAGATAGCGGGCAAAATCTGGCGCAATGTCTTGCAAACTTTCGATCACCGCATCGCCACCCTTGCCATCCACCTGTTGCAGCATTTTCTGACCGGTAATAAAGCGTTCTGAATGCATAGTGTATTCCTCGTTTGTCTGGAGTCTGTGGCGTGAGGATAGGGGGCGCGGAATGATTTGGATAATACCGTTTCCGTGATACCTTTTCGGTATGACAACATCCCCTTTGCACTCTCTGGATATCCGCCTGCTACGCTACTTTGTCGTGGTGGCGGAAGAGAACAATATGAGCCGCGCGGCACAGCGACTGTTTATGTCGCAACCGCCGCTGAGCCGCCATATTCGCCAGCTTGAAGAACGTCTGGGGGTGACGCTTTTTGTCCGTCATACTCGTGGACTTACGCTGACGGATGAGGGTCTGCGCGCGCTGGAAATCGTCCGCCCGCTGCTGGCGCAGCAGGACAAAACGTATGCTGCGCTGAATCAACTGGCGCAAACCGGCGCGCAATCGCTGCGTTTAGGGCTGAGCACCGCGTTTGAGCAGGGGATTTTTGCCCCCCTGGAGGCGCAGCTGAATACGCGTGTGGAGAGGCTGCATATTGTGCGTCATGGTTCGCCTGAACTGGTACGCCAGGTACGTCGGGGGAAACTGGATGCGGCGCTGGTGGCGCTGCCGCTTGAGGCCACAGGGTTAACCGTCACGCCGCTCGACTGGCAAGAACCGTTGATTGCCGCATTACCCTCCGTCTGGCCGGAAGCGAGCCTGACGTCGCTCTCCTTAGCTGCGCTTAACCACCGCCCGCTGTTCTGGTTCAAACGGGAACGTAATCCGGCCTTTTTTGACTACACCCGACACATTTTCCGTCGCGCTGGCTACGCCCCCTCCTGCCTTGAAGAACCGCTGGAACATGATGTGCTGCTCGCGCGAATCGCCCACGGCGATGGCCTGAGTTTGCTCCCGGGCTCGTTTGCCGCTATTCAGCGCCAGGGCGTGATATTCCGCGTACTTAGCGACACTGAATTACGTATTCGTGCCGGGCTGGTGATGCTGCCTGAGAACGCTGTACGGTTGCGGTGGTTAAATACGCTTGCGATGCAATCCTTCATTATTTCGGACTGATTTGAATTTTTTTCACGTTGTCTGAGTATTCCTCACCTTTAACAGTGATTTTTCTGTTGACGGCATCCCACTTTTCGGTCATTTTTACATCCAGACGTCTAAACGGATAGATGTTCACAACACAACATATAATGACATGCGATTGATGAGGTAAGGTATGAGCTTTTTTCACGCCAACCAGCGGGAAGCCCTGAATCAGAGCCTGGCGGAAGTTCAGGGTCAGATTAATGTTTCGTTCGAGTTTTTCCCGCCGCGCACCAGTGAAATGGAGCAAACCCTGTGGAACTCTATCGATCGACTGAGCAGCCTGAAACCTAAGTTTGTCTCCGTGACCTACGGTGCCAACTCCGGTGAGCGCGACCGTACGCATAGCATCATCAAAGGCATTAAAGAGCGTACGGGCCTGGAAGCCGCGCCGCACCTGACCTGCATCGACGCCACCCGCGATGAACTGCGTACCATTGCCCAGGATTACTGGAATAACGGTATCCGCCATATTGTTGCCCTGCGCGGTGACCTGCCGCCGGGGAGCGGCAAGCCGGATATGTATGCCGCTGACCTGGTCAGCTTACTGAAAGAGGTTGCCGATTTTGATATCTCCGTCGCCGCTTACCCGGAAGTCCACCCGGAAGCGAAAAGCGCGCAGGCGGATCTGCTCAACCTGAAACGCAAAGTCGATGCTGGCGCTAACCGCGCAATTACCCAGTTTTTCTTCGATGTGGAAAGCTACCTGCGTTTTCGCGATCGCTGCGTCTCTGCGGGCATTGATGTCGAAATTATTCCGGGCATTCTGCCGGTCTCCAACTTTAAGCAGGCGAAGAAATTCGCTGATATGACTAACGTGCGCATTCCGGCGTGGATGTCACAGATGTTTGACGGCCTGGATGACGATGCGGAAACCCGTAAGCTGGTTGGGGCGAATATCGCGATGGACATGGTGAAGATCCTGAGCCGTGAAGGCGTGAAAGATTTCCACTTCTACACCCTGAACCGCGCTGAAATGAGTTATGCCATTTGCCACACGTTGGGTGTGCGGCCCGGCCTGTAACATGATTAGCCCTCTTCGGAGGGCTTTTTTATGCACATTTTGATCTGACGCCTGATACATAAATTTAAAAGATATTAGCTATCGAATCTGTGGGTTATTTCAACTATATCTTATCGTTGGTGATGTATATCGTAACGATAACACTGTAGAGGGAGCATATAGATGAGCATGTCTGACGATACCCATAATTCATTGTCTACCGGGAAGTGCCCTTTCCATCAGGGCAGCCACGACCGTAGCGCGGGTGCTGGCACCAGCAGCCACGACTGGTGGCCTAACCAACTCCGTGTAGATCTTTTGAATCAGCACTCCAACCGTTCGAACCCGCTGGGTGAGGACTTCGACTACCGCAAAGAATTTAGCAAACTCGACTATTCCGCCCTGAAAGGGGATCTTAAAGCTCTCCTGTCCGATTCTCAGCCGTGGTGGCCTGCGGACTGGGGCAGCTATGCCGGTCTGTTTATTCGTATGGCATGGCATGGCGCGGGCACTTATCGTTCCGTCGACGGGCGCGGCGGCGCCGGACGCGGGCAGCAGCGTTTTGCACCGCTGAACTCCTGGCCGGACAACGTCAGCCTGGATAAGGCGCGTCGTCTGCTGTGGCCTGTCAAGCAGAAATATGGCCAGAAAATCTCCTGGGCCGACCTGTTTATTCTGGCGGGTAACGTGGCGCTGGAGAACTCCGGTTTCCGTACGTTCGGTTTTGGCGCCGGGCGTGAAGATGTGTGGGAACCGGATCTTGATGTGAACTGGGGGGATGAGAAAGCCTGGCTGACGCACCGTCATCCCGAAGCGCTGGCGAAAGCGCCGTTAGGCGCCACCGAAATGGGGCTTATCTACGTTAACCCGGAAGGGCCGGATCACAGCGGTGAACCGCTTTCCGCCGCTGCGGCTATCCGCGCGACGTTCGGCAATATGGGCATGAACGACGAAGAAACCGTGGCGCTGATTGGCGGCGGTCACACGCTGGGTAAAACCCACGGTGCGGCGGCGGCGTCCCATGTTGGCGTTGATCCAGAAGCCGCGCCGATTGAATTGCAGGGGCTGGGCTGGAGCAGTGACTACGGCAGCGGCGTAGGCGGCGATGCGATTACCTCGGGCCTGGAAGTGGTCTGGTCGCAGACGCCGACCCAGTGGAGTAATTACTTCTTCGAAAACCTGTTCAAATACGAGTGGGTGCAGACGCGCAGCCCGGCGGGCGCGATCCAGTTCGAAGCGGTTGATGCGCCAGAAATCATTCCCGATCCGTTCGATCCGTCGAAGAAACGTAAACCCACCATGCTGGTGACTGACCTGACGCTGCGTTTCGATCCAGAATTCGAGAAAATTTCCCGCCGTTTCCTCAACGATCCGCAGGCGTTTAACGAAGCATTCGCCCGCGCATGGTTCAAACTGACGCACAGGGATATGGGGCCAAAAGCGCGCTATATCGGGCCGGAAGTACCGAAAGAAGATCTGATTTGGCAGGACCCGCTGCCGCAGCCGGTATTTAATCCGAGCCAGGAAGACATCGTCAACCTGAAGGCCGCGATTGCCGCGTCCGGGCTTTCCGTCAGCGAACTGGTGTCGGTTGCATGGGCATCTGCGTCAACCTTCCGTGGCGGCGATAAACGAGGCGGCGCCAACGGCGCTCGCCTGGCTTTAGCGCCGCAGCGAGACTGGGATGTGAACGCCGCTGCGGCGCGCGTTCTGCCGGTTCTGGAAGAGATTCAGAAATCGTCCGGGAAGGCGTCTCTGGCCGATATCATCGTCCTTGCGGGCGTTGTCGGTGTGGAGCAGGCAGCAAGTGCGGCGGGTGTCAGCATCAGCGTGCCGTTCGCGCCAGGCCGTGTGGATGCTCGTCAGGATCAGACGGATATCGAGATGTTTGAGCTTCTCGAACCGATCGCAGACGGCTTCCGTAACTATCGCGCACGGCTTGATGTGTCGACCACCGAGTCACTGCTGATTGATAAAGCGCAGCAGCTGACGCTGACCGCGCCGGAGATGACGGCGCTGGTGGGTGGGATGCGCGTTCTGGGCGCTAACTTTGATGGCAGCCAGAATGGCGTGTTTACCGACCGCCCGGGCGTACTCAGCAATGATTTCTTTGTGAATCTGCTGGATATGCGTAACGAGTGGAAAGCGGCGGACGAATCGAAAGAGCTGTTCGAAGGCCGCGATCGCCTGAGCGGTGAGGTGAAATTCACGGCGACCCGCGCAGACCTGGTATTCGGTTCTAACTCGGTACTGCGTGCCCTGGCGGAAGTTTACGCCAGCAGCGATGCGCGTGAGAAATTCGTGAAGGATTTCGTCGCGGCATGGGTGAAAGTGATGAACCTGGATCGTTTCGATCTGCTGTAAGCCATCTCAGTAAAATGTGTAGGCCGGATGAGCGTCAGCGCCATCCGGCAAATAAAAAAGCCCGCACGATCTGCGGGCTTTTTGTCTCTCCTGACCGTTATTCCCACTCTTGCAGGAAACGTTGACCATACTGGTTGGCAACCAGCAGGGCGGCGTAAACCTGATCCGGCGTGGCGCCGCCAGGCATGTTGTGAATGGTTTCGCCTTCCGCGCAGGAGGCTTCCGCCACCGTGCGCATCTTCGCCGGAATGTCCTGCTTAATATCCAGTTGCGCCAGCGTGATCGGCAGGCCAACGGAATGGCACAACGCCGCAGCGGTTTCGATCTCTTCAACCGGCGCGTTTTCCAGTACCAGTTGCGTCAGCGTGCCGAACGCCACTTTCTCACCGTGATAGTAGTGATGCGCGTCTGGAATCGCCGTCAGGCCGTTATGTATGGCATGCGCCGCCGCCAGACCGCCGCTTTCAAAACCGACGCCGCTCAGGTAAGTGTTGGCTTCAATCACGCGTTCCAGCGCCGGCGTGACGACATGCTGCTCAGCCGCCAGCATGGCCTTTTCACCCTCTTCGATCAGCGTGTTATAGCACAACTCCGCCAGTGCGAGCGCCGCCTGTGTACACTTGCCGCCCGCCATCGTGGTCGCGCCGCTGCGTGAACAGGCGCGCGCTTCAAACCAGGTCGCCAGCGCATCGCCAATACCGGCAGCCAGCAGACGTGCGGGCGCGCCCGCAACGATTTTGGTATCAACAATCACCATATTCGGATTACGCGGCAGCATCAGATAGCGTTCAAACTCGCCTGCATCGGTGTAGATCACGGAAAGCGCGCTACAGGGGGCATCGGTAGAGGCGATGGTCGGCGCGATAGCGACCGGGACATCCATAAAGTGGGCCAGCGCTTTCGCGGTATCCAGCGTTTTGCCGCCGCCGATGCCGAGAACGGCGCCGCACTGCGCTTTATCTGCGACGATACGCAGACGATCGATTTCATTTTGCGAACATTCGCCGCCAAATGGCGCGATTTCCAGAGCCAGCCCGGCATCCTGGAAGCTTTTCTCCAGCGCGGACTGGGCAAAATTTAAGACAAACTTGTCTCCGACCACCAGCCAGCGTTCGGCCAGGGGTTTGAGATATTCTCCAAGACGTGTGATGACATCTGCACCCTGGATGTATTTACCAGGAGATTGAATAATGTGGTCCATACTTTATTTCCCTCACAGGTTGATGTGGCCAAATGCGTTATTCCAGTCTTGCTCAAACTTCCCTATAGCTGACTCTACCGCAGGGGTATTGAGCATTTGTTGAGCTACATCTAAAGGAAGGGTGATTGCTTCGCATCCTGCGAGTAAGCAATCCAGCGCCTGACGCGGCGTTTTAAAGCTGGCGGCCAGTACCATGCTGCCCGGCGCATGCATCTCCAGCAAGGTTTGCAGTTCCTGCACCATACGGATGCCGTCGCCGCCCTGGGCATCAACCCGATTGACATACGGGGCGACGTATTTTGCGCCTGCCAGCGCCGCCAGCAAGCCCTGCGCTGCGCTGTAGACAGCCGTTCCCAGCGTCGTAATACCTTCTTTTTTGAGCTGTTTGATCGCCGCCAGACCTTCGGCAGTGACCGGAATCTTCACCACAATACCAGGAATGGCATTGCTCAGGCGTTTGGCTTCTTCCACCATTCCTTGCGCATCGCGGCTCATCGTCTGGGCAAATAGCGTTCCCTCTTCGCCGATGGCTTTTTGCAGGCGAGGCAGTACATCCCAGATGGATTCTTTACTCGCCGCCACAATGCTTGGGTTGGTGGTGACGCCAGCAACAGGGAAGATGCGCGCCAGACGTTCGACTTCCGCGACGTTCGCGGTATCCAGATAGAGTTCCATTTTGCTCCCTCTTAGAGTTCAAGTTCATGTTGCAACAGGCTGGCAATTGCCTCGGCAGATGCGGCGTTGACCAGCGCATTGCGGAATTCTTCGTGCATAATGCGGCGGGCCAGGCGTGAGAAAATGCGCATATGCTGGTCGCCTGCGGCGTGTTTGTTGAGTGTCAGCATGATGATGAACTGCGCATCGTCATCGCCCCAGCGTACCGGCGCTTTCAGACGCGCCACGCTGATGGTGGACTGCTCAATGTGTTCAGATTTGCTGTGTGGAATGGCGAAGCTAAACCCTAACCCGGTGGAGAACACGGCTTCACGCGCCCACAGGTCGGCCTCCAGCTTGCGCGGGTAGCGACAGCGGCTTGCCAGCAGCAGGTTGTCGGTCATCCCCTTGATCACCTCTTCTTTGCTGCGCCAGTCGCTATCAAGCGTGATGCACTGGGCGGTGACCAGCGGCGCGTCCTGCTGGGTCATGCGGAATTGCGCCAGCAGATGCTCCACTTCCAGCGAGGTGCGACAGGCCATCGCCTGATTCAGCAACTGGCGGCAGGCACGACTGTCGAGCTGCGCCATTCGCGCTTTAGCGGCAGGAATTGACGGCGCGCTCATGCTGATCTCGTCCAGCCCCAGTCCGACCAGCAGCGGCAACACTGACCCTTTCGCGCCGAGTTCGCCGCACAGGCCAATCCATTTCCCCTGACGATGTACCGCCTGTACGGCGAAATCCAGCGCGCGCAGGAAGGCCGGATTCAGGCTGTTGTAGTGACGGGTGACTTTGGCGTTGTCGCGATCGACCGCCAGCAGATATTGCGTCAGGTCATTGCTGCCAATACTGAAGAAATCAATCTCTTCACAGCACTGGTCGATGATGAACATCACCGATGGCACTTCCAGCATGATGCCGAGGGGGATCTTCTCATCAAACGGGACGTGCTCGTTGCGTAACTGCTGTTTAGCCTCCGCCAGCTTCTCTTTGACCCACAGGATCTCTTCCATTGAGGAGATCATCGGGATCATGATTTTCAGGCTGCCATGTGCGGAAGCGCGGAGGATCGATCGCAGCTGCGTGGTAAACAGCGTGGCGTACTCTTCATAAATACGTACGGCGCGATAGCCGAGGAACGGGTTGGCTTCCGCAGGAATGTTCAGATAATCAACGGGCTTGTCACCGCCGATATCCATCGTGCGCACAATAATGCTACGGCCCTGTGCGGACTCCAGCGCCTGGCAAAAAATGTTGTACAGCTCGTTCTCGCAAGGTGCGCTGGTTCTGTCCATATACAGCATTTCTGTACGGAACAGACCAACCGCTTCCGCGCCGTTGCCGAATGCCGCTTGCGCTTCGACGGAGTGCGCAATGTTGGCGGCCACTTCCATACGGATACCGTCGGCAGTGCGCGCTTGTTGGGTCAGCCAGATACGCTGTTGCTCGCGTAAAGCGTCCTGCACGCGGGCTTCCTGTTGGTAGTAACGGGTGACGGGTTCATCTGGCGCAACGACAATCGCACCGGCGTTGCCGTCGATATAGACCGTCTGGTGCAGCCACGGCGTTAGCGCCTCAATATCCACGCCAACCAGCGTGGGAATGTTGAATGAGCGGGCAAGAATAACCGTGTGCGAAGTTGTACCGCCGCTTTTTAACAACAAGCCTTTGAGGAACGTTTTGTCCAGTTCGAGGAACTGGCTTGGGGTGAGTTCATCGGCCATACAGACGGTGGGTTGGGTCAGTTTGCCTGGCGCCGGGAAGCGTTGTTCGCCATAAATTTGTTGCAGGAGCTGGAAGCAGACGTCGCGTACGTCCAGCGCGCGTTCCTGTAAATAGCGGCTGCTGGAACGGGCAAACTCATCACAAAAGTGCCCGGCGCTTTCGACTATCGCCTGTGCGCAGCTTAAACCGCGCGCAACGCCTGCCAGCAAATGTTGGCGCAGGGAAGTGTCGCCTGCCAGCGAACGGTGGGCTTCCAGAATAGCGCTGGTGGCGCCGTCGCTGTCGAGCTGGCGGAACGCAATATTCTTTATCAGCAGCGTTAAGCCGTTATCCAGCGCAGATTGCTCGGTCTCTATATCACTGGCAGCAGGGAGTTCGCCGAGCGTATTGAGATCCAGCGAGGAGAGCTGCGTCAGAACGCCGCCCGCGCTGCCGGTGCAGACGGCGCGGGCGCGAAAAAACAGCGGGTTCAGGTTTGTCAGCGATGCCGGAAGCGGCTCCAGTTCACTGTTTTTGATCTCCGCCAGAGGCGCATCGCAAAGGGGGAATTCATCGCGCAGCCATTGGCTCAGGCGCTGGTGGGCATCCTGTTCGTCCGTACCCGAAATCAATAACTGACAGGCGTCGCCTGCCAGCGTGTCGGTGCCAATCAGCGCCAGCGCGCTTTTGGCGTTGCCTTTACGGTCGGTGCGCAGGTTATGCCACTCAATGTGTGAGGTAAAGGTATTGCACAGCGTCTCAACGTGGCTTGCCGGGCGGGCGTGTACGCCATTGGGCAGCTCACAGGTAAATTCCACAATCAGGGCCATTGCCTTTCTCCCATAACGATTTTCTGGCTACAGGATAAAAGGGCGTTGCCGCATAGTGCCATGTGACAAAACTGCCAAACGCTGGACAAATGTAACATACACGTCAAATTGCGAGACACTTCACAAGTCGGAATGCGGCATCTTATTTCTGAGGTTTGATAAGTTATGAGGCGGATCGCATTTTTGTACTGATATTACAAAAATCCAGTAAATGGCCTTTTTATCCACTGTCTGCGCCGCGTTGGATTGCCTATTGTTTGCCACAACAACGTTATGGATAGGGGCCTGAAGCGGCCCGGGAGCGACTTATGAAAGAGTTGGTGCAGATCCTGAAAAACACCCGTCAACATCTGATGACCGGTGTTTCGCATATGATCCCCTTCGTCGTAGCGGGTGGGATCTTGCTGGCGGTTTCCGTCATGCTGTATGGCAAAGGCGCTGTTCCCGATGCCGCGACCGATCCTAATCTCAAGAAGCTTTTTGATATTGGCGTCGCAGGGCTGACGCTGATGGTGCCTTTTCTCGCCGCCTATATCGGTTACTCCATTGCTGAACGTTCCGCGCTGGCGCCTTGCGCGATCGGCGCCTGGGTGGGCAACAGCTTTGGCGCCGGGTTCTTTGGCGCGCTCATCGCCGGGATTATCGGCGGTATCGTCGTGCATTATCTGAAGAAAATCCCGGTGCATAAGGTATTGCGCTCGGTGATGCCTATCTTCGTTATCCCTATCGTCGGCACCTTCATTACCGCAGGCATCATGATGTGGGGGCTGGGCGAACCGGTTGGCGCGTTAACCACCAGCCTGACCCAATGGCTGCAAGGAATGCAGCAGGGCAGCATCGTGCTGCTGGCGGTCATCATGGGGCTGATGCTGGCCTTCGATATGGGCGGCCCGATTAATAAAGTGGCCTACGCCTTCATGCTGATTTGCGTGGCGCAGGGCGTATACAGCGTGGTGGCGATTGCTGCGGTGGGCATCTGCGTTCCGCCGCTGGGTCTGGGCCTGGCAACGCTGGTTGGTCGTAAAAACTTCTCTTCTGAAGAACGTGAAGCCGGTAAAGCCGCGCTGGTAATGGGCTGCGTTGGGGTCACGGAAGGCGCGATTCCCTTCGCCGCCGCCGATCCGCTGCGCGTGATCCCGTCCATTATGGTTGGCTCTGCCTGTGGTGCGGTAACGGCTGCGCTGTTTGGCGCGCAGTGTTATGCCGGCTGGGGTGGGCTGATTGTTCTGCCGGTTGTGGAAGGCAAGCTGGGTTATATCGCGGCAGTCGCTGTCGGGGCGGTAGTGACGGCAATCTGCGTTAACGTGCTGAAAAGTCTGGCGCGTAAGAAAGTGTCTCAGGTTGATGAGAAAGAAGACGACCTGGATTTAGAGTTTGAGATGAATTAAGTGAGGAATGAGCCATGACGAAGATTATCGCAGTAACAGCATGTCCTTCTGGTGTCGCACACACTTATATGGCGGCCGAAGCGCTGGAAAGCGCGGCCAAAGCGAAAGGCTGGGAAGTCAAAGTCGAGACCCAGGGCTCGATTGGTCTGGAAAACGAACTGACTGCGGCGGATGTGGCGGATGCGGATATGGTGATTCTGACCAAAGATATCGGCATCAAGTTTGAGGAACGCTTTGCGGGTAAAACCATTGTCCGCGTCAACATCAGCGATGCGGTAAAACGCGCCGATGCCATTATGAACAAAATTGACGCGCATCTTTCGCAAATCGCTTAACGTTAGAATGCCCGATGGCGCAAGCTTATCGGGCCTACGATGTTAATCCCCGTAGGCCGGATAAGGCGCTCACGCCGCCATCCGGCAACAAGCTTGCCTACAGGAGTTCCTCATGACGAATCGTACCCAGCGCCTTAAAGCCGCACTTTTCCAGAATAACCGTGAAATTTCGCTTGAACGCGCGCAGCTGTATACCACCAGCTATCAACAGACAGAGGGGGAGCCGGTCATATTGCGTCGCGCTAAAGCGACGGCGTATATCCTTGAGCATGTTGAAATTTCGATTCGTGATGAGGAGTTGATTGCCGGGAACCGTACGGTGAAACCGCGGGCGGGGATTATGTCGCCGGAAATGGACCCGTACTGGTTACTTAACGAGTTAGATCAGTTCCCGACGCGTCCGCAGGACCGTTTTGACATCAGCGAGGACGATAAGCGCCTCTACCGCGAGGTGCTGTTCCCGTACTGGGAAAAGCGGTCGATGAAGGATTTCATCAACGGCCAGATGACCGATGACGTGAAAGCCGCCGTCAGCACGCAGATTTTTAGCGTTAACCAGACGGATAAAGGGCAGGGGCACATTATTATTGATTACCCGCGGCTGTTGAATCACGGTCTGGGTGAACTGGTGGCGCAAGTGCGGCAACACTGCCAGCAGCAGCCGGACAATCACTTTTACCAGGCGGCGTTGCTGCTGCTGGAGGCTTCGCAAGGCCACATTCTGCGTTACGCGACGCTGGCGGAGAAAATGGCGGAAAGTTGCCTGGATGCGCGTCGGCGTCAGGAGTTGCTCACCATTGCCGCGAACTCCCGACATAACATGCAGTACAAGCCGCAAACCTTCTGGCAAGCGTGCCAGCTGTTCTGGTACATGAACATCATTCTGCAATATGAGTCTAACGCCAGCTCGCTCTCGCTGGGGCGTTTTGACCAGTATATGCTGCCGTTTTATCAGGCATCGCTGACCCAGGGCGAAGACCCGGCATTTTTAAAAGAACTCCTCGAATCGCTGTGGGTAAAATGTAACGACATCGTGCTGTTACGTTCGACCAGCAGCGCACGCTATTTCGCCGGATTCCCGACCGGTTACACCGCATTGCTTGGGGGATTGACGGAGAATGGACGCAGTGCGGTGAACGTGCTCTCTTTTCTCTGTCTTGACGCGTACCAGAATGTGCAACTGCCGCAGCCGAACCTTGGCGTGCGTACCAATGCGCTGATTGACACGCCCTTCCTGATGAAAACGGCGGAGACGATTCGCCTCGGCACCGGTATTCCGCAGATCTTTAATGATGAAGTGGTTGTGCCCGCGTTCCTGAACCGGGGTGTTTCGCTGGAGGACGCCCGTGATTACGCGGTAGTGGGGTGTGTGGAGCTGTCGATTCCGGGCAGAACCTACGGTCTGCACGACATCGCCATGTTCAACCTGCTGAAAGTGATGGAAATCAGCCTGTATGAGAATGAAGGAAACCACGCGCTGACGTACGAAGATCTGTTGGTGCATATTCGCGCCAAAATCAGCCATTACATTACGCTGATGGTGGAAGGCAGTAATATTTGCGATATCGGCCACCGTGACTGGGCACCGGTGCCGCTGCTTTCCTCGTTTATCAGCGACTGCCTGGATAAAGGCCGTGATATTACCGATGGCGGCGCGCGTTATAACTTCTCTGGCGTACAGGGGATTGGCATTGCTAATCTGAGCGACTCCCTGCACGCGTTAAAAGGGCTGGTATTTGATCAGCAACGTTTACGTTTTGATGAGCTGCTGGCGGTGTTAAAGGCGAACTTTGCGACGCCGGAAGGTGAGCGAATTCGTGCCCGGCTGATTAACCGCTTCGAGAAATACGGTAATGATATTGATGATGTGGATAACATCAGCGCTGAACTGCTGCGCCATTACTGTAAAGAGGTGGAGAAATACCAGAACCCGCGCGGTGGGCAATTTACACCGGGTTCATACACTGTCTCCGCGCATGTGCCGCTGGGTTCGGTGGTGGGGGCGACGCCGGATGGCCGTTTTGCCGGGGAACAGCTGGCAGACGGCGGGTTGTCGCCAATGCTCGGCCAGGATACGCAGGGGCCGACGGCGGTGCTGAAATCAGTAAGTAAACTGGATAACACGCTGCTTTCTAACGGTACGCTGCTCAACGTGAAGTTTACGCCCGCGACGCTGGAAGGTGAGGCCGGCTTGCGCAAACTGGCGGATTTTCTGCGCGCCTTTACCCAGCTTAAGCTACAGCATATTCAGTTTAACGTGTTGAATGCGGATACGTTGCGTGAAGCGCAATTGCGCCCGCAGGATTTCGCCGGGCTGGTGGTGCGCGTGGCGGGTTACAGTGCCTTCTTTGTCGAGCTGTCGAAGGAGATCCAGGATGACATCATTCGCCGCACCGCGCATCAGCTGTAAGAATCTGGAAACGAGCGCTGATGATGTCGCACGTATTTTCAACATTCAGCGTTATTCGTTGAATGACGGGCAGGGAATCCGTACGGTGGTCTTTTTTAAAGGCTGCCCGCATACCTGTCCGTGGTGCGCCAATCCAGAATCTATTTCGCCACGCATCGAAACGGTGCGGCGGGAGAGTAAATGTCTGCACTGCTCGCCCTGCTTGCGTGATGCGGATGAGTGTCCTTCCGGGGCGTTTGAACGTATCGGGCGCGATATTACGCTGGATGAACTGGAACGCGAGGTGATGAAAGACGAACTCTTTTTTCGCACCTCCGGCGGTGGCGTCACGCTTTCTGGCGGTGAAGTATTAATGCAGGCGGCGTTTGCCACGCGGTTTTTGCAACGTCTGCGACGTTTCGGCATTTCCTGCGCGATTGAAACCGCAGGCGATGCGCCTGCCAGCCGGTTGCTACCGCTGGCTAAAGCGTGTGATGAAGTGCTGTTTGATTTAAAGATTATGGAGCCGCGCCAGGCGCATGAGGTGGTCAAAATGAATTTACCACGCGTGCTGGATAACCTGCGTTTACTGGTAAACGAGGGGATTACGGTCATCCCCCGTTTGCCGTTGATTCCGGGCTACACGCTCAACGTTGAGAATATGCAGCGAGCGTTAGCAGTGTTGCTATCGTCAGGGATTAATCAGGTGCACCTGCTACCGTTTCATCAGTATGGTGAAGCGAAATACCGTCTGCTTGGGCAGCCGTGGGCAATGAAAGATGTGCCTGTACCCTCGCTGCAAGAGGTGACGGAAATGCAGGCATTGGCAGAGCGAGCCGGGTTTCTGGTTACTGTGGGAGGTTAATATGACAGTCTCAACTGTACGCTATCTGGTTGCCGTTACCGCCTGCGTCAGTGGCGTGGCGCATACCTATATGGCCGCCGAACGCCTGGAGAAGCTCTGCCAGCAGGAAAAATGGAACATTAAAATTGAAACCCAGGGAGCGCTGGGCACGGAAAATCGCTTAACGGAGGAGGATATCAACCGGGCGGATGTTGTGTTGCTGATTACGGATATTGAACTGGCGGGCGCGGAGCGTTTTATTCAGAGTCGGTATGTTCAGTCAGGAATTAACGCCTTTCTTCGCGAACCTCAGCGGGTGATGAGCGCCGTGCGTAAACTGCTCACTGCGCCGCAGCATACGCATCTTATTCTGGAGTAGCCTTCTTTTCCGTCAACTGGCTGTGGTACTGCCGACGATATTCTGACGGAGAACGCTCCGTATTTTTACGAAACAGGCGGCAGAAATAGTTGCTGTCGACGAATCCACAAGTGTGAGCCACTTCTTTGACTTTCAGATCGTAACCCTTCAGCAGCGTTTTCGCGTGTTCCAGCCGTGTGTGATTCAGATATTCGTTAAAGCCGATAGCGCCTGTTTTTTGAAACAGATGAGAAAGGTAGTTTGGCGAAATATAAAACGCTTGCGCCACCGATTCGCGGGTGAGCGGGGAAGCGTAACGCTCATCGATATAGCTGCGAATCGCTTCAAAAAGCGCCTGACTCCGTGACGCCGTCTGGATTTGGCTACCCAGCAGATCGCGGCAGTGGCTCAACAGGCTGGCGACAATTAATCGGGCCGTCTGCTGTTCCTGCGGCTGCATCTGCATTTCATTGAGCGTTTGCAGCAGGAAGGAGCCAATACGTGGGCCTCGACGTGCGACATGCTGCTTTGCAAGATTCTGATATTGTTTGCCGTCCCAGTGAACAACGCTGAAACCTAATTGCTGCTTGCCGAACAGGATGCTGAGCGTGGTGACGGGCGTTTGCCACTGCGGGAAGTTCCAGCTGCCTGCCGGAACATACAGAACGTCGCCAGCGATGAGTGTCACGGGCGCGGCCGGGATGCCTGTATCGGTGAACTCCCCCTCCAGCACCATCTCCAGGCGTGGAAAATCAACCTGATACGCCAGTTCGGGCGCCGTACCGCTGGTATTGGCGAAAAAAACCTGCCGCAGCGCCATAGGGCCGTTAATCAGACGGGAGAGAAGGTGGCTGACGTCGTGATACATGTTGATCCCTTGCAGAGCGCAGACAGAGGAAACAGTAACGTTGAACGTAAACCGCCTCAAGCGATAATTGCCGGATGGCGGTACACGGGTTATGCATTTTGCAGGCCGGATAAGCGTCAGCGCCATCCGGCGATGCCGTTACTGATTCCCGACACGATCCCCGTAAGGCAGGGTATCGTAATCAATCAACGCGTTTTTCTTATACGGGTTGCCAATCCAGCGCGTGATCGCCTTAAACTGCGGGCTGGTGATGGAGCGCGTCGGGTCGAACCCGTCGTAGGTCAGCCCCGCTAAGTCGGACCAGGTATGGATAAGTTCAGAGCTGCTGTATTTACGGTCAACATACGCCGAGAGATCGCGCGGGTGTGCGGCCTGCCACTTTTCTGACGTCCATAACAGGAACGGCACCGTATACATATGACGCGTAGGGTTGTCTTCGTTACGTCCCTGCGTTTTGTGCGGCGGCGTGTCATACACTTCTTCACCGTGATCGGAGAAGTAGAGCAGAAAACCGTTCGGGTCAGTCGCTTTATAGTCCTTAATCAGGCTGGCGACGACATGGTCGTTATACAGATTCGCGTTATCGTAATCGTTATAAATATCCTGTTCGTCTTCGCTCACGCCCGCAGGGATATGATCGGTTTGACCGTCAAATTTTCCCTGATTCTCCGGGTAGCGGAATTTGTATTTGATATGTGTTCCCAGCAGGTGAACGATAATAAATTTCTTCGGCGCCGGGTCGGCCATCACGTCTTTAAAGGGCGCCAGAACGTTGGTGTCATATTCCCGCGCGCTTTGAGTACGCTGCTGATTCATATAAAACTGCTTGTCGGTCTGTTTCGAGAATACGGTCAGCATCGTATTACGCGCGGTCATCGTCTGCTGATTGGTGATCCAGAACGTCTTATAACCTGCCTGTTTCATCATGTTCATCAGCGACGGTTTCGTCAGATACAGATCCGGGTTCTTTTCATTGGCGAAGGTCAGCGCCTGTTGCAGAATTTCAATCGTGTATGGCCGGGAGGTGACGACGTTATTGAATACGGTTAGACCCGGATCGCTTTTATGCAACGCGTCCAGCTCTGGCGTGGTTTCACGCGGATAACCGTACAGACTCATGCGACCACGCTGGGTTGACTCGCCGATAACCAGCACTAACGTACGCGGCGCATCACCGGAGTTATCTTTAAAATTCGTTAACGGAGGCAGCGCATTGTTATCGTTAAGCAGGCTATTCAGCGACGTGAGTTGCTGATTATATTGATAATAGCCATTGATAAACTGCCACGGCGCAGCGGGTTCCATACGCGAGGCGAGGCCGCCTAATGTCTGCTCAAACGGCTTATGTTTGATAAACGTCCCGACGGCGATCGGATGCAGAATAAGGCCGTATAACAATGCAAAGGAGACTAACCAGCGCCACGGCGCGGGAATATATATTGGCTTTAAACGCGTCCACAGCAGGATTGCCACGGCGGTATAGGCCAGGGCGATAAGGATAATCTTCAGACTGAAATACTGGCTCAAGTACTCGCTGGCTTCGTTCGCGTTTGTTTCAAACATGACATACAGAACGCTTTGCGAGAATTCCTGCCCGTAAATGACATAATAACTGAGCGCCGCCAGCGAAGAGGCCCAGAGTACAACGCCAATAACGGCGGCAATCGCGCGGGTATGACGGGGAAATAAAAATACCGGGATCAGCCAGAGCGAACTGAAAAGCAGTGAATCACGCAGCCCGTTGGTGCCGCTATAGCCGCTGATGCAAATAACGGCCTGAAGTAATGTAGAGAAGAACCAAAAATAGAGTAGCGCCCAGCCAAGGGCTTTCCAGCTAAACGAAGGTTTAGCAGATGTGTGTGTGAAGAACATATATGAAGCCTGTTTTTATTCGAGTCGCCAACGTAGCGACAAATCATTAAGAGAACCTTAAGTATGGCGATGCCAGTGACCTATTCTTGTTGATGGCGTATTCAGCAGAGTGAACAAAACGCAGGCAGGAATATATTGAAAAACAGGCGATTATTACAGAAATATTTCAAAGCCCTCTCGCCCGGGCGGGCGAGAGGGGATATGACGATGCGTGTGGGTTAGCCGGTATTACGCATCCCCGCAGCCACGCCCGCAATCGTGACCATCAGCGCCTGTTCGACGCGCGGGTCTGGATCTTTGCCTTGCTCTTCTGCAAGACGGGAACGGTGTAAAAGTTCCGCCTGCAACACGTTCAGTGGGTCGGTATACACATTCCTTAACTGGATAGACTCGGCAATCCACGGCAGGTCGGCCATCAGATGGGAATCGTTGGCAATCGCCAGCACCACTTTGATGTCCTCTGCCAGCAGGTTGCGTAACTCTTCACCCAGTGGCCACAGCGCTTTTTTGACCAGGCGTTGATCGTAGTATTCCGCCAGCCACAGGTCGGCTTTAGAGAACACCATCTCCAGCATGCCGAGGCGCGTGGAGAAGAACGGCCAGTCGCGGCACATGGCCTCCAGTTCGCTTTGCTTGCCATCTTCAACGACTTTTTGCAGCGCGGTGCCCGCACCCAGCCAGGCCGGGAGCATCAGGCGGTTTTGCGTCCAGGCGAAGATCCAGGGAATGGCGCGCAGGGATTCAACTCCGCCTGTCGGGCGACGTTTTGCCGGGCGCGAACCGAGCGGCAATTTGCCCAGTTCCTGTTCTGGCGTTGCGGAACGGAAGTACGGGACGAAGTCTTTATTCTCACGGACATAGCCGCGATACAGGTCGCAGGAGATCACGGACAGCTCGTCCATGATATGACGCCACGAATTTTTCGGCTCCGGCGGCGGCAGCAGGTTGGCTTCCAGAATCGCACCGGTGTACAGAGACAGGCTGCTGATGGTGACTTCAGGCAGGCCGTATTTAAAGCGGATCATCTCACCCTGTTCGGTCACGCGCAGGCCGCCTTTCAGGCTGCCCGGCGGTTGGGAAAGCAGTGCCGCATGAGCAGGCGCGCCGCCACGGCCAATGGAACCGCCGCGACCGTGGAACAGCGTCAGTTCAATTCCGGCTTTTTCACAGGTTTTGATCAGCGCGTCCTGAGCCTGATACTGCGCCCAGGAGGCGGCCATTACGCCTGCGTCTTTCGCTGAGTCAGAGTAGCCAATCATGACCATCTGTTTGCCCTGAATAAAGCCGCGATACCAGTCGATATTCAGCAACTGGGTCATTACCGCGTCGGCGTTGTTCAGGTCGTCCAGCGTTTCGAACAGCGGCGCAACCGGCATGGCAAAGCTAATTCCGGCTTCTTTCAACAACAGATGCACGGCCAGCACGTCGGACGGCGTTTTCGCCATAGAGATAACGTAAGCGGCGATGGAACCCAGCGGCGCTTCGGCAATCACTTGACAGGTCTCAAGCACTTCGCGGGTGTCGTCGCTCGGTTCCCACTGACGAGGCAGCAGCGGACGCTTGGAGTTGAGTTCGCGGATCAGGAAAGCCTGTTTATCGGCTTCGGACCAGCTTTCATAATCGCCGATGCCCAGATAACGCGTCAGTTCGCCCAGCGCTTCGGTATGGCGGGTGCTCTCCTGGCGAATATCGATGCGCACCAGCGGCACGCCAAAGCATTTCACCCGGCGCAGGGTATCAAGCAGTTCGCCATTGGCGATAATGCCCATGCCGCACGCTTGCAGAGACTGATAACAGGCGTACAGCGGCTCCCACAGCTGCTCGTTTTGCGTCAGCAGGCCAGCGGGTTTCGGCAGTTTCTCGCCTTTCAGACGCGCTTCCAGCCAGGCTTGCGTTGCCATCAGGCGGGAACGCAGGCTTTTCATCAGGTAGCGGTAAGGTTCTGATGCGCCTTCTTCGCCGACCAGCGCCAGCAGTTCCGGCGTGGCGTCGACCATCGACAGCTCAGAAATCAGAACCTGAATATCTTTCAGGAACAGATCGGTGGCTTTCCAGCGGCTCAACAGGAGAACGTGGCGGGTGACATCAGCCGTTACGTTCGGGTTGCCGTCACGGTCGCCGCCCATCCAGGAGGTGAAACGCACCGGAACAAAATCCACCGGCAGTTTGTAGCCCAGATGCTCTTCCAGTTGTTCGTTCAACTCACGTAGATAGTTTGGCACCCCTTCCCACAGGCTGTTTTCAACCACCGCAAAGCCCCATTTGGCTTCGTCGACCGGACTTGGGCGGTTTTTACGGATTTCATCCGTATGCCAGGACTGGGCGATCAGCTGGCGCAGACGGCGCATGAGCTGATTACGTTCGTAATCCGCGATCTCTTTGTTATCAAGCTGCTTCAGACAGGCGTTGACTTCGCCCATTTTGTGAATCAGCGTGCGGCGAGTGATCTCGGTAGGGTGTGCGGTCAGTACCAGTTCCAGAGATAACGACTCCACCGCGTTTTTGATGGTGGCTTCGTCGAGATTGGGTTGATCTTTCAGTTTACGCAGGGTGCGGGCAATCACTTCCGGGTTGCTGGCAGCTTCGCCCTGCGGCGAAATGCTGTGGTACTGCTCGGCGGTATTGGCCAGGTTCAGGAACTGACTAAACGCGCGGGCAACAGGCAGCAGCTCGTCGTTGGACAGATTCTGTAGCGTGGTGAGCAACTCCTGGCGATTCGCTTCATTGCCAGCGCGAGATGATTTAGACAGCTTACGGATTGTTTCTACGCGATCAAGAATGTTCTCTCCCAGCGCATCCTTGATGGTTTCTCCCAGCACTTTGCCGAGCATACTGACATTACTACGCAACGCGGAATATTGTTCGTTCATATGATCCCAGACACCCCATCTGTTTTGAATATGTCCTGTATCTTTCGCGTCACAGCGGCGTTGGCTGCAACGTGAAATCTTTCGGACTTTAATTTTTTACATCACTTCTTATCTTTATAAAGCCACGTAAAACACCTGACGTCAATTGCTGCGAAATCGGTTCAGCAAACGAATAAATGACGGGAATTTACGTAATTTAATTCACATCGAATCAAATAAGCGTTGCTTATGGAAATGTTAATAAATCACCTCGCTTACCACTAAAGGGTTAGCGAGGTGATAAGCAGTTAATGCCAGCAGAAATGATGGACAACCTGCGTAATCAGCTCGCGGGTTGGCTTGATAAAACGCGTTTCCAGATATTCATCCGGCTGGTGCGCCTGATTAATCGAACCCGGGCCAAGCACCAGCGTCGGGCACAAGGTCTGGATAAACGGCGCTTCGGTGCAGTAGTTCACCACTTCGGTTTGCGCGCCCAGCAGTTTCTCGACCACTTCCACCAGTTGGTGGTCAGGCGGGCATTCGTAGCCGGGAATCGGCGGATGCAGTTCGGACACCGTCAGACGGCCCGGCCAGCGCTCGCTCACGGGTGCCAGCGCATCGTTGAGCAATCCGTTGAGATCGTTCAGCGTCATGCCCGGCAGCGGGCGAATATCCATATGCAACTCGCAACAGGCGCAGATACGGTTCGCGGCGTCGCCACCGTGAATGTGGCCCAGGTTTAATGTCGGATAAGGAACGGTAAACGCCGCGTAGTGATAACGTTCTTTCAGGTCATCGCGCAGCTGCATGATGCGACCAATGGCGTCGTGCATCAGCTCAATGGCGTTAACCCCGCGCGCCGGATCGCTGGAGTGGCCCGATTGCCCCAGAATGCGGATGGCGTTTGAAATGTGGCCTTTGTGCGCGCGCACCGGTTGCAGGGACGTTGGTTCACCGATGATCGCGCAGTCCGGGCGCAGGGCGGTGGTTTCAGCGAAATAGCGCGCGCCCGCCATGCTGGTCTCTTCATCGGCGGTAGCCAGAATATACAGCGGTTTTTTCAGCGTCGTCACATCCACGTCACGCAGGGCATCGAGGATAAAAGCAAAGAAGCCTTTCATGTCCGCCGTACCCAGCCCGTAGAGCTTGTTATCGTGCTCGGTCAGCGTGAACGGATCGCGCGTCCAGCGTCCGTCGTCAAAGGGAACGGTATCGGTATGGCCCGCCAGCAACAAACCGCCAGCACCCTGTCCGGTGCTGGCCAGCATATTGAATTTATTGCGCGTACCGGGGACTGCCTGAACCTCAACCTTGAAGCCCAGATCTTTAAACCAGTCTGCCAGCAGAGTGATTAAAGACGCATTACTTTGATCGAGCGCTTCTTCGGTAGCGCTAATCGACGGTGTGGCAATCAGAGCGCGGTAAATCTCGATAAATGGCGGTAAAGTGTTTTTCATTGTTGACACACCTCGGGTCATGATAGTATCAATATTCATGCATTATTTGTGAATAAAAATACATTAACGTTGAGCGTAAGAAAACCCACCAACTGTAAGGTGAAGTTGTTACGGCTTAACCAGGCAACCAGACATAAGAAGGTGAACAGCCCCGATGTTGAATACGCTGATTGTGGGTGCCAGCGGTTACGCTGGCGCAGAGCTTGTGACCTATGTAAATCGTCATCCTGATATGACCATAACCGCTTTAACCGTCTCAGCGCAAAGCAATGATGCAGGAAAGCTAATCTCTGATTTACATCCGCAGTTAAAAGGCATTGTCGATCTGCCATTGCAGCCAATGTCTGATATTAGCGAGTTCAGCGGCGGGGTGGATGTGGTGTTTCTCGCCACCGCGCATGAAGTGAGCCACGACCTGGCCCCGCAGTTCCTGAATGCGGGCTGCGTTGTGTTTGATCTCTCCGGTGCGTTTCGGGTTAATGATAGCGCCTTCTACGAAAAATATTATGGCTTTACCCATCAGCACCCTGAGCTGCTGGAACAGGCGGTGTATGGCCTGGCGGAGTGGAGCGCGGACAAGCTAAAAGAAGCGAATCTGATTGCGGTGCCGGGATGCTATCCGACGGCGGCGCAATTGTCGTTAAAACCGCTGATTGACGCAGGTCTGCTGGATCTCAACCAGTGGCCGGTCATTAACGCAACCAGCGGCGTGAGCGGCGCCGGGCGTAAGGCGGCGCTTTCGAACAGTTTCTGTGAAGTCAGCCTGCAACCGTATGGCGTCTTTACCCATCGTCATCAGCCGGAAATCGCCACCCATCTGGGGGCTGAGGTTATTTTCACGCCGCATCTGGGGAACTTCCCGCGCGGGATTCTGGAAACGATCACCTGCCGCCTGAAAGCTGGCGTTACCCATACTCAGGTGGCGCAGGCGTTGCAGCAGGCGTATGGCGACAAGCCGCTGGTGCGGCTATATGACAAGGGCGTTCCGGCGCTGAAGAATGTGGTCGGGCTGCCGTTCTGCGATATTGGCTTTGCCGTTCAGGGCGAGCACCTGATCGTGGTGGCGACCGAAGATAACCTGTTGAAAGGCGCAGCGGCGCAGGCTGTGCAGTGCGCAAATATCCGTTTCGGCTTTGCTGAAACGCAGTCTCTTATTTAAGGGTGCAATGATGAATCCATTAATTATCAAGCTGGGCGGCGTATTACTGGATAGCGAAGAGGCGCTGGAGCGTCTGTTTACCGCGCTGGTCAATTATCGCGAGTCGCATCAGCGTCCGCTGATTATCGTGCACGGCGGCGGCTGCGTTGTGGATGAGCTGATGAAACAGTTAAATTTGCCGGTGAAAAAGAAAAATGGCCTGCGCGTGACGCCCGCCGATCAGATTGACATCATCACCGGCGCGCTGGCGGGAACCGCCAATAAAACCTTGCTGGCGTGGGCGAAAAAACACCATATCGCGTCCGTTGGCCTGTATCTCGGCGACGGCGATAGCGTAAAAGTGACTCAGCTCGATGAAGAGTTGGGCCACGTTGGACTGGCGCAGCCTGGTTCGCCTAAGCTGATTAACACGCTGCTGGAAGGCGGCTTCTTGCCGGTGGTCAGTTCCATTGGCGTGACCGAAGAAGGGCAACTGATGAACGTCAATGCCGATCAGGCGGCGACGGCGCTGGCGGCAACGCTGGGGGCGGATCTGATCCTGCTTTCTGATGTAAGCGGTATTCTGGATGGCAAAGGTCAGCGTATTGCCGAGATGACGGCGGCCAAAGCGGAACAGCTGATCGATCAGGGCATCATTACCGACGGCATGATTGTGAAGGTGAACGCGGCGCTGGACGCCGCCCGCACGCTGGGGCGCCCGGTGGATATCGCCTCCTGGCGTCATGCCGAGCAGCTTCCGGCGTTGTTTAACGGTACGCCGATCGGTACGCGTATTCTGGCTTAAACTATTTTGTGCCCGATGGCGACCACGCCTTATCGGGCCTGGGTGAACCGAACCTATAGGCCGGATAAGCTAAGCGCCATCCGGCATTGAAATTCAAGATATTAAGGAAGCATGTTATGGCACTTTGGGGTGGGCGTTTTACACAGGCAGCGGATCAACGGTTCAAACAGTTTAATGACTCATTGCGCTTTGATTACCGCCTGGCCGAGCAGGATATCGTCGGCTCTGTGGCCTGGTCCAAAGCTCTGGTCACGGTTGGGGTGTTGACTGCGGATGAGCAACTGCAACTGGAAGAGGCGCTGAGCGCGCTGCTGGAAGAGGTTCGGGTGAATCCGCAGCAGATTCTGGAAAGCGACGCGGAAGATATTCACAGCTGGGTGGAAGGCAAACTGATCGATAAAGTCGGCCAGTTGGGTAAAAAGCTGCACACCGGGCGCAGTCGTAACGACCAGGTTGCGACCGACCTGAAGCTATGGTGCAAAGATACGGTCACCGAGCTGCTGTCTGCTAACCGTCAGTTACAAAGCGCGCTGGTAGAGACGGCGCAGAATAATCAGGATGCCGTCATGCCGGGGTACACCCATCTGCAACGTGCGCAGCCGGTGACGTTTGCCCACTGGTGCCTGGCGTATGTGGAAATGCTGGCGCGTGATGAGAGCCGCTTGCAGGATGCGCTCAAGCGCCTGGACGTCAGCCCGTTAGGCTGCGGCGCGCTGGCGGGTACGGCGTATGAAATCGACCGTGAACAGCTGGCAGGCTGGCTGGGCTTTGCCTCGGCGACGCGTAACAGTCTGGACAGCGTGTCCGATCGTGACCATGTGCTGGAACTGCTGTCCGACGCGTCTATCGGCATGGTTCACCTGTCGCGCTTTGCGGAAGATCTGATTTTCTTTAATACCGGTGAAGCGGGCTTTGTGGAACTCTCCGATCGCGTGACGTCGGGTTCATCGCTGATGCCGCAGAAGAAAAACCCGGATGCGCTGGAACTGATCCGTGGCAAGTGCGGTCGTGTGCAGGGGGCATTAACGGCGATGATGATGACGCTGAAAGGCCTGCCGCTGGCGTACAACAAAGACATGCAGGAAGACAAAGAAGGGCTGTTTGATGCGCTCGACACCTGGCTGGACTGCCTGCACATGGCGGCGCTGGTGCTGGATGGCATTCAGGTAAAACGTCCGCGCTGCCAGGAAGCGGCGCAGCAGGGCTATGCGAATGCGACTGAGCTGGCGGATTATCTGGTTGCCAAAGGCGTGCCGTTCCGTGAAGCGCACCATATTGTGGGCGAAACGGTGGTGGAAGCGATTCGACAGAGAAAACCGCTGGAAGATCTGTCGCTGGCTGACCTGCAAAAATTTAGCGCTGTGATTGGCGATGATGTGTATCCGATTCTGTCGCTGCAATCATGCCTGGATAAACGTGCGGCGAAAGGCGGTGTTTCACCGCAGCAGGTTGCGCAGGCGATCGACTACGCGAAGGCGCGTCTGGCGTAACTGGCGTTGTGCCGGATGACGCCTTACCCGGCCTACAAAAAATTGTGAACCGTCGCCATCCGGCAACAGTCATCAGAGCCTGGCATCACGTCGGGCTTATTTTATTTATGCAAAAAAAAGCGGACCATAGGGTCCGCAAAAGTTCACGTTGGCTTTAGTTATTTCGAGTTGAGAAAAACTCTTTGAACGGGCGGTGACTTCAAGGGTTAAAGAGGTACCGCTCCGTTTCTGTGATGTATTATTAGACAGAAAGCTTGATAGGGATAATCGTTCGTTGCTATGCTACCTATCGCCATGAACTATCGTGGCGACGGAGGATGAATAATGAATATTCGTGATCTTGAATACCTGGTGGCATTAGCCGAACACCGCCATTTCCGGCGTGCGGCGGACTCCTGTCACGTCAGCCAGCCGACGCTCAGCGGGCAAATCCGTAAGCTGGAAGATGAACTGGGCGTAATGCTGCTGGAGCGTACGAGTCGTAAAGTTCTGTTCACCCAGGCGGGTTTACTGCTGGTGGATCAGGCGCGCACCGTGCTGCGTGAGGTCAAAGTGCTCAAGGAGATGGCAAGCCAGCAAGGTGAGACGATGTCTGGCCCATTGCATATCGGCCTGATCCCAACGGTTGGCCCTTACCTGCTGCCGCATATTATTCCGATGCTGCATCAGACCTTCCCGAAGCTGGAAATGTATCTGCATGAAGCGCAGACGCACCAGCTGCTGGCGCAACTGGACAGCGGCAAGCTTGACTGCGTGATCCTGGCGCTGGTGAAAGAGAGCGAGGCGTTTATCGAAGTGCCGCTGTTTGATGAACCCATGATGCTGGCGATCTATGAGGATCACCCGTGGGCGAATCGCGATCGTGTGCCGATGTCCGATCTGGCGGGTGAAAAACTGCTGATGCTGGAAGACGGGCACTGCCTGCGCGATCAGGCGATGGGCTTCTGCTTCGAGGCGGGCGCGGATGAAGACACCCATTTCCGGGCGACCAGTCTGGAAACGCTGCGCAACATGGTTGCGGCGGGGAGCGGTATTACCTTACTGCCCGCGCTGGCGGTTCCGCAGGAGCGTAAGCGTGATGGCGTAGTCTACCTGCCGTGCATTAAGCCGGAGCCTAAGCGTACGGTTGGGTTGGTTTATCGTCCGGGATCGCCGCTGCGCAGTCGCTATGAGCAACTGGCGGAGGCCATCCGTGCGGAGATGGATGGCCATTTCGACAAAGCGTTAAAACAGGCGGTTTAAGCCGTTTAGCGCCGCTACCCGATAGGCTTCCGCCATTGTCGGGTAGTTAAAGGTGGTGTTAACGAAGTACTCAATGGTGTTACCGCCGCCTTTCTGTTCCATAATCGCCTGGCCGATGTGAATAATTTCGGCCGCGCGTTCGCCAAAGCAGTGAATCCCCAGAATCTCTTTTGTTTCCCGATGGAACAGGATCTTCAGCGTTCCCACGTTCATCCCGACGATTTGCGCGCGCGCCAGGTGCTTAAACTGCGCACGTCCGACTTCGTAAGGCACTTTCATCGCCGTCAATTGCTGCTCGGTTTTGCCGACGGAGCTGATTTCCGGGATGGTGTAAATCCCGGTAGGGATATCTTCAATAAGATGGGCGGTCGCTTCGCCTTTCACCAGCGCCTGCGCGGCAATTCGACCCTGGTCGTAAGCGGCGGAAGCCAGACTCGGATAGCCAATCACATCGCCCACCGCGTAAATGTGCGGCAGTGCGGTCTGGTACATGCTGTTGACCTTGAGTTGCCCACGGCTGTCGGTTTCCAGACCGATATTTCCCAGCGCCAGTGAATCGGTGTTACCGGTGCGTCCGTTGGCGTACAGCAGACAGTCGGCCTTCAGCTTTTTACCGGATTTCAGGTGCATAATGACGCCGTCGTCGCAGCCTTCAATCTTCTCGTACTCTTCGTTATGACGAATAACCACGCCGCTGTTCCAGAAGTGGTAAGAGAGAGAGTCGGACATCTCCTGATCAAGAAACGCCAGCAGACGGTCGCGGGTGTTAATCAAATCAACTTTGACGTCCATTCCCCGGAAGATTGACGCATATTCGCAGCCGATCACCCCGGCGCCATAGATGATGACGTGACGAGGTTCGTGATGCAGGCTAAGGATTGAGTCGCTGTCGTAAATACGTGGATGCGCAAAATCAACGTCGGCCGGGTGATAAGGACGCGACCCGCAGGCAATCACGAATTTCTCCGCCGTCAGGGTTTCGACCGTGCCGTCGTGGCACTCCAGCGCGAGGGTGTTTTCGTCAACAAAATGCGCATTACCCTGCAATATTTCACAGTGGTTGCGCTCATAAAAGCCCTGCCGCATGCGCGTTTGTTGATTAATGACGTTATCGGCATGGTTGAGAATATCGGCAAAGGAAGAACGAAGTAGTCGGGAGTGGTCGCTGTAGAGGGGGTTCTGGTTGAATTCGATGATACGGCTGACGGCATGGCGGAGCGCTTTCGACGGGATGGTGCCCCAGTGGGTACAACCGCCACCAACGTTGTGATAACGCTCAATAACGGCGACGCGCGCTCCTTGCTTAACCAGACCCATTGCAGCGCCTTCGCCGCCGGGGCCTGAACCTATGACGATTGCATCATAATCCCAGGAATGTGGCATGGTATTACTCACCTGTTTTTATACATAAAATAAACACGATGATAACATTCGCGCGCCTTTAACCCAATTATCGTTGTGCTTTTTTGTGGGGCTGGAGCACAAACAGCCTGTAAACAATCATTCACAAAGCTGAACAAACAGATTAAGTTTGTTCTCTGGTATAGTGCCAGATAAGGCATATGGAAGGATTCAGACATCGTGATGGGCGTTAGAGCGCAACAAAAAGAAAAAACCCGGCGTTCGCTGGTAGAAGCCGCATTCAGTCAACTGAGCGCCGAACGGAGTTTCGCCAGTCTCAGTTTACGCGAAGTAGCGCGTGAAGCGGGCATTGCGCCAACCTCATTTTATCGCCATTTCCGCGATGTGGATGAGCTTGGCCTGACGATGGTGGATGAGAGCGGTTTAATGCTGCGCCAGCTGATGCGCCAGGCGCGTCAGCGTATTGCCAAAGGCGGCAGTGTGATCCGTACCTCGGTCTCCACATTTATGGAGTTCATCGGCAACAATCCTAACGCCTTCCGTTTATTATTGCGTGAACGTTCCGGCACCTCGGCCGCGTTTCGCGCCGCAGTCGCGCGTGAGATTCAGCATTTCATCGCGGAACTTGCGGACTATCTGGAACTCGAAAACCATATGCCGCGCGCGTTCACTGAAGCGCAAGCCGAAGCGATGGTGACGATTGTGTTTAGTGCAGGTGCCGAGGCGCTGGATGTTGGTGCGGAACAACGCCGACAGCTGGAAGAGCGGCTGGTACTGCAACTGCGCATGATTGCGAAAGGGGCATATTACTGGTACCGCCGTGAACAAGAGAAGATGGCACATCACTCCGAGTAACGTGAAGGACGAGCAATGAAACAGTCAGGTCAAGATAAAGGTACGCTGTTGCTGGCGCTGGTCGCTGGCTTATCGATCAATGGCACATTCGCGGCGCTGTTTAGCTCCATCGTGCCGTTTTCTGTATTCCCGATTATCGCGCTGGTGCTGGCGGTTTATTGCCTGCATCAACGTTATCAAAACCGCACTATGCCTGTCGGCTTGCCGGGGCTGGCTGCCGCCTGTTTTATCCTCGGCGTGCTGTTGTACAGCACCGTGGTACGTGCGGAATACCCGGATATCGGTTCTAACTTCTTCCCGGCGGTGCTGTCGGTGATTCTGGTATTCTGGATTGGCTTTAAGATGCGTAACCGCAAGCAGGAAGTCACGGAATAATGCCGGATGGCGGCGTAAACGCCTTATCCGGCCTACGATGATTTGTAGGCCCGGTAAGCGCAGTGCCACCGGGCATATCGCCGGATGGCGGCGTAACCACTTTATCCGGCCTACGTTTTATCTGGCAGTGAGTAACACGCCGCATTCCATATGGTGCGTATACGGGAACTGATCGAACAGAGCCAGACGTGACACATTGTGCGTCTGGCTTAATGTTTCCAGGTTCTTACACAGCGTCTCCGGGTTGCAGGAAATGTACAAAATACGCGGATACGCCTGCACCATTTTCTCGGTTTCACTGTCCAGCCCGCTACGCGGCGGATCGACAAAAATCGTTTCACACTGATAGCTCTTCAGGTCGATGCCCTGCAAACGGTTAAACTCACGTACTCCGTTCATCGCCTGCGTAAACTCTTCGGCGGCCATACGGATGATCTGCACGTTATCAATATGGTTAGCGGCAATGTTGTACTGCGCTGCGGCGACTGACGGTTTGGCGATTTCCGTTGCCAGCACCCGGTCGAAGTTACGCGCCAGAGCCAATGAGAAGTTGCCGTTGCCGCAGTACAGTTCAAGCAGGTCGCCTTTCGACGCTTTGGTTGCATCCAGCGCCCACTCCAGCATCTGAATATTCATTGCGGCATTGGGCTGCGTGAAGCTGTTCTCCACCTGACGGTAGATCATCTCTTTTCCCGCCACGGGCAGACGTTCGTCAATGTAATCCTGATCCAGCTCGATTTTGGTTTTGGTCGCCCGGCCAATCAGATGCACATTCAGGTTCTGCGCTCGCAGCGCATCCCGCAGCGTTTCCGCTTCCTGGCGCCACTCATCATCCAGCTTTTTATGGTACAGCAGCGAAACCACCGCCTGATTGCTCATCGTGGTGAGGTAATCAATCTGGAACAGCTTATGGCGCAGGACGCGATTATGGCGCACGCCTTCAATCATCGCCGTCATCAGCTGGTTAATCAGCTCGCTGGCCGCCGGGAAGCTGTCGACGCGGATACGGCTTTTTGTCTGCTGATCAAAAATGATGTGATACAGGTCGTCGCCGTCATGCCACAGGCGAAATTCGGCGCGCATCCGATAATGGCTGGCTGGCGAGCGAAACACTTCCGGGACCAGGTCAGAAAACGGCGCCATCATACTCTGCAAGCGCACCACTTTTTCGGCTAGCTGCGCGTCATACTGTTCTGTCGGAAGGTGTTCGGGGGTCATGATGCATCCTGAAAAATAAAAGTACGCGGGGATTGTAGGGATTGCTCATCAGATGTCCAGTCATTGATGATTTCCGATATTGTGATATGCGGTCTGGACGTAGATTGTTACAGAATGTAGCATCCGTGAGCCGGTCCTGTGAGTTAATAGGGAATCCAGTGCGAATCTGGAGCTGACGCGCAGCGGTAAGGAAAGGTGAGATGAGAGCATAAGCAGACACTGCCACCCGGCGGGAAGTCATCATCTCTTGTATCCTGAGGATAACCTTCCAAGCCCGAAGACCTGCCGGCTAACGTCGCATCTGGTGTTCATCATCGCGTACTATCGATGAAGCCTGCGGCATCCTTCTTATATTGTGGATGCTTTACAATGATTAAAAAATCTTCGCTGCTGACGGCGCTCTCCGTCACGGCATTTTCTGGCTGGGCGCAGGATACTAACCCAGACACCCTGATCGTCACCGCAAATCGTTTTCAACAACCTGTTAATACCGTACTGGCGCCTGCTGATGTTGTGACGCGTGAGGATATCGACCGCTGGCAAGCGAAGAATTTGAATGATGTGATGCGCCGCCTGCCTGGCGTTGATATCAATCAAAACGGTGGCATGGGGCAGTCTTCTTCTTTATTTATTCGTGGTACGGAAGCTAAACAGGTATTGGTTCTGGTCGATGGTGTTCCCATGACCCGCCCTGGCATTACGAATAACCCTGACCTGAATCAGATTCCAATATCGCTGGTGCAACGCGTGGAATACATTCGTGGACCACGCTCGGCGATTTATGGTTCCGGCGCAATGGGTGGGGTCATTAACGTTATTACGCACTCCGATCAAGAACAGTCAAAAATTACCGCGGGTGTTGGTTCAAAAGGTTATCAGCAATATGACGGTACGTTGCGCCATCGCTTTGGCGACACTGTCGCCACGGTAGCAGGTTCTTATGAGGGCAATAAAGGCTTTAACGTACAGCCCGGCTCAACCTGGGATCACGATCGCGACCGCGATGGTTTTCGCAGCAAGGCATTCTGGGGCAGCCTCGAACATAAATTTAATGATAATTTCGATGGTTTTTTCCGTGGTCACAGTTATACCAACAACTCTGATTACGATCTGGGAAGCCCGCCGTCTATTCCGGCCTACAGTGCTGATGAATCGCAACTCTACAATCAGAGCTGGGATGCCGGTCTGAAATTCAACTCCGGGATTTACTCTTCACAACTTCTCGCCAGCTACCAGAAGGTGAAGGACTATAACTACAGCAGTATTTATGGTCGCTATCATGACGGTACGACGCTCGATCGTATGACTCAGCGTAACCTGCAATGGGGTAATAACCTTATCGTGGGGCAAGGTTCCGTTAGCGCGGGCGTAGACTGGCAGCAGCAGCGTTTGACCTCATCCGATACCGTGATGTCGGACACATATAAACGCGATAACACCGGTTTATACCTGACCGGTCAGCAACAATTCGGCGATGTAACGCTGGAGGCTTCAGGGCGTGAAGATCATGATGAACAGTTTGGCTGGCATGGCACCTGGCAGACGACGGCTGGATGGGAGTTTATCGACAACTATCGAGTAACTATCGGCTATGGTACCGGGTTCCTGTCTCCATCTCTGGGGCAGCAGTTTGGTTCTACCCGTTTTGGCATCAACGCGAATCCTAACCTGAAACCGGAAGAGTCTAAACAGTGGGAGGCCGGGCTGGAAGGGCTCACTGGTCCGCTGGACTGGCGCCTGTCTGCCTACCATTACAAGATTACTAACCTGATCACTTACTACTTTGATCCAGACACCTACCAGGGTGAGTATGACAATATTGATGCGGCAACCATTAAAGGCGTGGAATGGACGGGCAGCTTTGATACCGGCATCTTTAGCCATCGTGTCACGTTGCAATATGTTGATCCGCGTAATGACGACAACGGTGAAGTGTTAGCCCGACGCTCGAAGCGCCAGGCGAAGTATCAACTGGACTGGACGATGTTTAACGTCGATATGGATGTATCGTGGCAGTATTACGGCAAGCGCTACGATAACAACACCTCCCAGTACAATAACACCCAGCAAATCTTGCCGAGCTATAGCACTGTTGATGTTTCTGCATCGTATCCGATCACCGATCGCCTGACAGTTCGTGGTAAAATCGCCAACCTGTTCGATAAAGATTACGAGACAGCTTATGGCTACCAAACTGCAGGACGAGAGTACTACTTGTCTGGCAGCTACACCTTCTGATCCACGTCCCACCGTGCTGGTGTTTGATTCCGGCGTCGGTGGGTTGTCGGTCTACGATGAGATTCGGCATCTCCTGCCGAATCTCCACTATATATATGCTTTCGATAACGTCGCGTTTCCTTATGGGGAAAAGAGCGAAGCGTTTATTGTCGAGCGCGTCATCGAGATCGTTACCGCAGTGCAGCAGCGTTATCCTCTCTCACTTGCGGTAATCGCCTGTAATACGGCCAGCACGGTTTCTCTTCCTGCATTGCGTGAAAAATTCGCGTTCCCGGTTGTGGGCGTCGTACCTGCGATTAAACCCGCAGCGAGGCTGACCGCCAACGGCATCGTCGGGTTGCTGGCAACGCGTGGCACGGTAAAACGCCCTTATACCCATGAGTTGATAGCGCGATTTGCGAATGAATGTCAGATAGCGATGTTGGGATCGGCAGAACTGGTGGAGCTGGCGGAAGCCAAACTGCACGGCGAACCCGTATCGCTGGAAGAACTACGCCGTATCCTGAGACCCTGGCTGCGGATGCCGGAACCGCCCGACACGGTTGTTCTGGGATGTACCCATTTCCCTCTATTACAGGAAGAACTGTTGCAGGTCCTTCCTGAAGGGACAAGGCTGGTGGATTCCGGGGCGGCGATTGCGCGTCGCACGGCCTGGTTGTTAGAGCATGAAGCGCCGGATGCCAAATCAGCGGAGGCTAATATTGCTTTCTGCATGGCAATGACGCCAGAGACCGAGCAATTAATACCCGTTTTACAGCGTTACGGTTTCGAAACGCTCGAAAAACTGGCGGTTTGAGGTGGTTTTGCTTAAAAAGAAAGCAGTCGGAAAATAATTTTAAATTTCCCCTTGTC